>Ga0207426_1000061_pt1 | contig 362507 bp, 307 predicted proteins | sample AraplaMF_Cvi_mMS_FD_184265 | JGI IMG/M metagenome (GOLD analysis project Ga0207426, IMG submission 184265) | Arabidopsis root microbial communities from the University of North Carolina, USA - plate scrape MF_Cvi_mMS (SPAdes) (version 2) | ecosystem: Host-associated > Plants > Roots >...
ATCAACATCCAGATGATCTCCACCAGCGAAATCAAGACCTCCGTGGTCATCGACGAGAAGTACATGGAGCTCGCCGTGCGCGCCCTGCACAAGGCTTTTGACCTGGACCAGCCGTCCACCTGAAAATGGCCCGCAAGTCGTGAGATAATCGATTTATTGGAAACGTGACCGAGTGGCCGAAGGTGCTCCCCTGCTAAGGGAGTATGGGGTGTAGAGCCTCATCGAGGGTTCGAATCCCTCCGTTTCCGCCAAGATAACCCCTGTGGGCTTTTTGCCTGCAGGGGTTTTTCTTTGGGCGCTGTTAACCCATCTGTTTCCGGTGGGAATGCGTCAAGCATTGCCCGGATTGTGGCTTTGGCTTGAGCCTCGTATCTATCCGTCGCATCTAACGAGTCTTTGAAGTACTCGAAGATCATTCGTAGCCTGGCTACGCTTGCTATCTCAGCTATGCGCGTGTATCTAGGAAAGACCAAGAAACAGGCTTGCAGCTTAATGCGCGTGCTGGCGTCACGCAGATTTTTGAGGAGAAGGTAGTCCGTGGGGGCGCGGCCTCAACTGCGTCGGTGTCTCGCGGCTCTGCGCCCTGGCGATGTTTTTGTGATTTACAAGCTCGACAGAGTTGCGCGTTCGCTGCCTGACTTGCTCTCTATCTTGGCCGATATAAAAGCTGCTGGTGCGCTGGTTAAAAGCCTCACTGAGCCGCTTGACACGACCACAGCGATGGGGTCATTCGTCATTCAGATTTTGGGTGCTGTTGCGGAGCTTGAACGCGGCATCATTCGTGAGCGATCTATCGCTGGTCAACGTGCTGCGCGGGATCGAGGGGTGCTGCCAGGGCGTCCGCGTTCCCTTTCCCCCGACGATGAAGCAGAGGCCGTGCGCCTGTACCTCACAGAGCGGTGCACCATCGCAGGTTTAGCTCAGCGATACGAGGTGTCGGACTCAGTCATCAAGCGTGCTTTGTATCGAGTGAAAAAGCCGGGTCATTCGAGCTTGAAGTAAGCTCCGAGCGCGGCCTAAATGGGCCACATAAGCCCGAGTACAGCGCGAGTGGATGGTAAATATTAGCTGTGATTTGCAAGTTAATGCCTCGATAATTGCCGCATGTCGACCCAGCCAACAGCCCACTTAATTCCTCCCGAGAGTCCCAGGCGGTCCTTGATCGACCGGATTAAGGAGTCTCCGATCGTCGTGTATGTGGGCAGTTTTGGCCTAGGGATTGTGGCAGCCTCGGGATTTTATCTTAAGGCTTATATACCTATGACTACTGCCTCTCTTCAGCTTAAAGTTGAAGAGGCGAGGCCTGTACAAGCCGACCTCGAAGGTGCGAAAAAAACAATTGCTACTTTGAGAAAAGAGGTAGATGGTCTTAAGTTACAACTCGGTGCTGGATATAAAAATTTGCCTTTCACAAAGTCCTTTGTCTACCCAGATGGCTTGGAAGCTATCGTCGTCGGCAGTCCGTTTTCTACGGCTCGTATCTCTGGGACTTATACGATTGTTAATACCGCCCGCGACCAGGAGAGTCGGCCCACAACTTTTTGGGTGCAAACGGGGCACCCTATTTTTAAGACAGCTATCGTCTTTGCTAGCAACTACGACAAGAAGGGCGAAGCTATAGTTAGGGCCGTTGTGTTTGAGTCCCCTGGGGACTCCGCTGCCCGGCTAAAGCTGAAAAACCATTTCAATCAGGTGTTTGGCCCTGCAGATATAAGTCGTGATGGCCCCGATATTTGGAGAACACAAAATGAGATTGTCGTGGTGGATATCGGGGCACTACGCGTAGTGCATCCATCGGAAATGCCGTGGATCAAAAAAAGAGCTACTCGGGAGCGATTAAAGGGGTCGCAATAGCTGACGCACGGTCGGGCTGTGGATTTTCGCGTTTGTGTGATCCGTTTTTTCATCGAGCGCTGAGCCACCGGTGATTCTCTTTTGCGCAGGACTGGCGATCGACATTTCAGGGTGTTGATGGGGTCAAGCGACTGCGATAAAGGTGGGTCACAGCAACGCGAAACTTAACAACTTGCCGAGTCTTCCTCTAAATAGAGGGGGATTCCTCACATCACAAAAGCTACTATGGCTACCTTGGTTCCCGCGAGTAGCAGGTCATGCTATCGATGAGTTTCAACAAGGAGACCGATCATGCAATTTGAAGAAAATAACAATGCTCGTGCCGTTACAGCACTTATCGGCGCATTAGGTGCACCGATAACGAATGAGGTGCGCATTGGTGCGATTGAAGGTCTAGGCCGAGCGGGAGGCGCTACTGCATTGACTCACCTGATTGCTCTTCTGGCTACACCTATGACGAATGAGGTGCGAGCTGCTTGCCTTCGTGCGGTTGGCGAGGCTGGCAGAACTATTTAGCTGGAATAAAAAAACCGGCTGGTGCCGGTTTCTTTATTAGCTTGGTTAGGTGGCGTCGTCTGCCGTGAGTAACGCATCGAGCGTTCGAATTCCTCCGTTTCCGCCAAAACTGCCGACTCTCTCCGCAAGGAGGAGTCGGTTTTTTTATGTCCCGCGTCAGCTGCCGCGTGGAGCTGATGAGATTCCGGGCAAGGGTTTGGGGGCAAAGTCCGCCAGCAGCCTTAATTTCTCCGGCACCTGTGGGTATCGCACGACGACGTACCCCACCTGGGTCAACAGGTTTTCACGGGCCTTGTCCTCAGCTTCGCGGCCTTTGTGGGTGTCGTCGTCGAGCTCAATCACACCGACGACGGTCATCGTTTTGTCGCACAGCACAAAGTCGGCGAATTTTCGATCGAAGGTATTTCGTATGGCGCGGTTGCCGCCTGTGTTGGTAATCAGCGCCGAGAAGGCTACTTGGGTGAGTACAAAAAAGTCTGGTTGTTGGAAGGTTTCACACAGCCGCGCAAACATCTTTTCCTCGCTCCGGCTTAGAAGCCGCCGCGCCTTGATGTCACCCAAAGGCTTGTCACCCATGTTGCGCCGCTGCGCTTTGAGCACTACGAGTGCGGCGAAGATGAAACCGACTGCCACAAACACCCAGATCAGACTTTTCATAGCATTTCCTCCTCTTTGACTTGTATTCTGAATTAAGTAAGGGCGCGTGCGGGATGATGATCGGTATCTTGGCCTGACGCCACCTGCCGATGTGACGCAAAGTGCAGCAACTGGCGAAAAAGGGTGCTACCTGGTTGGGTTGCCGATAGCTAAATTCAAATTGCATGGCCAGTATTGCTTTTCAAGGTAGGCCTGCGCAGAATGTTCCGGTGCAATGGGAAGTAGGAGGCGAGATGTCCGAAGCCAGTTCAATTGAAACTGCAAAGAGCAGTGTTGAGTTAGCGCCCGTGGAACAGCCTGATCGCCGAAGGTCTGGTCAACTTCCTACGCGTACACTAATTACGCTGGCTGTTGTTCTGGTCATCCTTCTGACTCCGATCCTGGTCTACGTCTGGACGTTTGGCACAAACCTCTCAACTAATCACGCTCGATGGGGGGAGATGGGATCGGCTATGTCGGGAATATATTCACCGATCCTGGCATTCCTCGCTCTGCTGGTGGTGTACGGACAGTTAAAGTCCCAGAATCGATTCAACGAATCACAGAGTCAATTCAACACGCATGAAATGCATCAGAGGTATGTAGAGCAAGCTCGCTCGGACATTCAGTACTATTTGGAGCAACTTGATCGTGTTCTGCAAGTGCGAGATCCAAACGGCGCGACCGTTAGAGAGATGTTGCATCACCATTTCCGACCGCTAACTAAGGCAGAACTCGAAGCTCCAGCCCTTGTTACTCTTGGCGAACAGCTGAATGAACAATATCCGCAGCTGATTGCGCTGTGGGGGGCAATCTATGCCGCTCTTAAGGGGGTGCAGGCTGTAGACAAGTATCCCTTTACTCTTGTCGCGGCGACTTCAGTTCAGAAAATTATCGTGATGACGACTTTTAAAACCAGCGTCGCATTGGATAATTTTCATGAATGTATGGTGAAGGGGCGTGTCCGCTTTCCGTATCAATTCAGCTTATTGCTGTGTGACAAAGAATGAGCTTGGATAGTCAGTCGTCAAAAACTCACAGCTGAACCAAAGACGCCGCAAGCTGCCCCACTCGCGCCAGCGCGGCATCGCGCTCCGCGGCCGGCTGTTGCGTGCCGGTCAGGTAAGCCGCCACCAGCAAAGGCGCGCGCCCACCGGGCGGCCAGAGCAGTCCCACGTCGTTGGTGGAGCCGCGGGCCCCGCTTCCGGTCTTGTCGCCGACACGCCAGCCCGGTGGCAGCAGCGCGCGCAGGCGGCGGTCGCCGGTGGTGTTGGCTTGCAGCCATTGGACGAGCAACTGGCGCGACGCGTCGGACAGGGCCGAGCCCAGTGTGAGTTTGTGCACCGTCGCCAGCATGGCGTCTGGCGTCGTGGTGTCGCGCACGTCGCCAGGTGTTGATTCATTGAGTTCGGGTTCCGTGCGGTCCAGCCTTGTCATCTTGTCGCCCAGGCTGCGCAGATAGGCTGTGAGCCCGGCCGGGCCGCCGAAGCTGGCCAGCATCAGGTTGGCGGCGGCGTTGTCGCTGACGATGATGGAGGCCTCGCACAGTGCGGCCATGGGCAGGCCTTGCGGGCCTATGTGCTGCTGGGTCGTGGGCGAGTGGGGCAGGATGTCGCCGGCCGCGATGGGAATTCTTCGGTCCGGCTGCTCCTGGCCGCTATCGACGCGGTGCAGTACCAGGGCGGCCGCCAGCAGCTTGAAGGTGCTGCACATCGGAAAGCGTTCGCCGGCGCGGTAGCCGTATTTTGCGCCGCTGCCGGTGTTGAGGATGGAAACGCCCAGCCGGCCGCCGCTGGTTTTTTCTATGGCGGCCAGGCGCCGGGTGAGGGATGCCGGGGTCGCACTACCGGGCCTGTCGCCGGCGCCCAACGATTTCTGGGTGTAACTGAACAGTCCGCCCGCGACTACCAGACCGCCCAACGTACCTGAAAACTGCCGTCTCTGCATGTTTTTTCCTCTGAAGTTGTTGAATCAGGCCGTGACGATAACAAGGGCCTGGTGATCGAACAAACGGCAATAATCAAGGTTATCCATAAGTAAATCTGGGGCTTAACGCTTATGCACCTTCCTCTCAATGCCTTGCGCGCCTTTGAGGTCTCGGCCCGGCACCTGAGTTTCACGCGGGCAGCCGACGAGCTCAACGTGACGCAAACCGCCATCAGCCAGCATGTGAAGAACCTCGAGGAGCGCATGGGCGTGCCGCTGTTTCGCCGACTGCCGCGCGGGCTGGCACTGACCGATGAAGGGCTGGCCCTGTTGCCGGTGCTGGCCGAGTCTTTCGGCCGCATGGGCTCGGTGCTGGAGCAGTTCAAGGACGGGCAATTCCGCGAGGTACTGACGGTGGGCGCCGTCGGCACCTTCGCCGTGGGCTGGCTGATTCCGCGCCTGCGGGATTTCCAGCGGGCCCACCCTTTCATCGACTTTCGGCTCTTCACCAACAACAACCGCGTCGACCTGGCCGGCGAGGGCCTGGACTACGCGATCCGTTTCGGCGACGGCGCCTGGCACGGCACCGAGGCCGAGCCCCTGCTGGTGTCGCCGCTGTCGGCCATGTGTTCGCCCGCGCTGGCCCGGGGCCTGCGCGAGCCCGCCGACCTGGCCCGCGAACTGCTGCTGCGCTCCTACCGGGCCGATGAATGGGCGCGCTGGTTTGCCGCGGCCGGGGTGGCCTGCCCAGTGGTCCGGGGCGTGGTGTTTGATTCTTCGCTGACCATGGCCGAGGCGGCCGCGCAGGGCGCCGGTGTGGCGCTGCTGCCGGTGAACATGTTCGCGCGTGAATTGCAGGGCGGGCGCCTGGTGCGGCCGTTTGCGGTGGAAATCGAAACCGGCGGCTACTGGCTGACCCGGCTCAAATCACGGCGGGCGACGGCCGGCATGCGCATTTTCAGGGACTGGCTGCTGGCCGCGGCGGCGGCCGCGTGATTCAGGTGTGCCGGCGGCCTGCCGGCCGCTTCACCACTGCGTGGAGCCCGCGGCCCGCTCGACTTCCTCGAGCGCGTAGCGGGTGAATTCGTCAATCTCATTGGACTTGTCGAACACCGCGTCGGCGCCTATGGCCAGGCAGCGTTCGCGCACGGCCGGCGTGGCGTAGTTGGTCAGCACGATGACCTTCTGCCTCAAGTCCCTCTCGCGGCAATTCATCACCACGCCCAGGCCGCTGCCCTCGAGCAAAAACAGGTCCACGATGGCGAGGTCCCAGGAGGCCTTGTTTTCGTTCAGCCACTGGACCGCTTCGCTTTCCTTGCTGGCCCAGCCCACGATGCGCGCGCGAGCCAGTTCCTCCAGTGATTCCGCGAGGCTGTCGCGGATGACGGGGCTGTCTTCAACCAGGTAGATTCTGAGGCGCATGCAGCTTGGGGTAACGGGATTCGGGTCCGGTGGAATATGCCGAAGTTTACTGAGCGAACGCGTATTTCCGACTTGGGAAAAACGTGGACGGACGATTATGAAACAAAGCGTGAAAAATCCCCGGGGCCGAGCGACCTTCGCGCCTTGGGGCCCGTTCGCCATAATTCGCGGTGTTCCACGCCGAAACAGATTACGGACCCCCATCATGCGCCTGCGCCACATCGAAGTCTTCAACGCCGTCATGTTGACCGGCAGCGTGAGCGGGGCTGCTCGCCTGATCAACGTCACGCAGCCGGCCGTGAGCCGCATCCTGCAGCATGCGGAGCTGCAGCTGGGCTTTGCGCTGTTCCAGCGCAGCAAGGGCCGGCTGACGCCGACCTCCGAAGCGCTGACGCTGTACCCGCACATCGAGCGCCTGTTCGCCCAGCTCGACGAGGTGCAGCGCCTGGCCGCCAACCTCAAGACCGGCGGCAGCGCGGGGGAACTGCGCATCCTCACGGTGCTGGCGCTCAGTTATGAAATCCTGCCGCACGCCCTCAAGCTGTTTCGCGTCAAGCATGCCGACGTGGCCATCACCTTGCAGGCCCTGCATTCGCCGCAAATCGTTTCGGCCCTGGCCCTGCAGGAGGCCGATGTCGGTTTCCTGTTCAGCCCGGTCGCGCATTCGGCGCTCGCGCAGGAGCACCTTGCCGATGGCCGCATGGTCTGCGTGGCGCCCAAGGGCATGCTGGCTTCGCGCCTGGTCAAGCGCGGCAGCGTCACGCTGGCCGACCTGAGCAAGTCGCCGGTGGTTGGGCTGGACGCGCTGGACCCGGTGGGCCGCAGCCTCAACCAGGCCTGCCGCGAAGCCGGCGTGGGCCTGGAGTTCCCCATCACGGTGCAGACCTACCACTCGGCGCTCGCGCTGGCCCACCACGGGCTGGGCATCGCCGTGATCGACACCTGCACCGCGGCCTCGGCCGACCCGGCGCGCGTGGACGTGCTGGAGCTGGAGCCGCTGATTCCCGTGCCCATCAAGGCCTTGTTCCCGGCCGGCAAACCCGGCTCGGTGGTGGTCAGGGCCTTTGTGCGCTGCTTCCAGCAGGCCTTGACGCAGCGCGCCTGAAACGCCCAGGTGCGGCTTGCTGGTCTCTTCGCAAGAAACAGCGCGGAACCGGCTTTGCCGGGCCGCTGCTGTTGCCCCCCGCGGGGGGATCCGGCTACACGAAGTGAGCCGGGAAGGGGGCTAACTCACCTCGCGATCATGCGGCTGATGCGCTGCGCCGAACCGAAGGCAAGGGTAAAGCCCAGCGCGCCGTGGCCGGTGTTGAAAAACAGGTTGTCCGGCCCTTTGGCGTGGCGGCCTATCACCGGCAGGCCGGTGGGTGTGGCCGGGCGCATGCCGGCCCAGGGGTGCAGGTTCTCAAAGCGGCTGCAGCCCGGGAAGACCGTCTCGGTTGAAGCCTGCAGCGAGGCGATCTGCGCCGGGTCCACGGCCGTGTCGTAGCCCGAGAGTTCGGCCATGCCGGCCACGCGCAGGCGCGAGCCTATGCGGGCGAACACCACCTTGCGTGCGCTGTCGGTCACGCTGACCGAGGGCGCCGCATGCTCCCCTGGGGCGACGTCCACCGTGATGCTATAGCCCTTGAGCGGATAGACCGGCAAATGCAGGCCCAGGCCTTGCGCCATCAGGGCCGAGTCCGCGCCCAGCGCCATGACAAAACGCTCGGCTTCGATGTGGCCTTGCGGCGTGGCCACGGCGGCGAGGGACTTGCCGCGCTGCACCAGCTGCTCGATGGGCGTGCCCAGCAGAAAGCGCACGCCCAGCCGGCGCAGCACCACCCCCAGCGCGTCGCAGGTTTTCTGGCAGTCGGCCGCGCATTCGCCCGGTGTGTAAATGGCGCCGGCGATCTGCGCATGGCGGCTTTTGAGCGCGGGTTCTATCTCCACGCAGCGGTCGGCGTTGACGGCTTCCTGGCTGCTGCCCAGTTCGCGCTGCAGCAGCATCTGGCGCTGCGCGGCCGCGAAGGCGGCTTCGTCGGAATACAGCACCAGCTTGCCGGTGGCGGAGAAATCGTTGTCGAGTTTTTCCTCGGCCATCATGGCGTCGAAGGACTGGCGGCTCAGCGCCGCCAGCGACAGCAGCTGGCCCGTGGTGGCGCGCGAGGTCTTGCTGTTGCAGGCGGCCAGGAAGCGCAGGCCCCACAGCCACTGCCGCGTGTCCAGGCGCGGGCGCAGCTTGAGCGGCGAGGAGGGCGACAGCAGCAGCTTGGGCAGCTGCCGCCAGATGGCCGGGTCGGCCAGCGGCTGGACGTAGGAGTAGCTCAGCTGAGCGCCGTTGCCGCCGCTGGCGCCGCTGCCGGGGCTGGCGCGGTCCACCACGGTGACTTCATGGCCGGCGCGGCGCAAGCTGTAGGCGGTCGCGAGGCCCACGATTCCCGCACCGAGCACGCACACATGCATAAAAACCCCTGTTGTTTCTCGAATGGACGCGACTGTACGCAGGGCGCGCGGGTTTGAACAATGCTGAATTCGCCCACGGCCATGACCTTTGGTTATGCCCTGGGCCCCATGGCGGTGCGCGTGGGTAAACCATGAGTTTTTGTCATGGGTTTGACGCGAAAATGAATGACACGCCGGGCGCGGCTCTTCCTACACTAGCGATGCCTGCTTACTCCCGGTTACCGAAACTACCAACCCATTGCCCCCGAAAGGACACGCATGAAATTCACTACCCTCATGAGCGCCGTGCTGCTGACAGCCGGCCTGGCCGCCAACGCGGGCGCGCAAACCGTGCCGACGCTGAAGAAGGTCGCCGACAGCAACAAGATCACGGTGTCCTACCGGGAAGCATCGGTGCCTTTCAGCTACCTGATCGGCTCCAAGACCTCCGTGGGTTTTTCCGCGGAACTGACCGAGGCCATCATTGACGACGTGCGCAAGAAGGTGAAAAAGCCCAACCTCGAAGTCGCCTACATGCCCGTGACCTCGCAGAACCGTATCCCGCTGCTGGTCAACGGCACTTACGACCTCGAGTGCGGCTCGACCACCAACAACTCCGCGCGCGGCAAGGACGTGGCTTTTGCCATCAACCACTTCTACACCGGCACGCGCCTGCTGGTTAAAAAGTCGTCCGGCATCAAGAACTACGCCGACCTGGCCAAAAAGACGGTGGCCAGCACCACCGGCACCACCAATGCGCAGGTGATCCGCAAGTACAGCGCCGACAAGAAGCTGGACATGCAACTGATCCTGGGCAAGGACCATGACGATTCGCTGCTGCTCGTCGAAAGCGACCGCGCCCTGGCCTTCGCCATGGACGACATCCTGCTGTTCGGCCTGATGGCCAACTCCAAGAACCCGGCCTCGCTGGAAGTCGTCGGCGACTCGCTGCAGGTCGAGCCCTATGCCTGCATGCTGCGCAAGGACGACCCCGAGTTCAAGAAGCTGGTCGACGGCACCATCACCCGCCTGATCAAGTCCGGCGAGTTCACCAAGATGTACGCCAAGTGGTTCACCTCGCCGATCCCGCCCAAGGGCGTGAACCTGAACCTGCCCATGAGCGAGGAGCTCAAGGCCAACCTCAAGGCGCTGAGCGACAAGCCGGCGCTGTAAGCCCGCCGGGGAGCGCCGGCGCGCCGCTCCCCGTTGATGGCTTCAGGCCATCCCGCTGCCGCCCTCGGTGAGGACGGCAGTTCTTCCCCCCCCAACAACACGAAACGGCCAGGTGCACCGAAGCACAGGCGGCCGGTGTTCGCCTGGATTTCTGTTTTCCAGGCGCACCACGACTGAAAGGCAATGACATGAACAGACCCCGCGTGGTCGGCATCCTGGGCGGCATGGGGCCCGCCGCGGGCGCGGATTTCGCGCGCCTGTTTGTCCAGGCTTGCGCGGACCACATGCGCGCGCTGGATATCCCGGTGTCGGACCAGGGCTTTCCCGAGCACTGGCTGGCCCAGGTGCCGGTGCCCGACCGCAGCACGGCGCTGGAGCTGCCCGGGCCGGGCGGCCACCAGCCGCTGGACCCCATGCTGCAGGCCATGGGCAAGCTGGCGGCGCTGGGCGCCACCACCGTCGCGGTGGCCTGCAACACGGCCCACGCCTGGCACGGCCAGCTGCAGGAGCGTTTTCCGCAGCTCGAAGTGCTGCACGTGGCGCGCGAGGTGGCGCAGACGCTGGCCGCGCGCGGCGTGCGCGAAGTGGGCCTGCTGGCCACCGAGGGCACTTACCGCGCGGGGCTTTACGACCAGGCGCTGCGCCAGGCCGGCCTGCAGTGCCACACACCCGCGGCCGGGGAGCGCGAACGCCTGATGCGCGGCATTTATGAGGGCGTGAAGATGGGCAACATGGGCCTGGCGCGTGAATGTTTCACCGGCGTGGCCGAGGCGCTGGCCGCGCGGCATGGGCTGTCCACGCTGATACTGGGCTGCACCGAGATACCGCTGGCGCTCAGCGCGGTGCCCGGCATGGAGGCGCTGGACCTGGTGGACCCGGCGGCGCTGCTGGCGCAGGCTTTGGCGCAGCGGGCCTACGCGGCTTGAGCGGCCCTTAGTCCGCCGACGCGCTCCAGCGGTTATTCCAGGCCTTGTCCAGCGTGCGGCGGTCGCGCTTGGTGGGGCGGCCGTGTTCCTGGGCGCCGGCCGGGTCGCTGTTCAGGCGGCGCTGCTCGGCGGCCTCGGCCTTCAGGCGCAGGCTTTCCTCGGTTTCTTCATAGAGTTGCTGGGCCACCGGGGCCGAGCCGCGCTGGCTGCTGATGCCGCGTACCACCACGGTGCGGTTGACCTGGCCCTGGCGCAGCGACACGGTGTCGCCGGACTTGACCTCGCGCGCGGGCTTGGCTTCGGCGCCGTTGACCTTGACCCGGCCCTTGTCGATTTCTTCGACCGCGAGCGCGCGGGTTTTGTAAAAGCGGGCGGCCCACAGCCATTTGTCGATGCGCAATTTATCCATTGGCGGCTATTTTGAACCAAGACCCAACGCCCCTGCCGGGCGCGTGGGCGCTTCAAGCCGTGGGCAGGCGGACCACCGCGTCCAGCCCGGTCACCTGGCCGTGCACGACGCGGTTTTCCAGGGTGATGCTGCCGTGCATGGTCTCGACGATCTCGCGGCAGATGGCCAGCCCCAGGCCGGAGCCGTGGCGCACGTCGCCCGCCGAAAACGGCTCGTAAAGCCGCGCCGACAGCTCGGCCGACACGCCGGGCCCGCTGTCGCTCAAGGTCATCGCGACAAAGCTGGCGTCGCGCACGATGCGCACGGCCAGCGGGCCGCCGGCCGGCGTGTGCTTGATGGCGTTGTGCAGCAGGTTGCGCGTGAGCTCGCCCAGCATCCATTCATGCGACCTGACCTGGGCGGACACGGTTTCAATCTCGAAGTCGATGTCTTTTTCGGCGATCAGCGGCGAGAGGTCCAGCGCCACCGAACGCACCACCTGCGCCAGGTCTATGGCCTGCAGGTCGGCCTGCTGGCGCAGCTGCTCGACCTTGGCCAGGGCCAGCATCTGGTTGGCCAGCACGGTGGCGCGGTCCACGGTCTGGTTGATCTCGCCGAGCGCGTCGCGCGCCTCCATGTCGCCGCGCAGCGCCGACTGCACCTGCACCTTGAGCACCGCCAGCGGTGTGCGCAGCTGGTGGGCGGCATCGCGCACAAAACGCTTCTGGTTGTCCAGCAGGTGCTGCAGCCGGCCCATGACCTGGTTGGTCGCCTCGATCAGCGGCAGCAGCTCGCGCGGCGCGTCAGGGGCGGCAATGGCCGTCAGGTCGCCTTCGGGGCGGGCCTTGAGCTCGGCGCTGAGCCGGCGCACCGGGCGGGTGGCGCGCTGCACCACCACCACCGCGACCAGGGCGATCACCGCGAGCAGGATAGCCTGGCGCCACAAGGTGTCAAAGAGTATCTTGCGCGCCAGCGTCTTGCGCAGCTCCAGGGTCTCGGCCACCTGCACCACGGCCATGGCCCGGCCCTTGCCACTGGCCACGGGCTGCAGCAGCACGGCGACGCGAACCGGCTCCTCGCGGAACACGTCGTCGTAAAAATCGACCAGCGCCGAATACGGCGGGCGTATGGGAATCTCGCCGCGCCAGAAGGGCAGCTGCGCAAAGCCCGAGACCAACTCCCCCTTGAGGCTGGAGACCCGGTAGAACAAGCGGCTCTGGTTGTCGGCCTCGAAGGCCTCCAGCGCGGCATAGGGCACGGTCACGCGCAGTTCGGACTGTTCGTCGTAGCCGGTCACGTCCAGCTGTTCGCCTATGGATTTGGCCGAGGCCAGCAGGGTGCGGTCGTAGGCGGTGTTGACCGCGGCCAGCGCCTGGCGGTACAAGCTGGCGGTGTTCACGATGATCAGCAGGCCGACCGGAAGCAGGATGCCGGTCAGCAGATAGCGTCGTAGCGAGATGGCCCGCTGGCTCGTGGGTTCGATCGGCACAGGCTCCCGGCCGCTCATGCATCCACTTTCAGCAGGTAGCCCAGGCCGCGCAAGGTGACCAGGGTGACGCCGGTCTGGGCCAGCTTTTTGCGCAGGCGGTAGACCACCACTTCCACGGCCTCGTACTGCACGTCGGTTTCGCCGGGAAACACCAGCTCGAAGAGGCGTTCCTTGGACACGGCATGGCCCAGCTTGCCGATCAGGGTCTGCAGCAGGGCCAGTTCGCGCGGCGTGAGTTCCAGCACCTGGTCGCGGTGGTAGATGGCGCCGCTTTCCCTGTCATAGCGCAGGTGGCCCACGAACTGGGGCGCGGCGCCGGGCTCCGCGCCGGCCGCGGGGCGGCGCCGGCTCAGGGCGCGCAGCCGCGCCTCGAGTTCGTCCAGGTCAAAGGGCTTGGGCAGGTAGTCGTCGGCGCCGGTGTTCAGGCCGACGATGCGGTCGCCCACGGTGCCGCGGGCCGTGAGGATCAGCACCGGGGTCGTCAGGCCCTGGCCGCGCGCCTGCGCCAGCACCTGCAGGCCGTCCAGGCCGGGCAGGGTCAGGTCCAGCACCACCACGTCGGGCTGCGTGGCCTTCCACTGTGCCAGGGCCTGGCGGCCGTCGGTGCAGCCGAAAACCTCCATGCCGCGCCGCCCCAGGGCGCGCTGCAGCGCCGCCTGCATGGAGGCGTCGTCCTCCACCAGCAGCAGTTTGACCGTGGACATCACCGTGGGCATCATGGGTTAGGGCCTGTTTGGGCCTGTTAACAGGCCCTAGACATTAGCACTTTCCCCAGTCCCGCCGGACAGCCGTTTGACAGCCAGGGGGTGCATGATAGGCGGGTTATCAGCCATCCGGGCGCCCCAGGCGCCCATCCACAGGAGACATTCCCATGCGTCGCGATACCTTTCTGAAATCCCTGGCGGCCCTGGCCGCGACCGGTGCCTTGCCCTTGTCGGCCTCCGCGGCCGCCAACATCAAGATGTTGATTCCGGCCAATCCCGGCGGCGGCTGGGACACCACGGGCCGTGCCCTGGGCAAGGCCATGACCGACTCCAAGGTCGCCGACACGGTGACCTATGACAACAAGGGCGGCGCCGCCGGCGCGCTGGGCCTGGCCCAGTTCGTCAACGGCTCCAAGGGCGATCCCAACGCGCTGATGGTGATGGGCGCCGTGATGCTGGGCGGCCTGATCACCGGCAAGCCGCCGGTGAGCCTGTCGCAGGCCACGCCGATCGCACGCCTGTCCAGCGAATACAACGTGTTCGTGCTGCCCGCCAATTCACCCTTCAAGACCATGAAGGACGTGGTCGACCAGCTCAAGAAGGATCCCGGCAGCGTGAAGTGGGGGGGCGGCTCGCGCGGCTCCACCGAGCACATCGCGGCGGCCATGATCGCGCAGAAGGTCGGCGCCGATCCTTCCAAGATCAACTACGTCGCCTTCCGCGGCGGCGGTGAGGCCACGGCGGCCATCCTGGGCGGCAACGTCACGGTGGGCGGCAGCGGCTACAGCGAGTTCGCCGAGTACATCAAGGCCGGCAAGATGCGCGCCATCGCCGTGACCTCCGGCAAGCGCCTGCCGGGCGTGGACGTGCCCACGCTCAAGGAGCAGGGCATAGACGTGGAAATCGGCAACTGGCGCGGCGTCTACGGCGCCCCCGGCATCACGGCCGAGCAGCGCAAGGCCCTGACCGACCTGGTGCTGGCCGCGCTGAAATCGCCGGCCTGGGCCGAAGCCGTGAAGAAAAACGACTGGACGCCCGCCGTCCTGTCGGGCGAGGCTTTTGCCAAGTTCGTCGATGACGACTTCGCCGCCCTGCGCGCCACCATGGTCAAGTCCGGCATGGTCTGAGCCTTCGGGCCTTCGCGCGCGCAAGTGTGCCAGGGCGCCACGCCGTCCCGGGTTCAGATTTGATGAAAATTTGACGAAAGGGCGGCGTGCCGCCAGACTGTCCACGTCCGTCCCACGTCTTTCGGGAACTATAACGATGACAACAACAACTTCGGATCCCTCGGCCGTCTGGCCGCAAACCCTGGTCGGCGCCGGCGTGCTGCTGACCGGTCTGGCGCTGGCCTTCGGCGCGATCAGCATCTCCTCCGAGGCCGGCTACGGCGGCGTCGGCCCCAACTTCCTGCCCTGGCTGGTCTCCGTCGGCCTCACGGTCTGCGGCGCCTGGATCATCTGGGAAGCGCGCAGCGGCGGCTTTCGCGAGCTGGACCCTCCCTCCGGCGCCGCGCAGGCCTACTGGCCCGGTTTTGCCTGGGTCTCGGCGGGGCTGCTGCTCAATGCCGCGCTGATCACCACCCTAGGCTTCATCCTGAGCTGCACGCTGTGCTACCTGCTGGCGGTGCAAGGCCTGCGCCGCGCCAGCGGCCAGACGGGCGTCAATGCGCCGCGCACCTGGGTCACCGACCTTGTGGTGGGTCTCCTGATCTCCGCGCCGGTGTTCTGGATGTTCACCAAATTCCTGGCGATCAACCTGCCGGGCCTGACGAACACGGGGTGGATCTGACATGGACATTTTCAATGCCCTGATGGCGGGTTTCGCCACGGCGATCACGCCGGTCAACCTGATCTGGTGCCTGGTGGGCTGTGCCCTGGGCACGGCCGTGGGCGTGCTGCCCGGCATAGGCCCGGCGGTGGCGGTGGCCATGCTGCTGCCCATCACCGCCAAGGTCGACATCACCGCCTCGATGATTTTTTTCTCGGGCATCTACTACGGCGCCATGTACGGCGGCTCGACGACCTCCATCCTGCTGAACACGCCCGGCGAAACCGCCAGCATGGTCACGGCCATGGAGGGCAACAAGATGGCCAAGAGCGGGCGCGCCGGCGCGGCGCTGGCCACGGCGGCCATAGGCTCGTTTGTGGCGGGCACCATCGCCACCGTCATCGTCACGCTGTTCGCCCCTTTTGTGGCGGAGTTCGCCGTCAAGCTGGGCCCGCCCGAGTATTTCCTGCTGATGCTGCTGGCCTTCACCACGGTGAGCGCCGTGCTGGGCAAAAGCACCTTGCGCGGCATGACGGCGCTGCTGGTCGGCCTGGCCGCCGGCTGCGTCGGCCTGGACCAGATCTCGGGCCAGGGCCGCTACACCGGCGGCATCCCGGAACTGCTGGACGGCATTGAAATCGTGCTGGTGGCCGTGGGCCTGTTCGCGGTGGCGGAAGTGCTCTACGCCGTGCTCTACGAAGGGCGCGTGGTGGAGGACCAGAACAAGCTCAGCCGCGTGCACATGACCAAGGCCGACTGGAAGCGGTCCATCCCCGCCTGGCTGCGCGGCACCGCGATCGGCACGCCTTTCGGCTGCATCCCGGCCGGCGGCACCGAGATACCGACCTTTCTGAGCTATGCCACCGAGAAGAAACTGGCGAGCCCCGAGATCAGGGCCGAGTTCGGCGGCAAGGGCGCCATCGAAGGCGTGGCCGGCCCCGAGGCGGCCAACAACGCCACGGTGACGGCGGCGCTGATCCCGCTGCTCACGCTGGGCATCCCGACCTCGAACACCACGGCCATCCTGTTGGGCGCTTTCCAGAACTACGGCATCCAGCCCGGCCCGCAGCTGTTCACCACCTCCGCCGCGCTGGTGTGGGCGCTGATCGCCTCGCTGTACATCGGCAACGTCATGCTGCTGGTGCTCAACCTGCCCATGGTGGGCCTGTGGGTCAAGCTGCTGAAGATTCCCAAGCCGCAGCTCTATGCAGGCATCCTGATCTTCGCGACGGTGGGCGCCTACGGCATGCGCCAGAGCGCGTTCGACCTGTTCCTGCTTTACGCCATCGGGCTGCTGGGTGTGCTGATGCGCCGTTTCGACTTCCCCACCGCGCCCGTGGTGGTCGGCATGATCCTGGGCCCTCTGGCGGAGGCGCAGCTGCGCAACGCCGTGTCGATAGGCGAGGGCAGCGCCATGGTGTTTTTCCAGCGCCCCATGTCGATCACGCTGGTCGTGATTGTGGTGGCGGTACTGGTACTTCCACGCCTTGCCAAATACTGGACGAGGAGCAAAACTGTAAGCTGAGGTTCCAACAACAGAAGGAGACGACATGCTGACCATCAAACGACGCGCTGCCCTGGGAAAACTCGCAGGGCTGGGATTGGCGACATGGGGCGGGGCCATCCCCGCGTGGGCGCAGACCGCGGCCAAGCCGCCGGCGGCCGCGCAACCCAAAGCCCGGGTGGTCAAGCTGGCGCCCAAGCTGCGCATCGTGATCCCGGCCAATGCCGGGGGTGGTTGGGACCAGACCGGCCGCGCCCTGGGCACGGCGCTGGTGGGCGCGGGCGCGGTGGATGAGATCGAGTATGAAAACAAGGGCGGCAAGGGCGGCACCATAGGCCTGGCCTACTACGCCGAAAAATACAGCGGCGACGCCAACACCCTGCTGATGGGCGGCATGGTGATGGTGGGCGCGGTGGCCTTGCAAAAGCCCGCCGTCGACATGAGCCGCATCCGCCCGATCGCGCGCCTGACCAGCGACTACCTGGTGGTGGTGGTCGCCGCCAATTCGCCGGTGCGCACGATTGCGGACCTTGCCGGCCGCATGCGCGCCAATCCCAAGGACGTTCCCATCGCGGGCGGCTCCGCCGGCGGCGTGGACCATGTGTTCGCCGGCGTGTTCACCCGCGCGGCCGGCAGCAAGCCGGAAGAACTGGTGTACCTGCCCTTTGCCGGCGGTGCTGAAGTGGTGCAGGCCGTGCTGGGCGGCAAGGCGGCGGCCGGCATCTCGGGCTACAGCGAATTCGCCGACGAGCTGGCCAGCGGCAAGCTGCGCGCCATCGGTGTGTCGTCCAAGCGCACGGTGTTCGGCATTCCCTCCATCCGCGAGCAGGGGGTGGACGTGGACATGGCCAACTGGCGCGGCGTGTTCACCGGCCAGAACGTGGCCGAGGCGCGCCAGGCGGAAATGCTGGAGGCCGTGAAGGCGGCCACCGGCCACGAGTCCTGGCAGAAAACGCTCAAGCAGAACCACTGGGAGTCTTCGCTGCTCTCGGGTCCCAGCCTCGCGAGCTTCATCGATTTTGACCTGACCACCTCGCGGGTCATGGTGCATCTGCTCAAGCTCAAGGCCTGAGCCCGCACGCGCCCCGGGTGCATGCCCGGGTGCCTGCGTTCCTGCGTGTGGCATGAAAAGTGCTCGGGTGCAAGCGTCCGGGCACTGGATCAAACACCTAGCCATTGCCCTGGAAACTCCATCTACCATGGCCTTGGGAGGAAAAAGACATGCTGACCATTCAACGACGCACGGTTCTGGGCGCACTCGCCGGCCTCGGAACGGCCGCACCGCTTTGGGCCCAGTCCGCCAAGGGCAAGCTGGCGCCCAAGCTGCGCATCGTCATTCCCGCCATGTCCCGCACCGCGCTCGATGAAGCCGGCCGTGCCCTCGGTGATGCCCTGGTAGGCCAGGGCCTGAGCGACGAGATCGAGTACGAGAACAAGGAGGGCGGCAGCGGCACCGCGGGCCTGGCCTGGTTCGTGCAGAAGTACGGTGCCGACCCCAATGCCTTTTTCATGGGCGACAGCAACCTCGTCGGCGCACTGGCCTTGCAAAAACCGGCCGTGGACCTCAGCAAGGTCAAGCCGATTGCGCGCCTGACCAGCGACTACCCGGTGGTCGTGGTGGCGGCCGCATCGCCGGTCAAGACCATCAACGAACTGGTGGAGCGCCTGCGCACCAATGCCAAACAGACGCCCATGGCCATAGGCGCGGTCGGCGGCGCGGACCATGTGTTTGCGGGCCTCTTGGCCAAGGCCGCCGGCGCCAGGCCGGAAGACGCGGTCTACCTGCCGTTCGCGCGCAACTTCGAGCTGGTTGATGCGGTGATGGGCGGCAAGGCGGCGGCCGGCGTTTCGAGCTACGGCACCTTCAGGGCGGAGCTGGCCGGCGGCAAGCTGCGCGCCCTCGGTGTCTCTTCCAAAAAAGCCGCTTACGGCGTCAAGTCGGTGCGCGAGCAGGGCCTGGACGTCGACCTCACCAACTGGCGCGCCGTGTTCACCGGCGCCGGCGTGCCGGCCGCGCGCCAGGCCGAGATGGTGGAGGGCGTGAAGGCTTCACTGGCCTATGAGCTCTGGAAGAAGACGCTCAAGGAAAGCTATTGGGAGCAGTCCTGGATGTCGGGGCCGGACCTCGGCAGCTTTATCGACTTCGATGTGAAGACCACGCAGCTGATGATGCAGCTGCTCAAGCTCAAGGCCTGATTCAAGCTTGGGCCGGCCCGGCTATTTCTTCGCGCCCAGGGCCAAAGCCCGTTCGCGCGAAGCCGCCAGCGCTTTGGCCGCTTCGGTAGCATCGGCCTGCACCGGCCAGCCCGCCAGGTGCTGCTGCGTGATCTCGGCCAGCCCCGCGATCCATTCATGGCTGTCATTGAGGCAGGGGATGTAGCTGAACGCCTTGCCGCCCGCGCGCAGGAAAGCCTCGCGCGCCTCCATGTTGATCTCTTCCAGCGTCTCCAGGCAGTCGCCGGTAAAACCCGGGCAGATCAAATCGACCTGTTTGACGCCGGCCTGGGCCATGGCCACCAGGGTGGGTTCGGTGTAGGGCTCAAGCCATTTGGCCTTGCCGAAGCGCGACTGGAAGGTGACCTTGTACTGCGCGGGCTCCAGGCCCAGCTGCGCGGCCAGCAGGCGCGCGGTCTTGTGGCATTCGCAGTGGTAAGGGTCGCCCAGCGTGAGCGTGCGTTCAGGCACGCCGTGAAAGCTCATGACCAGCTGTTCGGCGCGGCCCTGGGTGCGCCAGTGCTCGCGCACGCGGGCGGCCAGGGCCTTGATGTAGCCCTCGTGGTCGTGGTAATGGTTGACGAAGCGGAGCTCGGGGATGCGGCGTATGCGCGCCGCCCACTGGTAGACCGCGTCAAACACGCTGGCAGTGGTGGTGCCGCTGTACTGCGGGTAGGCCGGCAGGATGAGCACGCGCTCCACGCCATCGGCCTTGAGCTGGCTCAGCTGCGAGGCGATGGACGGGCTGCCGTAGCGCATGGCGTAGCGCACCTCAACAGGGTGGCCGCGCACCGCCAGGTAGCCGCCGAGCATGGTGGCCTGCTTCTGCGTCCAGACCCGCAGCGGCGAGCCTTCCTTCATCCAGATGCTGGCGTATTTGGCGGCCGATTTTTGGGGCCGCACGCGCAGGATGATGCCGTGCAGGATCAGCCACCACAGCGGCTTGGGGATTTCGACCACGCGCGGGTCGCCCAGAAACTCGGCCAGGTAGCGGCGCAGCGCCGGCGCCGTGGCTTCGTCAGGGGTTCCCAGGTTGCACAGCAGCACGGCGGTGGGGGAGGCTGCCGGGCCGACGGGCGGCGCGCCGTGGGAGAAGGGCGGTTCGGGAGCGAAGCGGGGGCGAAAAAACATGGGTTATTCTCGCTTATCCATTTGCCTTCCACCATGCTCGACCTGACCACCATCAAAGCCATCACGCTAGACCTCGATGACACGCTGTGGCCCATCTGGCCGGCCATCGAAAGAGCCGAGAAAGCACTGGACGACTGGCTCAGCCGGCATGCCCCCATGACCGCGGCACTGTTTTCCAACCCCGCCGCGCGGCACGAAATCCGCGAGCATGTCACGCGCTCGCGCCCAGAACTCAAGTACAACCTCAGCGCGATACGCCGCGAGGCGATACGGCTGGCGCTGTACCGCTCGCGCGAGGACCCGCTGCTGGCCGAGCCCGCCTTCGATGTTTTTTTCGACGAACGCAACAAGGTCACGCTGTTCGAGGACGCGGTGCTGGCACTCGAGTTCCTGTCCGACCGCTACCCGCTGGTGGCGGTGTCCAACGGCAATGCCGACATCAAGCGCATAGGCATAGACGGCTATTTCAAGGCCAGCATCAGCGCCCAGCAGTTCGGCGTGGGCAAGCCCGACCCGCGTATCTTCCATGCCGCCGCCGGCGCGGTGGAGGTCCTGCCGGGGGAGGTGCTGCATGTGGGCGACGATGCCACGCTGGACGTGCTGGGCGCGCTCAATTGCGGCATGCAGACGGTGTGGGTCAATCGCTCCGACCAGTTGTGGGCGCACCCGGCCGTGCCGCATGAGACGGTGGCCACGCTGACCGAGTTGTGCGACCTGTTCCCGCGTTGACGCGGTAGGGCGCTTCAGGGCTTTTTTTCGAAGGAGCTTGCATGACGCTCAAGATTTACGGAACGGCGGCCTCGCGCGCGGCGCGCCCGCTGTGGCTGGTCCATGAGATGGGCCTGGCCCATGAACACATCCCGCTGCCCTTCACGGGCGGCGCCACGCGCACGCCGGAGTTCCTGGCCATCAACCCGAACGGCCGCATTCCCGTGGTGGACGACGACGGCGTGCTGGTCTGGGAGTCTATGGCCTGTGTGCTCTACCTGGCCGAGCGTTTCAAGGCGCCCGGCGTGCCGCTGCTGGCCGCGCAGGACCCTGCCGAGCAGGCCGAAATTTTGCGCTGGAGCTTCTGGGTGGTCACCGAGTGCGAAAAAGACGCGCTGGCGTTTTTGATGCACCGCATCCTGATGCCGGCCGAACGCCGCAAGCCCCAACTGGCCGACGACGCCGAACGCCACCTGCTGACGCCGCTGCGCGTGCTGGACCAGCACCTGCAGGCCAGGCCCTACCTGGCCGGCGAGCGTTTCACCGCGGCCGACATCTGCGTGGCCTCGGTGCTGGCCTGGGTGCAGGGCGCGGCCGGGCTGATGGAGAAATGCCCGCGGGTGGATGAATGGCTGCAGCGTTGCCTGTCGCGGCCGGCTTACCGCACGGTGCGTTTGCTGGCCAAGAGCGCCTGAATCCGCCCGCTCAATGAAGATGCCGGGCTGCCTCCAGCCCTGAGCGCACCGCGCCTTCCAGCGTGGCGGGGTAGGGCCCGGCGATGTAGTCGCCGCAGGCATACAGGCCGGGCGCGACCTCGGCACCGGGGCGCAACAGGCCGGGCGTGCAGGCAAAGGTGGCGCGTTTTTCCACAATGGTCTGCACGGCCTGCATGCCGCCCAGCCCCAGGTGCCAGAGTTGCGATTTCGCCTGCGCCAGCACCTGCGCGGTCAGCGTGGCGCTGTCGCCGCTGCTGGCGCTGATCACAAAGGCCAGCAGGCCGGCGGGGCCGCCCAGTTGCCCGCGGTCAAACACGAACTGGGCCGGCTCCGCGGCGCTGGAAGGCAGGGCCAGCATGGGTAGCGGCAGGCGCGCGCCCGAGGCCCAGGCATAGACGGTCGTCAAGGCCTCGTGCTGCAGGCCGTGCGTACGCGCCAGCCAGTCCTCCGCAGCCACGCCGCTGCCTTCCACCAGGCGCGCCGCCTCTTGCGGCGGGCAGGCCAGCACCACGCAGTCGAAGGCCGCGCTGGCATCGGTGCTCACGACCCAGCCCGAGCCTAGAGGCGCGATGGCCTGCACGCGCGCGCCCAGCTGCGGCGCATTGCCCTGTGCGGCCAGCCAGGACAGCGCCGCATCGGGCAGCAGGGTGCTGAGGTCGGTGCGCGGCAGCAGCAGGTTGGAGCCGCCGCTCTCTGAAAAAAGCGCGTCGTGCATCACGCGCAGGAACACCTGGCCGCTGGCGCGTTCGGCGGGCGTGTTGAGCGCCGAGACGCACAGCGGTTCGATCAGCGCGGCCATGGCGCCGGGCGCCAGGCCGCGGCACAGGTCGGCCACCGACTCGCCGGGTGCGCACTGGAATTTCTTGAGCTGCCAGCCCACCGCGAGCTTGAGCATGGAGAGTTTGTCGCCCAGCGGCCAGTCGCGCGCCAGCAGGATGCCGGCCAGCGCATCGAGCGGGGCCGGCAGCTGCGGCAGCTTCAGGCCGCCGCCATCGGGAAACTGCAATGTCAGCGGCATCCTCAGCAGCGTGGCCTCGGTGTCCACGCCCAGGTCTTTCATCAGGCGCAGCGTTTCGGCATAAGCGCCTATGAGGATGTGCTGGCCGTTGTCCAGCACCACCGGTTCGCCCTGCAGGGTGCCGCCCACGCGGCGCGCGCGCCCGCCGGCGACGCGGGTGGTTTCAAACAAGGTGGCCTGGTAGCCCAGGCGGGTGGCTTCGACGGCAGCGGCGCAGCCGGCCCAGCCCGCGCCAATCACTGCAACTCTCATGGTCAGACAACTCGCCCGAAGGCTTGTGTTTTCCAGGCCAGCCAGAATTTGCGCAAAGGCGTAAGGCTCACGCGCTGGTGCAGCACCTGGTAGCCGTCGGCGGCGATCTCGCGCAGCAGGGTGCGGTAGATGCTGGCCATCATGAGGCCGGGCTTTTGCGCGCGGCGGTCGGTTTCGGGCAGCATGGCCAGCGCTTCGTCGTACAGCGCCAGGGCGCGCTCGGTCTGAAATTTCATGAGCGCGGTAAAGCGGTCGGAGTACTGGCGCTTGAGGATCTCGTGCGCCTTCACATCGAACTGCTGCAGCTCGTTGACGGGCAGGTAGATGCGCCCGCGCATCGCGTCTTCGCCCACGTCGCGGATGATGTTGGTGAGCTGGAAGGCCAGGCCCAGCTTGTGGGCGTAGGCCGTGGTGGCCTCGTCGGCCTGGCCGAAAATCCGCGCGGCCACCTCGCCCACGATGCCGGCCACCAGGTGGCAGTACTGCTTGAGCCCGGGGAAGTCGAGGTAGCGGTTTTGCTCCAGGTCCATCTGGCAGCCGTCGATCACGGCCTGCAGGTGGCGCGCCTCGATGCGGTAGGTGGCGGCCAGCGGCATCAGCGCTTTCATGACCGGGTGCGTGGGCTCGCCGGCATAGGATTTCAGGACCTCGTTTTGCCACCAGGCCAGCTTGGTGCGGGCCACGCCGGGGTCGGTGACCTCGTCGACCACGTCGTCGATCTCGCGGCAAAAGGCATAAAAGGCCGTGATGGCGGCGCGCCGCTCTTTGGGCAAAAACAGGAAGGCGTAATAAAAACTGCTGCCGGATGCGGCGGCTTTTTGCTGGACATACTGCTCAGGCGTCATGCGGCGATTGTCACATGGGATGCCGCGTCTTCATGGGCCGGATCAGCGCATCAGCAAGGCGCGCCAGCCCATCAGCAGCAAGTCCCAGGGCTTGAGCTTGGGGCGCCGCTGCAAGGTGTTAAAGCCCTGCGCTTCTATCTTGTCCAGGATGCGCAAGCCGCCTTGCACCACCAGGCGCAGCTCCCAGCCGCCGCGCCCGGGGATTATTTTGCACAGGGGCGTGCCCCTGTGCATCATGGCGCGGGCGGAACGCACATGGGCCGCGACCAGCGCGAGGGTGGCCGGGTTGGCTTGCAGCGCCAGCAACTGCGCTTCATCGACGCCGTGGCGGGCCCAGGCGTCGGCCGGCAGGTAGATGCGCCCACGCGGGATGTCCACGCCCAGGTCCTGCCAGAAATTGATCAGCTGCAGGGCGGTGCAGATGTCGTCGCTCATCTGCAGCGAAGCGGCGTCCTGGATACCGTAGAGGTGCAGCAGCAGCCGGCCCACGGGGTTGGCCGAACGCTTGCAGTAGTCCAGCAACTCGGCCTCGTCGGCATAACGCTGCTTGACCGCGTCCTGCTCAAAGGCGCTCAGCAGGTCGGCCAACAGGTTGACGGGCAGTTCGAACCGGGCCAGCTGGGGCTTCAGCTGTTCAAAGACCGGCGCCCAGCGCGAGGAGGGCGGCAGGCCCGCGGCGGTCGCCATCAGGTCGGCGCGGTAGGCGGCCAGCTCGTCCAGCCGGGCCTGCGGGGTGGCTTCGCCCTCATCGGCGATGTCGTCGGCCGTGCGGGCAAACCAGTAAATCGCCGCGATGGGCGGGCGCAGCCGCGGCGGGCACAGCAGCGAGGCCACGGGGAAGTTTTCATAATGCGACACCCCCTGAAGGGGAACCGGGGCGCTGGGCTGTTGGAGGCCTGGGGTCATGCGGGCGATTGTCGCTTGACAAGCCTCAGCATTTACCCTAGATTACTAACCGGTCAGTCAGTAGTGAGTTTTCCAAGCTTCTCCTGGCTGCATGCCGTCCGAGTTTTCACACCAATCCGACCATGAATAAAACCGTTTTCTCCGTGGTGGGCGCTGCCCTGCTGCTGGCCGCCTGTTCCAAGTCCGCCCCGCCCGAAGAGCCGGTTCGCGCCGTGAAGGTGCTCACCGTGGGGACCAACGCGTTTTCGTCCAGCCATGAATATGCGGGCGAAGTCAAAGCCCAGGTCGAGTCCAGGCTGGGCTTCCGGGTGGGCGGCAAGATCATCAAGCGCCAGGCCGAGCTCGGCCAGCGCGTCAAGGCCGGCCAGGTGCTGGCCCAGCTGGACCCGCAGGATTTCAGGCTGGCCGCCGATTCGGCGCGCGCCCAGGTGGCCGCGGCCACCACCAACCGCGACCTGGCCGCCGCCGACTTCAAGCGCTACAAGGAGCTCAAGGAGCAGAACTTCATCAGCGGTGCCGAACTGGAGCGCCGCGAAACCACGCTCAAGTCGGCGCAGGCGCAGCTCGAGCAGGCGCAATCGCAGTTCGCCGTGCAGGGCAACCAGGCCAATTACGCGGCGCTGGTCGCCGATGTGTCGGGTGTGGTGACGGCCATCGAGGCCGAGCCGGGCCAGGTCGTGACGGCGGGAACGCCGGTGGTGCGCATCGCGGCCGACGGCGTGCGCGACGTGGTGTTCTCGGTGCCCGAAGACAAGGTGGCCGGCATCAAGGCCGGCTCGGCGGTCAAGATACGCGTCTGGTCGCAAAACGCCGATCTGGCCGGCAAGGTCCGCGAAGTCGCCGCCAGCAGCGATCCGGTCACGCGCACCTACACCGTCAAGGTCTCCATCGATGCCAAAGAGCCGCCGCCGCTGGGGGCCACCGTGTACGTGGTGCCCGAATCGGGCAGCGCCGTCGGCCTGCCGGTGATCAAGCTGCCGACCACGGCGCTGCGCCAGGAAGGCAAGTCCACGGCTGTGTGGGTGGTCGACAAGGCCAGCATGACGGTCAAGCCGCAAATCATTCAGGTCGCCACGGCCGACGGCAACGAGGTGGTGGTGGGCTCGGGACTGCAGGCCGGCATGCTGGTGGTGAGCGCCGGCGTGCATGTGCTGTCGCCGGGCCAGAAAGTCACCTTCTACCAGCCCAGCGTGGCCCTGGCCGGCGCCACGCCGGCGCAGACCAGCCCGAATGCCATGGCTGCCGCTGCGGCGCCCGCATCCTCCGCCTCCGGCGCGAAGTGAGGCGGCCATGACGCAAACCCACCACGACGGCAACAGCCCTGCCGGCGAACTCGCATCGCCCTCGACCCGCTTCAACCTCTCCAAATGGGCGCTGGACCATCCGGCGCTCACGCGCTACCTGCTGCTGGTGCTGATGATCCTGGGCTTCGCGTCCTACTTCCAGCTAGGGCAGGACGAAGACCCGCCTTTCACCTTCCGCGCCATGGTGGTGCGCACCTACTGGCCGGGCGCCACGGCGCAGCAGGTGGCCGAGCAGGTCACCGACAAGCTGGAACGCACGCTGCAGGAAGCGCCCTATGCCGACCGCATCCGCAGCTATTCCAAGCCGGGTGAGTCGCAGATCATTTTCCAGATCAAGGACTCCTCCAAGCCCAGCGAGGTCGCCAACGTCTGGTATTCGGTGCGCAAAAAAATCGGCGACATGCGCGGCACCCTGCCAAGCGGCATCCAGGGGCCGTTTTTCAACGACGAATTCGGCGACGTCTATGGCGTGATCTACGCGCTGGAATCCGACGGCTTCAACTATGCCGAGCTCAAGACCTTTGCCGACGACGTGCGCCAGCAGCTGCTGCGCGTGCCGGACGTGAGCAAGGTCGAGCTCTTCGGCGTGCAGGACGAAAAAGTCTTCATCGAGATCTCGCAAAAGCGCCTGGCGCAGCTGGGGCTGGACCTGAACCAGGTATTGGCCCAGCTCGGCCAGCAAAACGCCGTTGAGGCGGCCGGGGCGGTGCAGACGCCGCTGGACGTGGTGCAGGTGCGCGTGGCGGGCCAGTTCGAGGTCATAGAGCAGCTGCGCGCCATGCCGATACGCGGCAGCTCGGGCGGCCAGCTGCAACTGGGTGACATTGCCGAGATCAAGCGCGGCTATGTGGACCCGCCTTCCGTGAAGGTGCACCACCAGGGCAAGGAAGTGATCGCGCTGGGCGTGTCCATGGCCAAGGGCGGCGACATCATCGCGCTGGGCAAGTCGCTCACGGCGCTGTCGGAGCGCATCGACAAAACCCTGCCGGCCGGCATCAAGCTGGTGAACGTGCAGAACCAGCCCAAGGCGGTGTCCACCTCGGTGAACGAGTTCGTGCGCGTGCTGATCGAGGCCGTGGTGATTGTGCTGGCGGTGAGCTTCATCAGCCTGGGCTTCCACAAACGCCCGACCAATGGCGGGGGCCCGTTGCCGATCTGGAAGCGCTATTACATCGACATGCGGCCCGGCCTGGTGGTGGGCATCACCATCCCGCTGGTGCTGAGCCTGACTTTCCTGGCCATGTGGTACTACGGCATAGGCCTGCACAAGATTTCGCTGGGTTCGCTGATCATCGCGCTGGGCCTGCTGGTGGACGACGCCATCATTGCCGTCGAGATGATGGTGCGCAAGATGGAGGAGGGCTACGACAAGGTGCGCGCCGCCACCTTTGCCTATGAGATCACCGCCATGCCCATGCTGACGGGCACGCTGATCACCGCCACGGGTTTTCTGCCCATTGGCCTGGCCAAGTCCACCACCGGTGAATACACCTTCGCGATTTTTGCGGTGACGGTGATCGCGCTGGTGCTGAGCTGGATCGTCTCGGTGTACTTCGTGCCCTACCTGGGCACGCTGCTGCTCAAGGTGCCGCCGCACGTGCAGGAAGTGGCTGCCGGCAAGGACAGCCCGCACGAGATGTTCGACAGCCCGTTTTACAGCAACTTCCGAAAGACGGTGGACTGGTGCGTAGAGCACCGCTGGCTCACCATAGGCGCCACCGTGCTGATCTTCGTGCTGGGCATTGTGGGCATGGGCAAGGTGCAGCAGCAGTTCTTCCCCGACTCCAGCCGGCCCGAGATCATGGTTGACATCTGGTTCCCCGAAGGCACCTCGTTTGCCGCCAACGAGGCCACCGCCAAACGTGTGGAGCAGCGCCTGATGCGGGAGGAGGGCGTGAGCTCGGTCAGCACCTGGGTGGGCTCGGGCGTGCCGCGCTTTTACCTGCCGCTGGACCAGGTCTTTCCGCAGACCAACGTCTCGCAGATGATTGTGCTGCCCAAGGACCTGAAGGTGCGCGAGTCGCTGCGCATCAAGCTGCCGGCCCTGCTGGCCACCGAATTTCCCGAGGTGCGCGGCCGCGTCAAGCTGCTGCCCAATGGCCCGCCCGTGCCCTACCCGGTGCAGTTCCGTGTGGTGGGCATAGACCCGCTGGTGCTGCGTGAGCGCGCCGACGAGGTCAAGGCGGTGATGCGCGAAAGCGGCAACACGCGCGGCGTGAACGACAACTGGAATGAATCGGTGAAAGTGCTGCGCCTGGAGGTGGATCAGGCCAAGGCGCGCGCCATGGGTGTGACCAGCCAGTCGATCGCCCAGGCTTCGCGCACCATCCTGGCCGGCACGCCGGTGGGCCAGTTCCGCGAAGGCGACAAGCTGATCGACATCGTGCTGCGCCAGCCGCTGGACGAGCGCAATGCGATCACCGACATCGGCAACGCCTACCTGCCCACGGCGTCGGGCAAATCGATTCCGCTCACGCAGATCGCCAAGCCGGTGTTCACCTGGGAGCCGGGCGTGATGTGGCGCGAGAACCGCGACTACGCCATCACGGTGCAGAGCGACATCGTCGAAGGCCTGCAGGGCGCCACTGTCACGCAGGAACTGATGCCCAAGCTCAAGGCGCTGGAAGCGAAATGGCTGGAAAAAGGCCTGCAGGGCTACCGCATCCAGGTGGCCGGCGCGGTGGAGGAAAGCAGCAAGGGCTCGTCCTCGATTGTTGCCGGCCTGCCGGTCGCGCTGTTTATCGTGCTGACCCTGCTGATGCTGCAACTGCACAGCTTCAGCCGGTCGATGCTGGCCTTTGTGACCGGCTTCATGGGCATCGCGGGCGTGGCCGGGGCGCTGCTGGTGCTGAACCGGCCCTTCGGTTTCGTCGCGCTGCTGGGCGTGATCGCGCTGTTCGGCATGATCATCCGCAACTCGGTGATCCTGATCGACCAGATCGAGCAGGACCGCGCCCGCGGCGTGCCGACCTGGAACGCGATCGTCGAGGCGGCCGTGCGCCGGCTGCGGCCCATCGTGCTGACGGCCGCCGCCGCCGTGCTGGCCATGATCCCGCTGTCGCGCAGCGTGTTCTGGGGGCCGATGGCGGTCGCCATCATGGGCGGCCTGATTGTGGCGACGGTGCTGACTTTGCTGGCTTTGCCGGCCATGTATGCCGCATGGTTCCGGGTCAAACGCGAAGACAGGCTGCAGGTCGAGCCGCCCACGGCCGAGAAGCCATTGCCGGCCTGATTCTCTGCGGCTGGCCGCCCGGACGCAAAAACCGGGCGCGATACGGCTAAAATAGAGAGTTGACCGATTTCAAGCGGGGATTCGGAGGTTTTTCGGATTCCCGTTTTTATTTCCGGCGCGCGGGTGGCGAAATTGGTAGACGCACCAGGTTTAGGTCCTGACGCCAGCAATGGTGTGGGGGTTCGAGTCCCCCCCCGCGCACCACCCTGAGGCTTGCGGGCGGCAGTTCTTGCGTCCATGCGCTCAGGCGTTGCGGAAAACCCGCGACATGCCAGGTGAAAACCTGTTTTGACTACTTTTTGATCTTAGGAAGACCATCATGGCCGTGACTGTTGAAACCCTTGAAAAGCTCGAGCGCAAGATGACGCTCACGCTGCCCGTCAACACCATCCAGTCGGAAGTTGACACCCGCCTCAAGCGCCTGGCCCGCACGGTCAAGATGGACGGCTTCCGTCCCGGCAAGGTTCCCATGAACGTCGTGGCCCAGCGCTACGGCTACTCGGTGCATTACGAGGTCATGAACGACAAGGTCGGTGAAGCCTTCGCCGTGGCCGCCAACGAAGCCAAGCTGCGCGTTGCCGGCCAGCCCCGCATCAGCGAAAAAGAGGGCGCCCCCGAAGGCGAACTCGCGTTCGACGCGGTCTTCGAGGTCTATCCCGAAGTCAAGATCGCCGACCTGTCGAACGCCCAGGTCGAAAAAGTCAGCGCCGAAGTCAGCGACGCGGCCATCGACAAGACCCTGGACATCCTGCGCAAGCAGCGCCGCACTTTCGCCCAGCGCGCCGCCGATGCGCCCGCGCAGGACGGCGACCGCGCCACCATCGACTTTGAAGGCAAGATCGACGGCGAACCTTTCGCCGGGGGCAAGGCCGAGGACTACCAGTTCCTGATCGGCGACGGCCAGATGCTCAAGGAATTTGAAGACGCCGTGCGCGGCATGAAGACCGGCGAAAGCAAGACTTTCCCGCTGAACTTCCCGGCCGACTACCACGGCAAGGACGTGGCCGGCAAACAGGCCGACTTCCTCGTGACCGTCAAGAAGATCGAAGCCGCCCACCTGCCCGAAGTCAATGAAGCCCTGGCCAAGTCCCTGGGCATCGCCGACGCGACGGTTGAAGGCCTGCGCGCCGACATCAAGAAAAACCTCGAGCGCGAAGTCAAGTTCCGCTTGCTGGCCCGCAACAAGAATGCCGTGATGGACGCGCTGGTCGCCAACGCCGAACTCGACCTGCCCAAGTCCAGCGTGCAGGCTGAACTGGACCGCATGATCGAAGGCGCGCGCGCCGACCTCAAGCAGCGCGGCATCAAGGACGCCGACAAGGCGCCGATTCCCGAAGAAATCTTCCGCCCGCAAGCCGAAAAGCGCGTGCGCCTGGGCCTGGTGGTGGCCGAACTGGTGCGTAGCAACGAACTGCAGGCCAAGCCCGAGCAGCTCAAGGCCCACATCGAAGAGCTGGCCGCCAGCTACGAAAAACCGCAGGACGTGGTGCGCTGGTACCTGAGCGACAACCGCCGCATGGCCGAAGTCGAGGCGGTTGTGATCGAAAACAACGTCACCGACTTCGTGCTGGGCAAGGCCAAGGTCACCGAAAAAGCCATTTCCTTCGACGACCTGATGGGCCAGAACTGATTCTTCAGCGCCTTTGTTGACATTGGGGCTTGTGCTTTGCGGCGCAGGCCCCAATTTCTTTGGGCTACGGCATCGGCAGCCCGCGAATCCGCCGCCAGCCTGCGCCGGAATTCCCTGGTGGAATTTTTGGGTACAGTACAAACATCTCTGGAGAACACATGATGGTCCGAAACAGTATTTACGGCGGCGCCCACACCGGCCCGCAAGCCGGCGCCCTGGATGCGCAAGGCCTGGGCATGGTGCCCATGGTCATCGAGCAATCCGGCCGCGGCGAGCGCTCTTACGACATTTATTCGCGCCTGCTCAAGGAGCGCGTGATCTTCCTGGTCGGCCCGGTCAACGACCAGACGGCCAACCTGGTGGTGGCCCAGCTGCTGTTCCTGGAAAGCGAAAACCCGGACAAGGACATTTCCTTCTACATCAACTCGCCGGGCGGCTCCGTCACCGCCGGCATGGCGATTTACGACACCATGCAGTTCATCAAGCCCGACGTTTCCACGCTCTGCGTGGGCATGGCGGCCAGCATGGGCGCTTTCCTGCTGTCGGCCGGCGCCAAGGGCAAACGCTTTTCGCTGCCGAATTCGCGCGTGATGATCCACCAGCCCTCGGGCGGTGCCCAGGGCCAGGCGACGGACATCGAAATCCACGCCCGCGACATCCTCAAGACGCGCGACCAGCTCAACCGCATCCTGGCGGCCAATACCGGCCAGCCGATCGAGAAGATAGAGCGCGACACCGAGCGCGACTACTTCATGTTCGCGGACGACGCCAAGGAATACGGCCTGGTCGACCAGGTGATCGCCAAGCGGCCCTAAGCGTCCCCGGGGCGGCCAAGCCGGCTTGGCCGCCCAGCCCCCCTCAAGTTGCTCTGCAACAACGGCGTTTTCTGTAACAGAAACGCCGTTTTTTTATTGGTTATCATTAGGTAACAGTTCCCTTCAGGCTCCTTAAAGGCATCCCCACCAATGGCCGAGAAAAAAGGCTCCTCCAGCGAAAAGACTTTGCACTGCTCTTTTTGCGGTAAAAGTCAGCACGAAGTCAAAAAACTGATCGCTGGCCCCTCGGTATTCATTTGCGACGAATGCATCGATCTGTGCAACGAGATCATTCGCGACGAACTCCCCGCCGGCGAAGATGTCCGCGAAACCCGCACCGATTTGCCCACGCCCTTGGAAATCAAGGGAACGCTGGACGGCTATGTGATCGGCCAGGAACCGGCCAAGCGCACGCTGGCCGTGGCCGTCTACAACCACTACAAGCGCCTGCGCCACAAGGAAAAAGCCAAAAAAGACGACGTGGAGCTGACCAAGAGCAATATCCTGCTGATCGGCCCCACCGGCTCGGGCAAGACCTTGCTGGCACAGACGCTGGCGCGCACCCTCAATGTGCCTTTCGTGATGGCCGACGCCACCACGCTGACCGAGGCCGGCTATGTGGGCGAAGACGTCGAAAACATCATCCAGAAGCTGCTGCAGAGCTGCAACTATGAGGTTGAGCGCGCCCAGCAGGGCATCGTCTACATCGACGAAATCGACAAGATCTCGCGCAAGTCCGACAACCCGTCCATCACGCGCGACGTGTCGGGCGAGGGCGTGCAGCAGGCGCTGCTCAAGCTGATCGAAGGCACCATGGCCTCGGTGCCGCCGCAGGGCGGCCGCAAGCATCCGAACCAGGATTTCCTGCAGGTGGACACCACCAACATCCTGTTCATCTGCGGCGGCGCCTTCGCCGGCCTTGAAAAAGTCATCGAAAACCGCACGGAAGCCTCGGGCATGGGTTTTGGCGCGACCGTCAAAAGCAAGAAATCCCGCACCCTGACCGAAGCCTTCAAGGAAGTCGAGCCGGAAGACCTGATCAAGTTCGGCCTGATCCCCGAACTGGTCGGCCGCATGCCCGTGGTCGCCACGCTGGCTGAGCTCAGCGAAGACGCCCTGGTGCAGATCCTGACCGAGCCGAAAAACGCCGTCGTCAAGCAGTTCAGCAAGCTGCTGGCCATGGAAGGCGTGGACCTCGAGATTCGCCCTTCCGCGCTCAAGGCCATTGCCCGCAAGGCCCTGGCCCGCAAGACCGGCGCGCGCGGCCTGCGCTCCATCCTGGAACAGTCGCTGATAGACACCATGTTTGACCTGCCCAATGCCAGCAATGTCGACAAGGTTGTCGTGGACGAGTCCACAATCGAAGAAAACAAGGCCCCCCTGCTCGTGTACCGTGAAGCGGCCAAGAAAGCCTGAGCACCACAAAGGCTGGCCGGAATGCTTGAAAAGCGCTCCCCGCGCCCCATGTCTGGGTTGATTGTGTTTCGCCGGGCCATGCAACTGGCTGCCACGGCCAACGTTTAAGGTTTATATGTCCGGACAAACTTCACTGCCTTCCACTCCCATAGACCTCCCCCTCCTGCCTTTGCGGGACGTGGTGGTCTTTCCGCACATGGTGATCCCGCTGTTCGTGGGCCGCCCCAAGAGCATCAAGGCGCTGGAGTCGGCCATGGAGGCCGAGCGCCGCATCATGCTGGTGGCGCAAAAAGCCGCGGCCAAGGACGAGCCCTCGGTCGAGGACATGTTTGAGGTCGGCTGCGTGGCCACCATCCTGCAGCTGCTCAAGCTGCCCGACGGCACCGTGAAGGTGCTGGTTGAAGGCCAGCAGCGCGCCAGCGTCAACAAGATTGAAGAAGGCGAGCAGCATTTCTCGGCCAACGTCACGCCCGTCGAAACCGTGGCCGTGATCGCCGGCGACAAGACCAGCGAAATCGAGGCCTTGCGCCGGGCCGTGATGCAGCAGTTCGACCACTACGTCAAGCTGAACAAAAAAATCCCGCCCGAGATCCTCACTTCGATCTCCAGCATCGACGATGCCGGCCGCCTGGCCGACACGATTGCCGCGCACCTGCCGCTCAAGCTCGACGCGAAGCAGGTCATCCTGGACCTGGCCAACGTCAAGGCGCGGCTCGAGAACCTGTATGAGCAGCTCGAGCGCGAAGTCGACATCCTCAACGTCGACAAGAAGATCCGCGGCCGCGTGAAGCGCCAGATGGAAAAGAACCAGCGCGACTTCTACCTCAACGAGCAGGTGAAAGCCATCCAGAAGGAACTGGGCGAAGGCGAAGAGGGCGCCGACATCGAAGAGATCGAGAAGAAGATCAAGTCGGCCAAGATGCCGCAGGAAGCCCGCAAAAAAGCCGAGAGCGAGCTCAAGAAGCTCAAGCTCATGTCGCCCATGTCCGCCGAGGCGACCGTGGTGCGCACCTACATCGATGTGCTGACCGGCCTGCCCTGGAGCAAGAAGACCAAGATCAAGCACGACCTGGGCAATGCCGAGAACGTGCTCAACGAAGACCACTACGGGCTCGAGAAGGTCAAGGACCGCATCGTCGAGTACCTCGCGGTGCAGCAGCGCGTCGACAAGCTCAAGGCGCCCATCCTGTGCCTGGTCGGGCCTCCCGGCGTGGGCAAGACCTCGCTGGGCCAGTCGATTGCCAAGGCGACGGGCCGCAAGTACGTGCGCATGGCCCTGGGCGGCATGCGCGACGAGGCGGAAATCCGCGGCCACCGCCGCACCTATATCGGCGCCTTGCCGGGCAAGGTGCTGCAAAGCCTGACCAAGGCCGGCACGCGCAACCCGCTGTTCCTGCTCGACGAGATCGACAAGCTGGGCACCGACTTCCGCGGCGACCCGTCCAGCGCCCTGCTGGAGGTGCTGGACCCGGAGCAGAACCATACCTTCGGCGACCACTACGTCGAGGTCGACTTCGACCTCAGCGACGTGATGTTCGTGGCCACCTCGAACTCGATGAACATTCCGCCGGCCCTGCTGGACCGCATGGAAGTCATACGCCTGTCCGGCTACACCGAGGACGAAAAAACCAGCATCGCCATGCGCTACCTGCTGCCCAAGCAGGTCAAGAACAACGGCGTGAAGGAAGGCGAGCTTGAGGTGCAGGAGCAGGCCGTGCGCGACATCGTGCGCTACTACACGCGCGAAGCCGGCGTGCGCTCGCTGGAACGCGAACTCTCCAAGATCTGCCGCAAGGTCATCAAGGGCATACAGCTCAAGAAGATGGAGCCCAAGGTCCTGGTCACGCCGGACAACCTCAACGAATTCCTGGGCGTGCGCAAATACAACTACGGCCGCGCCGAGCAGCAAAACCAGGTCGGCCAGGTCGTGGGCTTGGCATGGACCGAGGTCGGCGGCGACCTGCTGACCATAGAAGCGGCCATCATGCCCGGCAAGGGCGTGATCACGCGCACCGGATCGCTGGGCGACGTCATGAAGGAGTCCGTGGAAGCCGCGCGCACAGTGGTGCGTAGCCGCGCCAAGGTGCTGGGCATCAAGGACGAGATGTTCGAAAAGCGCGACATCCACATCCACGTGCCCGACGGCGCGACGCCCAAGGACGGCCCGAGCGCCGGCGCCGCGATGACGACGGCTTTTGTGTCCGCATTGACCGGCATCCCGGTGCGCGGCGACGTGGCCATGACGGGCGAGATCACGCTGCGCGGTGAAGTCACCGCGATCGGCGGCCTGAAAGAAAAGCTGCTGGCGGCCTTGCGCGGCGGCATCAAGACGGTGTTGATCCCCGAAGAAAACGCCAAGGACCTGCAGGAGATTCCCGACAACGTCAAAAGCGGCCTGGAGATCGTGCCGGTGAAATGGATAGACCAGGTGCTGCAGGTTGCGCTGGAGCGCCAGCCTGTTCCGCTGACGGATGAAGAAGCCGCCGTTGCCGCGCAGGCCGCCGCGGCTGGGCCGGCGGAAGCTGCGGGCACGGTCAAACATTGAATCTTTCGCAAAGTTTTTTTGGACAGTTTGGAAAAGCCGAAAAACTACGCTATAATTTGAGGCTGTTATCGCGGGAGTAGCTCAGTTGGTAGAGCGCAACCTTGCCAAGGTTGAGGTCGAGAGTTCGAGACTCTTCTCCCGCTCCAATTCAAAGGGCAGCACTTCAAAATGCTGTCCTTTTTCATTGGGGTTTCACGGATAGTCGGCAAGGCCATTGGGCCGAAGCCGGTGGCAGACAGAATACGGCGCGGTAACAAAGCGGTTATGTACCGGATTGCAAATCCGGCTAGCCCGGTTCGACTCCGGGCCGCGCCTCCATCAAACCCTGCAATCAGCCCCAGCCATGGGGCTTTTTTGTTTGACAATAGGCCAGAGACGCCGGGCCGGATGTTTGCACGGGGCCTTTGAAATAAAGCGTTTGAGCCTGAGTGGTGAAATAGGTAGACACAGCGGACTTAAAATCCGCCGCTTCGTGAATAGCGGGCGTACCGGTTCGATTCCGGTCTCAGGCACCACAGCACAGCGGCTCACCCATGCGCCGGGCACGCCTTCGAAAACTGGGTAAGATAAATTCCATCATGTCCCGCTACAACACACCTTTTGAGATCCACGTGCACGGCGAAGTGCCTTTGCGTGTGGAAGTTACCTTTGAGCAGCTGCAGGAGGCCCTGAAGCCGCTGTGGAAGTACACGGGCTCCAAATCCCTGGCGGCGGCCGCGGCGAGCGCCTATGAGGAAGAACCGGGCATTCGCTTCGACGTTCACAAACACCTGCTGCAGATGTGCTGGACCGTGCCGGGCGACGAGGATTTCCGCCAAGCCCTGGACGAAATGTGCATGGGCCTGAACGACCTCGCCGAGGCGGGCGCGCCCATCGAGGTGACCTTCTACGACTCCGACTTCGACGAGGAGGAGGGCGACGAGGACGAAGAAGCGCGCGACGACTTCGCGATGTACTTCGTCGGCCCGACGCCGGCCGCCATCATGCAGGTGCAGCGCGACTTGTTGGTGCAGGACATGATCGGCCTGATGGAGCGCCACTTCGACGGCTCCGAACTCGGCGAAGTCGTCGCGGCGGTCGACAGGCTGTTCGAGCAGCGCTTTGATGCCCTGGTCAACTCCATGCAGCTCGGCAAGCCGCCGCGGGGGCTGGGCGGACCGCAGGGCGGCTCAGGCCATGGCGGCGGGCGCAAGCCCCGGCATTTGCACTAGGCGGGTTTGGCAGTGCCGCAGGGGGCCGTGGCGCCCTGCGTTTCCCCGGGAAATCCCAGGCCGCGCAAATAAACATCAATCGCGCACTGGCCGACTTCCAGCAGGTCAAAAGCCTGCGGGTCCAGCAGCCAGTTCTGGATCAGCCCGTCGATCAGCGCATGCAGGCCCTGCGCGCCCACCGATGCCGGCACCGGCAAGGCAAGCTTCATCTGCTCCGCGGCGGTTTCCAGGCTTTGCTCGATGCGCTCCACGAAGCCGTTGCGCACCGTGAGGTGGCGCAGCCGGACGGCCTGCAGCTCCTCCACATATTCGACTTTCTGGGTCGCGACCTCGAAGACCCGGCGGGTCTGCATATCGGTCACGATGTGCCGTAAAGCATTGACGGTGGACAGCCGTATCCGGTCTATGGCGTTGGGGTCGGCCTCACCGCCAGGGGCTTGCTGTTGTTCGTTTTCATGGTGGAAGGACTCCTCCATGGGCAGGGTGACCCGCTCCATCATTGCGTTGAACAGGTCGGCCTTGTCCTTGAAATGCCAGTACACCGCGCCGCGGGTGGCACCGGCGCGCCTGGCGATGTCCTGCAGGCTGGTGCGCGACACCCCCTGCGCCTGGAACAGGTGTTCAGCCGCGTCCAGCAGCTTGTGGCGGGTGGCCAGAGCCTCTTCTTTTGTTCGACGGGCCATTGACTGCCTCCAAGGTAAATCCAATGTAAATTTCTGGATTGTTGTTATACATTCACAAATGTATGTAAACTATAACACTCGCAAAAACCCTTATTCTTTTCGTTTTCGGCGAACAACCGGCTGAGCCGCCATTGCCGACTACGCCCTTGCTTTGCGCTTTTTTCCCAAAAATTCGAGGAATAGCATGCCCAAGTCTCGCGTTGCCCATTCGTTTGTACTCCCCCCATTCCTGAAATACCAGCCCCTGGCCGCCGCGGCCGCATTGGCCTTGCTTCTGGCCGGATGCGGCAAAGGCGCCGGCGCTCCCGGCGGGGCGCCGCCGCCCGCAGAAGTCGGTGTGGTCACCGTGACCCAGGGCGATGTCGGCCTGATCACCGAACTGCCCGGCCGACTGGAGGCCTCACGCGTGGCTGAAGTCAGGGCGCGCGCCGCCGGCATCCTGCAAAAGCGGCTGTTCCGCGAAGGCAGCGACGTCAAGGCGGGCCAGCAGCTGTTCAGCATCGATCCCGCGCCTTATGCGGCCGCGGCCGCCAGCGCCAAGGCCAGCCAGGCCCGCGCCGAAGCCAACCTGGCGCAGGCGACCGCGCTGGCCGAGCGCTACAAGCCGCTGGTGGAGGCCAACGCCGTCAGCAAGCAGGAATACGCCAACGCCGTGGCCGCGCAGAAGCAGGCCGAGGCCGACGTGGCCGTGGGCAAGGCCAGCGTGCAGACCGCCAGCATCAACCTGGGTTATGCGTCGGTGACCGCGCCGATATCCGGCCGCATAGGCCGCGCGCTGGTGACTGAGGGCGCGCTGGTCGGCCAGGGCGAAGCCACGCAGCTCGCGGTGGTCCAGCAGATCAATCCCATGTACGTCAACTTCACGCAATCGGCGCCCGAGATCATGAAGCTGCGCGCCGCGATGGACAGCGGCCAGTTCAAGCGTGCCAGCGGCGCCGAAGCCGCCAGCGTGCGCATCGTGCTCGAAGACGGCAGCGAATACCCGCGCCCCGGCCGCCTGCTGTTTTCCGACCTGACGGTGGACGCCACGACCGGCCAGGTGACCTTGCGCGCCGAGGTCCCCAACCCCGGCGGCCAGCTGCTGCCGGGCCTCTACGTTCGCGTGCGCCTGGAGCAGGCGCAGGTCAGCAACGCCATCACCTTGCCGCAGCAGGCCGTCACGCGCACCGCGCAGGGCGACACGGTCATGGTGGTGGGGGCCGACGGCAAGGTCAGCCCGCGGCCCATCAAGATAGGCTCGGCCCAGGGCAACCAGTGGGTGGTACTCGACGGCCTGAAGACCGGCGAGCAGGTCATGGTCGACGGCTTCCAGAAACTGCAGCCCGGCGCCACGGTCAAGCCCGTGCCGTGGCAGGCGCCCGGTGCCAAGCCCGCCGCCGGCGCGGCATCCGCCCCGGGGGCGCCGGCAGCGGCCGCGTCCGCCGCGACACCCGCCGCTTCCGCCGCTTCCGCGGCAGCGAAGTAAGGAGCCCCAGCACATGTCCAAGTTTTTCATTGACAGGCCGATCTTTGCCTGGGTGATCGCATTGTTCATCCTGGTGGTGGGCGGCGTGGCGATCACGCAGCTGCCGATCGCCCAGTACCCGCCCGTGGCGCCGCCCGCCATCGTCGTCAGCACCGCCTACCCGGGCGCTTCGGCCCAGACGCTGGAAGACAGCGTGCTGTCGGTGATCGAGCGCGAAATGAACGGTTCGCCCGGCCTCATTTACATGGAGTCGGTCGCGCAGGCCGACGGCACCGGCAGCATCACGTTGAGTTTTGAGCCCGGCACCAACGCCGAGCTGGCGCAGGTGGACGTGCAGAACCGGCTCTCGCGCGCCTCGCCGCGCCTGCCCGCCGCGGTGACGCAGCAAGGCGTGCGCGTCGACAAGTCGCGCTCCAACTTCCTGCTGTTCACCATGCTCTCGTCCGACAACCCGGCGCACGATCCCATTGCGCTGGGCGACTATGCCTCGCGCAACATCGTGCCCGAGCTGCAGCGCGTCAAAGGCATAGGCCAGGCCCAGCTGTTCGGCAGCGAGCGCGCCATGCGCATCTGGCTGGACCCGGCCAAGCTGCAGGGCGTCAGCCTTTCGGCCAACGACGTCAACACCGCGATCCGCGCGCAGAACGCCCAGGTGTCCGCCGGCAGCATTGGCGACCGGCCCAACGTGGCGGGGCAGGGCATCGCGGCCACCGTGGTGGTCAACGGCCAGCTCGCCAACGTCGAGCAGTTCGGCAACATCGTGCTGCGCGCCAACACCGACGGCTCGTCGGTGCGCCTGAAGGACGTGGCGCGCATCGAGCTGGGCGGCCAGTCCTATGCGACCTCGGCGCGCCTGAACGGCAAGCAGGCCATCGGTATCGGCGTGCAGCTCGCGCCCAGCGGCAATGCCCTGGCGTCGGCCCAGGCCGTGCGCGCCAAGATGACCGAGCTCGAGCGCTATTTCCCGCAAGGCATGAAGTGGAGCATCCCCTACGACAGCTCGCGTTTCGTCAAGATCTCGATCTCGCAGGTGGCCGAGACCCTGTTCGAGGCCGTGGCGCTGGTGTTCCTGGTGATGTTCCTGTTCCTGCAGAACTGGCGCTACACCATCATCCCGACCATCGTGGTCCCCATCGCGCTGCTGGGCACTTTTGCCACCTTGCTGGCGCTCGGTTTTTCGATCAACGTGCTGACCATGTTCGGCATGGTGCTGGTGATCGGTATCGTGGTCGATGATGCGATCGTGGTGGTCGAGAACGTCGAGCGCATCATGACCGAGGAAGGCCTGCCGCCGCTGGAGGCCACGCGCAAGGCCATGCAGCAGATCTCGGGCGCCATCATCGGCGTGACCGTGGTGCTGATCTCGGTGTTCGTGCCGCTGGCCTTCTTCGCGGGCTCGACCGGCAACATCTACCGCCAGTTCTCGGCGGTGATGGTATCGTCCATCGCCTTCTCGGCCTTCATGGCCCTGTCGCTCACGCCGGCCTTGTGCGCCACGCTGCTCAAGCCGGTCGAGGCCGGGCACCACCACGCCAAGACCGGCTTCTTCGGCTGGTTCAACCGCGGCTTTTCGCGCACCGCCAAGGGTTATGAAGGCGTTGTCGCGCGCATCCTCAAGCGCGCGGCGCGCTACCTCATCATCTACGTGGCCATCATTGGCGCCGTCGCGGTGGTCTACCTGCGCCTGCCGACCTCCTTCCTGCCCAACGAAGACCAGGGCAACCTGCTGGTCAACGTGCAGCTGCCGCCGGGCGCGACCTACGAGCGCACGCTGTCGGTGATGCAGACCGTCGAAGGCTTCATGCTCAAGCAGCCCGAGGTCGAAAGCATGGTCGGCGTGCTGGGTTTCAGCTTCTCCGGCCAGGGCCAGAATGCGGCGCTTGCTTTCGTGACCCTCAAGGACTGGAAGGAGCGCGAAGGCGAACAGCACTCGGCCGCCGCGGTCGCCGGGCGGGCCTTCGGCGCGCTCATGGGCGTGCGCGACGCCTTCATCTACCCGCTGAGCCCGCCGCCGATTCCGGAGCTGGGCACGGCTTCGGGCTTCAGCTTCCGGCTGCAGGACCGCGGCGGCGCGGGCCACCAGGCGCTGGTCAATGCGCGCAACCAGTTGCTGGGCATGGCTTCCAAGAGCCCGGTCCTCGCGCAGGTGCGCCCGGACGGCCTGGAGGACGCGCCGCAGCTGCAGATCGACATAGACCGCGACAAGGCCAACGCGCTGGGCGTGACCTTCGACTCGATCAACTCGGTGCTGTCGACTTCGCTGGGCTCAAGTTATGTGAACGACTTCCCGAACCAGGGCCGCCTGCAGCGCGTGGTGGTGCAGGCCGATGCGCCGGCGCGCATGCAGCCCGACCACCTGCTCAGGCTCAACGCCAGCAACAGCAAGGGGCAGCCCGTGCCGCTGTCGGCGTTTGCCACCACGCGCTGGATCACCGGCGCGATGCAGACGGTGCGCTACAACGGCTACCCCGCGATGCGCATAGGCGGCAGCGCCGCGCCGGGCTACAGCACCGGCGCCGCGATGGCCGAGATGGAAAAACTCGCGGCCCAACTGCCGCAGGGCTTCGGCTTTGAATGGACCGGCCAGTCGCGCGAGGAAAAGCTCGCTGGTTCCCAGGCCACGCTGCTCTACGGCTTCGCCATCCTGGCGGTGTTCCTCTGTCTGGCCGCGCTGTACGAGAGCTGGAGCATCCCGCTGGCGGTGATCCTGGTTGTGCCGCTGGGCGTGATCGGCGTGCTGCTGGCCACTTTGTTCCGAGGCTACGCGAACGACGTCTACTTCCAGGTCGGCCTGATCACCATCATCGGCTTGTCGGCGAAGAACGCGATTCTGATCATCGAGTTCGCCAAGGACCTGCAGGCGCAGGGCAAGGGCGTGATCGAGTCCGCCCTGGCGGCGGCCCACCTGCGATTCCGTCCCATCATCATGACCTCGCTGGCCTTCGGCCTGGGCGTGGTGCCGCTGGTGATCGCCTCGGGCGCGGGCTCGGCGAGCCAGCGCGCCATCGGCACCGGCGTGATAGGCGGCATGGTCACCGGCACGGCCCTGGCCGTGATTTTTGTTCCCGTGTTCTTCGTGGTGGTGCGCGGCCTCTTCAAGGGCAGCGAACGGCAAAACAGGATGTATTCCGAGCATGCCAAGGCGGCGGGCATCACCGGAGAGGAAGGAAATGAAGGTAAGGCCCATGAGTAAATCCCCATCCAGGTTCCCTCAGCTTCTGGCGCTGGGCGCGGCGGCGCTGCTCGCCGGCTGCTCCATGATCCCGAAGTACGAGCGGCCGGCCGCCCCGGTGGCCGACCAATACCCCACCGCCTCGGGCTGGATCGCCGAGTCGGCGCAGACGCAGCCCACCGCCAACACGCCGGCCGCGGCCGACATCGAGTGGCAGGCCTTTTTCAGCGACCCGCAGCTGCGCAAGCTGATCGATGCGGCGCTGCGCAACAACCGCGACCTGCGCATCGCCGTTCTCAACATCGAGCAGGCGCGCGCGCAGTACCGGATCCAGCGCGCCGACCAGTTCCCGACCATCAACGCCGGCATCACCGGTTCGCGCCAGCCCAATGCCAACGGCAACGGCAGCATCACCAGCTCCTACACCGGGGGGTTGATCATGACCTCCTACGAGCTGGACTTCTTCGGCCGCGTCGCCGCCCTCAAGGAGTCGGCGCTGGCGCAGTACCTGGCGACGGAAGAAGGGCGCAAGACCACCCAGATCAGCCTGATTGCCGCGGTGGCCAACACCTACCTGAGCCTGCTGGCCGACGAGGAACTGCTGGCGATCACGCAGCAGACGCTGGTCACGCGCGAGGAATCCTTCAAGCTCAGCAAGCTGCGTTTTGACAACGGCGTGAGCTCCGAACTGGACTTCCGCCAGGCCGAGTCGCTGACCGAGGCCGCACGCGTCTCGCTGGCCCAGCAGGTGCGCCAGCGCGCGCTGGACCAGAACGCTCTGACCTTGTTGATAGGCCAGCCGCTCACCGGTGAGCTGGCCGTGGCCCTGCCGGCCGGCAAAGGACTGGCCGATGCGCCCATGATGGTGGACGTGCCCGCCGGCCTGCCTTCCGACCTGCTGACGCGCCGCCCTGACGTGCGCCAGGCCGAGCAGTTGCTGCTGTCCGCCAACGCCGATATAGGCGCGGCGCGCGCGGCCTTCTTCCCGCGCATTTCGCTCACGGCCAGCGCCGGCAGCGCCAGCTCGCATTTGAACGGCCTCTTCAAGAGCGGCTCCTACGGCTGGACCATGGCGCCGCAGCTGATCCTGCCGCTGTTTGACGCGGGCCGCAACCGCGCGGGCCTGGATTCGGCCAACGCCGGGCGCGACATCGCCGTCGCCCAGTACGAAAAATCCATCCAGACGGCTTTCCGCGAAGTGGCCGATGCCCTGGCCGGCCGTGCCACCCTGGGCGAGCAGCTGCGCGCCCAGCAGGCCCAGGCCAACGCCGAAGCCACGCGCTTCAAACTGGCCGACCTGCGCTACCAGAACGGCGTGGCCAGCTACCTGGACCAGCTCGACGCCCAGCGCGCGCTGTTCACCGCGCGCCAGGCCGTGGTGCAGACCCGCCTGGCCCAGCTGCAAAGCCAGGTCACGCTCTACAAGACGCTGGGTGGCGGCTGGAAGGAGCCGCCCCCTGAAGAAGCCCTGAGCCTGAAGGCCGACACCCAGCTCAGCCGCTAAACCCGTCCGCCCTTAAATCCCGGCCGCCCGCTCCCCGTTCTGGGGGCGGGCTTTTTTTTGCCGCTTTTCCGGCCGCGCTCCGCATCACCATGCGCGCGCCCGGCATTCATTTGTGAGCAAGTGTGCCGAATGTATCCATGCAGGCCTTGACCTGCGAGGTCTCTTAAGCGACACGGCATGCTAATTGCTGAAGGGTTACTCCCTACGAAGCGGCCTCGGGGGCGGCGGTATATTCGCGCCGACCGACAGGCCAAACGTCGAGCCTCCGATGGGAGGCGAGACGATCCATCCACCACGGCGGGCCATAAGCCCGCCTTTTTTTTATTCGGGAGTGCAAACAAGCATGAACTCAAACTGGACGATGAAAACCCTGGCCGGCGCCGTGCTGCTGGCCTGTGCCGGCCTGGCCGCCGCGGCCAACGTGCCCGCCGGCGTGAAACTGCATGAGACCCAGGAACTGGTCCGCAACAACGGCTCCGAGCCCGAAACCCTGGACGCCGCGCTGGCAACGGGCGTTCCGGCCAACAACGTGATCCGCGACATGTTCGAAGGCCTGTGCGCCGCGGACAACAACGGCAAGATCGTGCCCGGCGTGGCGGAAAGCTGGAAGCAGGTCGACCCGCAAACCTGGGTCTTCAAGCTGCGCAAAAACGCCAAATGGTCCAACGGCGACGCTGTGACCGCCGACGACTTCATCTACAGCATGCGCCGTTTCGTCGACCCGGCGACCGCCTCCAAATACGCCTCCACCTACGGCGTCTTCCTGCTCAATGCCAAGGAGATCATTGAAGGCAAGAAACCCGTCACCGAACTGGGCGTCAAGGCCATCGACCCCTACACGCTGGAAATCAAGACGCCGTTCCCGGTCAACTTCCTGCCCGAGGTCGTGTCCAACCCCCAGCTCGCGCCCCTGCATAAAGCCACCATCGAAAAATTCGGCAAGGACTGGACCCGGCCCGCCAACATGGTGAACAACGGCGCCTTCTCGCTCAAGGACTGGCAGGTCAACAGCAAGATCATCCTGGCCAAGAACCCGGCTTACTGGGATGCGAAGAACGTCCAGCTCACCAAGGTCACCTACCTCTCAGTCGAGGACGGCAATGCCGACGTCAAGCTCTATGAGTCGGGCGAAAACGACTGGGTCTACCAGCTTCCCCCCGGCACCTACGACAAATACAAGGCGCAGTACCCCAAGGAAATCCGCAACACCGACATGCTGGGCCTGCGCTACTACTCGCTCAACAACGCGGACCCGGCCCTCAAGGACATCCGCGTGCGCAAGGCGCTGTCCATGGCGCTGGACCGCGACATCCTGGCGCAGCGCGTCACGGCCGACGGGCAGACCCCGGCTTACGGCGTGATCGTCAAGGGCACTTCCGGCGCCGACGTGACCGCCTACGACTGGGCCAAATGGCCCGCCGACAAGCGCATTGCCGAAGCCAAGAAGCTGCTCAATGAAGCCGCGCTGCCGCCCGGCACCAAACTCAAGTTCTCCTACAACACCAGCGATTACCACAAGAAGATGGCCATCTTCGCGGCCTCCGAGTGGAAGACCAAGCTGGGCCTGGACGTTGAGCTCGAGGCCATGGAATTCAAGGTGCTGATCAAGAAGCGCACCGACAAGGACTACCAGATCGCCCGCAACGGCTGGATCGCCGACTACAACGACGCCACCACCTGGCTGACCCTGGTGCAGTGCGACTCCGACCAGAACTACCACAACAGCTGCAACCGCAAGGCTTCAGCGCTGATCGACGAAGGCAACCAGTCCATGGACCCGGCCAAGCGCAAGGTCCTGCTGACCCAGGCGGCGAAGATGATCATGGAAGACTACCCCATCATCCCGCTGCTGCAGTACACCGTGCCGCGGCTGGTCAAACCCTATGTGGGTGGTTATTCGACCACCAACGCGCTGGACCGCTACCGCGGCAAGGACCTGTACATCATCAAGCACTGAGGGCGGGCCGGCCGGGCAGGCGCCGCCGCGCGCCTGCCTGTTCCTGGCCTGCTTTTCACCGCTTTCCAAGATCTTTCTGACGCCATGCCGGCCGTTCAGGGCCAAGCTGTACCCGGCCCAGGCCTTCATGCGCTCATGCGTTCACACTAGCCCGGAGATATCCTCATGTGGTCATACGCCTTCAGGCGCGTCCTGGCGACCCTACCGACCTTGCTGGCCGTGGTCACCGTCTGCTACCTCCTGCTGCACGGCACGCCCGGCGGCCCTTTCGACGAGGAGCGCAAGGTGTCCGCCGCGGTGCTGGCCAACCTGCAGGCCAAGTACCACCTCGACCTTCCGCTGTGGCAGCAGTACCTGTACTACCTGAACAGCCTGCTGCACGGCGACCTGGGCGCGTCCTTCCGTTATGCCGACTGGTCGGTCAACGAGCTGGTGGCCAAGGCGCTGCCGGTTTCCGCGGCGATAGGCGGGGGCGCCATCCTCATCTCCCTGTTTGTCGGTGTCTTCCTCGGCACCATGGCCGCCTTGCGGCAGAACAGCGCCGTCGACTACCTTGTCATGCTGCTGGGCAACGCGGGCCACGTGTTCCCGTCTTTTGTGATCGGCCCGGTGCTCATCCTGGTGTTCGCGGTCTGGCTCAAGGTCGCGCCGGCCGGCGGCTGGGACGACTTTTCGCCGCGCTTCATGGTGCTGCCCATGCTGCTGCTGATCTTCATCAACGTGGCCACCATAGGCCGCGTCATGCGCGGCAGCCTGATCGAGGTGCTGCACAGCAACTTCATACGCACCGCGCGCGCCAAGGGCCTGCCCACGCGCACCATCATCCTGCGCCACGCCCTCAAGCCCGCGCTGCTGCCGGTGGTGTCCGTCATGGGCCCGCTGGCGATTTCATCGATCACCTCGGCCATCGTGACCGAATCGGTGTTCTCGCTGCCGGGCATCGGCAAGCTCATCGTCAACGGCGCCGCCAACCGCGACTACACCCTGGTGCTGGGCCTGGTGGTGCTGGTGACCGTGATCGCCGTGACGCTCAACCTGCTGGTCGACCTGGCTTACGCCTTGCTTGACCCCAAGATCCGGTACTGAGGCGGGACGCCATGCTGTTCAGGAACAAAGACAAACAGGACCGTTTGGCCGCGGCGCTGGGCAATGCGCTGCAAACGGCGCCGGCCGACATCGCGGGGCGCAGCCCCTGGGCCGATGCCCGCGTGCGTTTTCTGCGCAACAAGGCGGCGGTGTTCAGCCTGGGCCTGCTGGCCTTGATCACGCTGTGCTGCATTGCCGGCCCCTGGTTGCTGCCGCATGCCTTCGATGCCGCCGACTGGGACGCCATGAGCTTGCCGCCCACGCTCAAGAACGCGCATTTTTTCGGCACCGACGAGTCGGGCCGCGACCTGCTGGTGCGCAGCCTGGTCGGCGGCCGCGTGTCGCTGCTGGTGGGTTTTCTGGCCACCTTGTCGGCCGTCACGCTGGGCATTGTCTGGGGCGCGACGGCGGGCTTTCTGGGCGGCAAGGTGGATGCCTTCATGATGCGCGTCGTCGACATGATGTACGCCGTGCCCTATTTGCTGATCGCCATCCTGATGGTGACCATTTTGGGGCGGGCCTTCTACCTGGTGGTGATCACCATCACGGTGTTCTCCTGGATGGACATGGCGCGCGTGGTGCGCGGCCAGACCCTGTCGCTGCGTTCGCGTGAGTTCATCGAGGCGGCGAGGGCGCTGGGCGTGCCGACGCGGCGCATCATCTTCCAGCACATTGTTCCCAACCTGCTGGGCATCGTGGTGATCTACACCACGGTCACCGTGCCGGCCGTGATCCTGGTCGAGTCGGTGCTGTCTTTCCTGGGGCTGGGCATCCAGGAGCCTATGACAAGCTGGGGCGTGCTGATCCACGATGGTGCGTCCGTCATGGAGGTGTCGTCCTGGATGCTGCTGTTCCCGGCCGGCCTGCTGTCGCTGACCCTGTACTGCTTCAACTACATCGGGGACGGCCTGCGCGATGCGCTGGACCCCAAGGAACGCTGAGCCACACCATGAGCCTGATCGAAGTCAACAACCTTGGTGTGCAGTTCCAGACCCAGGACGGGCTGGTCTACGCCGTCAACGGCATCAACTTTTCGCTGGACCGGGGCCAGACCCTGGGCATCGTCGGCGAAAGCGGCTCCGGCAAAAGCCAGAGCGTGCTGGCCATGATGGGCCTGCTGGCCAGCAACGGCAAAGCCACCGGCCAGGCCCTGTACCAGGGCCGCGACCTGCTGGCCATGAAGCCGGCCGATCTCAACAAGATACGCGGCAACCGTGTGGCCATGATCTTCCAGGACCCCATGACCTCGCTCAACCCTTACCTCACGGTGGAGCGGCAGATGACCGAGGTGCTGCAGTTCCACAAGGGCCTGGACCGCAAGGCGGCGCGCGCCCGTTCGGTGCAGCTGCTGGATGCTGTCAAGATTCCCGATGCGGCGGGCCGCATCACCCTGTACCCGCACGAGTTCTCGGGCGGCATGCGCCAGCGCGTGATGATCGCCATGGCCCTGCTGTGCGAGCCCGAGGTGCTGATCGCCGACGAGCCCACGACCGCGCTGGACGTCACGGTGCAGGCGCAGATCATCGCCTTGCTGCGCGAGCTGCAGCGCGATTTCGGCACCGCCATCATCATGATCACGCACGACCTGGGTGTGGTGGCCGGCCTGTGCGACGAGGTGATGGTGCTTTATGGCGGGCGCGTGATGGAGCAGGGCAGCGCCGACAGTATTTTTTACCGCGCCTCGCACCCCTATACCGTGGGCCTGCTGGGTGCCATACCGCGCCTGGACGCGGAGGGTGAAACGCTGGTCGCGATTCCCGGCGCGCCGCCGAATATGGCGAAGCTGCCCCGGGGCTGCCCGTTCAGCGAGCGCTGCACCCTGGCCAGCGCGCAATGTGTGGAGCTGCTGCCCGCGCTGTTGCCGGCCGAACACGATGCGGCCGTGCTCAGGGCCTGCCACCGCTCTGTCCAGGCGGTGTCGGAACTCGCGGCGAAGGAGGCCAGCCATGCGTGAGGGCGCCAAACCCATTTTGTCGGTGCGCGACCTGCAAGTGCACTTCAGGATCAAGGCCGGCGGCGCCTGGCCCTGGTCACCGGCCCGCGTCCTCAAGGCCGTGGACGGCATTTCCTTCGATGTCCATGCCGGCGAAACCCTGGGCGTGGTGGGCGAGTCGGGCTGCGGCAAATCGACGCTGGCGCGCGCGGTGCTCAACCTGATCCCGGCCACCGCCGGCAGCATCGCCTGGATGGGCCGGGAGATGACCACGGCCTCCGGCGAGGCCTGGCAGGCGGCCAGGGCGGACATCCAGATGATCTTCCAGGACCCGCTGGCCTCGCTGGACCCGCGCATGACCATCGCGCAAATCATTGCCGAGCCGCTGCGCACGCACCGCCCGGCCATGCCCGAGGCCGAGGTGATGCAGCGCGTCAAGGCCATGATGGGCCGCGTCGGCCTGATGCCGCAGCAGATCAACCGCTACCCGCACGAATTTTCCGGCGGCCAGTGCCAGCGCATAGGCATTGCGCGCGCCCTGATCCTGGAGCCCAAGCTCATCATCTGCGACGAGCCGGTGTCGGCGCTGGACGTCTCCATCCAGGCGCAGATCATCAACCTGCTCAAGGAGCTGCAAAAGTCCATGGGCCTGGCCCTGATCTTCATCGCCCACGACCTGGCCGTCGTCAAACACATCAGCGACCGCATCCTGGTGATGTACCTCGGGCATGAAATGGAAGTGGCGCACAAAAAAGCGCTGTACGCGGCGCCGCGCCATCCCTACACCCAGGCCTTGCTGTCGGCCATCCCGATTCCCGACCCGGCGCTGGAGCGCAAAAAGGTGATCCAGCTGCTGCAGGGCGACCTGCCTTCGCCCATGGCGCCGCCTTCGGGTTGTGTGTTTCGCACGCGCTGCCCGCTGGCGATTGCGCGCTGCGCCCAGGAGGTGCCGGCCTTGCGCCGCCTGAGCGATGAGACGGAGGCCGCCTGCCTGTTGGCCTAGGAGCTCTTTACCGGAAGACGCACAGGTAGAGCACGAAGATGGCGACCAGCCACAGCGTCTCGACCAGCATCAGCGCCATGGGCCGCCAGCCCAGCTTGACCAGTTCCTCGAAGGAGGTCTTGATGCCCAGCGCTGCGATGGCGACCACCAGGCAGACGCGCGAGACCTGGCCCAGCGCCTCGTTGAGCCGCGGCGTGACCACGCCCAGGCTGTTGGCCAGCACCAGCGCCATGAAACCGACCAGGAAAAAGGGCAGCAGCGGCGTGCGCGGGCCGGCGTCGCCGCTGCTGCTGCTGCGCCTGCGCCAGTACCAGGCCAGCACGGCGACCACGGGCACCAGCAGCGTGACGCGAAACAGCTTGACGATGACCGCGACGTCGCCGGTCTCGTGCGACATCATCAGGCCTGCGCCCACGACCTGCGCCACGTCATGGATGGTGCCGCCCAGGAAGATGCCGGCGCCGCTGTCGTCCAGCCGCAAAATCCTGGCCAGCAGCGGGTAGACCACCATGGCCAGCGTCGACAGGCCGGTGACGCCGACCACGGTCAGCAGCGTGTGGCGCTCGTTGTCCGGCGTTTTGGGCATGACCGCGGCCACGGCCAGGGCCGCCGATGCGCCGCAGATGGACACCGCCGCGCCGCACAGCAGGCCGAAGTCGGTGCCCAGGCCCAGGCGCCGCGCCAGCCAGGCGCCCAGCGCGATGGCGCTGGCAACGGCGATCACCGCGGTGGCCAGCGGCCCCATGCCCAGCTGCCCGATCTGCGCCAGTGTGATGCGCGCGCCCAGCAGCGCCACGCCTATGCGCAGCAGCGTCCTGGCGCAGAACTCGATGCCGGGCCGGCAGCGCGCGTCCTGGTAGAGGAAGTGAAAAGCCAGGCCGAACAGCAGCGCGTACAGCAACTGCGGGCCGCCGTAGTGCTCGGAAAGAAAGGTCGCGCCCAGCATGATGAGCAGCGGCAAGGCCAGGCCCGGCCACAGGCTGCGGGTGCGAAGAAGCCAGGGACGCGCAGCGCTGGGCATGGTCGTGCAAACCTCGTGGAAAAGAAACGAAGGGAAGAGGCGCCTCGAGGGCGCTGGAGATATGGAACAGGGGGCGCAGAGGCCCCCGGGGCTCAGGCTTGCAGCGCGGCAAAGCCCTGCTGCAAATCGGCCAGCAGGTCGGCCGGGTCCTCGAGCCCGATGTGCAAGCGCACGATCTGGCCGCGGCCCGACCAGTCGGTCACGCTGCGGGCGTTGCGCAGGTTGGCCAGCGTGACCAGGCTTTCATAGCCGCCCCAGGATGCGCCCAGGCCGAACAGTCGCAGGCCGTCGATCAGGCGCTCGGCGGCGGCCTGGTCGAAGCCCTGCTGCAGCTCGAAAGACAGCAGGCCGTTGGTGCCCTTGCAGTCGCGTTGCCAGATGGCGTGGCCCGGGTGGCTCGGCAGGGCCGGGCAGAACACGGTCGCCACTTCGCTGCGCGCCTGCAGCCAGGCCGCCACCTTCAGGGCGCCGCTTTCATGCACGGCCAGGCGCGCGGCCATGCTGCGCGTGCCGCGCAGCACCAGGAAGGCGTCGTCGGGGCTCACCGTCATGCCGAAGGCGTCGCTGCGCTCGTTGAGCGCCTGCCAGGCGGCCTGCGTGGTGGCGACGGTGCCCATCATCACGTCGGAATGGCCCGACAGGTATTTGGTCGCGGCCATGACCGACACGTCGGCGCCCAGCGCCAGCGGCCGGTACTGGTAGCCGGATCCCCAGGTGTTGTCGGCCACCAGCAGCGCGCCCCGCGCATGGGCGATGGCGGCCAGGCGCGGCAGGTCGCACATCTCGTAGACCAGCGAGCCCGGGCACTCGGTGTACACCATGCGTGTGCCCGGTTCGATCTTTTCCTCCACGTCGCTGCCGTCGGCCGCAAAAAAAGTGCAGCGTATGTTGTAGGGCGTGAGGAAGGATTCGACCAGCTTGCGCGCCGGTTCATAGACGCCGTCCGACATCAGCACATGGTCGCCGGGCTTGAGGTAGGCCAGCAGCGTCATCGCGATGGCGGCCAGGCCGGTGGGGAAAAGTCGCGTGCGGTAAGCGCCCTCCAGCTCGCTGACCATGTCTTCCAGCGCGTAATTCGTCGGGTTGCCGCGGGCCCCATAGGTGAACACGCGCTCCTCGCCGCGCCGCTGGCGCATCTCGCGCTGGTGCACCGTGCTGTCGAACAGCACCGTGCTGGCGCGCACCACCGGCGGGTTGACCGGCCGCCCGCCCTCATAGGCCGGCTGCTTGCCGGCATGGACCAGGCGGGTCAGGGCGGACGGGCTGGGCAAGTCGGCCGGCGGCGATTTTTTATTCATGTCGGGAAAGCCTTGGTGAATGAGCGATCAGTCTAGCTTGGCGCCCGAGAGTTTGACGACGCGCGACCAGCGGGCGATGTCCGACTTGAGCTGCGCGGTGAAGGCCGCCGAGGTGTTGCCGACCACTTCGCTGCCGCCCTCGGTGATCAGCTTGCTGACTTCGGGCGTCTTCAGGGCGCGCACGATGCTGTCGTGCAGGTAGGCCACACGCTCAGGGGGCGTGCCGGCCGGCGCGAAGAAACCGTACCAGTCTTCAAAGGTTGTGTTCTTGTAGCCCAGCTCTTCCAGCGTGGGCACTTTGGTGAACACGCCGATGCGGCGCGGGCTGGTGACGGCCAGGGCGCGCATCTTGCCGTTCTGGATGAAGCTGGACACCGAGGCGGTGGAGGTGATGAGCACGTCCACCTGGCCGCCCAGCAGGTCGGTGATGGCCGGCGCCGCGCCCTTGTAGGGCACGTGGGTCATGCCGATGCCGCTGTCCTTTTCCAGGACCACGCCGACCAGGTGCGAGAGCGTGCCGTTGCCGGGTGTGGCGTAGGTGACGCGCCCGCCCGGGGCCTTGGTTTGCGCGGCCAGGTCGGCAAAGCTTTTCAGGGGCGAGTTGCTGGGCACCACCAGCACCAGCGGTGCGGCGTTGATCTGGGTGATGGGCAGGAAGTTCTTCAGCGGATCGAAGCCCGGCGAGGCGTACAGCGTCGGGTTGACGGCCATCAGCGAAACCTGGCCCGTGAGCACGGTGTAGCCGTCGGGCTTGGCGTCGGCCACGGCCTTGGCGCCTATGTTGCCGCCGGCGCCGCCGCGGTTGTCGACGATGGCGCTCTGGCCGGTGATATCGGACAGGCGGGTGGTGACAAAACGCGTGGTGGCGTCATTGCCGCCGCCGGCCGGGAAGGGCGAGACGAATTTGATGGCCTGGTTGGGGAAGCCGCCGACCTGGGGCATGGGCTGCGCGGATGCGGCGCCGTGTACGGCGAGCAGGGCGCAGCAAAGCGAGGCGGCGGTGAATTTCAGCTGGGCAAGCATGGGGGCTCCTTAATGGATGGAAGCAAAAATGAAAAAAGAGAGGGAGGTCGCCGGGCCGGCGGGATCAGGCGTGGGCGGCGGCTTCGGGCAGATGAAAGGCCTTGAGTTCCTGTGCGTCGAGCTGCCCGATCAGGTTGACTTCCCAGGCCAGGTATTGGCGGGCCGCTTCTTTGTTGCCGTCGTGCCGGTCGTGCACAAAGAACAGGTAGTCGATGCAGTCGCTGTCGGCCGGGATGTTTTCAGAGGCCTGCAGCGGCAGGCCGGCGGCGCGCCAGCCGTCCAGGCCGCCTTCGAGCAGGCTGGGTTTCAGGCCCAGTGCCTGCAGGTCCACCGCCGCGCAGGCCGCCACGGCGGGCTCGTCGGCAATCAGCACCACCGGGCGGTGCTCACCGGCCAGGGCCTGCGCCAAGCGCGGCCGTATCGCCCAGCGCGTGCCCGCGATGTGTTTCTGGCGGAACTGCATGCTGGGGCGCAGGTCGATGGCGCAGACGCTGCCGTCGGCCAGGCCGTCCTTCAGCGCCTGCGCGCTGGTGGCGGGCAGCGCGGGCAGGCCCACGGGCGCCGCGGCGGGCAGGGCCAGGCCGCTGGCCAGGCCCTGGCCCAGCACGCTGGCATCGTGGCCCAGCTGGCGCAGCCAGCTTGCCACCGTGAGTGCGCGCATGCCGTCGGTGTCGAACAGCACCAGGCGGGCTTTGCGCACGCCCACATACTGGTCGGTGGCCTGGATCAGCTGGCCGCCCGGTGTGTGCTGCGCGCCGGGTAGGCTGCCTTGCGCAAATTCCTCGGGGCTGCGGACGTCACACAGAAAAAGCGTGCGCTGCGCGTCGCCGGCCCAGCCGCGAACCGTCTGCGCGTCGACGATGGGAACGCCAAAGCGCTGGCCCAGCGCCTGGGCCGCCGCGCGCATGTCGGCGGTTCCGGTGGGCTGCGAGTCCGGGTAGCGGCGCGTGCCGCCGTGCTCGAGCTTGAAGTCGGCCAGGTACCAGCCCTGGGTGCCGTTTTCGAGTGCCGACACGGGGTTGCGTACCCCCAGGTTGATCAGCGTCTGCGCGCCTATGATGCTGCGGGTGCGGCCCGCGCAGTTGATCACGATGTGGGTGCTCTCGCTGGGCACCAGGTCGCGTATGCGCAGCGCCAGCTCGCCGTTGGGGCAGCTGATCGCCGTCGGGATGTTCATCTTGCGGAACTCCGAGAACGGCCGCCCGTCCAGCACCACGACGTCGTCCTTGCGCTCTATCATGGCCGCCAGTTCGGTCGCGCTGACCCGGGGCGTGTGATAGACCTGCTCGGCCAGTTCGCCGAAAGTCTTGGACGGCACGTTGACGCCCGCGAACAGCGCAAAGCCGGCCGCCTGCCAGCCGGCCGTGCCGCCTTGCAGCACTTGCACATCGCTGTAGCCGATCGCGGCCAGGCGGCGCGCGGCCAAGGGTGCGGCGCCCTTGCCGTCGTCGTCATAGACCACCAGCCGCACAGCTTTGCGCGGCGCCAGGCGCGGCGCGTCCAGCTCGAGACGGCTGTAGGGCAGGGTGATGCCGTAAAACAAATGCGACTGGCCGTACTGGCCGTGCTCGCGCACATCGAACAAGGCGATTTCTTCGCCGTCGTGCAGCCAGGCTTTAAGCGTGGCCGCGTCTACAAAACGTGTCATGGAATAAATGCGTGTGGGTTCGGGAGATTCGGGGAGGGGACGGGGCGCGGGTACTCAGCGGCGGGTCTGCACGCCTATGCCCATGGTTTCGTAGGTCCCTTTTTCCAGGTCGTAGCTGGTGCGCGAGGTCAGGGTCTCGAGTGCGCGGCCGTACATGTGCAGGTGGCGTATCACCTGGCCCGCGGGAATTTCCACCGAGTGGATGTCTTCCGGCAGCAGCGCGATGCCCGTGCCGGGCTCGACCACGACGGAGCTGACTTCCTTGAGCTGGGCCTTGCCCGGCACCGAGCCGTCATCCTGGCGTTCGTACACGCGGTTGAGTTCCGTGCCTTCCACGGCGCTGATGCAGGCCCAGGTGGTGTGGTTGTGCGGCACGATGCGTTTGCCGGGGCGCATCACGTTGAGGTAGAGCGCAAAGCTCTGGTCGGCGTCTTCGGCGATCAGGTAGCGGGCCTGCAGTTCGGGGCTGACGGGGGCGTTGAACTCGGCCTCGCTCCACAGGTCCTTGCGGCCCGCCAGCTGGTTCAGCACCGCCAGCACTTTGGCCAGGGACTGGCGGGTGGCTTCGCCGCTTCCAACAATAAGTTTAATGTTTTGAATGGCGGCGCCAACGGCCTGGCTGCGCTCTGCTGTTACGGTGTTCATAGGCGTTCCCTGGGTGAAATTCCGGTTTGAAGGACTTAATATAGTCAACTCATATTTTTCAAACAACTCAGAAATAGAGATAAACGCATTAGCATTCGTAATATGAAGACAGCCCCGAGGAGGCTCCTCGCATGAAAACCCTTGACCTGGAATTGCTCAGGTCCCTGGTCGCCATCGACGAGCAGGACAGCTTTGCCGGCGCCGCCGTGCAGCTGGGCAAGACGCAGTCGGCGGTGACGCAGCAGATGCAGCGCCTGGAAGACCAGATCGGCCACCCGCTGTTTGAAAAACAGGGACGCAGCAAACGGCTGACGCCGCACGGGCACAAGCTGCTCGAATACGCGCGCCACCTGCTGGCCATCAACGACGACGCGCTGCGCAGCCTGCAGCAGGGCAGCCTGGAGGGCGTGCTGCGCATAGGCGCGCCGCACGACGTGGCCGACAACTTGCTGCCGACGCTGCTGGCGCAGGTGGCGCGCGTCTCGCCGCTGCTGCAACTGGACATCCACGTGGGGCGCAGCCCCTTCCTGATGGAGTCGCTCAAGCGCGGCGAGATCGACATGAGTATTTCCAACCGCAACGATCCGGGGCTGGACGGCGTGGTGCTGCGCACCTCGCCCACGGTGTGGCTGTGTTCGGCCAACTATGTGCACGACCGCTCCAAGCCGGTGCCCTTGATCCTCGTGGAAGGGCCCAGCGTGTATCACCGGTTGGCGCGCGAGGCGCTGGACGCGGCCGGCATCGCATGGTCGCCCAACTACACCGCGTCCAGCCTGATCGGCATCAAGGCCGCGCTGCGCGCCGGCCTGGGTGTGACCGCGCGCGGCATCGAAACGGCGGGCCCCGAGCTGCGCGTGCTCGGTGAAAACGACGGCCTGCCGCGCCTGCCCGACCTCGACTATTACCTGTTCATCCGCAGGAACGTCATCAACCCGGTCACGCGCAAAGTCTTCGACATGCTCAAGGCCAACCTCGGTTTGATCCGCAGCGCGGCGGACCCTGTCCCGCCCGCGGGCAGGGCAGGGTCGATGCCGGGCAACTAGCGCATCGCCGGCGAATTACCGACGTTCTACTTTCTACTTACTTGCGCACGAGTGCGTGCGCAAATCCATGGTGATCGTGGTTCTCGTCACCGTGAGGCCGTAACAAATTGTTGGACGCAAGCCACATGAAGTGGCCAAACTTGCGAAGGGATGCGGTACTTGCATTAGCACGGTGTACCCTTGCCGGACGCGGATGGCTCACGGCATGGATCGGAGTCGTCGAGCGTATGAGAACACATGCAAGGAGTGAGAGTTAATGTCTGTTTCAAAATTCCCCATCAAGCGGCGCACGCTGCTTGCTGGTTCCGCGGCCACCCTGGCGCTTGGCGCCGCACCCGCATGGGCCGCCTATCCCGACAAACCCATCAAGATCATCGTTCCCTGGGCTGCCGGCGGCAGCACCGATGCCATTACCCGCGTGCTGGCGCAGCGCCTGAGTGAGGGTTTGAAGCAGCCCGTGGTTGTGGACAACAAGCCGGGCGGCGCGGGCCACGTCGGCATGGACCAGGCCGCCAAGTCGGCGCCCGACGGCTATACGCTGGCGATCATTGAGTTGTCCCATGTGTACGCGCCCGCGGTGGTCGCCAACCTGCCCTACGACATCCTGCGCGACTTCACGCCGGTCACGCTGGTGGGCACCTCGCCCATGGTGCTGTTCACCGGCCCTGATGTCACCGACTTCAAGAGCTTCCTGAAATCCGTTTCCAATCCCAAGGGCGGGCCGTCCCCCATGGCGAACAGCGGCACGGGCTCGATCAGCCACTTGGTGGGTGAGCTGTTTTCCCAGGAGACCAAGGTCAAGTTCAACATGGTGCCTTACCGCGGCGGCGCGCCGGCCATGGTGGACCTGGCTGCCGGCCAGGTGTCCTCTTATTTCGCCACGCTGGCGACCGGTTCCAGCCTGATGGCTTCGGGCAAGGTCAAGGCGCTGGCCGTCACGGGCCGCAAACGCTCCGACGTTCCCATCCTGCGCTCCCTGCCGACGATGACCGAACTCGGCCTGAAAAACATGGACGTCGCCCAGTGGTGGGCACTGGTGGCCCCGGCGACCACGCCGCTGGAAGTCACCGAACGGCTTCGCCTTGAACTCCTGTCCGCGATGTCGGACTTGAAGGTGGTGGAAAAAATGTCCGCCCTGGGTGTTGAAATGAAGGGTACCTCGCGCGACCAGCTGCGTAGCTTCCTGCGTTCGGAGTCCGAGCGCTGGCGCACCCTGGCCCGCAACGTGGGCCTCAAGCCGCAATAAGCGGCATCCGGCGCGACAGCGCTACAGGCCCAGCCAGCGTTGCGCGGCTGCCTGCAGCGCCTCTTGCGCGCCTGTGGTCAGCAAGGTGGTGTGGCCGGGCAAATCGCCCGGCTGCAACTGGCCGGCGGCCTCGAGCAAACGGCGGGCCTGCCGCGCGACAGGCTCGCCGGTTTCCACCAGCCGGACATCGGCACCCACCAGTGCCTGCAGCGTGTCCCACGCGAAGGCGTAATGCGTGCAGCCCAGCACCAGGGTATCCATCTGGCCGGCCTGGCTGCCGAAGGGCCCCATCGCCCGCGTGTATTGCTCGCACAGCGCGCGGACCCGCGCAAGGTCATGGTTCTGTATCGCATCGGCCAGCCCGTCACAGGGCTGCAGGATGAACTCGGCCTGGCCTTTTAATGACTCGTGCAGGGCGCGCAGCTTGGTGCTTGCCACCGTGCCGCGCGTCGCCATCACGCCTATGCGGCCTGTCCTGCTCAAGGCGGCGGCCGGCTTGAGCGCCGGCTCCACGCCGACCAGCGCCAGGTCCGGGTGCTCGCTGCGCACAAGATGGCCGGCGGCCGCCGTCGCGGTATTGCAGGCGATCACCAGCGCTTTGATCGCATGCTCGTCGCGCAATTTGCGCACCACGGCGCGTGTGCGCTCTATGACAAAGGCGTCGCCGCGCTCGCCATAGGGCGCGAAGCCCGCGTCGGCGAGGTAGACAAAAGACTCGGCGGGCAGTTGCGCCCGCAGCGCCTTGAGGATGCTCAGGCCGCCCACACCGCTGTCGAACACGCCGATCAAGCCCCCACGGTCGCTCACTGCGTGTAGCTCCCTGCCCCCCGAGGGGGCGCTGCGCCTGCGGTCTGGCAAAGCCAGTCCCGCGGCCCCGGCTTGAAGGGATCGCACTCAGGCACTGGTGACCGGAATCTGCTTGAATTCGCCGCTGGCGATTTTTTTCTGCCACTCGGCCGGGCCGGTGATGTGGGCGCTGGTGCCGCCCGAGTCCACCGCCACGGTGACCGGCATGTCCACCACGTCGAATTCGTAAATCGCTTCCATGCCCAGGTCGGCGAAACCGATCACCTTGGCGGTCTTGATGGCCTTGCTGACCAGGTAGGCGGCGCCGCCCACGGCCATCAGGTAGGCGCTCTTGTGCTTCTTGATGGCCTCGATGGCGACCGGGCCGCGCTCGGACTTGCCGATCATGGAGATCAGGCCGGTTTCTGCCAGCATCATTTCCGTGAAGCCGTCCATGCGCGTAGCGGTGGTCGGGCCGGCCGGGCCCACGGCTTCGTCGCGCACCGGGTCGACCGGGCCGACGTAGTAGATGACACGGTTGGTGAAATCGACCGGCAGCTTCTCGCCCTTGGCCAGCATGCCCTGGATACGCTTGTGCGCGGCGTCGCGGCCGGTCAGCATCTTGCCGCTCAGCAGCAGGGTCTGGCCGGGTTTCCAGCTGGCGACTTCTTCCCGCGTGAGCGTGTTGAGGTTGACTTTTTTGCTCTTGTTGTAGTCGGGTGCCCAGTTCACGTTGGGCCACAGGTCCAGCGAGGGCGGGTCCAGGTAGACCGGGCCGCTGCCGTCCATCACGAAGTGCGCGTGGCGCGTGGCGGCGCAATTGGGGATCATGGCCACGGGCTTGCTGGCCGCGTGCGTGGGGTACATCTTGATCTTGATGTCGAGCACGGTGGTGAGGCCCCCCAGGCCTTGCGCGCCTATGCCCAGCGCGTTGACTTTCTCGAACAGCTCCAGGCGCAGCTCTTCGGTCTTGCTCAGCTGGGCACCCGAGGACGACTTGGCCTGCAGCTCGTACATGTCCAGGTCGTCCATCAGACTTTCCTTGGCCATCAGCACGGCTTTTTCGGCAGTGCCGCCTATGCCTATGCCCAGCATGCCGGGCGGGCACCAGCCGGCGCCCATGGTGGGCACGGTCTTGAGCACCCAGTCGACCACCGAGTCGCCGGGGTTGAGCATCACCAGCTTGCTTTTGTTTTCGCTGCCGCCGCCCTTGGCGGCCACGGTGACATCGACCTTGTCGCCAGGCACCAGCTCGGTGAAGATCACGGCCGGCGTGTTGTCCTTGGTGTTTTTGCGCTCGAACTGCGGGTCGGCGACGACCGAGGCGCGAAGGGTGTTGTCGGGGTGGTTGTAGCCGCGGCGCACGCCTTCGTTGACGGCGTCGTCAATGCTTCCGGTAAAGCCTTCCCAGCGCACGTCCATGCCGATCTTGAGGAACACGTTGACGATGCCGGTGTCCTGGCAGATGGGGCGCTGGCCGGTGGCGCTCATCTTGCTGTTGGTCAGGATCTGCGCGATCGCGTCCTTGGCCGCCGGGCTTTGCTCGCGCTCGTAAGCGCGCGCCAGGTGGGAGATGTAGTCCGTGGGGTGGTAGTAGCTGATGTACTGCAGCGCGGCGGCTACGGATTCGATGAGGTCGGCTTGCTTGATCGTGGTCATGGTGGGGTGGGGGTCGTCGTTTTGGGGAATTCGGGCAAACCTTGCAATTATCCGTCTTCGCAAAACCCCTCAGATGAGAATTCTTCTCGTCTGCGGTCATACTTAGAACCTGTTCACGGTCTAAATGGGGCCGCGCAAGCACCTTCTCGGGATGGGATGCAAGGCGCGGTGCGACGCCCATAGTTCACCTATGGGCTAGCGCCGCAACGCCGCAGACCGCCCGAGAAGGCGCTTGCCCTCCGGGTTGGGATGAAATCGGGCGATTGAGCCACCCAGGCCCTTGCATGGGCATTAGCCCATGCGGCGTGCCCGGGCGGCCCACTCATCCCGATTGCATCCCAACGCGGCCTCATTTAGACCGTGAACAGGTTCTTACCCCTTTTTTGACAGCGCAGGACATTCCATGACGACAAGCAGCAGCACGCGCACCGAGCGCGACACCTTCGGCCCCATCGCGGTGCCGTCCGACAAACTCTGGGGCGCGCAGACACAGCGTTCCCTGCAGAACTTCGACATCTCGGGTGAACAGCAGCCGCGCGAGATCATCAAGGCGCTGGCCCAGGTCAAGCGCTCCTCGGCCAGGGTCAACCACGCGCTGGGCCTGCAGGACGAGAAAAAAACCCAGGCCATCGTGGCCGCGGCCGACGAGGTGATCGCCGGCAAACATGCGGACGAATTCCCGCTGGTGGTCTGGCAGACCGGCTCGGGCACGCAGACCAATATGAACGTCAACGAGGTGCTGGCGAACCGCGCGAGCGAAATCCTGGGTGGCGAGCGCGGCGAAGGCCGCCTGGTGCACCCCAACGATGACGTGAACCGCAGCCAGTCCTCCAATGACGTGTTCCCGACCGCCATGCACGTGGCCGCGGTGGAAGCGCTGACCCACAAACTGCTGCCGGCCATCGCCAAGCTGCGCGCCACCCTGGCGAAAAAGGCCCAGGACTTCGACGGCATCGTCAAGATTGGCCGCACCCATTTGCAGGACGCCACGCCGCTCACGCTGGGCCAGGAGTTTTCGGGCTATGTGGCGCAGCTGGACCACGGCGAAAAACATGTGCGCGCCGCCTTGCCGCACCTGTGCGAGCTGGCGCTGGGCGGCACCGCCGTCGGCACCGGCCTGAATGCGCCCAAGGGTTATGCGGTGCAGGTGGCGGCCGAACTGGCCGCCCTCACGGGCCTGCCTTTTGTCACGGCGCCCAACAAGTTCGAGGCGCTGGCCTCGGTCGACGGCCTGGTGCATGCGCACGGCGCGCTCAAGACGCTGGCGGCCAGCATGATGAAAATCGCCAACGACGTGCGCTGGCTGGCCAGCGGCCCGCGCAGCGGCATCGGCGAGCTCAGCATTCCCGAGAACGAACCCGGCTCGTCCATCATGCCGGGCAAGGTCAACCCGACGCAGAGCGAGGCCGTCACCATGCTGGCGGCCCAGGTGTTCGGCAACGACGTGGCCATCAACTTCGGCGGCGCCTCGGGCAACTTCGAGCTCAATGTGTTCAGGCCCATGGTCGCGCACAACTTCCTGCAAAGCGTGCGCCTGCTGGCCGACGGCATGGTGAGCTTCAACGACCACTGCGCCGTGGGCATAGAGCCGAACCGCGAACGCATCACCGAACTGGTGGATCGCTCGCTGATGCTGGTGACGGCGCTGAACACCCATATCGGTTATGACAAGGCCGCGTTCATTGCCAAAAAAGCGCACAAGGAAGGCAGCAGCCTGCGCGACGCGGCGCTGGCTTCGGGTTTTGTCACGGGCGAGCAGTTTGACCAGTGGGTGATCCCCAGAAATATGGTTTAACCCCCGTCGGACGCTCACTTCGTGTAGCGCCTTTCCCCCTTTCAGGGGGCGGCGCCTGCGGCCTGGCGAAGCCAGTTCCGCGGCCCCTGCTGGCGCGGGGCATCGGATACCGTTGGCTTGTGCGTGTCTGGGACAATGGGCGATGCTCAAATTTGTCCACCGCACGCTGAACCAGTTCATCAACTCGCAGTCGCTGTCGGGCGTGGTGCTGGCGCTGGCGGCCGTGCTGGCGCTGATCGCCAGCAACTCGCCATGGAGCGAGGCCTATATGCGTTTTGTGGAACTGCCCGGCGAGTTGCGCCTGGGCTCTGACGCGCTGCTGCTGTCCAAGTCGCTGCTGCACTGGGTCAACGACCTGTGGATGGCAGTGTTCTTTTTCCTGGTGGGGCTGGAGATCAAGCGCGAGCTGCTGGACGGCGAACTGGCTTCGCGCAGCCAGGCCCTGCTGCCGGTGGGCGCGGCGCTGGGCGGCATGGTGGCACCGGCACTCATCTATGTGGCGATCAATGCCGGCAATTCCGTCGCGTTGCGCGGCTGGGCCATTCCGGCCGCCACCGACATCGCGTTTGCGCTGGGCATCCTGGTGCTGCTGGGCAGCCGGGTGCCGGCTTCGCTCAAGGTGTTTTTGACGGCTGTCGCCATCATTGACGACCTGGGGGCCATCCTGATCATTGCCTTCTTCTACACCGACAAGCTTTCCCTGTCGGCGCTGGCCGCCGCGGGCGCGGGCGTGCTGGTGCTGCTGGCCCTGAACCGCGCGAAGGTCATGGCGATAAGCCCTTATGTCGCGGTGGGGCTGGTGATCTGGCTGTTTGTCTACAAATCGGGCATACACGCCACCCTGGCCGGGGTGGTCACCGCGCTGGCGATTCCGCTGTCGGACGGCAAGGGTGGCTCGCCGCTCAAGGCGGCCGAGCACGCGCTGCATCCCTGGGTGGCGTTTGCGGTGCTGCCCATGTTCGCTTTTGTCAACGCCGGCGTGTCATTGCAGGGCGTGACGCCGGCGACCTTGCTGCAAAGCGTGCCCATGGGCATCACGCTGGGCCTGCTGGTGGGCAAGGCGATAGGCGTGTTCGGCGCGTCCTGGCTGCTGATCCGCTTTGCCGGCGCGCGCCTGCCGGCCGGCGCCGGCTGGCGGCAGTTTTTCGGTGTCTGCCTGCTCTGCGGCGTGGGCTTCACCATGAGCCTCTTCATAGGCGCGCTGGCCTTTGCCGGCCAGGATGCCGCCTATGAAACGCAGCTCAAGCTGGGAGTGCTCTGCGGCTCGCTGTTGTCCGGCGCGCTGGGCGCGCTGATGCTGTTGCGCAGCGGCAGCGCCGTGGAGGCGGCGAAAACGCCGGCCTGAGGCTCAGTGCTTTTGCGCGGCGATGCCCGACATGATCTTGTCGGTGTAGGCGATCGCGATGGCCGAAAGCAGGAAGGTGATGTGGATCACGGTCTGCGCGATCAGGACCTTGTCGGTGTAGTTGTCGGCGTTGATGAAGGTTTTCAGCAGGTGGATGGAGCTGATGCCGATGATGGCCGTGGCCAGTTTGACCTTGAGCACCGAGGCGTTCACATGGCTCAGCCATTCCGGCTGGTCGCGGTGGCCTTCGAGGTTCATGCGGCTCACAAAGGTTTCGTAGCCGCCGACGATGACCATGATCAGCAGGTTGGAGATCATGACCACGTCGATCAGGGCCAGCACCACCAGCATGATGACCGTCTCGTTGAGGGACGCGACGGGTATGGCGGTTTTGTAGCCTATGCTGGTGATCAGCGATTGCAGGGCGGCCTGGCTGCCGAAGGCGGCTTCTATCAGGTGCCACAATTCGACCAGGAAGTGCATCACGTACACCGCCTGCGCGGCGATCAGGCCCAGGTAGAGCGGCAATTGCAGCCAGCGGCTGGCGAAAATCAGGTTGGGCAGCGGGCGCAGAGGGGAAATTTTGCCGGTGCTTGGGGTCTGGGTGGGTTCAGTCATGATGGCGTAAGCTGGGAAGGTTGCGGCATTGTAAGAGGGCGGCTGGCCACCCCTGGATTTGAGGCATTTGTAAGGTTCAAGCCAGTCAGTGGCTTGTAAGTGCGGCAGATAACAGTACCACGCATTCAGTGACAAACAGGAGACAAAGCCAAATGAGCGCCCCCAATTCCGCGATTGAATCAACCCTGGTGGAGAACCGCATTTTTCCGCCCGCCGCCGCCACCGTGAAGGCCGCGCGCATTTCGGGCATGCCGGCCTACCAGGCTTTGTGCGCCGAGGCTGAAAAGGATTTTGAAGGTTTCTGGGCGCGCCTGGCGCGCGAAAACCTCAGCTGGAAAAAACCCTTCACGAAGACGCTGGACGAATCCAGCGCGCCCTTCTACAAATGGTTCGCCGACGGCGAACTCAACGCCTCCTACAACTGCCTGGACCGCCACCTGGGCACGCCGATCGAGAACAAAAAAGCCATCATTTTTGAAAGCGACGACGGCAAGGTCACCAACGTCACCTACAAAGAACTGCACGCCAAGGTCAGCCAGTTTGCCAGCGCGCTCAAGGGCGCGGGCATCAAGAAGGGCGACCGCGTCATCATCTACATGCCGATGACGGTGGAAGGCGTGGTGGCCATGCAGGCCTGCGCGCGCATAGGCGCCACGCATTCCGTCGTGTTCGGCGGCTTCTCGGCCAAGAGCCTGCAGGAGCGCATCCAGGACGCCGGCGCCGTGGCCGTCATCACCGCCAACTACCAGCTGCGCGGCGGCAAGGAGTTGCCGCTCAAGGCCATCGTCGACGAAGGCATCGCCATGGGCGGCTGCGAGTCGATCAAGAACGTGATCGTCTACCAGCGCACCGCCACGGCCTGCAACATGGTGGCCGGGCGCGACAGCCTGATGCACGAAATTACGGCCAAGGCGGCGCCGGTGTGCGAGCCCGAATTCGTCGGTGCCGAGCACCCGCTGTTCATTCTTTACACCTCGGGCTCGACCGGCAAACCCAAGGGCGTGCAGCACAGCACCGGCGGCTACCTGCTCTGGGCCAAGCTCACGATGGACTGGACCTTCGACATCCAGCCCGCCGACGTGTTCTGGTGCACGGCCGACATCGGCTGGATCACCGGCCACACCTATGTGGCTTACGGCCCGCTGGCGGCCGGCGCGACGCAGGTCATCTTCGAGGGCATCCCGACCTTCCCGAACGCGGGTCGCTTCTGGCAGATGATTGAAAAGCACAAGGTCACGATTTTCTACACCGCGCCCACGGCCATCCGTTCGCTGATCAAGGCCGCCGAGGCCGACGAGAAAGTGCACCCGGCGCGCTCCGACCTCAGCAGCCTGCGCATCCTGGGCTCGGTCGGCGAGCCCATCAATCCCGAAGCCTGGATGTGGTACTACAAAAACGTGGGCGGCGAGCGCTGCCCCATCGTGGACACCTTCTGGCAAACCGAAACCGGCGGCCACATGATCACACCGCTGCCCGGCGCCACGCCGCTGGTGCCCGGCAGCTGCACCCTGCCGCTGCCCGGCATCATGACAGCCATCGTCGATGAAACCGGCAAGGACCTGCCCAACGGCTCGGGCGGCATGCTGGTCGTCAAACGCCCCTGGCCGTCCATGATCCGCACCATCTGGAACGATCCGGAGCGTTTCAAGAAGAGCTATTTCCCCGAAGAAATGGGCGGCACGATTTACCTGGCCGGCGACGGTGCGGTGCGCAATGCCGACAACGGCTACTTCCGCATCACCGGCCGTATCGACGACGTGCTGAACGTCTCGGGCCACCGCATGGGCACCATGGAGATCGAATCGGCACTGGTAGCGCATTCCGCGCTGGTGGCCGAAGCCGCCGTCGTGGGCCGGCCCGACGACCTGACCGGCGAAGCCATCGTGGCCTTTGTGGTGCTCAAGCGCGCACGCCCCACGGGCGAGGAGGCCAAGGCCATCGCCAAGGAACTGCGCGACTGGGTGGGCAAGGAAATCGGCCCCATCGCCAAACCCAAGGACATCCGCTTCGGCGACAACCTGCCCAAGACACGCAGCGGCAAGATCATGCGCCGCCTGCTGAGGGGCATCGCCAAGGGCGAGGCCATTACGCAGGATACGTCCACTCTTGAGAATCCGGCGATCCTGGAACAGCTGGCTGAAAAACAGTGAAGTGACGCAGGCATAAAAAAAGCCCGTCATCGACGGGCTTTTTTTCGGGCTTGCGAGCCGCTTATTTGGTTGCCAGGACCCAGGTCGCCAGTTTCTTGGCTTCTTCAGGGTTGACTTGCGCGTTCGCGGGCATGGGGACCGGGCCCCAGACGCCGGAACCGCCCTTGATGATTTTGGCGGCCAGCTTGTCGGCGGCGTCTTTCTGGCCGGCGTACTTGGCGGCGACATCCTTGTAAGAGGGGCCGACCAGCTTTTTGTCGACGGCGTGGCAGGCCATGCAGTTCTTGGCGGTAGCCAGTTGCAGGTCGGCCAGGGCTGGCGTCGACACGGCAAAACCCGCGGTCACAAAAGCGATTACCGAAAGAATGCGTTTCATGGATTTGTCCTCGTGGGGGAAGTTGTGGATTCGGTTACAGTCAATCAACGTGATTGTAGTGGTGCCGGTTGACCCTTGTTTCAAGGGGATACCCCTTGGCGCAGGTGGCATATTCAGGAGAAGTTTCATGTTTTTTTTATTGCTTGGCATTGTGGCCCTGGCCCTCAAATACCTCGAGATCGGGCCGGTCGCCACTTTGAATTGGTTCATCGTGCTGTCTCCCTTTGCGATGGCAGTCGCCTGGTGGGCCTGGGCCGACGCATCGGGTTATACCAAGCGCAAGGAAATTGAGAAGATGGCCAAGCGCAAGGACGACCGGATCGACAAACAGCGCGAAGCCATGGGCATGCTTTCGGCCAAGAAGAAAAGGAAATAAGCCTGCGCCGCATCGGGTCCTTTGTTCCGATTGACGCCCTCAATTTATTCGCCCTGTGTAAAAACCGGGGCACCCCAAGGCAAAGAGCCCGTGAAGTCTGTAACTTCACGGGCTCTTGTTGTTTCAGTGGACCGGGGTCAGTTCAATAGTCGTCCAGCACCGCGCCCTTGCTGGCACTGGAGGCATTGAAGGCAAACTTGGCCTGCACGCCGCGGGTGTAACGCGGCGCCGGAGCCTTCCAGCCGACCTTGCGTTTGGCCAGCTCGGCATCGCTGATGTTCAGTTGCAGCAGGAGCTGCTTGGAGTCGATGGTGATGGAGTCGCCTTCGTGGATGAAGGCGATGTTGCCGCCGGCCGCGGCTTCGGGCGCGACGTGGCCGACCACCATGCCCCAGGTGCCGCCGGAGAAGCGGCCGTCGGTGATCAGTCCCACGCTTTCACCGAGGCCGGCGCCTATCAGCGCGCCGGTGGGGGCCAGCATTTCAGGCATGCCGGGCCCGCCCTTGGGGCCGAGGTAGCGCAGCACCATCACGTCGCCGGCCTTGATCTTGCCGGCCAGAATCGCGGCCAGGGCCGACTGCTCGTCGTCAAACACGCGCGCCGGGCCGGTCATGACCGGGTTTTTCAGGCCGGTGATCTTGGCGACGCAGCCCTCGGGTGAAAGGTTGCCCTTGAGGATGGCCAGGTGGCCCTGGGCGTACATGGGCTTGTCGATGGGGCGGATCACGTCCTGGTCGGCGCGCGGTACCTCGGGCACGTCCTTGAGCGTCTCGGCAATGGTCTGGCCGGAAATCGTCAGGCAGTCGCCATGCAGCAGGCCGGCGGCCAGCAGCGTTTTCATGACCTGGGGAATGCCGCCTGCGCGATGCAGGTCCACGGCGAGGTATTTGCCCGAGGGCTTGAGGTCGCACAGCACCGGCGTGCGCTGGCGCACGCGCTCGAAGTCGTCGATCGTCCATTCGACGCCCGCCGCGTGGGCGATGGCCAGGAAGTGCAGCACGGCGTTGGTGGAGCCGCCGGTGGCCATGATCACGGCGACCGCGTTTTCAATCGCCTTCTTCGTGACGATGTCGCGCGGCTTGATGTCTTTCTTGATGGCCTCGACCAGGACCTTGGCCGACTCCTTGGCCGAGTTCATTTTCTCGTCGTGCGGATTGGCCATGGTGCTGGAGTAGGGCAGCGAAATGCCCAGGGCCTCGAAAGCGCTGGACATGGTGTTGGCCGTGTACATGCCGCCGCAGCTGCCGGTGCCGGGGATGGCGCGGCGCTCGATCTCCAGCAGATCTTCGTCGCTCATGCGGCCGGCGGCGTTTTCACCCACGGCTTCGAACACGCTGACGATGTTGAGGTCCTTGCCCTTGTAGCTGCCCGGCAGGATGGTGCCGCCGTAGACGTAGATCGCCGGCACGTTGGCGCGCAGCATGCCCATCAGGCCGCCTGGCATGTTTTTGTCGCAGCCGCCGACCACCAGCACGCCGTCCATCCACTGGCCCTGCACGCAGGTTTCGATGCAGTCCGAGATCACCTCGCGGCTCACCAGCGAATATTTCATGCCTTCGGTGCCCATGGCCATGCCATCGGAAATGGTCGGCGTGCCGAACACCTGGGCATTGCCGCCGGCCTCCTCGATGCCGGCAATTGCCGCATCCGCCAGTTTCTGCAGGCCGCTGTTGCAGGGGGTGATGGTGCTGTGGCCGTTGGCCACGCCGACCATGGGCTTTTTGAAGTCGTCGGCCTCGTAGCCCATGGCGTAGTACATGGAGCGGTTGGGTGCGCGCGATTTGCCCTCGGTGATGTTTTTGCTGCGCGGGTTGGCAACGATGTTGATGGTTTTGGCGTTCATGGTGCGTCTCGTGGTGGATGTCTGTGTGGGTGTGGCCGGGCTGCGCCGCGGCGATCAGGAAAGCAGAGTATGCGTGCTTTGATTGATTCTTTCCAATCCATTATTTATGATCTATTAATATGCATTACATATGAAGGATGCCCTGGTTACCGTGGATACGGCTTCCCGCAAACCGCCCCTGATCGAGCTGCGCCTGTGGCGCCAGTTCCTGGCCGTGGCCGAGGAATTGCACTTCGGCCGCGCGGCGCTGCGCCTGAGCATGACCCAGCCGCCGCTCACGCAAGCGATTGCCCAGCTGGAGGCCTTGCTGGGCCTCAAGCTGTTCGACCGCACCAAGCGCAGCGTGCAACTCACGGCGGCGGGTGCCGCCCTGGTGCCCGAGGCGCGCGACCTGCTGGCGCGCGCCCAGGCCTTGCCGGCGTATGCGCGCGCCAGTGCCGACGGCGAGGCGGGGCGTTTGCGGCTGGCTTTTGTCTCCACGGTGGGTTTTGAGCTGCTGCCGCGCTGGGTGCGGGCCTTTCGCGAGCACTACCCGAAAGTGCAGTTGGAACTGATAGAGGCGACCGGCGACGTGCAATTGCAGGCCTTTGAGCGCGGCGAGATCGACGCGGGCTTCATGCTGCATTCCCCCGGTTTTGCGCCGGCGGGCCTGGCCTGCCGGCGTATCAGCCAGGACCCGCTGGTGGTGGCGCTGCCCGAGCAGCACCCGCTGGCAAACAAGGCTGCGCTGACCCTCGCGGACGTGTTGGACCAGGCCCTGGTGATTTTTCCGCGGCGCATCGTTCCTTCGCTCTACGACGCGATTTTTGCGATGTACCACGCGGCCGGGCGATTGCCGCAGGTCGCGCAGGAAGCCATCCAGATGCAGACCATCGTGAACCTGGTGTCCGCCGGCCTGGGCGTGGCCTGGGTTCCCGAGAGCGTGCGGCAGTTCCAGCGGCCCGGCGTGGTGTACCGCAGCCTGCCGGCCGGCAAGCCTTCCGCGCGCGGTGGCGTTCGAGGGGCTTTGGTCGCGGTGCCGGGCTGCGAGACCAGCCTGGTCTGGCCGGGGGCCAGTGCCAACCCGGCGCTTGCGCGCTTCGCGGCTTTTATCGGCGAGTAGACCGGTAAAAGGCTTCGTCCCGTTCGCGCTGCCGGCGCGCCGCTACGGCGCTTTGCTGCTGCTGCCTTTCCGACGGGGTGAGTTCGCGCTGCTCCATCCTGCGCTGGGCTATTTCGCCGGGGCTGCTGCAGCGCGCGCCGCGGTTGGCCTCGCAGTTGGCAATGATTTGCTGGTCGGTGAGCGGGGTGGCACCTTTGCGCACGCCGCCCTGTGCCGCCGGGGACGAGCCCTGGCGCGACGCACCGGCGTAGGCTTCGGTGGCCGCCGCCCGCGCGTCGGCGGCTGCGTTTTCCGCCGCCCAGTCTTTTGGCGCGGCTGCGGCAGCACCAGCGCCACTGCCATAGGGCATGCCGTCGGCCGGCACCGGGGGAGCGGCAGATCTGGTGGGTGCCTGCATGATGAGTTTTTCGCTGCCGCCCTGGGTCGCGCAAGGTGTTTGTGAAAACACTTTTTTGCCGTTCGCATCTAGGCACTGGTAGACCTGCGCGGTGGCCGGCTGCATGAAGAACAGGCCTAGCAGGCTGAAAGCAAGGGCAGGGTAGAGGGAGTGGCGCATGGTCGGGTCCGTGACGGTGTTGCCGGCAGTCTAATCCAATGCCGTCTTCGCGTAAGCCCTTTCCAACGAGGCATGCGTGCAAAATACCGCCCATGCTTATCCACCCGCAAATCAATCCCATCGCGCTCCAACTCGGCCCGCTGGGCATCCACTGGTACGGCCTGACTTACCTGGCGGCCTTTGGCCTGTTTTTCTTCCTGGCGACGCGGCGGCTGCGGCACCAGCCTTTTGCCTCCATCACCGGCCCGGGTGCCTGGTCGCGCAGGGATATAGAGGACATGCTGTTCCTGGGGGTGATGGGGGTGGTGATAGGCGGGCGGCTCGGTTATTGCCTTTTCTACAAGCCCGGCTACTACCTGTCGCATCCGCTGGAGATCTTTTTTGTGTGGCAGGGCGGTATGAGCTTTCACGGCGGCATGCTGGGAGTGCTGGCCTCGCAGTGGTGGTTTGCCCGCTCGCGCCAGCGGCCCTGGCTGCAGGTGATGGATTTTGTGGCGCCTTGTGTGCCCACGGGGCTGGCAGCGGGGCGTGTCGGCAACTTCATCAACGGCGAGTTGTGGGGGCGTTTTAGCGACCCAGCCCTGCCCTGGGGCATGGTATTCCCGGGCAGCGGCTCCCCGCTGCCGCGCCACCCTTCGCAGGTCTACCAGTTCCTGCTCGAAGGCCTGCTGCTGTTCGTGCTGCTGTGGCTGTACGCGCGCAAGCCGCGCAAGACCGGCCAGGTCTCCGGCGCCTTCCTGCTGGGCTACGGCGTGTTCCGCTTTATTGCCGAGTTTTTCCGCGAGCCGGACGAGTTCCTCGGCATCCTGGCCCTGGGCATGAGCATGGGCCAATGGCTTTGCGTTCCCATGATCATCGGCGGCGCCTGGCTCTGGGTGTGGGCGACAAAACGCGCTGAGCCGGCCTGAGGCCCGGCAAAACCGCCACCACGGGCGCTGCCCGGTCGGGCGGCGCGTGCTGTTCGCGCCCCCAATCGGTAAGTCTCCCCTAGGGTTTTCCCCTGTCGTTTTCAGGCACAGCCATCTTGATGGCGTCTGGATTATTTTTCATAATTACACGTAATTACTTGAAATTACCGCGAAATTAGGCGTCAAGGTACCCGCGGTAAAGCAGGTTTTCAGCAGGGGGTTCGCCATGCCGGCGGGCCGGGTCAGTCAAAGGGTCATGCCATGCGTCTTGTCCAGAATTCACTGCACCAGGAGGTCGCCGATACCCTGCGCGAGCAAATTTTCGCGGGCCAACTGGCGCCCGGGAGCTTTCTGGACGAGGTCGCGCTGTGCGAGCGGCTGGAAATCTCGCGCACGCCGCTGCGCGAGGCGCTCAAGGTGCTGACTTCGGAGGGGCTGCTGCGCCATGAGCCCCGGCGCGGCTGCTTCGTCAACGAAGTGACCGAAAAAGACCTCGACGACATCTTCCCGGTGATCGCGCTGCTGGAAGGGCGCTGCGCCTACGAGGCGGCGCGCAATGCGACCGACGCCGACCTCGCGGCGCTCACCACCCTGCACGAGCGGCTTAACAGCCATGCGGCCGCCGGCCGCATCAACGACTACTACGCCACCAACTTCGCGATCCACGAGGCCATCATCCTGCTGGCCGACAACCGCTGGCTCGCGCAGGCCATTGCCGACCTGCGCAAAATCCTCAAGCTCGCGCGGCTGCAGCAGCTTCACGCGCCAGGCCGGCTGGCGCAAAGCCTGTCGGAGCACATGACGGTGTTCGCCGCCCTCAAGAGCCGCGACAGCGAAGGCGCCGAGGCCGCCATGCGCACGCACCTGACGCGCCAGCGCGAAGCGCTGCGCGAACTGGCCCGCAACCAGCGCTCCAGGGTGGCAGCATGAGCGCCGCCGAGTGGCTCAGCCGCAACGTCTCGCGCTTTACCAGCGACAAGGCAGGCGCGGGGAATACGGCGGCGCAAGCCACCCCGGCGGCGGTGAAAAAACCGGCGCCCGCGGCAAGCCTGCCCGCGCGCAGCACGCATGAGCGGCTGCAGGCGACGCTGAGCCAGAAAGACGAGGCGCTGTCGCCGCGCGTGCTGCGCCGTACCTTGCAGGAGCTGCAGGCCATCATCGACCCGCGTGTGAGCGAGGTCGAGGGCGGCCGCCGCGCGATGGCCATCGCGGCCTGGTACGAAGGCGCCACACCAGCGCGCCGGCGCGACCTGTGGATGCTCATGAGCGAGCAGTTCGTCGCCAACCCGCAAAAGGTCAAGGCCGCGCAGGCGCAGTTTGCCGCGGCGGTGGGTACGCCCGAAGAGGCCGTGGCCGAGGTGCGCTACCGGCGCGCCACGGTATCGCCGCGCCGGCGCCTGCTGCAGCGCTTCAGCGTCTACCCGGGCGGCATCCAGTTCCTGGTCGACATGCGGGCCGAGATGCAGCCCAGCCTCAAGTCCGACAAGCGCCTGCTGGCGTTGGACGTGGAAATGGAATACATGTTTTCCACCTGGTTCGACGTGGGCTTTCTCGACCTGCGCCGCATCACCTGGGATTCGCCGGCCTCGCTGATCGAAAAGCTCATCAAGTACGAAGCGGTGCATGACATCAAGGGCTGGGCCGATGTGAAGAACCGGCTCGACAGCGACAGGCGCTGCTACGGCTTTTTCCACCCGCGCCTGCCCGAGGTGCCGCTGATCTTTGTGGAGGTCGCCATGGTCGAGCAGATCGCGGGCGACATCATGCCGCTGCTCGACGAGCTGGCCGCGCCTTCGGACCTGAGCCGCGCCACCACGGCCATCTTTTATTCGATCAGCAACACCCAGGCCGGGCTGCGCGGCGTGAGTTTCGGCGACTCGCTGATCAAGCGCGTGGTCGAGACGCTGAAGGAAGAATTTCCCAAGCTCAAGACCTTTGCCACGCTTTCGCCGATTCCGGGTTTTCGCAGCTGGCTGGGCAAGAACGCCGGCGCCATGCTCGAAAAGCTGGGCGAAAAGGAACTCACGGCGCTGGGCAGGGCCGTGGGCTTCGAGCCGCCCGGCGCCGGGCATTTGCTCACGGCCATCGAGAACCCGCTCGCGCTGGGCGAAAAATCGCCGGTGCGCAAAATGCTGCTGCACTGTGCCGCCCATTACCTGGGACGGACCCTGGAAGAGGGCAAGCCGCTGGACCCGGTGGCGCGCTTTCACCTGGGCAATGGCGCGCGCATAGAACGCATCAACTGGGCGGGCGACCCCACGCCCAAAGGGCTCAAGCAGTCCTACGGCCTCATGGTGAATTACCTCTACGACCTCAAGCGCCTGGACAGGCACCGCGCGCAGCTCGCACAGGGGGAAATCCCCGTGTCAGGCGACATCGAAGATTTGTACATTTGAATGTGTACTTAAGAACGTGTACTTCAATGGATTGGGGTGGCGGCAGGCCGGGTTCGCCGCACACGAACTCCCGGTTTTCCTTTTCTGATTTCGACAACGACAGGAGACAACAATGACTTTCAGTTTTCATGCCCGGGCTTCCCGGCGCGACATCTTGCGCGCCGCAGCCGCCGGCGCCGCGGCACTGTCTTTCGGCAGCCATGCGCAGTCAGCCTGGCCTACCAAGCCTGTGACGATGATCGTGCCCTTCCCGGCAGGTGGCGGCACCGACGCCTTCGCCCGCCCCCTGTCCGCCCAGTTCGCGAAGCTGACCGGCAAGCAACTCATCATCGACAACCGCGGCGGCGCCGGCGGCACCCTGGGCGCCAGCATCGCGGCCAGGGCCCAGCCCGACGGCTACACGCTGTTCATGGGCGCGGTGCACCACACCATCGCGCCTTCGATGTATCCCAAGCTTGACTACGACATCGAGAAAGATTTTGTGCCGCTGGCCCTGATGGCTAACGTGCCGCAGGTGCTGGTGGTCAACCCCCGCAACCTGCCGTTCGCCGATTTCAAGGCTTACCTTGAAGCTGTGCGCAAGGCACCGGGCAAGTACAACTACGGCTCGGCTGGCGCGGGCACTTCGCATCACCTGGCGGGCGAATTGTTCAAGCAGCAAACCAAGACCTTCATTACCCACATTCCCTACCGCGGTGCGGGCCCGGCCCTGCAGGATTTGATCTCCGGCAATGTCGACATGATGTTTGACGGCCTGGGTTCCTCCGCCAATCACATCAAGGGCGGGCGCATCAAGGCGTTGATGGTGTCCGGCACCAAGCGCAACCCGGCCTTCCCGGATGTGCCCTGCGCGGGCGAGCTGGGCCTGCCCGACTACACCGTGACCACCTGGTACGGCATGTGGGCACCCAAGGGTACCCCGGCCGATGTGCAGGCGCGCATCGTGGAAGACCTGCGCAAGGCCGCCACCACCGACGAACTCAAGGCCATCTGGGCCAGCAACGGCGCGGACTTCGGCAACCTCACGCCACAGCAGTTCGGCGCTTTTGTGAGCAGCGAGGTCAAGCGCTGGTCGGCGGTGGTGAAGGCCTCCGGCGCCAAACTCGAATGACCGCTTGATGGCTGGAGCTGTTTTACTCGAGGTGAAGGGCTCCCTGGCCTTTGTGACCCTGTCCCATCCGGGCAAATTCAATGCCATGAGCCGCGCCATGTGGCGCGAGCTGCGCGCGGCCTTCGAACGGCTCCAGAAGGCTGGCGACCTGCGCTGTGTGCTGGTGCGCGGCGAGGGCGGGCACTTTTGCGCGGGCGGCGACATTTCCGAGTACGCCGGCTTCCGGTTTGAGGAAGCCGCCCTGCGTGATTTTCACGAGCGCGATGTGTGGGGCGGCTTGCAGGCCATGCTCGATTGCGATGTGCCCATGGTCGCGCAGATCGACGGCAATTGCATGGGCGCCGGCCTGGAGATTGCCAGCTGTTGCGACATCCGTATCGCGGGCGATAGCGCGAAGTTCGGCGCGCCCATCGCGAAGCTCGGTTTTCCGATGGCGCCGCGCGAAGCGGCGCTGGTGTTGCGCGCGGCGGGCGAGTTGACCGCGCGCGAAATGCTGTTGTCGGCCGCCGTGCTGGACGCCGCCGAGATGAAGCGGCGCGGCTTCCTCAACCAGGTGTTGCCCGCTGATGAAGCGGGCGCCGCGGCCATGGCTTGCATGGAACGCTGCGTCGCCCTGGCGCCCGGCGCCGCCAGGCTGAACAAGCAGGCTTTGCGGGCGCTGATCCAGGCCGGCAGCGAGCAGGCCGTGACGGACCTGGCGGCGAGCGCTTACCGCTACGCCGCGTCGCCCGAACATCGGGAAGGCGTGACGGCCTTTACTGAAAAACGCCAGCCCCGGTTTGACGGCCGGGCCGCTGAATCTATGACCACTGACAGCCTGAGCCATGAAAAACCATAACCTGTTCGCGGCACTGCGAGCCGCCTTTCCTTCCTCGCTGGATGACGTTGCCGTCGAAACCGACAACGGCCTGCGCTATTCATGGCGCGACCTTGAACGCGGCACCGCGATGCTGGCCAACCTGCTGGCCTCGCTGGGCCTGCCCGCGGGGGCCAGGGTGGCGGTGCAGGTCGAAAAATCGGTGGAAGCCATGATGCTGTACCTGGCGACCCTGCGCGCCGGTTATGTGTTCCTGCCGCTCAACACCGCCTACCAAAGCGCCGAGATCGAGTACTTCATCGGCAATGCCGAGCCCTCGGTGATGGTGTGCAGCAGCAAGAACTTCGGCTGGGTCAGCAAAATCGCCTTCAAGGCCGGCACGCGCAACGTCTTCACGCTGGACGACGACCGCACGGGCTCGCTGCTGGAGCGCGCCGCGCACTGCAGCGACCGGCATGAACCCGTGCAGCGGGAGGCCGACGACCTGGCCGCCATTTTGTACACCAGCGGCACCACGGGACGCAGCAAGGGCGCCATGCTGACGCACGGCAACATGCTGAGCAATGCCCTGGTGCTCAAGGACTACTGGGGCTGGAAGAAGGGCGACGTGCTGATCCACGCCTTGCCGATTTTTCATGTGCACGGCCTGTTTGTCGCCATCCACGGTGCGCTGATCAACGGCAGCAAGATGATCTGGCTCGCGAAGTTCGACCCCAAGCTGGTGGTCAGCAAGCTGCCCGAGGCCACGGTGTTCATGGGTGTGCCCACGCTTTACGTGCGCCTGCTGGCCGAAGCGGGGCTCACGCGCGAGGCCTGCCGCAACATGCGGCTTTTCGTCGCGGGATCGGCCCCCTTGCTGATCGAAACCTTCAACGAATGGAAGGAGCGTACCGGCCACACGATTCTGGAGCGCTACGGCATGTCCGAAACCGTGATGCTGACCTCCAACCCCTACCAGGGCGCCGAGCGGCGCGGCGGCACCGTGGGCTTTGCGCTGCCGGGTGTGAGCCTGCGCGTGCAGGGCGACGAGGGGCAGCCCCTGCCGGCCGGCGAGATTGGCGGCATCCAGGTCAAGGGGCCGAATGTCTTCAAGGGCTACTGGCGCATGCCGGAAAAAACCAAGGAAGAATTCACGGCGGACGGCTACTTCAAGACCGGCGACGTCGGCAAGATTGACGAGCGCGGCTACATCGTCATCGTGGGCCGCAGCAAGGACCTGATCATCAGCGGCGGCTACAACGTCTACCCGGCCGAGATCGAGGGTTATATCAACGACATGCCGGGCGTGGCCGAAAGCGCCCTGGTCGGCGTGCCGCACCCGGATTTTGGCGAAGTGGGCGTGGCCGTCGTGATCCCCAAGCCCGGCGCTTCGCTGGAAGGCGGCCGGATTGTGGGCGAACTCAAGTCCAGGCTGGCCAACTTCAAGATTCCCAAGCAGTGTTTTGTGGTCAGCGAGCTGCCGCGCAACACCATGGGCAAGGTGCAAAAGAATTTGCTGCGCGAGCAGTACAAGGGCCTGTTCGCTTAAAACAGGCTAGGGCGCGAAGTCGTCGACCTGGATGACCTTGTCCGCCGCGCGCAAGTAGGCCAAGGCCAGTTCAGGCTTGCTTGAGGCCTGCGCGGCGCGCTCCATAGACTGGCTGCGGCGCACGGCCTTGTTGAGCGACACCGTTTCTTCCCCCAGCCGCTCGGCCAGGGCCAGCGCATCCATCAAATCCCGCAAGCCGCCGCCGGCCGGCGTGGCCAGATCGGGGCACAGGCGCCGCATGAGCGCGTGGTGGGTGCGCAGCAGCCTGGCCAGGTCCAGCAGCTGGACATCGCGCAATGGCGCCAGTCGCGTGCTGCGGTTGAGCACCATGGCCCCTACCACGCGGCGCAGCGGCGACGGGAAATTGGCGTAGAGGGCTTCCAGCGCATTGCCGGCTTGGTCAAGCTGGACGCGAATCGCGGCCCTGGCCACCGGCAGCATGTCGCCGTCCTTTTCCATGGCATAGCGCCAGGCGCAGGCGCTGGCCATGTAAAGATGGGCCAGCACGTCACCCAGCCGGGCCGACAGCAATTCCATGCGCTTGAGCTTGCCGCCCAGCAGGCCCATGGCCAGGTCGCAGGTGAGCGCGTACTGGCTGCTCAGGCGGGCGATCAGCCGGGCTTCTTTTTCCAGGCCAGCGGGCGGCGTTCCCAGCAGCGGCGCACCCGCGATGCTGTGCCAGACGTTGCGCAGCACGTGTCCGCCATGACCGATCAACGCCTCGCCCAGCGCCTGGGCATCGTCGTCCCGCACCGCCTGCATCTCCTTCATCACGTAAGGGTGGCAACGCACTGCGCCCTGGCCGAAGATGATCAGCGAGCGTGTCAGGATGTTGGCTCCTTCCACGGTGATGGCAATCGGCGCGCCGCGGTAGGCTACGGACAGCAGGTTGGAAGGGCCCTGGATGATGCCCTTGCCGCCCAGGATGTCCATGCCGTGGTTGACAGCGCGGCGGCCGGCTTCGGTCAAATGCACCTTCAGGATGGCGCTGGCCACGCTGGGCTGCTCGCCGTGGTCGAGTACGGCAGCCGTGTAGCGGCGCGCGGCATCCGTCGCGTACAGCTCGCAGGCCATGCCGGCGATCACGCCGGCAATCGCGTCGAAGCGCCCGATCGGGAGTCCGAACTGCTCGCGCACCTGGCCGTAGCCATTGGCGACAAAGAGCGCGGTCTGCTGCATGGCCGAGCCCAGCGCCGGCAGCGAAATGGCCCGCCCGGCCGCCAGGCATTCCATGAGCATGCGCCAGCCCTGGCCGACCCGGGCCTCGCTGCCTATGACCCAGTCCATGGGGATGAAGACCTCGCGGCCTGCTATAGGGCCGTTCATGAAAGCCGCGTCCATGGGCCGGTGCCGCCGGCCTATGTCCATGCCGGGCTGCGGCACCGGGATCAGAGCGCAGGTGATGCCCAGCTCGCGCTGGCCCTCGGGCAGGCTTTCGTCGATGGCGTTGAAAGCCAGGCCCACGACGGTGGCCACCGGTGCCAGGGTGATGTAGCGCTTGGAAAAATTCAGGCTGAAGCCGCGCACCACCCGGCCTTCAAACTCCCGCTCCACCAGCAGGCCGCTGTCGGGGATGGAAGCCGCGTCAGAGCCCGCATAGGGCGAGGTCAGCCCGAAGCAGGGCAGGTCGCGGCCGTCGGCCAGGCGCGGCAGGTAGTGCTGCTTCTGGGCATCCGTGCCGTAGCGCAGCAGCAGTTCGGCCGGTCCCAGGGAGTTGGGCACCATGACGGTCACGGCCGCGGAGATGTTCAGCGTGGCGATGCGCGTGACCACGGTGGCATGGGCGTAGTGGCTGAAGCCCAGGCCGCCGTGCGCCTCGGGAATGATCATGCCGAAGAAGCGGTGTTCGCGCAGGTAAGCCCAGACCTCGGCGGGCAGGTCGCCGGCCTGGTCGATGGCGAAGTCGTCCAGCATGGCGCACAGGCTGGTGACTTCCTTGTCCAGAAAGGCTTGTTCCGCGGCGCTGAGCACATTGGGTCCGGCGGCCAGCAGGGCGTCAAAATCGGGCCGGCCGGAGAACAGCCGGCCTTCAAAGCCGACAGTGCCCGCTTCGAGCGCGGCGCGCTCTGTGTCGCCCATCACAGGCAATGCGCGGGCAAAGGGTTTCATGGCGGCCCGGCCCAGCCAGCGGGGAAATCCCATGGGGGTTGTCTTTCGGAAGGGAAGTGAAAGCTTGCCCCCAGCCTACGAGGGGCGCGGCAGGGCGCCTAGCGCCGTTCGCCCCGTCTCGCTGTAGGCGGATTTGCCGGGCGGCCGGCCTTCCTGTAAAGGCCGGGCAAGAAAGGTTCCCGCGCTTGCGGCCCTCTTATACAATTGCTCCGGTCTGATTTTTGCTAGTGTTTCCTGGTTTTTACTTCCAAGTTTTTATAAGAGGAGTTGAGGACATTATGAAAAAGCATCTTGGGTATTGGGCGTTTTCGGCCATGCTGGTGGCGGCACTGACCGCCTGCGGTAAAAAAGACGAAGCGCCTGCCGCTGCCGCCCCGGCCGCCGCCGCGAGCGCACCGGCCCCCGTGGCCGCCGAGGAAAAGGTACTCAATGTCTACAACTGGCCTGACTACGTCGCCAAGGACATGATCGCCAACTTCGAAAAGGAAACCGGCATCAAGGTCAACTACCAGACCTTCGAGAACAACGAGGCCCTGCACGCCAAGCTGGTCGCCGGCAACACCGGTTACGACATCGTCGTGCCGGGCGCTGTGTTCGCCAAGCCGCAGATCGACGGCGGCCTGCTCGCCAAGCTCGACAAAACCAAAATTGCCAACTACGGCAACCTGGACCCGGCCATCATGGAAAAGCTGGGCACCATTGACCCGGGCAATGCCTACCTCGTGCCCTGGGCCTGGAGCTTCACCACGGTCGGCATCAACAAGGCCAAGGTCGCCAAGGCCCTGGGTTCCACCCCCATGCCTGAAAACGCCTGGGACCTGGTGTTCAACCCGGTCTACACCGCCAAGCTCAAGTCCTGCGGCATCGCCTACCTCGACTCGCCCACCGAAGTGCTGCCGCCGGCCATGCACTACCTGGGCAAGAACGCGTACTCCAACGACCCGGCCGACCACAAGGCGGCCGCCGAGATGCTGGCCAAGGTGCGCCCGCACATCCGCATGTTCTCCAGCACCATGATTGACGACCTGGCCGGCGGCAAGGCCTGCGTGGCCCTGGCCTGGGCCGGCGACATCAACATCGCCCGCGGCCGCGCGCTGGAAAACAAGAGCGGCAACGAAGTCGAGGCCCTGCTGCCCAGCACCGGCGGCCTGATCTTCTTTGACACCCTGGCCATCCCCAAGGATGCCAAGCACCCCAACAATGCGCTGGCCTTCATCAACTACTCGCTGCGCCCGGAAGTGTCCGCCTCCCTGACCAACGAACTGGGCTACGCCACCGCCAACAAGGCCAGCCTGGCCAACGTCAAGCCCGAAATCGCCAAGGACAAGGCGGTGTTCCCCGATGCCGACAACCTGAAGAAAATGGTGTCACCGGCCAGCTTCAGCAACGAAGCTCGCGAATCCATGAGCAATGTGTTCACCGCCTTCAAAAAAGGCAAGTGACGTTTTACTGATCTCTGGCAAGCGCTGATTTCAGTGTGAACCCGGCTGTGCATGCAATGTGTTGTGTGCACAGCTTTTTTTCATTTTGATGAAGGCAGGAAATCCTGTTCATGAATCTACCTCTCTCGGCCGGCGACGGGTTTTTGCGGACCGACCAGCTGGTCAAGCGCTTTGATGGCGTGGCAGCGGTCGATGATGTCTCGCTGTCCATCCACAAGGGTGAAATCTTCGCACTGCTGGGCAGCTCCGGCTGCGGCAAGTCGACCCTGCTGCGCATGCTGGCGGGTTTTGAAAAACCGACCTCCGGCGCGGTCTTTCTGGACGGCGTGGACATCGCGTCCTTCCCGCCCTACGAGCGGCCCATCAACATGATGTTCCAGTCGTACGCGCTGTTTCCGCACCTGACGGTCTGGGACAACATCGCCTTCGGCCTCAAGCGCGAAGGCATGCCCAAGCCCGAGATCGAAGCCCGCGTGCAGGAGATGCTCAAGCTGGTCCAGCTCGAGGCCTTCGCCAAACGCAAGCCGCACCAGCTCTCGGGCGGCCAGCAGCAGCGTGTGGCGCTGGCGCGCAGCCTGGCCAAGCGGCCCCAGCTGCTTTTGCTCGACGAACCCCTGGGCGCGCTGGACAAAAAGCTGCGCGAACGCACGCAGTTCGAACTCGTCAACATTCTGGAATCGGTGGGCGTGACCTGCGTCATGGTCACGCACGACCAGGAGGAAGCCATGGCCATGGCCTCCCGCATCGCCGTGATGAGCCATGGCCGGGTGCTGCAAGTCGGCACGCCCAAAGAGGTTTATGAGCACCCCAACTGCCGTTTTGTCGCTGATTTCATCGGCAATGTGAACATGATGGAAGGGGAGCTTACGCTTGATGAGGCCGACCGCTGCGAGGTCACGACCGAGCATGGCGTTGTGCACATCGGCCACGGTGTCAGCGAGGCCCAGGGCATGCAGGTTGCTATTGCGGTGCGGCCCGAGAAAATCCGGATATCCCGGGACAAACCTCTGGTGCGCAACAACCTGTTTCGCGGCACGGTGAGGGAGATCGCGTACTTCGGCAGCTACAACACCTATATCGTCGAAATGGACAGCGTGGCGGGCGCCGGCCGCACGGTCAAGATTACCGAAACGAATACCACTGGTGATGAAAGCGTGAGGATCACCTGGGACGACAAGGTGTTCTTTTGGTGGGACGACGACGTTCCCGTGGTGCTAACCCAATAGGAGCGGAGCAGAATGCGTTTTGCTCCATGGTCCAAGTTTCGCCCCGGGCGCCACGTCGTAATTGGCGTGCCTTACCTGTGGCTGCTGCTGTTTTTTGTCTTTCCCTTCCTGATCCTGCTGCGCATCAGCGTAACCGACATGGGCAATGGGGTCGATCCCTTTGCGCCGCTGATCGAGGTATCCCGGGGTTCGTGGCACGTCCTTTTGCGTTATCACAATTACGCGTCCATCTTCCGTGACGCGGGCGATGGTGCACGAGGTGTGCTGGCCGGCGGCTGGTTCAACACCATCTATATGGCGGCCTACATCACCTCGCTGAAGTACGCCCTGCTGACCACGCTGTCCTGCCTGGTCATAGGCTATCCCTTTGCCTACTTCATCGCCCGCTCGCGGCCGTCGATACGCCCGGCCTTGCTGATGCTGGTGATGCTGCCGTTCTGGACCTCCTTCCTGCTGCGTGTCTACGCCTGGAAGGGCATACTGGCCGACCAGGGTGTGCTTAACAACCTGCTGCTGTCGCTGGGCATCATCCAGGAGCCCATGGTGATGCTTTATACCGACGTCTCCATGCTGGTGGGCATGACCTATGTGTACTGCCCCTTCATGATCCTGCCGCTCTACGCCAACCTGGTGAAGATGGATTTCCGCCTGCTCGAGGCCGCGCACGACCTGGGCGCCAGCGCCTGGAAGGCCTTCTGGCTGATCACCGTGCCGCTCAGCAAGTCGGGCATCGTGGCCGGCTCCATGCTGGTGTTCATTCCCAGCGTCGGCGAGTTCGTGATTCCCTCGCTGCTGGGCGGCGCCGAAAACATCATGATCGGCCGCGTGGTCTGGGACGAGATGTTCAGCAGCAACAACTGGCCGCGCGCGTCGGCGCTCGCGGTGGTGATGATTTTGCTGATCCTGGTGCCGCTGGCCTTTTATTACCGTTCCAGCAGCGACCGCGACGCACGGGGAGGGCACTGAGATGAAGCTCAGCCTGAGGGGTTTTTCGCGTCTGGTGGAAAACAACGTGGGCCGGCTCTGGATGGGGCTGGTCTACCTCTTTCTTTACATCCCGCTGTTTTTCCTCATCGTCTTTTCCTTCAACAGCACGCGGCAGGACGGTGTTTTCACCGGTTTTTCCACGCGCTGGTACGAGGCACTGCTGGCGGATTCGCGGCTGGTCGAAGGTTTCTTCCTGTCGCTCAAAGTGGCGCTGATCACCGGCACGCTGTCGGTGGTGCTGGGAACCTTTGCCGCCTTTGTGCTGGTGCGTTACCTGCGCTTTACCGGGCGCACGCTGTTTTACGGGCTGGTCAATGCGCCCCTGGTCATGCCCGAGGTCATCATCGGGCTGTCCTTGCTGCTGCTGATGGTGGCGGTGCAGCGCGCCGTGGGCTGGCCTGACCGCGGCTTCATCACCATCGTGACCGGCCACACCTTGCTGGGCATGGCCTACGCGACCGTGGTGGTCCAGTCGCGCCTGAGCGAAATGGACCGCACCCTCGAGGAGGCCGCCATGGACCTGGGCTGCCGGCCCATGCAGGTGTTTTTCCTGGTGACCCTGCCCAACATCGCGCCGGCCCTGGTGTCGGCCTGGCTGCTGACGTTCACGCTCTCGTTCGACGACGTGGTGATTTCGGAGTTTTTGTCGGGCCCGGGCGTGACGACCCTGCCGCAGGTGATCTTCAGCTACGCCCGCCGCGGCGTGAACCCGTCGATTTACGCGGCGGCCACGATCCTGATCACGGTGGTGTCGCTGGGCATCATCAGCTACAGCATCTATGTGATGCGGCGGCAGAAGCGCCTGGACCGCGAGATCAGTGCGGCGGCTCGACCGGAGCAGGCTTTTCCAGATCCCGTCCCGGCAAAGTAGCCAGCACCACGCCGGCCAGCGCGATGCCGAAGGCACCGATCTGGGTGGGGTTCAGTGTTTCGCCCAACACCATGACGCCGACCGCGGCGGCGCTGATGGGCAGCAGCACGGCAAACACGCCGGCTTCATTGGCCGGGATGGTTTTGAGGCCTGTCATCCAGAGCCACACCGTCCAGACACTGGCGGCCAGCGAATAAAACACCAGCAGCAGCCAGAGGGAGGGCGCGACCCCGCCGAAGTCAAAACGCCAGGCCGCCCACAGGCCCAGCGGCGTGACGAGCGCAAAACCCCAGAGGTTGATCAGGGCGGAAATGCGTTTGGGGCTCAGCACGCCGGTCAGTTTCTTGCCGATCACCGCATAGAAGGCCTCGCACAGGACCGCGCCCACCAGCAGCAGGTTGCCCAGCCAGGCGTGGTTTGGCGCCAGGCCGGTTTGCGGCCCCGCGGCGGCGTGCCCCGCCGATGGATTTTTGGCCAGCGAGACCAGCGCGATGCCGACCACCGCACAGGCCACCGCGCCCCATACCCGCAGGCTGATGCGCTCGCGCAGGAAGAGCCAACTCATGAGCGCGACGGCGGCCGGAATGGAGGCCATGATCACGCCAGCCGCGACGGCGCTGGTCATGCTCACGCCGAACAGCATGCAGAGGGAAAACAGGAAGTTGCCCAGGAAGGACTCCAGGAACAGCAGGCGGGCGGTTTGCCGGCTCAGGGGGGCCTCTCCAGCCGGTTTTTTGAGCCAGCGCAGCATGGCCGCGCCCCCTATGCCAAAACGCAGCCAGGCGAGCAAAAAGACGGGCAGGGCGGCGACCAGGGGTTTGGACAGCGCCACATAGCTGCCCACCAAAGACATGCTGAGCCCTAGGCAGGCGTAAGCCACAATGCGGTTCATTAAACTGGGGGTTCCTGTTGCAGCGGCCCTGCGGGCCGCTGGTAGCATGGGCCGGCAGGGGATGCCGGCGCAGGCCGGAATCATGCCCTAGTTTTTCCGGACCGGATCTCCCCACCTTCCGATACCCAAGGTTCCAAGCGATGACCGCTCCAGCCACCCGTCATGTTTTCGTCTACGGCACCCTGCGCAAAGGGGAAGAGCGGGACATCAACCGCCTGCGGCCCGCGCCGCAGTGGGTGGGGCGGGCCCAGGTGGCCGGTGTCATGCATCACCTCGGAAGCTACCCGGGCCTGGTGCTGGGCGGGACGGGTGTGGTGCGCGGCGAGGTCTATGCCGTCAGCCCCGAGCTGGAGCGGGTGCTCGACGAGATCGAAGAGGTCTGGCCGCAGCAAACCGGTGAATACACCAAGCGTGAAGTAATGGTGCAACTGGACACCACGCCGGCGCGCGAACTGCTGTGCGTGCTCTATGAAATTTCGCCGGAGCACACCCGGGGCAAGCCCGTCATTGCCGGCGGCGACTGGGTGCTGCAGCGCAGCGGCCGCCAGGCCTGAATTTCAGGGCGCCTGCTGCAAGCGCGCCAGGTCCCTCTTTGCTCCTGGCTCAAGCGCGCTGCTGCTGCGCCGTTTCTGCCCCGCGCGGGCAGCGCCGCATATTTCACGATCCAATAAATTAATTTCACAATGCAAAAATCATAAATGCTGCGCTGCGCAAATATTTCTCAATCCGAGAAATATCATTTTGTATTGCGATATTTTATTGTTAGTTTATTGATTTTATTGGGTTTTATTTTTGTCTTATATAAGACATAAGAGCTTCACAAAGTCTTGTAGAAGACTTAAAGTGAGTCCATCGCAGTCACCACTTTTTCTCTTCTTCAATTCTTTCAACTCAAGGAGCCCACCATGCCACAAACCCTGACTGAACAACTGAGCCGCGACCAGCAGATTTCCGCCCTCGAAAAAGAATGGGCCACCAATCCCCGCTGGAAGGGCATCAAGCGCGGTTACAGCGCGGCCGACGTGGTGCGCCTGCGCGGTTCCTTCCCGATTGAACACACGCTGGCACGCCGCGGCGCCGAAAAACTCTGGAACCTGGTCAACAACGAGCCTTATGTGAACTGCCTGGGTGCGCTCACGGGCGGCCAAGCCATGCAGCAGGTCAAGGCCGGCGTCAAAGCGATCTACCTCTCGGGCTGGCAAGTCGCCGCCGACAACAACAGCTACGCCTCCATGTACCCCGACCAGTCGCTCTACCCGGTCGACTCCGTGCCCACCGTGGTTGAGCGCATCAACAACACTTTCCGCCGCGCCGACGAGATCCAGCACTCCAAGGGCATTGACGCCGGCGACAAGGGCTATATCGACAACTTCGCGCCCATCGTGGCTGATGCCGAAGCCGGTTTCGGCGGCGTGCTCAACGCCTTCGAACTGATGAAGGCCATGATCAAGGCCGGCGCCGCCGGTGTGCACTGGGAAGACCAGCTCGCCTCGGTCAAGAAATGCGGCCACATGGGCGGCAAGGTGCTGGTGCCTACCGCTGAAGCCGTGCAAAAACTGGTGGCAGCCCGCATGGCCGCCGACGTCTGCGGCGTGCCCACGCTGGTGATTGCCCGCACCGACGCCGAAGCGGCCGACCTGCTGACCAGCGACTACGACGAAAACGACAAGCCTTTCATCACCGGCGAGCGCACGTCCGAAGGCTTCTACAAGACGAAAAAAGGCATTGACCAGGCCATCAGCCGCGCCATCGCCTACGCCCACTACGCCGACCTGGTGTGGTGCGAAACCGGCACGCCCGACCTGGAGTTCGCCAGGAAGTTCGCCGAGGCCGTGCACAAGGTGCATCCCGGCAAATTGCTGGCCTACAACTGCTCGCCGTCCTTCAACTGGAAGAAAAACCTTGATGACGCGACCATTGCCAAGTTCCAGAAGGAACTGGGCGCGATGGGCTACAAATACCAGTTCATCACCCTGGCTGGCATCCACTCCATGTGGTTCAACATGTTCGACCTGGCCCAGGACTACGTCAAACGCGGCATGTCGGCCTATGTCGAGAAGGTGCAGGAGCCCGAATTCGCGGCGCGCGACCGCGGCTACACCTTTGTGTCGCACCAGCAGGAAGTCGGCACCGGCTACTTCGACGAAGTCACCACGGTGATCCAGGGCGGCAAGTCCAGCGTGACCGCGCTGACCGGCTCCACCGAAGAAGAGCAGTTCCACTGAACTGCTTTCACTCCAACGATTACCCAGACGCTGGAGCCTTCACGGGCGCAGCTTTCAGCCCGGACAGGAACTTAGGGCCTGTCCGGGCTTTTTTGCGGGTGCTTTTTGGCGTAGAGTGCAGTTTGTTACATAGAACACGACTTTGAACATCAATTGGAGGGGCTGCCGTGTCGGACTTAACCGTGGGTTTCAAGCGTATTGCCTGTCCCGATTGCGAGGGTTCCGGTGAACTGCGCATCGAGAGCGAAAACATCAACGAGCATTTCGAGGTCGAGAAGCAGACCGTCATCACCGAATGCCCGCGTTGCCTGGGCCTGGGTTTTCTGCCGCCGAACTCACCGCAATAGGGCTTCAGGGCCGCCGAATGCGCGGTGTGGGCGGCGCCCAGCCAACCTGCCGTAAAATACGCGCATGCAATCAATCAAACTGGAAACAGGAAGGATCGTTCGGGTTATGACACCGCGAACTACGACCTCGTCCGTTTTCTGGAGTCATCCAGGGCGCTAGTCCGCACCCCTTGGTGATTGTTAGCTACATTATTCATAGCGTACCTCCAAATACCCCCCCCATCAAAGCGCGGCCTGTTCCGCGCTTTTTTGTTTTCCCATTTCTCCTAAAAACTCATCCCATGATTCAGATCACGCTCCCCGATGCTTCCAAGCGCGAATTCCCGCAAGCCGTCACGGTCGCCGAAGTCGCCGCCTCGATAGGCGCCGGCTTGGCCAAGGCCGCCCTGGGCGGCAAGGTCGACGGCAAGGTGGTGGACACCAGCTACCTGATCGCCAAGGACAGCGCGGTTTCCATCATCACGGCCAAGGATGCCGACGGGCTGGAGATGATCCGCCACTCCACGGCGCATTTGCTGGCCTATGCCGTGAAGGAGTTGTTCCCGGATGCGCAGGTCACGATTGGCCCGGTGATTGAAAACGGTTTTTTCTACGATTTTTCGTACAAGCGCCCGTTCACGCCGGAAGACCTGGTCGCGATCGAAAAGCGCATGACGGAGCTTGCCGCCAAGGACGAGCCGGTGACGCGCCGCGTGCTGCCGCGCGATGAGGCCGTGGCCTATTTCAAGAGCATAGGCGAGCACTACAAGGCCGAAATCATCGCCAGCATTCCGGCCAATGAGGACGTCTCGCTCTACCGCGAGGGCGCTTTTGAAGACCTTTGCCGCGGCCCCCACGTGCCCAGCACGGGCAAGCTGAAATTCTTCAAGCTCATGAAAGTGGCCGGCGCCTACTGGCGCGGCGACCACCGCAACGAGATGTTGCAGCGCGTCTACGGCACGGCCTGGGCCACCAAGGACGAACTCCAGCAGTACCTGACGATGCTGGAAGAGGCCGAAAAGCGCGACCACCGCAAGCTCGGCAAGGAACTGGACCTGTTCCACATCGACGACCATGCGCCCGGCCTGGTGTTCTGGCACCCCAAGGGCTGGACGGTCTGGCAAGGCGTGGAGCAGTACATGCGCAAGGTCTACCAGGACAACGGCTACCAGGAGGTCAAGGGCCCGCAGATCATCGACAAGACGCTGTGGGAAAAAACCGGCCACTGGGACAAATACCGCGACAACATGTTCACGACCGAGAGCGAAAAGCGCGAATACGCGCTCAAGCCCATGAATTGCCCCGGCCACATCCTGATTTTCAAGCAGGGCATCAAGAGCTACCGCGACCTGCCGCTGCGCTACGGTGAATTCGGCCAGTGCCACCGCAACGAGCCTTCGGGCGGGCTGCACGGCATCATGCGCGTGCGCGGCTTCACGCAGGACGACGGCCATATCTTCTGCACCGAGGACCAGATCCTCAAGGAATGCGTGGACTACACGACCCTGCTGCAAAAGGTCTACGCCGATTTCGGCTTCAAGAACATCATCTACAAGGTCGCCACGCGCCCCGAGGCACGAATCGGCTCGGACGAGAGCTGGGACAGGGCCGAACACGCGCTGATGGAAAGCCTGCGAGCCTCCGGCTGCGAGTTTGAGATCGCCCCCGGCGACGGCGCGTTTTACGGCCCCAAGATCGAGTACACGCTGAAGGACGCCATAGGCCGCCAGTGGCAGTGCGGCACCATGCAGGTCGATTTTTCGATGCCGGAGCGCCTGGATGCCGAATACGTCGGCGAGGACGGAAACCGCCACCGGCCGGTGATGCTGCACCGCGCGATTGTGGGCAGCCTGGAGCGGTTTATCGGGATTTTGATCGAGGAACACGCCGGCGCGCTGCCGACCTGGCTGGCTCCCGAGCAGGTTTCGGTCCTCAATATCACCGATTCCCAGGCCGAATATGCCCGGGAAGTTGCCAAAACGCTGCAAAATCAAGGGCTTAGGGTCAACCTGGACCTGCGCAATGAGAAAATTACGTATAAAATACGGGAGCACTCGATGAAAAAGCTGCCTTACATCCTGGTCGTGGGCGACAAGGAGAAGGAAGCCGGATCCGTTGCAGTGCGCGCCCGGGGTAACAAAGACCTTGGAGTGATGCCTCTCGATGCGTTTGCCCAGCAAATCGCCTCTGACATCGCACAAAAAGCCTGAATCGCCGACAAACTCACCAGGGTTTGCTGGGATTGAGCTTCTCGTCCTTGTGGGACGGGCGCAAGCCGCTATAGCTTTTATAGCAAGAGTTAAAGGATAGAACCATCGCTACTGAATTTCGTGACCGCCGTCACCGTGAAGAACGCAAGCACCGCTTGAACCGTGAAATCATGGCCCCCGAAGTGCGTCTGACCGGGCCGGACAACGAGCCTTTAGGCATTGTCAGCATCGCGGAGGCCTTGCGCCTGGCAGGTGAAGCCGACGTTGATCTTGTTGAAATCTCCCCCACGGCGGTTCCGCCCGTGTGCAGGCTGATGGATTACGGCAAGTTCAAATACGCCGAGCAGAAGAAGGCGGCGGAAGCGAAGTCCAAGCAAAAAGTGATCGAGATCAAGGAAGTCAAATTCCGGCCCGGCACTGACGATGGGGACTACAACATCAAATTGCGCAACATCAAGCGCTTTTTGGAAGAGGGCGACAAGTGCAAGATCACCTTGCGCTTTCGCGGCCGCGAAATCACGCACCAGGAACTGGGTTTGGCCCTGCTGGCGCGGATTCGCGACGAATTGGCGGATTTGATCGTGGTGGAACAGTTTCCCAAGCTTGAAGGCAGGCAGATGGTCATGATGATCGCGCCAGGCCGCAAGAAGCCCGGCGGCAAGCCGGCCGCGGAAACTGCGGCAGCACCAGCGCCTTCGGCCACGGCCTGAGGGTAGCCAGAAGAGATACAGGTTTGCCGGATTGATCCGGCGGGCCTTTGAGGGGATGCCGCAAGGCGTTTCCTGTGAGGGCAGGCGACAAGCCTGCTTTCCGAAAGCGATGGGGTCAAACCCGTCGCGACCAGCGGATGTTGCAAGACATCCGTCGGCAGTGGCCGGTGTCATCACCGGCCACTGACAAGTGGCTCGGGGCCGTCAAGTCTGCGGAAGGTTCGCAGCGCCTCACGAGCACAAATGAAAAGGAGCATTTACATGCCCAAAATGAAGACCAAGAGCGGCGCTAAAAAGCGTTTCCGCGTTCGTCCGGGTGGTACCGTCAAGCGCGGCCAAGCCTTCAAACGTCACATCCTGACCAAGAAGACCACCAAAAACAAACGCCATCTGCGTGGTGCGGTGACTGTCCATGAGACCAATATGGGTCACATGGCACAGATGCTCCCAGGCCAGGGCATTTAATTAACGACGAACAAGGAGTACACACATGCCTCGCGTCAAACGTGGTGTAACGGCTCGCGCCCGCCACAAAAAAGTTTTAACCCTTGCAAAAGGTTTCCGCGGCCGCCGCGGCAATGTCTTCCGTATCGCCAAAGAAGCGGTAATGAAGGCCGGGCAATATGCCTACCGTGACCGCCGTACCAAGAAGCGCGTGTTCCGCCAGTTGTGGATCGCCCGTATCAATGCTGCAAGCCGTTCATTCGGCCTGACCTACAGCCAGTTCGCCAACGGCCTGAAGAAAGCCGGCATCGAGATCGACCGCAAGGTTCTGTCCGACATGGCCATCAATGACAGCGCTGCTTTCGGCGCCATCGTTGAACAGGTGAAAGCCAAGCTGGCCGCCTGATTTTCAGGCCAGGCAGTATTGACGCTATTCAATCACTGCCTACGCAAGAAAATAAGGGCTGGAGCTTGAAAAGGCTCTGGCCCTTTTTTATGGTTTTTTCCGCAGTGCTTCCTCCTAGCTGGCGTGATGCGAGCGCTGCCGAAAGCGCCTTTGCCGTTTTGTATTTCGAACAAGAGAACGTATGACCCAACCTGATGCCCTCCAAGAACTGGTCAGCAGCGCCCAGGCCAGCTTTGTGCAGGCCAACACGCCCGCCGACCTGGAAAACGCCAAAGCGCAGTTCCTGGGCAAGACCGGCCGCGTGACCGAGTTGATGAAGGGCATGGCGGCCCTCAGTGTGGAAGAGAAAAAATCCCGCGGCGCCGCCATCAACCTGGCCAAGCAGGCGATTGAAGCCGCGCTGAACGCGCGCCGCCAGGCGCTGGCCGATGCCGAGCTGCAAAAGCAGCTCAAAGCCGAGGCGCTTGACGTGAGCCTGCCCGGCCGCCAGCGCGTGCAGGGCGGCCTGCATCCGGTGTCGCTGACGCTGGAGCGCATCGAAGGCATTTTTGGCTCCATGGGTTTCGACGTGGCCCAGGGCCCCGAGATCGAGACCGACTGGTTCAACTTCACCGCGCTCAACACGCCGGAAGACCATCCGGCGCGGTCCATGCACGACACCTTTTACGTCGAAGGCGGCACCGAGGCTGCGCCCAACCTTCTGCGCACCCACACCAGTCCGATGCAGATCCGCTATGCGGTGCAGCATGTCAAGAAGCACCGTGCCCTGATTGATGCCGGCGGCCGCATGCCTGAGATCCGCGTCATCGCGCCGGGCCGCACCTACCGCGTCGACAGCGATGCCACCCACTCGCCCATGTTCCACCAGTGTGAAGGCCTGTGGATAGGCGAGAACGTGAGCTTCAAGGACCTCAAGTTCGTCTTCACCGATTTCTGCCGCACCTTCTTTGAAAGCGACGACCTTGTGCTGCGTTTTAGGCCCAGCTTTTTCCCCTTCACCGAGCCCAGCGCCGAGATCGACATCCAGTTCCAGACCGGCCCGCTCGCCGGCCGCTGGCTGGAAGTGGCCGGCTCCGGCCAGGTGCACCCGAACGTGGTGCGCAACATGGGCCTGGATCCCGAAAAATACATCGGCTTTGCCTTCGGCATGGGCCCGGACCGCCTGACCATGCTGCGCTATGGCGTCAACGACCTGCGCCTGTTCTTCGACGGCGACATCCGCTTCCTCTCGCAGTTCCAGTCATAAGCCACAAGAACAAGAACAACAAGGTCTCACCATGCAATTCCCAGAATCCTGGTTGCGCGAATTCTGCAACCCGCCGCTCAACACCCAGCAGCTCGCCGACACCCTCACCATGGCCGGCCTCGAGGTCGAAGAACTCAAGCCCGTGGCGCCGCCCTTCACCAAAATCGTCGTCGGTGAAATCAAGGAGGCCGTGCAGCATCCTGATGCCGATCGCCTGCGCGTCTGCCAGGTCGACGTGGGGCAGGGCAGCTTGCTCAACATCGTCTGCGGCGCGCCCAACGCCCGCGTCGGCATCAAGGTGCCCTGCGCCCTGGTCGGCGCCGAACTGCCGCCCGGCGAAGACGGCAAACCTTTCCTGATCAAGGTCGGCAAGCTGCGCGGCGTCGAAAGCCAGGGCATGCTGTGCTCGGCGCGCGAACTCAAGCTCTCCGAAGACCACGGCGGCCTGCTCGAACTGGCCGCCGATGCGCCGCTGGGCCAGGACATCCGTGAGCACCTGCGGCTGGACGACACCCTGTTCACTCTCAAGCTCACGCCCAACCTCGCGCATTGCTTGAGCGTCTACGGCGTCGCGCGCGAGGTCGCCGCGCTCACCGGCGCGCCGCTGCACACGCCGTCCATCCCGGCCGTGGCCGCTGCCGACACGACCAGGGTGCCGGTCAAGATCAGCGCCCCCGATCTCTGCGGCCGCTTTTCAGGCCGCGTGGTACGCAACGTCAACACCAAAGCCGCCACGCCGCAATGGATGGTGGACCGCCTGGCGCGCTGCGGCCAGCGCAGCGTGACCGCGCTGGTCGACATCTCCAACTACGTGATGTTCGAGCTGGGCCGCCCCTCGCACATCTTTGACCTCGACAAAATCCACGGCGGGCTCGACGTCCGCTGGGGCAAGCCCGGGGAGACGCTCAAGCTGCTCAACGGCAACACCGTGACGGTCGATGAGAAGGTCGGCGTGATCGCCGACGATGCCCAGGTTGAGTCCCTGGCCGGCATCATGGGCGGCGACGCCACCGCGGTGTCCGACGACACAAAACATGTTTATGTGGAAGCCGCTTTCTGGTGGCCCAAGTCCATCGCCGGCCGTTCGCGCCGCTACAACTTCTCGACCGACGCGGGCCACCGTTTCGAGCGCGGCGTGGATCCCGGCCAGACCGTGGAGCACATCGAGCGCATCACCCAGCTGATCATCGACATCTGCGGCACGCCGCAAACCGCCTGCGGCCCCATGGACGACCAGCAGGTCAATGTGCCCAAGGCGGCGCCCGTCACCCTGCGCGTGGCACGCGCCGCCAAGGTGATCGGCATGCCGCTCACGCAGGCGCAATGCCTGGACGCGCTCCAGCGCCTGGGCTTGCCGGTGGTGCAGGGCGAGGGCACGCTGACCGTGACGCCGCCCAGCTACCGTTTTGACCTGCAGATCGAGGAAGACCTCATCGAAGAGGTGGTGCGCATGGTGGGCTACCAGCAGTTGCCCGACATGCCGCCGCTGGCGCCCATCACGGCGCGGCTGCGCCTTGAGGCCGAGCGCAGCCCTTTTGCCGTGCGCCGCGCGCTGGCTTCGCTGGGTTACCAGGAAACCATTAACTTCAGCTTTGTGGAAGAGCGCTGGGAGCACGAACTCGCCGGCAACGCTAACCCCATCAAGCTGCTCAACCCTATCGCCAGCCAGATGAGCGTCATGCGCTCCTCGCTGCTGGGCTCGCTGCTGCAGGTGCTCAAGTTCAACCTGGACCGCAAGGCCTCCCGCGTGAACGTGTTTGAGCTGGGCCGTGTCTTCCTGCGTGATGCCCAGGCCCAGAACACCGACACCAGCGTAGCCGGCTTCAACCAGCCCATGCGCGTGTCGGGTCTGGCCTACGGGCCGCGGGCCGCCCTCAATTGGAGCCAGTCTGACAAGACGGTGGATTTCTTTGACGTCAAGGGCGATGTCGAGGCTTTGCTCGCGCCGCTCCAGGCGGTCTTTGCGCCCGCCGCGCATCCCGCGATGCACCCCGGCCGCTGCGCCAGCGTGTCGGTGGGCGGCAAGGCCATAGGCTTTGTCGGCGAGCTGCATCCGCAGTGGCGCCAGGGTTATGACCTGGCCCAGGCGCCTTTGCTGTTCGAGCTCGAACTGGACGCGGTCCTGCAGCGCCCGGTGCCCGAATTCAAGCCGGTCAGCAAACTGCAGCCCGTGGAGCGCGACATCGCCGTCATCGTGCCGGAGGGCGCCACGCACGCCGCGCTCATGGCTGCCATCCACGGCGCAGCCACGCAAGGCCTGCTCAAGGATGCCACCCTGTTTGACGTCTACAGGCCGCAGCAGGCCAGCGCCAGCATGCAAATGGGTGAAAAAAGCCTGGCCGTGCGCTTGGTGCTTTCGAGCGACACCGCTACACTGACCGACGAGGAGATTGAGGCGGCCGTTCAGGCGGTTCTCGCGAATCTGCAGGGTCAACTCGGGGCGCGCCTGCGTGCCTGAGGCTTCCACGAACCTTCCAAAATAAAAAACGCCAGGAGCACTGCCGCATGGAATTTTCTGTAGAAAGCCTGGAGACCCCGGCGCTGACCAAGGCGCACCTCGCCGAATTGCTGTTTGAGCAGATCGGGCTCAACAAACGCGAATCGAAAGACATGATCGACGCGTTTTTCGACCTGATTTCAGACAGCCTGGTGGACGGAAATGATGTAAAAATTTCCGGTTTTGGCAATTTCCAGATCCGCACCAAGGCCCCGCGCCCCGGCCGCAACCCCCGCACCGGCGAGGCCATCCCCATCCAGGCCCGCCGCGTGGTCACCTTCCACGCCAGCCACAAGCTCAAGGACCAGATCCAGGGCGAAAACCCGGCCGAATAGCCCCGGGCTGCGCTCGTAGCAGCGCGGACACCGTCTTATTGCACCGCAGCGACGGGTTGGTAACTTCGTGTTACTTGTGTGACTGAGCAACAGATTTCAAAAAAGCCAAGCAACTCTTTGCGCTAACTTTCGACTTAGAGTAGATTTGGAGGTTTCCTCCTTAGCGCATTGATTTAATTGGAGAAAACTCTTCCACCCATCCCGGCGAAACGCTATTTCACTATCGGTGAAGTCAGCGATTTGTGCGGCGTCAAACCTCACGTGCTCCGTTATTGGGAGCAAGAGTTTACGCAGCTGCGCCCGATGAAAAGGCGCGGCAACCGGCGCTACTACCAGCACCATGAGGTGCTGATGATCCGGCGCATCCGCGACTTGCTCTACGACCAGGGTTTCACGATCAGCGGCGCGCGCAACAAGCTCCAGGAAATCGTCCAGATCGAACGCGACAAGCGCCGCAACGGCGAGGTCATGCTCGACGGCGTTGAAGTGCTTGAAGGCGGCGATTCGCTGCTCGAGGATTTTGAGGATTCCACCGACCACGCCGACTTTGAAGACAGCGAACCCGAGGGCGCCGACCTGCCCACGGGGGCTGCCGCGCAGCAAAGGTTGCTGCTGGTGCGCCGCGAGTTGTTCGAAATCCGTGATCTCTTGAGCAACAACCACTGAGAAGTGCTTTGCAGCAGGCTATAATCTAAGGCTTGTCGGTGTGTGGCGCAGCCTGGTAGCGCACTTGCATGGGGTGCAAGGGGTCGAAGGTTCGAATCCTTTCACACCGACCATTAAAACCAACAGAGAGCCGGTTAGCGTTTGCTAACCGGCTTTTTTGTTTCTGCTTGCGATTACACCGCGGCGACGGCGCCTTGCACCGCCTGGCGAAGCGCAGCCCGCGCCAGCAGGCGCGTCGAGTCCAGGGTCGGCAAGGGCGAGTTCGCGTCACTCATGATCAGCGGAATCTCGGTGCAACCCAGCACGACGGCATCGCAGCCTGCGCCTTTCATGCGCGACATGACTTGCTGGAAGTAGGTGACTGCCTCGGGCTTGAACACGCCGTACACCAGCTCGTCCATGATGATGCGGTTGATCTCGTCGCGTTCGGCGTCTGTGGGCCGCAGGTAGTCCAGTCCGCGCGCGCGGAGTTTTTCAGGGTAGACCTCGCTGTCCACCAGCCAGCGGGTGCCGGTGATGCCCAGGCGCAGAAAACCGCGCTGCGCGGCCTCCGCGGCGACGACCTCGGCAATGTGCAGCCAGGGCAGGGGCGAGCGCGCTTCAACGTGAGCGAAGGCCTGGTGAATCGTGTTGTCGGGGCAGATCAGGAAATCGGCACCCGCTGCCTTGAGCTTGTGGGCCGAGGCCAGCATGACGTCGCCCACGCCGCGCCAGTCGTTTTGGTAAATGCAGGCCATGTAGTCGGAGAGCGAGGGCGTGTGCAGGCTCACCTCGGGATGGGCGTGCGGGCCCAGCAGCTTGGCGCCTTCGGTGCAAATGGTCTGGTAACAAAGCGCCGCGCCTTCCGCGGAGCAGCCGACGATGCCGATGTGTTGGGGTTTCACCATGGTATTCAAAACCTTGTGCGAGGAATGCCGCCGCAGCGGGAACTCGCGCGGCTACCCCCTCAGCTGGCGCCGTCGCCGCGGGATTTCAACTCCCGGAAAACCCTGAGCGCTCAGGCGGGTTCGGGGGCCAGTTCGGGCGGGGCCGCGACTTCAGCTTGCCCGGCAGCGGCCTCGCCATCGCCCAGTTCGCCGCCCAGCGCATCCAGCACGTCGGGGATCAGCGAGGACAGCTCGCCGGTGATGATGGCCGCGTCCGTGTCAAAACCGTCATCGTCCTTGCCGCTTTCCTGCACACCGTCCAGCACCACGTCGAGCAGCTTGAGTTTTTTGAGCTGCGCGGTTTCGGTCAGCACAAAGGACACACGCTCGTTCCAGGTCATGGCCAGCTGCGTGGGCAGCTTGCCGGCGGCGATGTGCTGGGCCACTTCGTCGATGTCCAGCGTATGGCGCGAATAGCGCACTGTCGCTTTCTGGTCGTCGGGCGTCTTGAGCTCGCAGTCGCGGTCCACCGTGAAGTTGTAGGGCGCTTCGCGCGTCGACAGCCAGTGCGACATCGCGGCGGCGGCCGACATCTGCGTCTGGATGGGACTGGCCTTGAGGCCGGGCAGGGCGCCGGGGATTTCGCTGAGCGCCTCCACCAGGTAGCTGATCACTTTGTCGGCGCCCGTGAGGTTACCGGAATCGACTACCAGGAATTTGTTCACCGGGTCTATCCACAGCGTGGTGGTCGATCGTTTGGTGAAGGCGCGCGGCAGCAGGTCCAGCATGACTTCCTGCTTGAACTCTTTTTTGATCTTGGCGCCCACGCGTTCGCGGCCGGTTTCTTCCTTGTATTTTTCAATGCGCTCGTCCACCGCGGCCTTGACGGCCGAGGAGGGCACGGGCCGGCGCTCGGTGCACAGCCGCGCGATCACCGAGCGGCCCACGCTTTCGAGCAGCACGGTGCTTTTGTTGCCGCGCGGCGGCACCCAGCCGCTGGACTCCGGCTCGGTCGCGCCGCAGGGCACAAAGCGGTGGGACTGGAAAATCTCTTCCAGCGCCTCCAGGGGCGGCAACACAAAATCATCGGCAATGCGGAAAAAGATCGCGGTATTGAACATGGATTCCGGGAAGGGTGTGGGGGAACGAGAAAAGAGCCTAGCCGCGGGGCCGGGTGAAAGCGAGGGCCTGGTGGGGCATTCGCCGGTATGCGGGAAATTCTACCGGGTCTGCCGGCACGGGTTGCGCGCTCCGCCGGCGCTCAGGCGATGTCGGCGGTATGGATACCGAAGGCGCCCTTGCGCCTGTCTTCAAAATAATGTTCCAGGGTTTCCTTGACCGTCTTGAAGGCGATTTCGTCCCAGGGAATTTCGGCTTCGGTGAACAGCCGCGCCTCTATGGTTTCGTGGCCGGGATTGAACTCGGTGCTCAAAAGCCGCGCCCGGTAAAACAGATGGACCTGGCCGACGCGCACCACGTTCATCACGGTGAAAAGGCCCAGCATTTCAAACTGCGCGCCGGCCTCTTCATCGGTCTCGCGGGCCGCGCCCTCGGCGGTGGTTTCGCCTAGTTCCATAAAACCGGCGGGCAAGGTCCACTTGCCCCAGCGCGGCTCGATATTGCGTTTGCAGAGCAGTACCTGCGCGCCGTCCTCACCCCAGGTGGGCACGGTGCCGACCACATTGAGTGGGTTTTCGTAGTGGACGGTGTTGCAGGCCGGGCAGACCGCGCGCTCCTTGGTGTCGCCGTCATCCGGCAGCCTGTAGGCCACGGCGGTGCCGCAGACGCGGCAGTGTTTCAGGGGAAGGCGGTGCATCAAATGAGTGTAGCGGCTTCGTGCCCGGCCCACGCCGCCCGGGCACGCGGCCGCCCTCAGGGCTTTCGCCTATTTGAGCGAAGAGTAGTTGAGCGGCACCCAGGTGTAGGACTTGCCGGCCGCCTTGCGCACATGGCCCAGGCCCGGGAAGGCGATGTGGGCAGAGCCCACCAGGTAGCCGCCCTTGGCCGCGGCGGCATAGGCGAGGGCGCGCTCTTTGGCGGCCGGTTCGGAGTCGCTGTCGAACTTGATGGTGACGCCGGGGTCGTCGAACTGGACGGCCGCCACGTGCATCAGGTCGCCCCACAGCACCAGCTTCTCGCCCTTGCTTTCCACCACATACACGCTGTGGCCGGCCGTGTGGCCGTGGGTGGGTTGCGCGCTGATGCCGGGCACAAGCTCGGTGCGACCCTCAAAAGTCTTGAGCTTCCCGGCTGCCGCGTAGGGCTTGATGGAAGCCATCGCGCCCTGGAAGAAGCCTTGCGACTCCTTGGGCGCTGCATTCATCTTGGCTTCGTCGAGCCAGAAATCGGCGTCGGCCTTGTCCACGCGCACGATGGCATTGGGAAAGGCGACGGCGCCGCCCACCACCAGGCCGCCCACATGGTCGGGGTGCATATGGGTGATGTAGATCTCATCGACCTGCTCGGGTTGGTAACCAGCCGCCTTGAGGTTGGCCTGCAGGCTGCCCAGCGTGGGGCCGAACAGGCCGGCGGCGCCGGTGTCTATCAGCACCAGCTTGCTGCCGGTGTTGACGAGGTAGGCATTGACCGAGGTTTCCACCTTGTCGCCCAGGAAGGCACGTTTGAGGGCCGTATCGACCTTGGTCGGGGTGGTGCGGGTCAGCAGGTCTTTGACCGGCAGTTTGACGGTTCCGTCCGACAGCGCGGTGACTTCAAAGTCGCCGAGCATGACGCGGTAGTAGCCCGGCGCCTGGGTCTTGACCATGGGGCCGGCGGCAAAGGCGCTGAGCGCGGCGCCGGCCAGCAGGACGCTGAGGGCGAGGTGCTTGAAGGTGAAAGGACGCGGCATGAAATTCCCCTGTAGTTGTTGCTGTGTTGTGAATGGTGGCTGAGCGCGTGTGAATGTAGGGGCTGGCCGGATTTTTTGCGCGCTGCTTTCGGCAATCCCCTGCTCGCGGATGGGCAACTCAGTGGCCCGGGCGTTGAAACGCCATAAAAAAACCGGGCCTTGGCCCGGTTTTTGTCTGTCGCGGCCCAAATTCAGGGCACTCAGGCCATTCAGGCCTTGGTCGTCTTGGTGTGCTTTTCGATGAGGCTGCGCGCCGTGTCGAGCAGCTTCTTGCCGTCGAAGCCCTTTTTGTTCATGTCTTCCACCCACTCGACTTCCACCGTGCGCGATTTGCGGCGGAAGTCCTGGGCTTCGGCGGCGCTCACGGTGTAAATCGTGTTGCCGCGGTCGCTGGCCGTCTTGCGCCCGGGCACGTCGTTGCCCTGCTGCACCTTGCCCAGCCAGGCCGAGGTCGCCATGCCGGAGTTGTTGTCGATGACCTTTTTGAGCTCGGGCGCCAGCGAGTTGTACTTGGCCTTGTTCATGGCCATCACAAAGGTGGTGGTGTAGAGGCTGCCGCCAGCGGGGTCGAACTCGGCATGGAATTTGGTGAGTTCGTTGACCTTGACCGAAGGCACGACCTCCCAGGGGATCACGCAGCCGTTGATGGTGCCCTTGCTCAGCGCGTCGGGAATCTGCGGCAGCGGCATGCCGACCGGCGTGGCGCCCAGCACGCCCATGAGCTTGGTCACCTGGCGGGTGGGCGCGCGCAGCTTGAGGCCGCGCATGTCGGCGATGGACTTGACCGGCTTGTCCACCGTGTGGATCACGCCGGGGCCGTGCACCTGCAGCGCCAGCACCTGGGTGTCCTTGAACTCGTCAGGTGCGACGGTCTGCACGTATTCCCAATAGGCCTTGGAAGTCGCTTCGGCGTTGGACATCATGAAAGGCAGCTCAAACACCTCGATGCGCGGAAAGCGCCCGGCGGTGTTGCCTGGCAGGGTCCAGACCACGTCGACCACGCCGTCCTTGACCTGGTCGTAGAGCTGCACGGGCGTTCCGCCCAGCTGCATGGCCGGGTAGCCCTCGAACTTGATGCGGCCGCCCGATTCCTTTTCGACCTTTTCCATCCAGGGCTTGTGCATGGCCAGCCAGACATTGGACGAGGGCGACATGAAGGTGTGGAACTTCAGGGTCACGGCCTGCTGGGCCAGGCCCGAGAGGGCCGGTGTGCCCAGCGCGGCGGCGGCGCCGGTTTTAAGAAGGGTTCGTCTTTGAATCATGGCGTGTCTCCTGTGGGCAATGGGGATAACTTAAGGCAAGCGAGCAGGTTTGAGAAGCGGTGAAAGCCCTAGCCGATGTATTTCACCAGCCACAGCGATATGCCGGGGAACAGCAGCAGCACCGTGGTGCGTATCGTGTCGCTGACGAGGAAGGGCATGACGCCCTTGTAGCTTTCGCTGATGGGCACGTCTTTGGCCAGCCCGTTGACCACATAGACGTTCAGCCCCACCGGCGGCGCCAGCATGCCGAAGCCCACCGTCATCAGCACCATGATGCCGAACCAGATCGCGGTGGATTCCTTGGCCATGCCGAAGTCCAGGCCCATGACCATGGGGAAAAAGATCGGTATGGTCAGCAGCAGCATGGACAGCTCGTCCATCACCGCGCCCAGCACCACATAAAACAGCAGGATGGCCGTGACGACCATCAGGGGCGACAGGCCCCAGCCGCCGACCACGCCGGCGAGCTGGTTGGGCACCTGGGTCAAAGCCAGGGCTGAGTTCATCAGGTCGGCGCCTATGAAGATCAGGAAAATCATGGCCGAGCTTTCCGCGGTGGCGTAAAAACACAGCTTGAACTTGGCCCAGGTGATTTCGCGCTTGAGCAGGGCGGCCACAAAGGTGGCGGCCGCGCCCACGGCCGCGCCTTCGGTGGGCGTGAACCAGCCGCCATAGATGCCGCCGAAGACGATCATGAAGATGATGGCGATGGGCAGTATGCCCATCAGGGAGGCCAGCGTCATGGGCGGCCTGTCGTTGTCCACCTCGGGGGCCTGGCCGGGCACCAGCCGCACGTAGATGGCAATGGCCACCATGTAGCCGAACATCGCGATGATGCCCGGCACCATGGCCGCGGCAAACAGCTTGGCAATGTTCTGTTCAGTGAGGATGGCGTAAATCACCAGCGGCACCGACGGAGGGATCAAAATGCCCAGGGTGCCGCCGGCCGCCAGCGTGCCCGTGGACAGCCGGCCCGAATAACCGTGACGCTTCATCTCTGGCAGGGCCACGCCGGTGATGGTGGCGGCCGTGGCGACCGAAGACCCGCAAATGGCGCCGAAGGCCGCGCACGCGAGGATGGAGGCCATGGCCAGCCCGCCCTTGAAGCGGCCCATCACACCGGCCGCGAAACTGAACAGCGCGCGGCTGATGCCGCCCTGTGTCGCGAAATGCCCCATCAGGATGAAGAGCGGGATCACCGACAGGTCATAACTGGCAAAGCGCGCGAAGGCCTGGGAGTTGAGGAAACTGGAAAACGGGCCCCAGCCGGTTTGCATCACGTAGCCGATGGCGCCCGCAGCGAACATGGCAACCGCAATGGGCACACGGATGGCCATGAAGACCAGCATGATGCCGAAAATGACGAGGGCGAGCGTGATGGAGCTCATATGTGCGCCTCCAGCTCGTCCAGCGCGTCGTGCGCGTCACGGGCATCGCCGAAGCCGAAAACGGCCTGGTAAAAACCGATCACGCAGGTCAGCACGAAGGGCGGGACCATGGCGGCGTACACCGTCCATTCCGGAAAGCCCAGGATCTGGGTTTCCGAGTGTGTCGCGTAGGAATTCAGGCCGCCCAGCAGCGTGCGCCAGGCCAGCAGGCCGAAGATGACGGCCAGCAGCAGCGCGCCGAAACGGTCCAGCCTGTCGTTGGAAGGCTGGCTGAGTTTGGCCGTGAAAAAGTCCACGATGATGTTGCCGCGCTTGATTTGGCAAAAAGGCATGAAAAGCGCGATGGCCGCGCCGGTCACCACGCCGGTGAGCTCGAAGTCGCCGACCAGTGTGGCGCCCAGCAGGTTGCGGCCTATCAGGCTGGCGCAGGTCATCAAGGTGATGGCCGTGAGCAGCACGCCGGCCAGCACGGCGCAGAGTTTTGCGAGGAACTGCAGGATTTTCAAGAAGGGTCTCCGAAAAGCAGGACAGGGTCTCGGGAACGCCCCGGACCGCATGGGGCGATTATCAGAATTGCGGCATCATCCGGGCAGGCGGCTTACCCGAAGAGGCCGGGGTATTTGCGCGGTGATTAAAACAGATGCGCGTTCATCGCGCAAACCGCCCGCCACGAAAAACGGCCGCGCGAGGCGGCCGTTCATGCTTGTCGCCGCAGCCTGTGGTGTGGGCGCGGACATGGGCAAAGCGCGCTTATGCAACCTTGATGGTCAGCGTGCCCAGGCCGGCCACGCTGCCGACCATGGTGTCGCCGGAGACCACCGCCGCCACGCCTTCGGGCGTGCCGGTGTAAATCAGGTCGCCGGGCTGTAGTTCCCAGGCCGATGACAGGTGTTCGATGGTTTCGGCGATGTTCCAGATCAGCTTGGACACATTGCTGCGCTGGCGGTCCGTGCCGTTGACCTGGATGTACAGCTCGGCATGGTTCACGTCGCCGGCCTGGGCCGCGGGTGTGATCGGGCCTATGGGCGCGGAGTGGTCGTAGGCCTTGCCTATGCACCAGGGGCGGCCCTGTTTTTTCATCTCGCCCTGCAGGTCGCGTCGCGTCATGTCCAGGCCCACGGCGTAGCCGTAGATGTGCTTGTGCGCGTCGGCGGCCTTGATGTTTTTGCCGCCCGTGCCTATGGCCACGACCAGCTCGATCTCATGGTGCAGGTTTTTGGTCAGGCTCGGGTAGGGAATGGTGCCGGTGCTGCCGGCCTCCACCGCGACGATGGCGTCGGCCGGTTTCAGGAAGAAGAAGGGCGGCTCGCGGCCGGTAAAGCCCATTTCCTTGGCGTGCTCTTCGTAGTTGCGGCCCACGCAGTAAATGCGGTGCACGGGAAACCGCTCTTTGCTGCCGACGACGGGCACGGACACCGTGGCCGGTGGGGTGATGACAAAACTCATGACAACCTTTCTTCTCTGTGTATGCCCAGGGCCTGGTGCACCGGGCGGTCTGAAAAACTGAACAGCACACACGATTGCGCCGAACGCAATTGCGCAGTGTGCCACGACGGAATCACAAAATGGTCGCGCGGGCCGAATTCGAAGGTCCGGGTTTCGCCGTCCTGCGTGATGTCGACAAAGCCCGAGCCCTCGACCACGCTGAACACCGCGCCGTCGGTCTGGCGCCAGGGCTTGCCCACAAAGCCGGCGGGCAGGCGCTGCATAAAGGTCGCCATGGTGGGCATGGGCGAGCCGCCCGTGGCAGGGTTCACATAACGCAGCTTGACGCCGTCCCAGGCGTCGATGTCGCCATGCATCTCCAGCTGGTGCAGGGTTTCGCGCGTGCGCTCGTAGGGGTAGCTGAAGATGGGCGAGGTCTGGCCGAAAGGCGCGTCGTAGCGCATCGGCAGCATGTTGGCGCCGTAGCGGTGGCCGCTGATGCCCAGGGGCTTGGTGACTTCCTGCTGCTTGGCGCCGCCGTTCTCGGCAAAACCCGCGTCGAAAAAACGCAGCATGGGAATGTCCAGGCCGTCCAGCCAGACCACGGGCGCGTCGCTTTCCACGCGGCCTTCATGGCCGTGGTCGTGCCAGGTCCAGCTGGGCGTGATGATGAAGTCGCCGGGCTTCATCAGCGTGCGCTCGCCGTCGACCGCGGTGAAAGCGCCGTGGCCTTCAACGACAAAACGCAGCGCGCTTTGCGTGTGGCGATGGCTGGGTGCGATCTCACCGGGCAGGATGACCTGCAGGCCGGCGTAGAGCGACTGCGTGATGCAGGACTGCCCGCGCAGGCCGGGGTTCTCCAGGATCAGCACGCGGCGCACCGCTTCTTCGGCGGTGATCAGTTCGCCCGACTGCATCAGGAAGGGACGCACGTCGGCATATTTCCACAGCGCTGGCCGGCAGGGCGTGTTCGGCGACGGCGGCACCAGCGCGTGCAGCACTTCCCAGAGCGGCGTCATGCTGTGCGCCGAAATGGCCTCGTAAAAAGCCTTGCGCGCGGCGCCGCTGGGCACTGCGCGCTGGCCGTGGGCGGGAGGGGGCGTCATGTCCATTGGGGAGTGTCCTTTTCTGGTTAAAGATCGCCGTCGTTGTCGAAATACACACCGTCCCCGGTCAGCAGCTGCTGCAGCCGCTTCACGTCGGTCTCGGCAAAGCTCCGGCCCGCGCTCGGCATGGCCGCCGCCGTGCCGGCTGCCTGGCCCATCACAAAGCAGCCGCCGCTGGCGCGCGCGGCCGACTGGCCCTCATGCGTCATCGAGGCGCAGCGCCCGGCCACCAGCAGGTTGGCCACGCCCTGGGGCACCAGCATGCGCCAGGGCAGCTCGTTGTAGGCGCGGCCTTCAGCGGCGTCGACGTTGTGCGGAAACCGCCAGTCGATGCGGCCGTCGGCATGCAGCTCCATGGGCCAGGCGTTGATGCCTATGGCGTCGTCAAAACGGGCCGAGAAAAGGATGTCTTCGCCGCTCAGCGCATACAGGCCTTGGATGCGGCGCGTCTCGCGTATGCCGACCTGGGGCGCGATGTCCACGATGGCGGATTCCGCGAAGCCCGGCACCTCATTGCGCAGGAAGCGGAAAAATTCGATGATCTGGCGCCGGCCTTCGAGTTCGCCCTCGCTCAGCTGGCGCGCGTCGGTGGCGTCCATGGCCGTGCCCTGGGCATTGCGGATCTGCGTGACATTGGCGCGCCATTCGGCCGGGTTTTTCTGCGGCCTCAGGATGGCGCCCTCGCGCGGAAACTTGTAGCGGCCCGGCTCACGCGCCTGGCTCTCGGCCATCAGCGTGTTGATGGCCTTGAACTCGCCGACGGCCGCCAGCGCGCGTGGCGCGTCGACATGGCCGACACGAAACATGGTCGAGGGAAACAGCGCGCTGCCGTGGCCGTCGCCGAGCTCAAACGGCACACCCGCGAAGTTCGCCACGTCGGCATCGCCCGAGCAGTCGATAAAACGCGTGGCGCGTATCGCCTGGCGGCCGGATTTGGTCTCCACCACCAGGGCGTTGATGCGGCCACCTTCCATCACCACGGCCGCGGCCCAGGCATGGAAGAGGATGTGCACGCCGGCGGCCACCAGCAACTGGTCGGCCGCGCATTTATAGGCCGACACGTCATAGGAGCGCACGCGTATGCGGCCCTGCATGCCGTCCTGCGGCGCGTTGAGGCCGCCCAGCGCGTCTATGCGCTGCAGCAGCTCGTCGGCAACGCCGCGCACCACCTGCCGCATCTCGCCGTTCTTGCGGCCGTACAGGCCCGCGAAATTGGTAACACCGCCGGCCGTGCCCATGCCGCCCAGGAAACCGTAGCGCTCGACCAGCAAGGTGCGCGCGCCATGCCGCGCGGCGCTGACGCTGGCAGCCAGGCCGGCCGGGCCGCCGCCTACGACGACGACGTCGAACTCTCCGTAAACGGGCAGGCTGCGCGCAGGTTCAGTGATGGTGGGCATGCTGTCTTCTGCCTATTCCAGCTTGATACCACGCGACTGGATGATCCCGCCCAGGATGGCCGCTTCATCCTTCACGCGGCTCTTGAGGCCGTCGGGCGAGGTGCCCACGGCCTGCCAGCCCTGGTTGAACAGTTTTTGCCGGGTGTCGGCGTCGCGGATGATGCGCGGCACTTCCTGCGCCAGCCGCGCCTGCGCAGCCTTGGAGAGGTTGGCCGGGCCTATCAGCGCCGTCCACACCTCCAGGTTGACCTTGGTCACGCCGGCATCGGCCAGCGGCGGCACTTCGGGCACCAGCGACGACCGCCCGCCGGCCAGGCCTATGGCCTTGAGCTTGCCCGCGCGCACATGCGGCATGGCCACGCCGGGCGGAATCAGCGCCATCTGGATCTGGCCGCCCAGCATGGCGGTGACCACCTGCGGGTTGCCGGCAAAGGGCACGTGTACGGGGGTGAGGCCGGGCACGCGGCTTTTGAGCAGCTCCATGCCCAGGTGGGCGACCGAGCCGTTGCCGACCGAGCCGTAGTTCCACTGGGCGCCGCCCTGGCGCGCGGCGGTGAAGAAGTCGGCCCCGCCGGGCTCGTTCGCGGGCGCCACCAGCACCAGCGGCGCGGTGGCCAGCAGCGAGATGGGCGTGAAATCCTTGGCCGGGTCGTAAGGCAGCTTGGGGTAGAGCAGCTTGGCCGAGGTCAGGTTGCCGTTGATGACGACGCCCAGCGTGTGGTCGTCGGTGGCCTTGGCGACCTGGTCGGCCGCGATATTGCCCGATGCGCCGGGTTTGTTCTCGATGACCACCGGCTGGCCCAGCGCGCGGCTCAGCGGCTCGGCCAGGGTGCGGGCCGCCATGTCGGGTGTGGAGCCGCCGGGAAATCCCACGAGGATGCGCAGCGGCTTCGTCGGCCAGGCGGTGGGGGCGGCGGCCGCGGCGGATTGCGCGCAGGCGGCCAGAAACAAGGCGGAAAACACAGAGGCAAAAGGCTTCATCACAACAGTCCCTGGAGCTTTAAAACCGTCATTGGAACAGTTTTGACGGCTCGATACCGTCGTACATCCACTTCAGGCCCGCGAAGCCCGCGCTTTCGGTGCCGCTCTGGAACATCTGGTTGCGAAGCTCTCGCTGCACGCCGGCCGCATGGTAAATATCGCCATAAAAACGCGCGGTCAGCTGCACGCGCCCGGTGCGCAGGTAGCGCTTTTGCTGGTACTTCTGGAACGCTTTTTCCAGGTCGCCGCGGGTATGGCGCAGCGCTTCGCGCAGGACCACCGCGTCCTCGATGGCCTGGCCGGCGCCCTGGGCCAGGTACTGCAGCATGGGGTGGGCCGCGTCGCCCAGCAGGGTCACGCGCCTGTCGGTCCAGTTCTTGACCGGCTCGCGGTCGCACAGCACCCACATCTTCCAGGTCTCTATCTTGCCCAGCAGTTCCTTGACCTGCGGGCAGGCCTGGGCAAAACGCTCATTGAGCTCGGCCGTGTCGCCAAAGGTGTTCCAGCCTTCGTCGTATTTGTTGCTGTGAAAGACCGCGACCAGGTTGAACAGCTCGCCGCGGCGCAGCGGGTAGTGCACCAGGTGGGTTTTTTCACCGCCCCAGAGCAGCACGTCATCGCTCCACAAATGGGCCGGGACATCCTCGCGCCTGAGCACCGCGCGGTAGGCGATGTGGCCGGACACGCGGGGCTTGCCGTCGCCGACCACGGCCTCGCGGATGCGGCTCCACATGCCGTCGGCACCTATCAGCGCGCATCCCTCGACGACTTCGCCGCCTTCAAGTTTCACCGTCACACCGTCGGCCGACTGGTCAAAGGACTCGACCTTGGCGTGCGTGCGCAGGCTGATGTTGGGCTGGGCGCGGCAGGCGTCCAGGAAGACCTGGTGCAGGTCGGCGCGGTAGATCACGCCATAAGGGAAGCCGTAGGTCGCGCGGGCCAGGTCGCCCAGCGGCACGCGCACGACTTTTTCGCCGGTGCGCACGTCGTTCATGCCCAGGCCGGTGGGGAAGAAGGCCACGCGGTTGATGGCTTCGGTCAGGCCCAGGTAGTCGAACATGCGAAAGATGTTGGGCCCCAGCTGGATGCCCGCGCCGATCTCACCGAAGCTCGCCGCCTGTTCGAACAGCGTCACGCGGTGGCCGTCCTGGGCGAGCACCATGGCCGCGGCCAGCCCGCCGATGCCGCCGCCCGAGATGAGAAGGGGAAGTGCGGATGTGTGTGCCATAGGTCAGAGGATGGGTGAAAGGCTGAGCCAGGGAGAGCTTGAGTCGGGTGCCTTTATGATAAGTATACTTATTAATAGGACGTTTGGTGCCTTGGTAGTTACCCTGAATTGCAAAGTGGGCCGTTAAACTCCGCACATGGCAAAAACATTTAATTTCAGCGAAGCTCCCGGGCACCTGATCCGCCGCGCGCAACAGCTCGCGGTGGCGATCTTCATGGAGGAGACGGCCGGTTTTGATGCCACACCGGTGCAGTTTGCCATCCTGAATGCCTTGATGGACGACCCCGGCGAAGACCAGATCACGCTGTCGGGCCGGGTGGCCTTCGACCCGGCCACCTTCGGCTCGGTGATAGGGCGGCTGGAAGCCAAGGGCTGGGTCAAGCGCGAGGCCGACCCCGCCGACAAGCGCCGCAAACTGCTGTGGACCACGCCCGAAGGCGAAAAAATCGCGCTGCAGATGAAACGCGCTGTCAGCAAGACCCAGCAGCGCATCCTGGCCCCGCTGGACGAGAACGAGCGGGTCCAGTTCAACCAACTGCTGGCCAAGCTGGTCACCGGCCACGAGAACGACGGCCGCTAAGCCGGCAGGTCAATCAACAACAAAAAACGGGGCTTTTCAGCCCCGTTTTTTATGGGATTCGGCGAAACCTCAAGCCGATTTGGCCAGCAGGTCGAAATGCTCCACCGTGGGCGGGCCGGCAAAAAACGGCCCGACGATGGCACGCCAGTCGGCGAAAGCCGGCGACTGGCGGAAGTCGACGGTATGGTTTTCCAGCGTGTCCCAGAAGATCTGCAGGATGTAGCGCTCGGGGCTTTCAATGCCCTTGTTGACCTTGAAGCCCTGGAAGCCCTTGGACTTGGAAATCACCTCCCGCAGGCCGCGCTGTATGGCTTCGTCAAAAGCGGCCTGCTGGCCGGGGTGAATGCGGATGTCGGCGAGTTCGAGAATCATGAAAAAACACTCCTTTGCTTCGATGTCTCAGTATTGGCTCAGTATTGGGTCAGCGGCAACTGTACCGTCAACCCGTCCAGCGCCGGCGTGAGTTTGATCTGGCAGCTCAGGCGGCTGGCGGCAGTGCGCGGCGCGGCGGTGAATTCCAGCATGCCCAGCTCCTCGCCGTCGGGCGGCGGCAGGCTGGACGCGAAGGGCTCCTGGACATGCACATGGCAGGTGGCGCAGGTCAGCAGGCCGCCGCAGTCGGCCGCGATGCCGTCTATGCCGGCCGCCACGGCGGCCTCCATCAGGCTTTTGCCGGGCTTGCCCTGCGCCGAGGTGGCGCGGCCGTCGGCCGCGATGAAATGAATCGTGATCATGGGTGGGGTAATGCGGTTTGGCGCCGTCAGATGCGGCTGAAGTATTCGCGGCGCTGCCAGTCGTCCTTGTCCTCGGCGCCGTCGTGGCGGCTGATTTCCGCCTGTTTGATGTGCGCAAAGCAGTTGATGAAGGTGTCGCCGAATCCCGCTACCAGGGTGGCGTCGGCTTTCAGCGCCTCCAGGGCCTCGCCCAGGCTGGTGGGGATTTTCTCGGCACTGCCGCCATAGGGCGCGTCGGTGGCCGGCGGGGCCTTGAGGCGGCGCGCGATGCCGTCCAGCCCGGCAAGGATTTGCGAGGCGATGTAGAGATAAGGATTGGCGGCGGGTTCACCCAGGCGGTTTTCGATACGCGTGGCGTTGTCGTCGCACTGGCCGACCACACGCAGCATGGCGCCGCGGTTGTCGCGGCCCCACAAGACGGCTTGCGGCGCCAGCGCGTTGGGCCGGAATCGCCCGAAGCCGTTGAGGGTGGGCGTGCAAAAAGCCGTCATGCCGCGCGCATGCGCGAGCAGTCCGGCCAGGTAGTGCTCGCCGGTTTCCGAGAGTGTGTGCTGCGCGTCCGCCGGCGTGCTGCCGGCGGACGGGCTGGCGCGCTTGAACAGGTTGGCGCCGGTTGTCAGGTCCACCAGCGACTGGTGCAGATGCCAGCCGCTGGACATGATGTTGGGAAAGGGCGGGCGGCACATGAAGGTCGCGTGGTAGCCGGCGCGCCGCAGTGCCTGTTTCACCGCGCTGCGAAACAGCACCATGTTGTCGGCCGCCGCCAGCGCATCGGTGGCCTCGAACACCGCCTCGACCTGGCTGGGGCCGAGTTCGATTTCCAGCGACAGCAGCGGCAGGCCCAGCGCTTGCGCCGTGCGCTGCACGATGCGCAGCGGCTCCTCGGCCATGTCCGCCCACTGCTCGGACAGCAGCTGGTAACCGGGGTGGATCATTCTCACCTGCGGCGGCAGGCCGGGCCAGGCGGCCAGTTCGGGGTCGAGCTGGGGGTTCAGCCCGCCCTCGGTGATGCGGTAGATATGGAATTCGATTTCCAGCCCGCACTTCATGCCGTAGCCGGCCTCGGCCAGCTTGGCCAGCGCGTCTTGCAGCACGCGGCGCGTGTCGAGCGCCACCGGCCTGCCGTCGGGAAACCAGGGCTGGCATTGCAGCCAGCCGGTTTTCTCTGCCCACGGCAATTCTTTCAGGCTGGCCGGGTCGGCCAGCAGCATCACATTGCCGCCGAATTCAAAACCCGGCAGGCCCGCGGCGCCGCCGGCCTCGAACACCTTGTAGGCGGTGCGGTCGGCCGTGTCCTTGAGCAGCAGCGTGCTGACCATGCCCACGCCGTCGGCCATGGCCTGCGCCGCGGCGGCGGCCACCAAGGTCTTGCCGCGCAGCATGCCGTGCAGGTCGCACCAGGCAAAGCGCACCAGCTCCAGGCCGCCGGCCTCGATGCGCCGCAGCGCTTCGGCCTGGGCGGCTTGCCGCGCGGCGTCGTGCACGCCGCATTGCACCGCGAAGCTGCTCATGGCTGCGTGGCGGTGTCGGCCGAAGCGGGCGAGCTGGCTTTGGCGTCCAGCCAGGGCGCGCCCTCACGTTTGGCGCGTGCGTTTTGCTGCCACCACTGGGCCCATTCGCCGGCCGGGGCGATGCCATCCACCGTGTCCGGGCCGGTGATCATCGCGGCCTGCGCGGGGTCGGCGATGCCGGGCGCCACGCCGCCGTTCTGCACGGTCTCAATCGCCTTGAGCAGCACGCGCCGGTTGGCCATGATGACCTTGTCGGAGGTGGCCAGATGCTCGCGCGTGCGGTCCTGGATCGCGCCCATGCTTTCCACCGCCCACTGGTCGTGCACATTGATGTCTTCCTCGCCCATGCCCAGGTAGGTGCTGCTCATCTGCTCCTCGGCGTTAAAGCCCCAGTCGTTGTGGCGGCCGGCCTTGGGGATGTAGTCGGGCAGGGCGATGAACTGCTGGCGCTGCGCGCGCATGCTTTCGCGGTCCAGCGGGCCGGCAAAACTCGTGAAGAAGGTGTACCAGTAGGTGTGGGTGTCGTCCACCGGCACATGCATCTGGGTGATGGTCATGGTTTCCGACAGCGGGATCACAAAAGTGGCCGGGAAGATGGCGTTGGTCACGCGCACGTGGGTCAGCTTGTCGGTCATGGCGCGCAGCGCGGTCAGTTGCATGCCCCAGGGCTTGTTCTCGAAGCTGATGTCGGGCTGGGCGAACTCGCGCATGATGCGTGTCATCGGCCACTGCTCGCCGTCCTTGCTGCCGGCGCTGGCGCTGCGAAACTGCTTGCCGGCCGGGTTCTCGCCGATCTGGTCCAGCGGGTCGTCCTGCAGAAAGCGGTGCAAAAAGGACGGGTGCGCCGGGTCTATGCCGACCTCAAAGGACTGCAGCCAGTTGGCGTTCCACAAGCCCTTGAAGGCAAAGCTATGCGTGGCCGGCGCGGTAAAGCAATCAAAGGCCGGGAAGGGCGGCGGCGTGCTGCCCTCGTCGCCCAGCCAGGCAAACAGCACGCCGGCCTTTTCCATCACGGGGTAGCTGCGCTGGCGTATGCGCTCGCACAGTTTGCTGCCGGTGGGTTCGGCCGGTGTTTCCAGGCAGCGGCCGTCGGTCGCGAACTTCCAGCCGTGAAAAGGGCAGCGCAGGCCGCCGCCTTGTTCCAGGCTTTCGCGCCGGCCGAAAGACAGGTCGGCGCCGCGGTGCGCGCAATCGCGGTCCAGCAGGCCCCAGGCGCTTGAGGCGTCCTTGAACAGCACCAGGTCCTGGCCGAAGAGCTTGAGCGCCTTGACCGGGCGGATTGCCATGCGCGGGTCCAGCGCCGGGTTGAACTCATCGACCAGCGCGGCCGGCTGCCAGTACTGGCGCAGCAGCTTGCCGCAGGGCGTACCCGCGGTGATGCGGGTCAGCAGTTGGTTTTGTTCAGCGTTCATGGCGGGGCCTTGTGATGCAGGGTAAACCTAAAAACGGTATCCCAAATTTAAAATTCAGTGTACATTCGCTGCCATGAACTTGCAAGAAACCGTTTTGATGCAGTTGCGCGACCTGATCCTGCGCGGCGAGTTCGAGCCCGGCCAGCGGCTGGCCGAGCAGCAGCTGGCCGAGCGCCTGGGCGCCTCGCGCACGCCGGTGCGGGCCGCGCTGGTCACGCTGGAGCAGGAGGGCCTGGTCGAGGCCAACGACACCGGCAAATACCTGGTGCGCCAGTTCACGCCGCGCGAGGTGTCCGACGCCATCGCGGTGCGCGGCCACCTTGAGGGCATGGCGGCGCGCCTGGTGGCCGAGCACGGCGTGTCGCGCCAGCTGCAGCTTGATCTGCAGTCCTGCCTGGATGAAGGCGACAGCGCGCTGGCGGCCAACCCGCTGGGGTATGAGAACTATGCGGCCTATGCCGCCATGAACGACCGCTTCCACGCGCTGATCCTGCAGGCCAGCGGCAACCGCGCCCTGCAGCGCGCGATTGAACTCAACGACAAGCTGCCGTTTGCGTCCGCCTCGGCCATGCTGCCCATGCAGTCCACGCTGGAGCAGGACCGCGACTGGATGCATTACGCGCATCGCCAGCACCACATGCTGTTCGCCGCGCTCAAGGCCGGCGAGGGCGCGCGCGCCCAGGCCCTGGCGGTGGAACACACCGAGGTGGCGCAAATGAATATGCGCATGGCGCTGGAGCGGCGCGCCGAGACCGAAAGCGTGCTGCCGGGCTTGCGTCTCGTCGTCGGTCGTTAAACCTCAGCGCTCGCCCAGCAACCGCTTCAAATCAATCGAATCGGCGACGGCCTTGTTGCCGGCATCGCCCAGGTGCAAGTGGTCGCCCGAGTCGTAGGCCGGCAATATCCTGAGCGGATTCTGCGGGTCGCGCACCACCGCGTCAAAGTCCAGCACCGCGTCGAATTCGCCGCTGTGGCGTATCCACGCATTGATACGCTGGCGCAGCGCGTCTTTCGCGGGGCTGTAGTAATTCGCGATCGGCGAGCCCGGCATGGTCAGCGCGCCTTCAAAAGGTGTGAGCGTGGCGCCGACAATGCGCACGCCGCGGCTGCGCGCGCGGGTGATCAATTGCCGGTAGCCGGCTATCAGCGCATCGGCCTGCGCGGCCGGCTCCGAAGGTTCAAACGTGCTGCCGGGCCAGCTGATGTCGTTGATGCCCATCAGCAGCACCACACTGGCCACGCCGGGCTGGCCCAGCACGTCGCGCTCAAAGCGCGCCAGCGCATTCGGGCCCATGTGGTTTTTGAGCACCCGCCCGCCAGAGATGCCGGCATTGAGCACGGCCACCTTTTGCCCGGCCAGGCGGCGCGCGAGGAAGTCGGGCCAGCGGCTGTCGCTGCCCGGCGTGGAAGCCGCTCCGTCGGTGATGGAGTCGCCAAAGGCCACCACGCTGCGCGTGCCGGGCGCGGCCTCCACGAGCACCGCGCTCAGGAAGAGGCGGCTGTTCACCACACTGTCGGCTTTCACGGTGGCCGCGCCGGCCACGTTACCCGCCGCGATTTGCGCGGGCTGCAGGCCGTCCCAGTGGATGGTCGTGAGGGCTGTTGTTTGCGGAAAGTAGAGGCTGACGGCCAGGCGCTGCAGCGCTGCAACCTCCATCGTGACCGGGTCGCTGACGATGGGCGCGCCCGCCGGCACGGCGATTGCGGTTTGGCCGCCAAAAGTCAGGGCCAGGCTGGGGCCACGGGTGCTGCCCGCGGCGTCGCCCGCCGCCGCGATATGGGCCGCGCCGATTCGCAGGGGCTGCGTGCCGTATTCGTTGGACAGCACAATGCGCACGCGCGAGCCGCCCACGCCGGCGCGCACGAGCTGGCGCACCGTTTGGTCAGCCAGGCTGGCCGGAAGGCCCAGGGGCAGGGCGAAGTCGCCGGCCCAGATGGGCTGGGGGCTGGCCGTCCAGCCTGGGACCCAGGCGCCATCGGCCGCTTGCGCCGGTGGCGCCAGCGCGGCGCACAGCAAGGCGAGGGACAGGGCGGACTTCAAGGCGCGGAGTTTGAGCAAGGTATTCATGGTGATGCTGCTCAGCAGGTGGCGGGAATGGCTTGCGGTTCGGCCCTGTCGCGCGACAGGCTGTACAGCGTGACGGCGATGCCCGCCACGGTGATCAGCGCGGCCAGCCAGCTCAAGCCTCCCAGGCCGAAGGAACTGCTGACGACCAGGCCGCCCAGCCACGCACCCAGCGCATTGCCCACGTTGAAAGCGCCTATGTTGAGGCTGGCCGCCAGGTTCTGGCCGGCGCCATGGGCTTGCTGAAGCACGCGCATCTGCAGCGGCGCCACCGTGGCGAAAGAGGCCACGCCCAGAAGGCCGACGAAAAGCACCGTGGCCACCGGCGAGTGCAGCACAAAGCCCATGGTGCCCAGCACCAGCGCCGTCGCGCCCAGCGTGACCAGCAGGGACATACGCAGGCCGCGGTCGGCCAGGCGCCCGCCCAGCAGGTTGCCGATAAAGATGCCGCCGCCGAACACCAGCAGGATGGGCGACACCGCGGCTTCGCTAAAGCCGGTGAGCCGGGTCAGTATGGGCTGGATGTAGGTGAAGATCGCGAACACGCCGGCAAAACCGAAGACCGTCATCAACAGGCCCAGCATGACTTGCGGGCGGGCCAGCCCGGCCAGTTCCTGGCGGATGGAACCATTGCCGTTTTCCGCCGCGTTGCGCGGCACAAAGACCGCCAGCACCAGGAAGGCCAGCAGGCCTATCAGCGCCACCACCCAGAAGGTGGCGCGCCAGCCATGGTGCAGGCCCAGCCAGGCGCCGGCCGGCACGCCGAGCAGGGTGGCCAGCGACAGGCCGCTGAACATGATGGCAATCGCCGAGGCCTTGCGTTCGGGCGCGACCAGGCCGGTGGCGACGATGGAGCCCACGCCGAAGAAAGTGCCGTGCGCCAGCGAGGTGATCACGCGCGCGGCCATCAGGCTGGCGTAGTCGGGTGCCAGCGCGCAGGCCAGGTTGCCCAGCGTGAAGATGGCCATCAGCGCCAGCAGCACGGTTTTGCGCGGCAGCTTGCGCGTGGCCAGCGTCAGCACCGGCGCGCCCACCGCCACGCCCAGGGCGTAGCCGGAAATCAGCAGCCCGGCCGAAGCGATGCTGACGCCGAGGTCGGCGGAGACCTGCAGCAGCAGGCCCATGATGACAAACTCGGTCGTGCCTATGCCGAAGGAGCCGACGGTGAGGGCCAGCAGGCCCAGGGGAAGTGATTTGCGCGCTGCCATGGAAGTCGCCTGTGAAAAATGGAAGATGCGACTAGTGTGGAGACGAAGCGGTATCTTGACTAGAATGGCCTGGAGACAATCATTTGTGAATTCAATTCACAATAATCCAGTCAAAATAACCCCACCATGCCCCGCATAGACGTCAACCGCTCCGGCGAAATGGAAGCCTTTGTCCAGGTGGTGGACAAAGGCGGCTTCTCGGCGGCCGCGCGCCAGCTGTGCATGACGCCTTCGGCCGTCAGCAAGCTGGTGACCCGGCTGGAGGCGCGGCTGGGCACGCGCCTGGTCAACCGCTCCACCCGCAAGCTGCAGCTCACGCCCGAGGGCACGACGTTTTACGAACAAAGCACGCGCGTGCTGGCCGACATGGACGAGGCCGAGCGCGGCGCGGCCGCCGGCGCCATGCCGCGCGGGCGCGTCAGCATCAACGCCAGCATGCCGACCGCGCACTGCCTGTTGCTGCCGCTGGTGCCGGCCTTCCACGAGCGCTATCCCGACATCACGCTGGACATCACGCTGACCGACCGCGTGGTCGACCTGCTGGACGAGCGCACCGACGTGGCGATACGCTGGGGGGCGCTCGCCTCGTCCCAGCTGGTGGCGCGGCACCTGGGCGATACGGCGCAGCACATCGTCGGCAGCCCGGCCTACCTGGCCCGCCACGGCACGCCGCGCACGCTGCAAGACTTGGAGGCGCACCAGCGCCTGGCCCATACCTTCAAGCGCAATATGCATTACTGGCCGGTGCGCGTGGACGGCCAGATCCAGCAATTGCCGATTACCGGCTATGCGCGCGCGAGCGACGGCGAGGCGCTGCGCCACCTGGTGCTGGCCGGCGCGGGCCTGGCCCGCATGTCCCTGTTCCACATACGCCGCGACCTGGACGCGGGCCGGCTGGTGGCCGTGGCCGAGGACCTCAACCCGGGCGAGCGCGAGCCCATCCATGCGGTGTTTGTCGGCAGCGGCGGCCGCCTGCCGGCGCGTGTGCGCGTGCTGCTGGATTTCCTGGTGGAACAGGTCACGCAGGATGTGCTTGATGCCGGCGGCGTGGGGCCGGATTACCTGCCCTGAGTGCCGGGCGGCTGATAGCCGGCGCGACTAGGTACAAGCCACTAGATAGCTTTCCCTATGGTTGCCTGCCCTGGACCTGCCTAGCATTCCCATATGGGGCCGCTCCCGGCCATGGAGAATTGCTATGCACCGCCTTCTGTTTCGCACCCTGGGGTTTGCCTTGTTGCTGTTGTCTTCGGCCGGCGCCAGCCAGGCGCAGGATCGCTTCACGCCCTCCGCCGACGGCCAGGAAGTCACCGACAGCCGCACCGGCCTGATCTGGCGCCGCTGCGCCGAGGGCATGGTCTTCAAGGGCAAAACCTGCACCGGGCAGGCGGCTTTCCTGAACCAGCCCGATGCGGCGGCGCGCGCCAAGGCGGCTTCCGCGCCGGGGGCCGAATGGCGCTTGCCCATCCTCAAGGAACTCTCCAGCATTGTGTCGGCGCGCGAGGCGGAGGAAAACAAGGCCGCGATAGATCCCAATGCCTTTCCCGCCACGCCGGTGGCCCGTTTCTGGACTTCCAGCAGCACCGGCCCGGGCTATTTCACCTTTGTCGGTTTCAGCGACGGCAGCGCCGGTGAAGCCCCGCGCGCCACCTCGGCCGCGGTGCGCCTGGTGCGCGGTGGGAAGTAAGAACTACTCCTTCGCCACCTGCAGCACCAGCTTGCCGAAGTTCTCGCCGTTAAAGAGCTTGAGCAGGGTTTCGGGGAAGGTGTCCAGGCCGACAACGATGTCTTCCTTGCTCTTCATGGTGCCGGCCTTGAGGTAGCCTGCCATCTCGGCCACGCCGACGTGGTAGCGGTCGGCATAGTCGAACACCACGATGCCTTCCATGCGGGCGCGGTTCACCAGCAGCGACAAATAGTTGGCCGGGCCCTTCACGGGCGTGGTGTTGTTGTACTGGCTGATGGCGCCGCAGATGATGATGCGGGCGCCGCGCGCCAGCCGCGCCAGCACCATGTCCAGGATCTCCCCGCCCACGTTGTCGAAGTAGATGTCTATGCCCTTGGGGCAGTGTTCCTTGAGCCCGGCGCGCACGTCGCCGTTCTTGTAGTCGATGCAGGCGTCGAAGCCCAGCTCCTTGACCACCCAGTCGCACTTGGCCTTGCCGCCGGCGATGCCGATCACGCGGCAGCCCTTGAGCTTGGCGATCTGGCCCACGGTCTGGCCCACGGCGCCGGCCGCGCCCGAGACCACCACGGTTTCGCCGGCCTTGGGCAGGCCCACTTCCAGCAGGCCGAAATAGCCCGTCATGCCGGGCAGGCCCAGCACATTGAGCCAGGACGTGAGGCCCAGGCGCGGGTCTATCTTGAACATGCCGCTGCGCTTGACCTGGTCGGCCGGGATCAGGCAGTACTCCTGCACGTCGAGCGCGGCATTCACATAGTCGCCCACCGCAAAGGCCGGGTTCTGCGAGGCGATCACCTTGCCCACACCGCCGGCGCGCATCACCGCGCCGATTTCCACCGGCGGGATGTAGCTTTTGGCGTCGTTCATCCAGCCGCGCATGGCCGGGTCCAGCGACAGGTACAAGGTTTTGACAAGCACGCCGCCCGGGCCGGGTTCGGCCACGGGTTCGGTGGTGAAGCTCCAGTTGTCGCGTGTGGGCAGGCCGACGGGGCGGCTGGCCAGGCGAATCTGGTGGTTGCTCAGGCTGGTGATGGCGCTCATGGGTGTCTCCGCTGTATCTGTTGAGAGGGGTGTCGCAGGCATGGTAGCGGCGGGCCGGCCTCGCGTGAGTCGCGCAGGCGATTGCCTTGCCACGGGGGGCGCTTGAAGCCACACGAGATGTGCGACGGCAAGGAGGTATTCAATCCAGCCGGGGCCGCGGAACCGGCTTTGCCGGGCCGCAGGCGCAGCGGCCCCCTCGGGGGGCAGGGAGCGACACGAAGTGCGCGACCGTGGGGGCCATGGTTTATGCTTTAGAGATGAAACTCCACAACTATTTCCGATCTTCCGCGTCGTTTCGTGTACGCATCGCGATGGAGCTCAAGGGACTGAGCTACGACTACATTCCCGTGCACATCGCCAAGGGCGAACACAAGCAGCCGCCCTATGCCGGCCTGTCCGCCGACACCCTGGTGCCGCTGCTGGAAGTCGACGGCGAAAAACTCTCGCAGTCCATGGCCATCATCGAATACCTGGACGAAAAACACCCCACGCCGGCCCTGCTGCCGGCCGATGCGCTGGGCCGCGCCAAGGTGCGCGCGCTGGCCCAGTCGATTGCCTGCGAAATCCACCCTGTCAACAACCTGCGCATCCTCAAATACCTGGTCAAGGAACTCAAGCTCGACGAGGCTGCCAAAAACGCCTGGTATGTACATTGGTGCCGCGAAGGGCTGGAGGCCTTCGAACGCCAGCTGGCGCAGTTGCCGGCATCGACCTATTGCTACGGCAACACCCCCACGCTGGCCGACTGCTGCCTGGTGCCGCAAATTTTCAACGCCAAGCGCTTTAATGTGAGCTTTGACGGCCTGCCGCGCACCATGGCCGCGTTTGAAGCCTGCATGGCGTTGCCGGCGGTGCAGAAGGCCCAGCCCTCGGCCTGCCCCGACAACGAGGCTTGATCTGCCTGTGTATGCGGACTGGCTGATTCCCGACTGGCCGGCGCCGGCCGGCGTGCGCGCCGTGTTCACCACCCGGGCCGGCGGCCTGTCTGCCGCGCCTTATGACAGCCTGAACCTGGGCGACCACGTCGGCGACCTGCCGGCCAAGGTCGCGGCCAACCGTGCCTTGTTGCGCCAGGCCCTGGGTGGCCGCGCAGTCTTTCTGCAGCAGGTGCATGGCAGCCAGGTGCTCGCGCTGGACGCCGGCACGGAGGACGGCCTGCAGGCTGATGCCTGCATGACGAAAGAGGCCGGTGTGGCCTGCACCATCATGGTGGCCGACTGCCTGCCGGTGTTGCTGGCGACCGCGGACGGCGCCGTGGTGGCTGGCGCGCACGCGGGCTGGCGCGGACTGGCGGGGCAGGGCGGGCAAGGCGTGCTGGAAGCGGTTCATGCCGCCATGAAGGCAGATGCCCGCACCCTCGCATGGCTGGGGCCTTGCATTGGGCCCTCGGCCTTCGAGGTTGGTGCCGAAGTCAAGGCCGTCTTCGAAGCCGCTCAGCCTGAAGCTGCCCGCCTGTTTACCCCTACCGGCGCCGGCAAATACCTGGCCGACCTTCCGGGCCTGGCACGGCTGCGTTTACAGGCGCTGGGCATGACCCGTATCTACGGCAATGACGGCAGTGATGCCTGGTGCACCGTGCGCAATCCCTCGCGGTTTTTCTCGCACAGGCGCGATGCCGGGCCCACGGGCAACGGCTTTGGCACGACGGGGCGCATGGCCGCCTGCATCTGGCGCGCCTGAAGCGCTGCCCTCAGGGGCTCTTGGGGGTTTCTTGCGCCGCTTTCTCGCGGGCCGCGTCTTCGGCTGCAGTTTGCTGCAGGAGCTCCTGCGCTGCGCGTTTTTTGAGCGCCTTGCTGCGCGCGGGAGCGCCCATCAGGTAAACCACCAATGCCACAGGCCCCAGTCCATAGAGTACAAAGGTAAACACCGCCCCGAGGACCGTGCCGTTGCTGTTTGTCGCTTCGGCAACGCTCATCATGAGCACAACGTAAATCCAGGCGATGACAACCAAATACATAAATACTTGAAACTGGGCGTGCAGTCGGAAATTTTTAAAGCAAATCCTACGATACTGGTGGTGTGCTCAAAAGAGTCACCGAGACTCAACATGATCGGGGATATAAATGGATTCTGACGCAAACCGGGCCCAGGCGGCCCGTCAGATGCAAGAGACTTTTGCCGCGGGCCTGCAACAGGCCATGGGGGCCATGGCAAGCGGCATGCCGGCGGGCTTTGGTTTTCCCAACGGCGTGAGTGGCGCGAACGGCGCCCAGGGCCAGCCCCTGCTGCAGTTCGACCCGGCCAAGCTCCAGGAACTGCAGCAGCGCTACATCGCGGATGCCTCGGCGCTCTGGAACCAGGGCCTGCAGGACGGTGCCGATACCCTGGTGGCCTCGGATCGCCGCTTCTCCAATGAAGCCTGGAAAACCAACCCGGTCTCGAAATTTTCCGCCTCCACCTATTTATTGAACGCCCGCACCCTGATGGAACTGGCTGACGCCGTGCAGGCCGATGCCAAGACACGCGCGCGCGTGCGTTTTGCGGTCGAGCAATGGATGGCGGCCACAGCGCCCAGCAATTTCCTGGCGCTCAATGCCGAGGCCCAGCAAAAAGCCATCCAGAGCCAGGGCGAAAGCATTGCCCAGGGCATCACCAACCTGCTGCACGACATGAAGCAGGGCCATGTCTCCATGACCGACGAGCGTGTGTTCGAGGTCGGCAAGAACGTCGCCACCACCGAAGGCGCGGTGGTGTTTGAAAACGAATTCTTCCAGCTGCTCGAATACAAGCCGCTCACGGCCAAGGTCTATGAAAAGCCCTTTTTGCTGGTGCCGCCCTGCATCAACAAGTTCTACATCCTGGACCTGCAGCCCGAGAACTCGCTGATCCGCTACGCGGTCAGCCAGGGCCACCGCACTTTTGTGGTCAGCTGGCGCAACCCCGACGAGTCCATGGCCGGCAAGACCTGGGACGACTACATCGAGCACGCCGCCATCAAGGCCATCGAAGTGGTGCAGGAAATCACCGGCGCCAAAACGCTGAACGCCCTGGGCTTTTGTGTGGGCGGCACCATCCTGGGCACGGCGCTGTCGGTGCTGGCCGCGCGCGGCAAAAAACCGGTGGCCAGCGCCACCTTGCTGACTTCCTTCCTGGACTTCACCGACACCGGCATCCTGGACATCTTCATCGACGAGACCTCGGTCAAGTACCGCGAGGCCGAGATGGGGCAGGGCGGTTTGCTCAAGGGCCAGGACCTGGCTTCGACCTTCAGTTTTTTGCGGCCCAACGACCTGGTCTGGAACTACGTGGTGGGCAACTACCTCAAGGGCGAGACACCGCCGCCCTTTGACCTGCTCTACTGGAACAGCGACTCCACCAACCTGCCCGGGCCTTTTTACGCCTGGTACCTGCGCAACACCTATTTCGAGAACAACCTGATCAAACCCGGCAAGGCCGTGGTCTGCGGGCAGAAGGTCGACCTGCGCAAGGTCGACATCCCTGTCTACCTCTACGGCTCGCGCGAAGACCACATCGTGCCGATTGGCGGCGCCTACGCCTCCACCCAGCATTTGCCGGGGCCCAAGCGTTTTGTCATGGGAGCTTCAGGCCATATCGCCGGCGTGATCAACCCGCCGGCCAAGAAAAAACGCAGCTACTGGACCCGCGACAAGCTGCCGCAGGGCAAATTCCCCGCCACCCAGGCCGAATGGCTCAAGGGCGCGACCGAGCACCCCGGCAGCTGGTGGACCGACTGGTCGGACTGGCTCAAAGGCCATGCCGGCAAGCAGGTCGCCGCGCCCAAGGCCTACGGCAGCCGCAAATACCCGGTCATAGAGCCCGCGCCGGGCCGCTACGTCAAGGCCAAGGCCTGAGCGCCGGCACGGCCCTGTCATCACAGTTTAAAAACCACTCCAGAAACTTCAAAAAGGGAACACACCATGGAAGACATCGTTATCGTTGCAGCCGGCCGCACCGCGGTGGGCAAATTCGGCGGCTCGCTGGCCAAAATCCCCGCGACCGAACTCGGCGCGGCCGTCATCAAGGGCGTGCTGGAGCGCTCGGGCCTGAGCGCCGAGCAATTGGGTGAAGTCATCCTGGGCCAGGTGCTCACGGCCGGCGTCGGCCAGAACCCGGCGCGCCAGGCTGTCATCAAGGCCGGTTTCCCCAACGGCATCCCGGGCCTGACCATCAACGCGGTCTGCGGCTCCGGCCTCAAGTCGGTCATGCTCGCGGCCCAGGCCGTGGCCACGGGCGACAGCGAAATCGTGATCGCCGGCGGCCAGGAAAACATGAGCGCGGCACCGCATGTGCTCAACGGCTCGCGCGACGGCCAGCGCATGGGCGACTGGAAGATGGTCGACTCCATGATCGTCGACGGCCTGTGGGACGTCTACAACCAGTACCACATGGGCATCACCGCCGAGAACGTCGCCAAGAAATACGGCATTGACCGCGCCGCGCAGGACGCGCTGGCCCTGGCCAGCCAGACCAAGGCCGCGGCCGCGCAGGACGCCGGCAAGTTCAAGGACGAAATCATCCCCGTCACCATTCCCCAGAAGAAGGGCGACCCGGTGGTGTTCGCCGCCGACGAATTCATCAACCGCAAGACCAGCGCCGAAGGCCTGGCCGGCCTGCGCCCGGCCTTCGACAAGGCCGGCGGCGTGACGGCCGGCAATGCCTCGGGCTTGAACGACGGCGCGGCCGCCGTGATGGTCATGACGGCCAAGAAGGCCGCCGCGCTGGGCCTGAAGCCGCTGGCGCGCATCGCCAGCTACGCCACCACCGGCCTGGACCCGGCCTACATGGGCATGGGCCCGGTGCCGGCCTCGACCAAGGCGCTGCAGCGCGCCGGCTGGAAAGCCCAGGACCTGGACCTGCTCGAAATCAACGAAGCCTTCGCGGCCCAGGCCTGCGCGGTCAACAAGGAAATGGGCTGGGACACCAGCAAGGTCAACGTCAACGGCGGTGCCATCGCCATCGGCCACCCGATTGGTGCGTCCGGTTGCCGCATTCTGGTGACGCTGCTGCACGAGATGGCGCGCCGCGACGCGAAAAAAGGCATCGCCAGCTTGTGCATAGGCGGCGGCATGGGGGTAGCCCTGACCCTGGAGCGCTGAGCCAGGGGTCACAATGTCCCAACCGGCACACATCCTGCATACGCAGTGATCGCAGCCATGGCACGCGTTGGGACATTCAACGGTTTTCAGGCAGTTAAGAAGCGTTAAAGACAGTTCACAAAATCAATCAAGGAGATCGCAATGGCAAAAAAAGTAGCGTACGTCACGGGCGGCATGGGCGGCATTGGAACCGCCATCTGCCAGCGCCTGGCTAAAGACGGTTTCACGGTGATCGCGGGCTGCGGCCCCACGCGCGACTATGCCAAGTGGCTCGATGAGCAGAAGGCGCTGGGCCACACCTTTTACGCCTCGGTGGGCAATGTCGGCGACTGGGATTCCACCGTCGCGGCCTTCGACAAGGTCAAGGCCGAGCACGGCCCGGTGTCGGTGCTGGTCAACAACGCCGGCATCACGCGCGACGGCCAGTTCCGCAAGATGAGCAAGGCCGACTGGGATGCGGTGATTTCCACCAACCTCAACAGCATGTTCAACGTGACCAAGCAGGTCATCGAGGGCATGATTGAAGCGGGCTTCGGGCGCATCATCAATATCTCCTCGGTCAACGGCCAGAAGGGCCAGTTCGGCCAGGTTAACTACTCCACCGCCAAGGCCGGCTTGCACGGCTTCACCATGGCGCTGGCGCAGGAGGTCGCGGCCAAGGGCGTGACGGTCAACACCGTGAGCCCGGGCTACATCGGCACCGACATGGTGAAAGCCATCCGCCCCGACGTGCTCGAAAAAATCGTCGCGGGCGTGCCGGCCAAGCGCCTGGGCCAGCCCGAAGAAATCGCCTCCATCATTGCGTGGATCGCGTCCGAAGAAGGCGGCTATGCGACCGGTGCCGACTTCTCGCTCAACGGCGGCCTGCACATGGGCTGATCGCCTTTTGGGCACTTGGTAAAAAACCCGCCTCGGCGGGTTTTTTTATGGCTCAGCGGAAAGAAGCAAGGACGCGGAAAACTCAGGGCAGAGGCTCGAAAGAAACATAGCGTCCCTTCACGTCCAGCACGGTGCCGGGCTTCTCGGCCGTTTCCGCCGCCTGCTGGAATCCCAGCGACAGGAAGATGCCGTGCTCCGGCAGCCAGACATAGTCCGAGCGGCGCTCGGCCGATTGCTCGCTGGTATGGCTGGTGCAACTGACCTTGGCGTAGGAGCCGGTGAAGCCGTTGCCTATCGCCGAACCGTCCAGCTGCCCGGAGCGCTCGCAGTGCCGGCTGCTTTGGTAGCGCGTGGTCTGCAGCGTCAGGCTCTTGCCGTCGGTGTCGGACAGCCGGTCCATGGTGAGATCCAGCTTCCATGCGGCTGCGTTGGGCGTTCCGCCTTCCTGCGTGCTTTTGAGGGCTTGCACCGAGTCGTTGTACCAGCCGACCCGGCCCATCAGGTCGTGCACCAGCGGCGCGACTTCGCGGCTGCGCGTATGCACCGAAAACAGGTTGCGAAACAGCACGTAGCGCTCCTGGTAGACCACGCTGCGGCCGCCCAGGTCGTACCAGTCGTCCTGGCGCATGACCAGGCCGCTGCCCATGGGCTGCAAGGTGACGCGAATCTCCACTTCCAGCTGGCCGGACGGCGAGGAATAGCTGCGCCGCGTGGCGTACTTGAATGAGCGTGTGACGGGTTTGCCGAACGAAGCGTCCAGCGCGGCCGCGTCGGCGACCACCTGGGGCGAAAGGTCCGAGAGCGCCAGCGGCTGGTAGGGATGCAGGTAGGCGATCACCGCCAGCGCCAGGGCGATCAGCGTCAAGGGCGCCCACCAGTAGCCTATCCACCGGTTTCGTTTGACGGAAGAGGTGGTGTTCGGCATGCGGCCATTGTAGGCAGGGGCCTGCGGCCGGGCCCCTGGTTTTACCCTCAATGCACGCGGTTCAAGGCGGCTGTCCAGGATCCTGCTTCGCAAACATCCCGAGGGCGCGTGGGGATTTGGCCGCTGGGCGCCCAGGCAACTGTAGTAAATTGAACGGACGTGTTCTACGGGGACAGCTCGCTTGCCGGGCTGCGTCGCAGGCCTTCCTTGGAGTCTTGACCGGCTCTTAACCCTCTCAGAAGGAATCCCTCTCGCATGCCCCATAGCGTCTCCCTGATCAGCACCATCGCCGCCGGCCTGGGCCTGGCCCTTGTTTTTGGTTTTCTTGCGGTGCGGCTGCGTTTGCCCGCGCTGGTGGGTTACCTGCTGGCGGGCGTGATCATCGGGCCCTTTACGCCCGGCTTTGTCGCCGACGCGGAGATCGCCAGCCAGCTCGCCGAAATCGGCGTGATGCTGCTGATGTTCGGCGTGGGCCTGCATTTTTCGCTCGACGACCTGCTGGCGGTGCGCAAGATCGCCGTGCCCGGCGCCGTTGTGCAGATGACGGTGGCCACCGCGCTGGGCATGGGTCTCGCGCACTGGTGGGGCTGGAACCTGGGCGGCGCGCTGGTGTTCGGCCTCTCGCTTTCCGTGGCCAGCACCGTGGTGCTGCTGCGCGCACTCGAAAGCCGCGGCATCCTCGATTCGGTCAACGGGCGCATCGCCGTGGGCTGGCTGGTCGTCGAAGACCTGGCCATGGTGCTTGTGCTGGTGCTGCTGCCGCCGCTGGGCGGCTGGCTGTCGGGCAAGGTCGATGCCGACGTCAACGCGCTGTGGAAAACGCTGGGCATCACGCTGCTGCAGGTCGGCGGCTTTGTGGCCCTGATGCTGGTGGTGGGGCGCCGCTTTTTCCCCTGGGTGCTCTGGCAGGTGCAGCGCACCGGCTCGCGCGAGCTGTTCACGCTGTGCGTGGTGGCGGCCGCCGTGAGCATCGCTTTCGGCGCCACGGCGCTGTTCGGCGTGTCTTTCGCGCTGGGCGCCTTCTTTGCCGGCATGGTGATGCGCGAGTCCGAGTTCAGCCACCGCGCCGCCGAAGAGTCGCTGCCCTTGCGCGACGCTTTCGCCGTGCTGTTTTTTGTGTCGGTGGGCATGCTGTTCGACCCCTGGGTGCTGCTGGAGCGGCCGCTGCAGGTGCTGGCCGTGGTGGCCATCATCATCGTCGGCAAGACGCTCGCGGCCGGCGCGCTGGTGCTGGCTTTCCGCTACCCGCTCAACACGGCGCTCACGGTCTCGGCCAGCCTGGCGCAGATCGGCGAGTTCTCCTTCATCCTGGTCGGCCTGGGCGCCTCGCTAGGCCTGCTGCCGCCCGAGGGGCAAAGCCTGGTGCTGGCCGGTGCCCTGATTTCCATCGCGCTCAACCAGCTGGTGTTCAAGGCGGTGCAGCCGCTGCAGCAATGGATACTGGCGAAGTCGCCGCTGGCGCGCAAGCTCGAGGCGCGCGACGACCCGACCGCCGAACTGCCGGCCAGCACCGACGAAAAATATTTGTCCCACCACGTGGTGCTGGTGGGCTACGGGCGAGTGGGGCGGCGCATTGCCGAGGCGCTCAAGGCGCACCACGTCCCCTTTGTGGTGGCCGAGCAGAACCGCGAGGCGGTGGAGCGCCTGCGGGCCGAAGGCACGGCCGCCGTGTCAGGCGACGCGGTGGAGGCCGAAGTGATGGTGCAGGCCCATATCGCGCAGGCGCGCATGCTGGTCATCGCCACGCCCGACACGCTGGACGTGCGGCAGATGGTGGCGACGGCGCGCACGCTCAACCCCGCCATTGAAATCGTGGTGCGCACCCACAACGAGGCCGAAGCGCGGCTGCTTGACAGCGAGAAGGCCGGCAAGGTCTTCCTCGGCGAGCAGGAGCTGGCGCAGTCCATGACGCGCCATGTGCTGGAGCGCTCCGGCGCGGCCGCGGCGCCGGGCGCAAGCCACTAGTGCCTCAGGCCGTGGCGAGCGGCGTGTCGATGAAGGGCCTGATGTTGCGCATCGCGCGCGCGACGTAGTCTTCTTTTTCTCCCACGGGCGCGACGTAATGCATCGCGCCCTGCGCCTCCGCCAGGCCCACCAGGCGGGCGATGACCCAGGCGGCCAGGTATTGCGAGGCCAGGCAGCCGCCCGCCGTCGCCACATTGCCCCTGGCCACAAAAGGCTGGTTCAGCACGGTGACACCGGCTTCCTCGACCCAGGGTTTGCTCGTCAGGTCGGTGCAGGCCGGCACACCGGCAAGCAGCCCGAGTTTTGCCAGCACCAGCGTGCCCGAACACTGCGCGCCCAGCAGCTGCCGCGAAGGGTCCAGCCGCAATTGCGCCATCAAGGCCGCATCGGCCACCACCTCGCGCGTGCGCATGCCGCTGCCGACGATGACCGCGTCGGCGGCGCTGGCCTCGGCCAGCGATGCCTGCGCCTCGAGCACCACGCCGTTCATGGACTTCACGCGCGCGGTGGGGCTGGCAATCGACACGCGCCAACCCGGCTTTCTGACGCGGTTGAGGATGCCGAGCGCGATCAGCGAGTCGAGTTCATTAAAGCCTTCAAAGGTGAGGATGGCGATGTGCATGGTGGCGGTTTCTCCGTGGTGTCTGGATTCAGGTGGAGCCATCGTAGACATGCTACGCAATACAATCAAATGATTGTCATGGATACATCGCCCTATGACCCAGGCCCGCTACAAACAACTGGTTGATACGCTCGCGGCGGACATTCGCGAGGGGCGATTGCCGCCGGGCACGCGCTTGCCGACCCACCGACGGCTTGCCGAAGAGCATGGCCTGGCGCTGGTGACGGCGACGCGCGTTTATGCGGAGCTCGGGGCCATGGGCCTCGTCAGCGGCGAAACCGGCCGCGGCACCTTTGTGCGGGAGAGCACGCTTGCGCGCGAACTGGGCATAGACCAGCACGTCGTGGCCTCGGGCATGGTGGACCTGAATTTCAACTACCCTTCGCTGCCGGGCCAGGCCGAGCTGCTGCGGGAAGGCTTGCGCCAGCTTGCCGCCTCCGGCGACCTGGAAGCCCTGCTGCGCTACCAGCCGCACGGAGGGCGCCTGCATGAGCGCGCGGCCATGGCACGCCACCTCGCATCCCGGGGCTTGAGCGTTGGCGCCGACCAGGTGATGATCGTGAACGGCGCCCAGCAGGGCCTGGCCATCACCGCCATGGCGCTGCTGCAGCCGGGCGATGTGATTGCGGCCGACGCGCTCAGCTATCCGGGTTTCAAGGTGCTGGCCCAGGCGCATCGCCTGGAGCTCGCGCCTATCCCGGCGGCCGGCAACGGCTCCGACCTGGACGCGCTGGAGCGCCTGTGCCGGCGCCGGCGTGTACGCGCCGTCTATGCGATGCCGACCTTGCACAACCCCCTGGGCTGGGTCATGGGCGCGGGCCGCCGGCGCCAGCTGGTGGCCATTGCCAGGCGGCACGGCCTGCTCATCATCGAGGATGCGGCCTATGCCTTTCTCGCCCAGGACCCGCCAGCCCCGTTGGCGGCGCTGGCCCCCGAAATCACGGTCTATGTGTCGGGGCTTTCCAAGAGTGTGGCGACCGGCTTGCGTGTCGGTTTTGTTGCCGCGCCGGCGGAGGACGTCCCCAGGCTGGAGCGCGCGATCAGGGCCAGCACCTGGAACACACCCGGCGTGATGACGGCGCTGGCCTGCGGCTGGCTGGAAGACGGCACAGTCGCCCGCCTCGAATCGGAAAAACGCGGGGATGCGGTGGCCCGCCAGATGATTGCCGCCGAGGTTTTCGCGGGGCTGCGCTGTGTGCGCCATCCGGCGTCTTATTTTGTCTGGCTTCCGATGGCGGAGGAACAGCGGGCCGACAAGCTTGCCGCGGCGCTTATGCGCGAGGGGATTTCGGTGTCCACGGCCGAAGCCTTCGCGACCACCGCCCAGGTACCGCATGCCATCCGCCTGGCCCTGGGATCGGTAGGGCTGGAAACGCTGCGCGAGGCGCTGCAAAAAGTCAGGCGCGCGGTAGATGCGCAGGCCTGGTGAGCGCGCAGCCTTAGGTCCTCGCCCTGGCGCGCAGCACAGCCGAGCGCACCAATGCCAGCCTGTCGTTGCCGAAATACATGTCCTCGCCCACAAAAAAGGTGGGCGATCCGAAGGCGCCGCGGCGTATGGCTTCGTCGGTGTTGGCCTTGAGCTGCTCCTTGATGTCGGGCCTGGCGATGCCCGCGAGAAACGCTTCGGCATCAATGCCCACCTGCCGGCAAATTGCGGCCAGCACCTCGTCCTGCGAGATGTCTTCCTCACGCGTGAAATAGGCCGCGAACGTGGCTTCTATGAAGGCCAGGTAATGCGGCTGCGCCGCGGCGTCCTGCGCGATCCACAGGCAGCCGCGCATGGCCTTGACGCTGTTGACCGGGAATATTCTGGGCGGGAAGGCGATCTGCAGGCCGGCCTCGCGCGCGTTGTCCCGCACGTCCTTGAGCATGTAGCGGTTCTTGGGCGTGTCCATGTCTTCGCGCGCCGCGTAAATGCCTTTGTTGACGCTGTTGAAGATGCCGCCCACCAGCACCGGCTTCCAGGCTATGGTCTCCTGGAGTTCGGCCGCCAGCGGCTGGATGTTGCGAAAGGCGATATAGGTCCAGGGGCTGGAGCAGTCGAAGAAAAATTCAATCATGGTGTGTCTCTTGGGGGCTGTTTTTTTGTGAGGGAAGTCAGGACATCTTGTGAGCGCCCTCGCGCACGCTTTGCGCGGTCTGGCCGAACAGGGCTTTGCGCGCTTCTTCGGTCAGGGCCGGCGCGCGCAGCTCCTTGCCCAGGTCCAGCCCGCGTTTGACGGCCAGCCTCTCGAACAAGGCGTCGTACCAGCGCTGCACATGCGGGAATTTTTGCAGGTCCACCTGCTGCGCCTTGTGGGTGCGCACCCAGGGGAAGATGGCCATGTCGGCAATGGAGTAATCGGCGCCGGCCACAAACGCGCCCGTGCGCGCCAGCTGCGCATCGAGCACACCGTAAAGCCGGTCTACCTCCTTGCCGTAGCGGTCTATGGCGTAAGGAATCTTGTCGGGCGCGTACAAAAGAAAGTGGCCGTTTTGCCCGGCCATGGGGCCCAGCCCGCCCATCTGCCACATCAGCCACTGCAGGGCCTGGTAGCGCTCGCGCAGGCCTGTGGGCAGGAAGCGGCCGCTTTTTTCGGCCAGGTAAAGCAGGATGGCACCGCTTTCAAATATCGCCACGGGTGCGCCGCCGCCGGCGGGCGCATGGTCGACGATGGCCGGCATGCGGTTATTGGGGCTGATGGCCAGGAAGTCCGGCGCGAACTGCTCGCCCTTGCCGATGTTGACGGGATGCAGGCGGTAGGGCAGGCCGCACTCCTCCAGCATGATGGAGATCTTCCATCCGTTGGGTGTGGGCCAGTAGTGCAGGTCAATCATGGGAGTCCTCGAGGTGAAGTGCGTCAGATCAGATGCGCGAGCTGCGGGTGATCGGCGGTGATGCGCCGCGCTTCGCTGCCGCCCGGCGCCATCATGCTGAAGTCCGAAAAATCAAAGCCCGGCCCGACCATGCAGGCCACCAGTGTGTAGCCCGCGGCGTCGCCCGGCTGAGGCCTGGCGGCTTGCCACAAGCCGGCCGCCACGACATGCTGGGGCAGGGTGGCGGCACTCACGGGGCCCAGGACCGCGCTGTGCAGGTGGCTGTCTGCCGCGTCCCAGGTCCAGAGGTCCAGCGGCGTGCCTTCGAGGTGCACCCAGACCTCGTCGGACAGCACGCGGTGCCAGCGCGAGTGCTGTGCGGTTTCGAGCAGGAAATAAATCGAGGTCAGGGCGCTGCGCGCGGGCCTGCCGTCCTGCGGCGCTACCTGGCCCGCGGAGCGGAACACCTCGCGGTACCAGCCGCCTTCCGGGTGGGGCTGCAGTTGCAGCTGTTCAATCAGTTGCCGGGTGCGGGGTGTCGGTGTCGATGGCATGAGGCGCAGTGTGCCTCAAACCCGTCGGGGCTTTCAACCGCCGGCGATTGCCCCCGCATCTTGCGGGGCAGCCTCTCTATTCGAGGTCTTCAATGGCCAGGCTGTGGTACTTCTGTGCGTAAGAGAAAGGCACTTTGCGCACCACCTCCATGATGCGTTCCGTGGCGTCCTTGTTGGGCACGGGAATCATCAGCGCATGGTGGCCTTCGCGGGCCAGGTCCACGTATTTGTGGACGGTGGCGCCTTCGGTGCCGACGCGCGGCAGGCGCACATCCGAATGGCCGTCGGCGCGGCTGATGTCGGCGATGATGTCTTCGGGCGTCAGCAGCATGACGCCGTCGCTGCCCACTTCCAGCTCATGCGCCACATGTTTGGCGTCTTCGGCGTCCGGGAACATGATGAAGGCGTATCCGGTGGGGTAAAACACACCGCCCATACTGAGCATTTTTTTGGTCAGCTCAAAGTGCTTCATGGCGAGTCCTTTCATGCATTGCGTTGCAACAACGAATCATTAAGGCGCGGAAACTGGGTATTTCCGGTCAGCAATCACATCGTCTTCCTGTCGGACGCGGTCGTCAAGTCAAGCCTGGACGTGCATCTGCAGCTGAGTCAATGAGATGTGAGAGGATTTTTCAAGCAGGGGCCGCGGGACTGGCTTTGCCAGACCGCAGGCGCAGCGGCCCCCTCGGGGGGCAGGAAGCTACACGCAGTGAGCGACCGTGGGGGCTACAGCTCCTCGAGCTTGATGGTGGGCTCAGCCATCACGCGCACCGTGCTTTGCAGCCCCTGCAGGATCTGGTTGGCAAAAAAGCTGCTCTGGGTGTCGGGCTCCAGCGCCGCCATCACGAGGTTGGCCATGGGCTGGTTGAGCGGCACGTAGTAGCTGCCGCGCGGCACGTCGACCACGCCGCGCGCCAGGCTGACCTGCACCTTGATGATGGCGTTGCCGTCGGCGATGGCCCCGCGCACATCCTGGCGTTCGCCCGAGGTGCTGGCGGTTTCGCGGTAGCTGTCGCCCAGCATGGAGCCCTGCTCGGCCACGCGCATGACCTGCACGCCGTGCAGGCGCAGCCTGTCGACGGCCACGGTGGACGCGGCCGACAGCCAGTAGCCGCAGGGACGTGCCCTGGCCTTCAGGGTGCGCAGCGCCAGCGCGGAATCCCAGTCCACGCTGACGGCCCTGTCGGCGCCGGTGACCGGATCCAGCATCAGCAGTTCGTACTGGGCGGCGGTGGGGGCGGCTTCGACGATGGCCTGCTCCTTGCAGGCCTGGGCGCTGACTTCCTTGTCGAGGTAGGGGCGCAGCTGCTGCAATTCATTGGCGCGCTGGGCGGTGCTGGCCAGCACGCTGGTGATCGCCGTGACCTGGGTGTGCACGCGCCGCTGGATGTGCAGCCGGCCTATGCCGACGCCGCGCGTCTCGACCAGCAGGCTGATGGCGTTTTTCAGCCCGTTCACGTTGCGGCCGGTGTCGGGCTGGGTGCCGCCCATGGAGATTTTTTTGTCGGCCAGGTCGCTGGAGGTGGTGTAGTACCACTCGCTGCTGAGGTTCTGGCCCTTGAGCGCGGCCAGCAGCGGGCGGCGGTACCACTCTTCGGCGGCCTTGGTCAAAAACTCGGGCAGGTTGGCGGTGGTGGCGTACTGGAACAGCGCGTCGAACTTCTGCACCGCGCCGAATTTCTGCAGGTAGCGGCCCACCACCGTGTATTCATGGGCATCGACCACCACGGTCGGGTTGTAGTCGCGGGCCAGCCGGGCCAGCGCCTGGGCTTCGGGTGTGTTCAGCAGCAGGTGGTCGCGGTTCATGTCCAGGCCGCCGCTGGTGGCGCGCTGGTCGATGGCGGCGCCGTCGGGATTGCCGCGCGGAACGATGACCACGTTGATGCGCTCGAGCGCCGGCTGCAGCAGGCCCTGCGCGAGTTCGCGCGCGATCACCAGCAGCGCCTCGCTGCCGGCCGGCTCATCGCCGTGCTGCTGGCCGACCAGCAGCACCGTGGGCTTGCCGGCGGCCTGCATGACGGCCGGGTCCGTGCCGCCGGCGCGCGTCAGCACCAGCGCCTCCAGCGTTTCACCGCGCTGCGAGCGGCCTATCGGCAGCACGCTGGCCCGCAGGCCCGGGGTGCGCGTGGCGGCGGCCGCCTGTTCGCGCAGCCAGGCCTGGATTTCGGCCTGGGTGGTGAAGCTGTTGCGGCCTGCCTGCAGGCCGGGCGTGTTGTAAGTCACCGAAGGCGCCGGGAAGCGGGCGGCAACAGCGGCGCTGTAAGGGGCGGGTGCCTCGCCCTGGGCGGCGGGCGAGGAGGGCTGCGCGGCCGGGGCTGCCGGTACGGGCGTTACCTGCACGGCAGCCGGCGGGGCAGGGCGCGGCGCGGCGGGAGCCGGAGCGACAACGGCAGGCTGGGCCGAAGGCGGTGTCCACGGCGGCAGCGGAACCGAGGTGCAGGCGGCCAGCAGGGCCAGCGGCGCGAGCAGGGCCAGTGGGCGCAGGCGGTGAAGGTAGGGGGCGGGTCGGGGCGTTGTCTGGGTTCGCGGCATGGTGGTCGTCATGGATTTTTGCGTCTCAAGCATGGCCTGTTGCTACAAAGAATGGAGCACTCATATATTACCCGGCTTGCCGCCCCGGCCGCATGGCGGTTTGACGAAAACGGCGGGGTGTTCGCACATGTAACGGTGGCGCCGGCTGCGCCGCAAAACCCTTGCCGCCGCGGGCCGCGGCCTTTCTGGGAAAATGCGGCCATGCCTCTTGCGGTTTCCACCACTTCTTTCTCGCAGCCTCCGGGCGCCGGCCATCCCTGGCGCCTGAGCGTGGCCCCCATGATGGACTGGACCGACAGGCATTGCCGCCACTTCCACCGGCTGCTGTCGCGCCATGCCTTGCTCTACACCGAGATGGTGACCACGGGCGCGTTGATCCATGGCGACGTGGAGCGCCACCTGCGCTTCAATGCCGAAGAGCATCCCGTGGCCCTGCAACTGGGCGGCAGCGAGCCGGCCGACCTGGCGCAGTGCGCCAGGCTGGGCGAGCAATGGGGTTATGACGAAATCAACCTCAACTGCGGCTGCCCCAGTGAGCGCGTGCAGCGCGGTGCCTTCGGCGCCTGCCTGATGGCCGAGCCGCAACTGGTGGCCGATTGCGTGAAAGCCATGGTCGACGTGGTAGCCGTGCCGGTCACGGTCAAGCACCGCATCGGCATCGACAAGGGCGAGAGCTACGAATTTGTGCGCGACTTTGTGGGCACGGTCAGCGAGGCCGGCTGCAAGGTCTTTATCGTGCATGCCCGCAACGCCTGGCTCAAGGGGCTTTCGCCCAAGGAAAACCGCGAAGTTCCGCCGTTGCGTTATGAACTCGTGCACCGCCTCAAGCGCGAATTTCCACACCTGGGGATCTGCATCAATGGCGGCATCAACACCGAGGAAGAGGTGGCCGGGCACCTGGCCGCGCTTGACGGCGTGATGATAGGCCGCGAGGCCTACCACAACCCCTGGTGGCTGGCGTCATGGGACAGCGCCTTCTTCGGTGCCGCCGAATCCCCGCTGAGCCGCGAGGCCGTGGAAGCCCAGATGTGCGACTACATGGTGCGCGAGGCCGCCGAGCACGGCACGCCCAAGAGCGCCATCGCGCGCCACATGCTGGGCCTGCGCAACGGCCTGCCCGGCGCGCGGCGCTGGCGCCAGGTCTGGAGCGACCATCGTTTGCGCGACATGCCGCCGCATGCTGTGATGGCGCTGGCGCATGAAATGCCGGCTGTATCGCCATCGGCGCCTGCCGATGCCACCGCCGTGGCCCATGCCTGATTCCGCGCAAAAACAGGCGCGCCGGGCGCTGGCCCTGCTCTGGCTGGTGCCGGCGCTCTGGACGGTCAACTACATCGTGGCGCGCAAGGCGCCGGGCGTGATAGGCCCCTACCTGCTGGCCTTTGGCCGCTGGGGCCTGGCGGCGCTGCTCCTGCTCTTGCTGACCCGGTCCGAGCTGTGGCGCCAGCGGGGGCACATCGCCAAGGTCTGGTGGCAGTACCTGGTCTTGGGCACCCTGGGCATGGTGATCTGCGGCGCCTGGGTTTACCAGGGGGCGCGCTCCACGGGCGCGATGAACATCGCGCTGATTTATTCGGCCTCACCGGTACTGATAGGCCTGGGCGCGGTGGTCTGGCTGGGCGAGCGCCTGAGCTTGCGCCAGGGCCTGGGTGTGGTGCTGGCCATTGCCGGCGTGGTGCATGTGGTGGTCAAGGGCCAATGGACCGCGCTGGCCGGCGTGCAGTTTTCGGCCGGAGACCTGTGGATCGTGGCCGCCACGGTGTCCTGGGCGGCTTATGCCTTGCTGCAAAAGCAGTGGCCCAGCCCGCTGGGCGCCACGGCCCGCTTGGCCGCCATCTGCATAGGCGGCACGCTGGTGCTGCTTCCCCTGACGGTGTGGGAAATGTCACAGCTGGAAGCTTTGCCGCTGAGCGGCTACGGCCTGTGGCTGATTGTGGTCGCCGCGATTGTGCCGGGACTGGGCGCTTACTGGATTTACGGCTGGGCGCAAAAAATCCTGGGGGCCAGCCGCGTGGCGGTGTCGCTGTATCTCGGGCCTTTGTATGCGGGGCTGGCCGCCTGGGGTGTGTTGGGCGAACCGTTGGGCTGGCACCACGCAGTGGGTGCCGCATTGATCTTGCCCGGCGTATTTTTTGTAACGGGCGCCGGCAAGGGGCTGACGAAAAAACATTCAAGGCCCATACTGACAGAAGGAACTTGAAATTCCTGACACGCGTTGGCGACTTCGGCTTGCGTCCTGCAGTTTGTTCGCGCAACGCGTGTGCATGAGTTTTGTCTTTTGAATGCGGCCGCATCTTGAAATGGATAGCGGCAAGCAAATCGCGTTCTCAACAAAACCTCCCGGAGCTGTCTGATCACCTGCATGGTCAGCTATTGAAAATATAGCAAGCTCAACGGCCGGCATGACAAGCACACACCGTTGCCGGCATGTGCACAGAAGCACACACATCATTCGCATTCTTTAAAAAATACGCTGTACCTATTCGCGCATTTGGAAAATAATGGAGTCGATAGTTCGTTGGAACTTTCCATTGAAGTCGCGATCTATCAATCACTTGGTGTGAGACAAAAGTTCGATGCATAGCGCGGAATCTGGAGCAGGTTTCCATCTCGGGTCGGGGTTCTTCGGTACCCGCGCGCAAAGGAGGATTTATGGATGTCGTCCGTAATTTTCTGACGCGTTATGAACAGACGCGAGAAGAGGAACTGTCCATCGAGGACTACCTCGATGCCTGCAAGCGCGATCCTCTGGTCTATGCCACCGCGGCCGAGCGCATGCTCGCCGCCATCGGCGAGCCTGAGCTGCTGGACACTCGGCACGAGCAGCGCCTGTCGCGCGTGTTCGGCAACAAGGTCATCAAGATCTACCCGGCATTCAAGGACTTCTACGGCCTGGAGGATCCCATCGAGCAGGTGGTTTCCTACTTCCGCCACGCCGCGCAGGGCCTGGAGGAGAAAAAACAAATCCTGTACCTGCTGGGCCCCGTGGGCGGCGGCAAGTCGTCGATCGCCGAGCGGCTCAAACAGCTGATGGAGCAGGTGCCTTTTTATGCGCTCAAAGGCTCGCCGGTCAATGAGTCGCCGCTCAGCCTGTTCAACAACACCGAGGACGCTCCCCTGCTCGAAGCGCAGTACGGCATCGCGCCGCGCTACCTGCAGCGGGTGATGTCGCCGTGGGCGGTCAAGCGCCTCGAGGAGTATGGCGGCGACATCCGGCGTTTTCGCGTGGTCAAGCGCTTTCCTTCCATCCTGAAGCAATGCGCCATTTCCAAGACCGAGCCCGGCGACGAGAACAACCAGGACATTTCCTCGCTGGTCGGCAAGATCGACATCCGCAAGCTGGAAACCTATGCCCAGGACGACCCCGATGCCTACAGCTATTCCGGCGGCCTGTGCCTGGCCAACCAGGGCTTGCTGGAATTTGTCGAGATGTTCAAGGCGCCCATCAAGGTGCTGCATCCCTTGCTGACCGCCACCCAGGAGGGCAACTTCAAGGGAACGGAAGGCTTCGGCGCCATTCCCTTCGACGGCATCGTGATGGCGCACTCCAACGAAAGCGAGTGGAAGGCCTTCAAGAACAACAGGAACAACGAGGCTTTCCTGGACCGCATCTACATCGTCAAGATTCCGTACTGCCTGCGCGTGTCGGAGGAAATCCGGATCTATGAAAAGCTGATCCACAACTCCTCGCTGCGCGAGGCCATCTGCGCGCCCGGCACCTTGAAGATGATGGCGCAGTTTGCCGTGCTGACGCGCCTGAAGGAGCCCGAGAGCTCCAGCATCTTCAGCAAGCTGCAGGTGTACGACGGCGAAAACCTCAAGGACACCGACCCGAAAGCCAAGAGCTACCAGGAGTACCGTGACTACGCGGGCGTCGACGAGGGCATGAACGGCATCTCGACGCGATTTGCCTTCAAGATTCTGTCCAAGGTGTTCAACTTCGACTCCACCGAGATCGCGGCCAACCCGGTGCACCTGATGTATGTGCTGGAGCAGCAGATTGAGCGCGAGCAGTTCCCGCCGGAGACCGAGCAGAAGTACCTGGCCTACATCAAGGAAATCCTGGCCATGCGTTATGCCGAGTTCATCGGCAAGGAGATCCAGACGGCCTACCTGGAGTCCTATTCGGAATACGGCCAGAATATTTTCGACCGCTACGTGACCTACGCCGACTTCTGGATCCAGGACCAGGAATACCGCGACACCGACACCGGGGAAATCTTCGACCGCTCGGCGCTCAATGCCGAGCTCGAAAAAATCGAGAAGCCGGCCGGCATCAGCAACCCGAAAGACTTTCGCAACGAGATCGTCAATTTTGTGCTGCGCGCGCGCGCCAACAATGCCGGCAAGAACCCGCTGTGGACCAGCTATGAAAAGCTGCGCACCGTGATCGAGAAAAAAATGTTCTCCAACACCGAAGACCTGTTGCCGGTGATTTCCTTCAATGCCAAGGCCAGCGCGGACGAGCAGCAAAAGCACGAGGACTTCGTCAACCGCATGGTCGCCAAGGGCTACACCACGCGCCAGGTCCGCCTGTTGTGCGACTGGTACCTGCGGGTGCGCAAGAGTTCCTGAGTCCATGGCGCGCCGCGGCGGACGCGCCATGTGTCATGTGTATGTGACCGGAGATCACCGTGCTCCAGCAAGTCATTGACAGGCGGTTGTCGGGAAAGAACAAGTCCATAGGCAACCGCGAGCGTTTCCTGCGCCGCTTTCGCGAGCAGATACGCGATACCGTGCGCCGCGCCGTCGCGGGCCGCAGCATCCACGACATCGAACAGGGCGAAGACGTCACCCTGCCGCGGCGCGACGTTTACCAGCCGGTGTTTGAGCACACCGGCGGCACGCGCGAGAGCGTGCATCCCGGCAACCGCGAATACGTGCGCGGTGACCGCATTGCAAAGCCGCAGGGCGGCCGCGGCGGCGGCTCGGGCGGCGAGGCCAGCCCCGACGGCGTGGGCGAAGACGATTTTGTCTTTCGTATCACGCGCGAAGAGTTCATGCAGTACTTCTTTGACGACCTTGCGCTGCCCGACCTGATTCGTACCCAGCTCCTGCCCGATGCACCGGAATGGAAGTCACGCCGCGCCGGTTTCATCTCGGACGGAACGCCGACCAACCTGCACATCGTGCGCTCGCTGCGGGTGGCGCTGAGCCGGCGCATCGCCATAGGCGGGGAAACCCGGCGGCAGTTGCATGAACTGGAAGCGCAACTGGCGCTGGCCGAGCGCGGGGCACCCGGCTTGCCGGGCGAGATTCTGGCCCTGAAAACACAGATCGAGGCGCTTCGCCGGCGGCTCAAGACCATCCCGTTTTTTGATCCCTTCGACCTGCGCTACCGCAACCGGGTCAGGGTGCCGCAGCCCAGCGCCAAGGCGGTCATGTTCTGCCTGATGGATGTCTCGGGTTCCATGGACGAAACGCGCAAGGACATCGCCAAACGGTTTTTTATCCTGCTGTACCTGTTCCTCAAAAAGCATTACGAGAGAACGGACGTCATCTTCATCCGCCACCACACCCAGGCGACCGAGGTGTCCGAAGAGGAGTTTTTCCAGTCGACCGAGACCGGCGGTACCGTGGTGTCCAGCGCCCTGGCCTTGATGCACCAGATCATCCAGGAGCGCTACCCGCCCGGCGACTGGAACATTTATGGCGCCCAGGCTTCGGACGGCGACAACTGGCACCAGGATTCGGCGCGCTGCCGCGAACTGCTGGTCGGCAAGCTGCTGCCGGTGTCGCGCTATTTCGCCTATGTCCAGGTCGGTGAAGAAGACCAGAACCTCTGGGAGGAGTACACCCAGGTGCAGGAAGAGCACCGGAACTTCGCGATGCGCAAGGTCGGCGCCGCCGACGAGATCTTTCCGGTGTTCAGGGAATTGTTCAAAAAAGGCGTCAAGCCATGACAAAAACCAGCGCGAGAAAGCCTGCCGAAGTGGTGGCCCCCGGCCTGTCCGGTTTATCCGGTGCAGGGCGCCGGCGCGCCTGCCTGCCCAGCCCGTCCGACTGGTCCTTTGAGCTGATCGAGCTCTACCACGGCGAGATCGCGCGCACGGCCAAGTCCTTCGGCCTGGATACTTACCCGGTGCAGCTCGAGGTCATCACCGCCGAGCAGATGATTGATGCTTATGCGTCCGTGGGCATGCCGGTCAACTACCGGCACTGGTCCTTCGGCAAGCAGTTCATCTCGACGGAGAAAAACTACCGCCGCGGCCAGATGGGGCTGGCTTACGAGGTCGTGATCAATTCCAACCCCTGCATCGCCTACCTGATGGAAGAAAACACCATGCCCATGCAGGCGCTGGTGATGGCCCATGCCTGCTACGGCCACAACTCCTTCTTCAAGGGCAACTACCTGTTCCAGATGTGGACCGATGCCGCCGCCATCATCGACTACCTGGTCTACGCGCGGGCCTACATCAGCGAGTGCGAGGAGCGCCACGGCTGGGAGCCGGTCGAGCAGCTTCTGGACTCCTGCCATGCGCTGATGAGCCATGGCGTGGACCGCTACCAGCGCTCGCAGAAGTTGTCGCTCGCGGAGGAAGAGAGCCGGCGCAAGGACCGCGAGGCTTATTTGCAGCAGCAGCTCAACGACTTGTGGCGCACGGTGCCCAGATCAGCCGACAAGCCGGCCGAAAAGCCCAATCGCCGTTTTCCGCCGGAGCCGCAGGAAAACATCCTGTACTTCATCGAAAAAAATGCGCCCCTGCTGGAGCCCTGGCAACGCGAGGTGATCCGCATCGTGCGCAAGATAGGCCAGTATTTTTACCCGCAGCGCCAGACCCAGATCATGAACGAGGGCTGGGCCACGTTCTGGCATTACACGCTGCTCAATACCATGTACGAAGAGGGCCTGCTGACCGACGGTTTCATGATCGAATGCCTGCGCTCCCACACCAATGTGATTTACCAGCCGCCGGTGACGCACCCGGCCTATAGCGGTGTCAACCCGTATGCACTGGGTTTTGCCATGTTCACGGACCTCAAGCGTATTTGCCAGTCCCCCACGGATGAAGACCGGCTGTGGCTGCCGGATGTCGCGGGTTCGGATTGGCGGGAGACGCTGGATTACGCGATGCGGCATTTCCGCGACGAGAGTTTCATCGGGCAATACCTGTCGCCCCATTTGATACGCGAATTCCGCCTTTTTTCCGTGGTGGACGATGCCGGCCAGCCCGAACTGGAGGTGGCGGCCATCCATGATGCCGACGGCTACCGGCATGTGCGCGAGGCGCTGTCGCGCCAGCATGACCTGAACTACCGTGAGCCCAACATCCAGGTCTGGGACGTGGACGTGCGCGGCAATCGCTCTTTGACCCTGCGCCACAGCCGCCACAACGACAGGACGCTCACCGACGACGTCCAGGAAGTGATCAAGCATGTCGCGCGCCTCTGGGGTTTTCGCGTGCTGCTCGAAAGCGTGGACAAGCACGGCAAGGTGGTGCAGCACTGGGAGGCGCAGCCGCACGCCTGACACCAGCCTTGGGCCTGTCAGGCTGCCGCTTCCAGCCCGTTCCTGAAGTGTTCGCGCATGCGCTGCGCGGTGGCCTCGGCGTCGCGCGCGGCCAGGGCCTGCATGATGGCACGGTGTTCGGCCAAGGATTCTTCGATGCGGCCGCTCTTGAGCAGCGAGTTGTGGCGGTTGAGCTTCATCACCTTGCGCAGGTCGGCCACCATCTGGTCGCGCCAGCGGTTGTTGGCGATTTCGAGCAGCCGCATGTGAAAGGCCTCGTTGATCTCGAAAAAACGCTCGCGGTTGCCGGCGGCTTTTTCGAGCTCCTCGTGCAGGCCCTGCAGTTCCTTGAGCTGGGACGGCGTCGCCTGGGTGGCCACCACGCCGGCCGCGTCGCTCTCGAGCAGGGCGAGCAGGTGGTAGACGTCGGCCAGGTCGCGTTCGGAGACTTCCGTCACATAAGCGCCGCGTCGCACCTTCATGGTGACCAAGCCCTCGGTGGCCAGCACCTTGAGGGCCTCGCGCAGCGGCGTGCGGCTGATACCGTATTCCTCGGCCAGCTTGAGCTCGTCTATCCAGCTGCCCGGCGCCAGCTCGCGGCTGAAAATGCGCTGGCGCAAAAGCTCGGCGACTTCTTCATAAAGCGCTCGGGGAGTCAGGGACACGGCGGCCATGGACATGGGGTGTTTTTTGGGTGGGGAGGAGGCTTCAGCAGGCGCTGCTTCCTGTCAGCGCTGGCGGTATCTTAACTGAAACTGAATTTTGCATCAATAATTATAAATGATGTAAACTTGCCTCCGATTCATGTATTCACCTTGGCTTGAGCCTATGCTGCTGGCATCGCAGCTCCGGCCTGAAGCCCTGTACGGTAACAACATCCCATGTCCAAGCCTCATTCCGAACCTGAATTTCCCGCCGCCAGCCTGGAGGCCTGGGCCAAGGCAGCCGCCAAGTCGGCGCCAGGCGGCGATCTGGGCGCGCTCAACTGGCAAACGCCGGACGGCATCAGCGTCAAGCCGCTGTACACGGCCGAGGACGTCAAAGACCTTCCCCATACCAATACGCTGCCGGGCTTTGAGCCCTTCATTCGCGGCCCGCAGGCCACCATGTACGCGGTGCGCCCGTGGACGATTCGCCAGTACGCAGGCTTTTCCACCGCCGAGGAGTCGAATGCCTTTTACCGCAAGGCGTTGGCCGCCGGCGGGCAAGGCGTCTCGGTGGCCTTTGACCTGGCCACGCACCGCGGCTACGACAGCGACCACCCGCGCGTGACCGGCGACGTGGGCAAGGCCGGCGTGGCCATCGATTCGGTCGAGGACATGAAAATCCTGTTCGACCAGATTCCGCTGGACAAGGTCAGCGTCTCCATGACCATGAACGGCGCGGTGCTGCCGGTGCTGGCCGGTTATGTGGTGGCGGCCGAAGAGCAGGGCGTGAGCCAGGACAAGTTGAGCGGGACCATACAGAACGACATCCTCAAGGAGTTCATGGTCCGCAACACCTATATCTTCCCGCCCCAGCCCAGCATACGCATCATCGGCGACATCATTGAATACACGGCACAGAACATGCCCAAGTTCAACTCGATCTCGATCTCGGGCTACCACATGCAGGAAGCCGGCGCCAACCAGGCGCTGGAGTTGGCCTTCACCCTGGCCGACGGGAAAGAGTATGTGAAGACTGCGCTGGGCAAGGGCCTGGATGTCGATGAGTTCGCCGGGCGGCTGAGCTTCTTCTGGGCCATAGGCATGAACTTCTACCTGGAAGTCGCCAAGATGCGTGCCGCCCGCCTGCTGTGGTGCCGCATCATGAAGGGCTTTAATGCGAAAAGCCCGAAAAGCCTGATGCTGCGGACGCACTGCCAGACCTCGGGCTGGAGCCTGACCGAGCAGGACCCCTACAACAACGTGGTGCGCACCACCATAGAAGCCATGGCCGCGGTCTTCGGCGGCACACAAAGCCTGCACACCAATTCCTTTGACGAGGCGATTGCCCTGCCCACCGAGTTCAGCGCCCGCATCGCCCGCAACACCCAGCTCATCATCCAGGAAGAAACCCACATTCCCCAGGTGATAGACCCCTGGGCCGGCAGCTACATGATGGAAAAGCTGACCCAGGACATGGCCGACGCCGCCTGGGCCATCATCGAGGAAGTCGAGGCCATGGGCGGCATGACCAAGGCCGTGGACAGCGGCTGGGCCAAGCTCAAGATCGAGGCCGCCGCGGCTGAAAAGCAGGCGCGCATCGACAGCGGCAAGGACGTCATCGTGGGCGTCAACAAATACAAGCTCAAGAGCGAAGACGCCATCGAGGCGCGCGACATCGACAACGTGGCCGTGCGCGAGGGCCAGATCAAGAGGCTCAAGGCCATCAAGGCCGGCCGCGACAATACGGCGGTACAGGCCGCGCTGGACGCCTTGACGGCGGCCGCCGAAAATAACAACGGCAACCTGCTGGACCTCAGCATCAAGGCCGTGCGCCTGCGCGCCACGGTGGGCGAGGTCAGCGATGCCCTCGAGAAAGTCTACGGGCGCCACCGCGCCGATACACAAAAGGTGACCGGTGTGTACGCTGCCGCTTATGACTCGGCCGAAGGCTGGGAAACCCTCAAGACAGAAATCAATGCCTTTGCCGAGGAGCAGGGCCGCCGCCCGCGCGTGATGATCTCCAAGCTGGGCCAGGACGGCCACGACCGCGGCGCCAAGGTGGTGGCCACGGCCTTCGCCGACCTGGGCTTTGACGTGGACATGGGGCCGCTGTTCCAGACGCCCGAGGAGTGCGCCCGCCAGGCGATAGAAAACGACGTGCATGCGGTGGGCGTCTCCACCTTGGCCGCCGGCCACAAGACGCTGGTGCCGGCCATCATCGCCGAGCTCAAGAAGCAGGGCGCCGACGACATCATCGTGTTTGTGGGCGGTGTGATCCCGCGCCAGGACTACGACATGCTTTACGAAGCCGGCGTGAAGGGCATCTACGGCCCGGGCACGCCGATCCCGGCCAGCGCCAAGGACGTGCTGGAACAGATCCGCGCCGCTGTTGCGAAGTGAGCCGGTGGTGACCGACATCCGTGTGCGCCTGTCCCTGCAGCCGGTTGTGGCCGCTGACTTCGAGGACATGCTGGCCTTGCGCATAGACGCGATGCGGCCCAGCCTGGAGCGCGTCGGCCGCTTTGACCTGACACGCTCGCGCGAGCGGCTGGCGGCAGGCTTTTTTCCGGCATACATGCAGCACATCCTGCTGGACGGCGAGCGTGTCGGTTTTTTCACGCTCAAGCCTGAAGGTGAATCGGCCCTGCGGCTTGACCATCTGTATCTGCGCCGCAGTGCCAGCGGCCAGGGCATAGGTTCGTGGGTGCTGCGCCAGGTGCTGGCGCAAGCGCGCGAACGCGGCCTGGCCGTCAAGCTGACCGCGCTGAAAGAAAGCGACGCCAACCGCTTCTACCTGCGCCACGGTTTTATGCTGCGGGGCGAAGAGGGCGTGGACCTGCACTATGAATGGCCCGCGGTGGAGCGCGTGGCGTGATGGCCGCGCCTGACTTCCTCCAGGCCATCCTGGGCCCGGACGCCATGGCCAAGCGCCGTGCCATCGCCAAGGCCATCACGCTGCTGGAGTCCACGCGTGCCGACCACCGCGCCCAGGGCGACGAGCTGCTCACGGCCCTGCTGCCGCACACCGGCAAAGCCATGCGGCTGGGCATCAGCGGCGTGCCCGGCGTCGGCAAGTCCACCTTTATCGAGGTGCTGGGCCTGTACCTGATTGCGCAAGGCCATCGCGTCGCGGTACTCACCGTCGACCCTTCTTCCTCCGTCTCGGGCGGCTCTATCCTGGGTGACAAGACCCGCATGGAAAAGCTCTCGGTGCATGAGCGCGCCTACATACGGCCCAGCCCTTCGAGCGGTAACCTGGGCGGCGTGGCTGAAAAGACGCGCGAAGCCATGCTGGTCTGCGAAGCCGCCGGCTACGACGTGGTGATTGTGGAAACCGTGGGCGTGGGCCAGAGCGAAACCGCTGTGGCCAACATGACCGACATGTTTGTGCTGATGCAGCTGCCCAATGCCGGCGACGACCTGCAGGCCATCAAAAAAGGCGTGATGGAGCTGGCCGACCTGGTCATCATCAACAAGGCCGACATCGACGCCGATGCGGCCATGCGGGCCGAGGCGCAGATCACTTCGGCCATGCGCCTGTTCGGCCTGGTCAACAACGCCATGAGCAGCGAGCAGGCCGCCAATTTCGACAAAAACTGGCACCCGCAAGTCATCCAGCTCAGCGCGCTGCACAACAAGGGGGTGGACGCATTCTGGACGGCGGTGACGCGATTCAAGGACTTGCAGGCCGCCAACGGCCAGTTCGCCGAGCGGCGCAGGCAGCAGTCGCTTTCCTGGATGTGGGAGCGTATAGATGCCGGCCTCAAGCAGGCCTTTCGCCAGGATCCGCAGGTGCGCGAGCGCCTGCCCGGCCTCATCGCCGAGGTGGCGCGCGGCGAAGTCGCGGCATCCACCGCCGCACGCAGCTTGCTGGCCCTGGCGGCCAAAGGGGGGAAAGCATGAAAAAGACACTCGTTCTTTGCGCGCTGCTTCTGCAGGCCTGCATGGCCTGGGCCGGCGGCCTGGCGGCCGGCGAGCCGGGCAGCTTTGTCTTCACCGACAAAGGTTTTTTCGCGGACAAGCCCGTCACCGTGTATTACTACAAGGCGCGCAGCGCCGGGCCCGATGCCCGGGTCATGATGGTGATCCATGGCGCCGAGCGCCAGGGCTCGCGCATGCGCGACAACTGGCAGCCTTTTGCCGAGAAAAACAAGCTCATCGTGCTGGCGCCGGAATTCGACGAGGCGCGGTTTTCCTCGCGGCTGTTCAACATGGGCGGCATCGAAAGCCGCGACCGCCGCCAGTGGTCCTTCCAGATCGTCGAGCACCTGTTTGATTTTGTCCGTGCCGATGAGGGGCTGTCAGCCACCGACTACCTACTGTTCGGCCATTCGGCGGGCGGGCAGTTTGTGCACCGCTTCATGCTGCTGACGGAGGCGCCGCGCGTTTCCGTCGCTGTGGCGGCCAATGCCGGCAGCTACACCATGGCCAGCTACCCCGGCCTCATGGACGACAAGTTTCCTTATGCGCTGAACGAAAGCATCGTCAGCCCGGACAAGCTCAAACAGGTCTTTGCGCGCAAGCTGGTCGTGCTGCTCGGCGAGGCCGACATCCAGACCGACGCGGCCAACCTGCCCAAGGCCAGGCAGGCCACAGCCCAGGGCGTGAACCGCTTCGAGCGCGGCAGCAACTTCTTCGCGCAGGCCCAGGCGCAAGCGCAGAAGCTGGGCACGCCGCTGGCCTGGGAGCGTGTCACCGTGCCGGGAGTAGGGCATGACTCACGCCGCATGAGCCAGGCCGCCGCGCGCCTTCTGTTTGATTCAGGCAAGTAGATTTTCACCGTCCAAAAATAGCGGAACACACCATGCAAGAAATCCTTGAACAACTCGAAAAAAAACGCGCAGCGGCCCGCCTGGGCGGCGGCCAGAAGCGCATAGACGCGCAGCACGGCAAAGGCAAGCTCACGGCGCGCGAACGGCTGGAGCTGCTGCTGGACGAAGGCACGTTTGAAGAGTGGGACATGTTTGTCGAGCACCGCTGCACCGACTTCGGCATGCAGGACAACAAGATTCCCGGCGACGGCGTGGTCACCGGCTACGGCATGATCAACGGCCGCCTGGTGTTTGTCTTCAGCCAGGATTTCACGGTGTTCGGCGGCGCCTTGAGCGAAGCCCATGCCGAGAAAATCTGCAAGGTGATGGACCAGGCCATGAAGGTGGGGGCGCCCGTCATCGGCCTTAACGATTCGGGCGGCGCCCGCATCCAGGAGGGCGTGGCCTCGCTGGGCGGTTATGCCGACGTGTTCCAGCGCAATGTGATGGCCAGCGGCGTGATTCCGCAGATCAGCATGATCATGGGGCCCAGCGCCGGCGGCGCGGTGTATTCGCCGGCCATGACCGACTTCATTTTCATGGTCAAGGACAGCTCTTATATGTTTGTCACGGGCCCCGAGGTCGTCAAGACCGTGACGCATGAGGAAGTCACGGCCGAGGAGCTGGGCGGCGCCACCACCCACACCACACGCAGCGGCGTGGCCGACCTGGCTTTCGAGAACGACGTCGAGGCGCTGCTGATGCTGCGCCGCCTCTACAACTACCTGCCGCTGAACAACCGCGAAAAAGCCCCGGTGCGCCCCAGCGCCGATCCGGCCGGCCGCATGGACCTGAGCCTGGACACGCTGGTGCCCGAGAACCCGAACAAACCGTACGACATGAAGGAACTCATCGTCAAGACGGTGGACGACGGCGACTTCTTCGAGATACAGCCCGAATACGCAAAAAACATCATCATCGGCTTCGCCCGCATGGAAGGGCAGACGGTGGGCATCGTCGCCAACCAGCCGCTGGTGCTGGCCGGCTGCCTGGACATCAAGAGTTCCATCAAGGCCGCGCGTTTTGTGCGCTTTTGCGATGCCTTCAACATCCCGGTGATCACCTTTGTCGACGTGCCCGGCTTCATGCCTGGCACATCGCAGGAATATGGCGGCATCATCAAGCACGGCGCCAAGCTGCTGTACGCGTATGCCGAATGCACCGTACCCAAGATCACCGTGATCACGCGCAAGGCCTACGGTGGCGCCTACGACGTGATGGCTTCCAAGCATTTGCGCGGCGACGTCAACTTCGCCTGGCCCAACGCCGAGATCGCCGTGATGGGCGCCAAGGGCGCGGTGGAAATCATCTTCCGCGAAGACAAGGGCGACCCGGCCAAGCTGGCCGCCAAGGAAGCCGAATACAAGGCCCGCTTTGCCAACCCCTTTGTGGCCGGCGCGCGCGGTTTTATCGACGACGTGATCCTGCCGCATGAAACGCGCAAGCGCATCTGCCGCTCGCTGGTGATGCTGCGCGACAAGAAGATCGAAAACCCGTGGCGCAAGCACGGCAACATTCCGCTGTGAGCGCGCGGTGATCAGCCACTATCCCCGATTCCGTGAGGGCGCGGCCCCCGGCCTGGTGCCCAAGCTGGGCGGCCTGCCCTGGGGGCTGCCCGCGCGCCTTTGGCCCGTCTGCAAGGAATGCGGGCGGCCCATGAGCCATTTTGCGCAACTGCCGGCCGCAGCGCCCGAGCTGCCGCTCGCGCAAGGCGAAGTGCTGTTTCTTTTCAAGTGCGAGTGGGACAGCGTCTGCAGTTTCTGGGAGCTTGACGCCGGCGCCAACACCGCTTTCACGGTGCCGCAAAGCGCGCTGGGCGCGCTGGCCACTGAGCCGCCCGCCGATGCCAAGGACGGGCCGCCGGCCGTGCTGCCCGAGCTGGGCGTCGTGGGCTGGCGTGCTGACGACGACGGTGCGCCGCCCGAGCTTGAAGAAGCCTTCTACGACGACGCCCGCTATTTTGAGTTGCCGGAAGAGCTTGCGCATCCGCACAACTGGGCCAGCGCCTGGCGTACCAAGAGCGGGGGCGTTCCCTATTGGACGGCCAATGGCGTGCAGCAAAGCCCGCCCGGCAGGATGCTGCTGCAAATCGACAACTGGGTGGAACTGGAAGGCGGCGGCACGGCCGAGGTCGCCAACTTCTGCTCGGACGGCACCGCCTATGTGTTTGTCGACCACTCACAAAGTCCACCGGCTTACTCCATGTTTATCAACCGCTGAGGCGGTCAACAAAAACAGGTTCAATGATGTTTACAAAAATCCTGATTGCAAACCGTGGCGAGATTGCTTGCCGGGTCATTAAAACGGCCCGAAAAATGGGCATCCAGACCGTTGCCGTGTATTCCGACGCCGACAAGGACGCGCGCCACGTCGAACTTGCCGATGAGGCCGTCAACATAGGCCCGGCGCCCAGCCGCGACAGCTATTTGCAGGCCGACAAGATCATCGCGGCCTGCAAGCAAACGGGCGCGCAGGCGGTGCACCCCGGCTACGGCTTTCTGAGCGAGAACGCGGGTTTTGCCAAGCGGGTGGAAGAAGAGGGCATTGTCTTCATAGGCCCCAAGCATTATTCGATTGCCGCCATGGGCGACAAGATCGAGTCCAAAAAGCTGGCCGGCGCGGCGGGCGTCAACTGCATCCCGGGCGTGAACGACGCGATTGAGAGCGCCGAGAAGGCCGTGGAGATCGCCAAGGGCATCGGCTACCCGGTGATGATCAAGGCCAGCGCGGGCGGCGGCGGCAAGGGTTTGCGCGTGGCCTTCAACGACAAGGAGGCCCTGGAAGGCTTTACCTCCTGCCGCAACGAGGCGCGCAACAGCTTTGGCGACGACCGCGTCTTTATCGAGAAGTTTGTCGAGGAACCGCGCCATATCGAAATCCAGCTGCTGGGCGACAGCCACGGCAATGTGGTCTATCTCAACGAGCGCGAATGCTCGATACAGCGGCGCCACCAGAAGGTGATTGAAGAGGCGCCGTCGCCTTTCATCAGCGACGCAACGCGCAAGGCCATGGGCGAGCAGGCGGTGGCATTGGCCAAAGCCGTGAAGTACCAGAGCGCCGGCACGGTGGAGTTTGTGGTCGGCAAGGACCAGAGCTTTTATTTCCTCGAGATGAACACCCGGCTGCAGGTAGAGCACCCGGTGACGGAATGCATCACCGGGCTGGACCTGGTGGAGCTGATGATTCGCGTGGCCGCCGGCGAGAAGCTGCCGATCGCGCAGAAAGACGTGCAGCGCAATGGCTGGGCCATCGAATGCCGCATCAATGCCGAAGACCCCTTCCGCAGCTTCCTGCCCTCCACCGGCCGGCTGGTGCGCTTCCAGCCGCCCAAGGAGACCATGTTCGCGGCCGACACCGCGCAGCTGTACGGCGTGCGCGTCGACACCGGCGTGGAGGACGGCGGCGAGATTCCGATGTTTTACGACTCGATGATCGCCAAGCTCATCGTGCACGGCAAGGACCGCAAGGAGGCGATTGCCAAAATGCGCGAGGCGCTCAATGGTTTTGTGATCCGCGGCATCTCGAGCAACATCCCCTTCCAGGCAGCCTTGCTGGCGCATCCCAAATTCGTTGCGGGCGATTTCAACACCGGCTTTATCGCCGAGAACTATGCCAAGGGTTTCCAGGCCGAAGATGTGCCGCATGAAGACCCGTCCTTCTTGCTGGCGCTGGCGGCCTATGTGAACCGCCGCATGCTGGGCCGCGCGGCCGGCATCAGCGGCCAGTTGCCGGGCCATGGCGTCACGGTGGGCGAGGAGTTCGTCGTCGTCAGCCTGGGTGCGGCGGGGCAGAACACGCCGCACCCGGTGACCGTGGGCAACTACCAGGCGCAAACCGGTTCCGGCACGGTGGAGGTAGGTGCCAGGAGTTATGAGATTTGCAGCAACTGGCACCTGGGCGGCGCGCGCATTCGCGGCACCGTCAACGGCCAGCCTTTTGCCGCGCAGGTGGAGCGCGGCGTGGGACGCAACCCGCTGGCCATCCGCATTGCCCACAACGGCACCCGGCTTGATGCCTTGGTGCTGACGCCGCGCGCTGCGCAGCTCCATGCCCTGATGCCCTACAAGGCGCCGCCCGATATGAGCCGCTATGTGCTTTCGCCCATGCCCGGCCTGCTGGTGGACGTGGCGGTGCAGGTGGGCCAGAAGGTGCAGGCTGGCGAGCGCGTGGCGGTGATTGAGGCCATGAAGATGGAGAACGTGCTGTTCGCCGTGGCTGACGGTGTGGTGGGCAAGGTGCTGGCCGCCAAGGGCGAGTCGCTGAGCGTGGACCAGCCCATCGTGGAGTTCCAGGCATGAGCGCGGGCCGGCCTTTCAAAGTGCTGGGCATCCAGCAGATCGCCATTGGTGCCACCAGCAAGGACAGGCTGCGCACGCTGTGGGTGGATATGCTGGGCCTGGAGGTCACGGGCAACTTTGTCAGCGAACGCGAGAACGTGGACGAAGACATCTGCGCCATGGGCAGCGGCCCCTTCAAGGTCGAGGTCGACCTGATGCAGCCGCTGGACGTGGACAAAAAGCCCGCGGTGCACACCACACCGCTCAACCACGTGGGCCTGTGGATAGACGACCTGCCCAAAGCCGTGGAATGGCTGGCGGCCAAAGGCGTGCGCTTCGCGCCCGGCGGCATACGCAAGGGCGCGGCGGGGTTTGACATCTGCTTTTTGCACCCCAAGGCCAGTGAGGAATTTCCGATCGCGGGTGAGGGCGTGCTGATCGAGCTGGTGCAGGCGCCGCCCGAAGTGGTCAAGGCGTTTTCGGCCCTGGGCTGAAAGCCGGCTACCCGGCTTACTCTTTTGCGCGCTGAGCCCGGGCCCGGGCCAGCGCCGCTTCAATCACGGCGCGTTTGCGGTCCGCCACGGCGGGGTCGCTTTCAGGGCGTGTGGGGGAGGCTGCCGGCGCTGCGGGTTTTGAACCGGCGTCCACGCCGAGAGCTTTGCCTTCCTTTTTGTGCCGAGCCTGATGGCCTTCATAGCGCGCCTTGGCCGTATCGGCCTCCTGCTGCGACCAGGCTTGCCAGCCGGTGCGCGTGCCGGTGACGTTCTCCAGGCTGATGCAATCGACCGGGCACACCGGGATGCACAGCTCGCAGCCCGTGCACCAGGGCTCGATCACGGTGTGCATCATCTTGTTGCTGCCCATGATGGCGTCGGTCGGGCAGGCCTTGAGGCACAGGGTGCAGCCTATGCACCAGTTCTCGTCGATGACGGCCACAGCGCGCGGGCCTTCCGTACCGTTGGCGGGGTTCAGGGGCAGGGCGGGCAGGCCGGTGATGGCCGAAAGGCGCTGCACGCCTTCGGCGCCGCCCGGCGGGCATTGGTTGATGGCGGCCTCGCCCGAGGCCATGGCCTGCGCGTAGGCCGCGCAGTCAGGGTAGCCGCAGCGGGTGCACTGGGTCTGGGGCAGGGCGGCGTTGAGGCGCTCAAAAAGGCGCAAGTCGGTGGGGGAGCTCACCGGCCTATTGTCCTACCAGTCACGGCCTTGCCGCCGTGCCGCATAGGCCTTCAGGCTTGTTTGCCGCGTGCGGTTTTTTTGGCCGCCGGCTTTGCAACGGACTTGGCCGTGGATTTTGCGGTGGTTTTTGCCGCCGCTGCCCGTTTGGCCGGAGCCGAAGGCCGGTTGTTCGCCTGGATAAAGGCCTTGACCTGCGGGTAGACAATCTCGCGCCAGCGGCGGCCGCTGAAGATGCCGTAATGGCCCGCGCCCTTGACTTCCAGGTGCTTTTGCAAGGCCTTGGGGATGTTGTGGCAAAGGCTGTGGGCCGCTTCGGTTTGGCCTGAGCCGGAGATGTCGTCCAGTTCGCCTTCGACGGTGAAGTGGGCGGTGGTCTTGATGTCCTGGGGCCGCACGCGCTCCAGTTCTCCGTCCACGTTCTTGACGTCCCAGGTGCCGTTGACCAGCTTGAACTCCTGGAACACCGTCTTGATGGTGTCCAGGTAGTAATCGGCGTCCATGTCGAGCACGGCGTTGTATTCGTCGTAGAACTTGCGGTGCGCCTCGGCGCTGGCGTCGTCGCCCTTGATCAGGTCCTTGAAGTAGTCGTAGTGGCTGCTGGCGTGGCGGTCGGGGTTCATCGCGACGAAGCCGGTGTGCTGCAAAAAGCCGGGGTAGACGCGGCGCCCGGCGCCCGGGAAGTTGCTGGGCACGCGGTAGATCACATTGTTCTCAAACCACTCGTAGCTCTTGTTCATGGCCAGGTTGTTGACGGCGGTCGGCGACTTGCGCGCGTCGATGGGGCCGCCCATCATGGTCATGCTCAGCGGCGTGCTTTCGCCGCGCGAGGCCATCAGCGACACCGCCGCGAGCACCGGCACGGTGGGCTGGCACACGCTGATGACGTGGCAATTGCCGTAAATGCCCTGGATGTGGCGGATGAATTCCTGCACGTAGTTGACGTAGTCGTCCAGGTGGAAGGAGCCGTCGGACAGCGGCACGGTGCGCGCGTTTTTCCAGTCGGTGATGTAGACCTTGTGGTCTTTGAGCATGGTGCGCACGGTGTCGCGCAGCAAGGTGGCGTAGTGGCCGGACAGCGGCGCCACGATCAGCACCGCGGGTTCGCCCTTCAGGCCCGTCAGCGTGGCCGGGTCGTCGGTAAAACGCTTGAAACGGCGCAGCTCGCAAAAGGGTTTGTCGATTTCCACGCGCTCGTGGATGCTGACCTCGGTGCCGTTGACGTCGACGGTGCGGATGTCAAAAGCCGGTTTTTCGTAGTCCTTGCCCAGTCGGTAGATCAGGCTGTAGCCGGCGGCCACGCGCTGTGCAAAGGGGTTCTGCCCGAGGGGCGACAGGGGGTTGCCGTAGAGCTTGGCGGCGGCCTGCGCGAAGTCGACAAAGGGCTCCATCAAGGTGCGCTGGGTTTCATAGACTTGGTACAGCATCGGGGGTCAACCTTGGGTTATGTCGTGGTGATGTCGTTATGACAGGTAAATCGTAGTATGTTGCAGTGCAATATAACAGGGGCTGGCCGCACTGTTTTGAGGAAAACCACCAATTCCGGGCTCTTTTCACGGCTTTGGTGCCAAAGCACCACGAGGCGGCGGCCGGGCTTGTTTTGGCGATAAACCGCCGCCACCTGCGGAATTGAAGGAACACTTACCATTTTGCCCTCCGGCCGGCGGTTTTGCCCGCCCTGGTGCCGCTCCCCGAACAGGAACCAACACTATGCTCCCCACTATCGACGCCTCCGCGCTGGACCGAATCGCCTCCCTGAAGAAATCCGACAGGATGCCGGTGGTTTTTGTGGGCCACGGCAGTCCCATGAACGCCATAGGCGACAACGAATACCGGCGCAGCTGGCAGGCGCTGGGCGCCGAATTTGGGGCCAAATACCCCAGGCCGCAGCTGATTTTGTGTATTTCCGCCCACTGGCTGACCGAGGGCTGGTGGCTGACCGCTATGGACAAGCCCAAGACCATCCACGATTTCGGGGGCTTTCCGCAGGAGCTGTTCGACCAGCAATACCCGGCGCCCGGCGATCCGGCCGCCGCGCAGGCCATCAGCCAGCTGGTGCGCCAGCGGGCCTCGGCGCCGCTGGGCCTGGACGAAAGCGAGTGGGGGCTGGACCATGGCGCCTGGTCGGTGCTCAAGCCCATGTTCCCGGACGCGGACATCCCGGTGATCCAGCTCAGCATGGACTACGGCCGCGCGCCCGAGGACCACTATGCGCTGGCCAAGCAGCTCAAGGCCTTGCGTGAGCGCGGGGTGCTGGTCGTGGCCAGCGGCAACATCGTGCACAACTTGCGCCAGATGCAGCGCGGCGCGACCGGCAGCCAGGCCTATGACTGGGCGCTGGAATTCGACCAGATCACGGGCGGCTATCTGCAGCAGGGCAACCTCGATGCGCTGCAGAACTTCCAGAAGCTGGGCCAGGTCGCCAAAATGGCACACCCCACTTATGAACACTACCTGCCCTTGCTGTATGCGGCCGGCGCCGCTGACGGCAAGGAGGCCATGCGCTTTTTCAACACCAGCTTCCAGGCCGGTTCGATTTCGATGCGCTCTGCGGTCTGGGGCTAAGCAGCCCGGATCAAGCCTGGATTTGCAGCCAGGGCCAGCGCTCCTGGTAGGCGCTGGCTTTTTTCTCAAACAGCGGCCGATGCGGGCACAGCGGATTCGGGCTGAGCCGGCCCTGGTAGAGCTCGTCCAGGCCGTTGGGCGCGTAAAGCGCCAGGCCTGAAGCGCCGGCTTGCAGGCCGACGCAGGTGCTGGTGACCAGGAAACGGTCTATGCCGTCCCGGGAACTGCGCAGGGCAGGGTAGGGAAAGCCGAAGTAATCCTGGTACCAGGTGTGGACGCGGGCCTGGTTTTTGGCTTCCACCGTGATGTCCAGATCGGCAAAAGCGGACTGGACCCGCGCATGGACCCGGGCCTCGGCCGCCTCCGAAAGGTCGGCGGGGTCGAAGTAAAACAGGTCATAGTCCTTGATATGGGCTTCGGGCGGATTGCCCGAACGCACATTCCAGATCGTCTGGAACAGGCAACCGGCAACCAGCCAGGCATCCGGCAGGTCCAAAACGGGCAGCTGCTGCAGGATGCGCTGGTTGTGGCGGTTTTGCAGGGCGTCCCGGATGAAGCCATCCGGGCTGGGAGGCAGAGAGATCGACAGGGAAATCAGACGACCTTGGCGATGGCCGCGCAGACGTAGTCGATGTTCTTGCTGTTGAGCGCGGCCACGCACATGCGGCCGGTGTCGGTGCCGTAGACGCCGAACTCATTGCGCAGGCGCACCATCTGGTCCTTGCTGAGGCCGGAATAGCTGAACATGCCGATCTGGGCGGTGATGAAGCTCATGTCCTGCTTGACGCCGGCGGCCTTCAGGCCATCCACGAGCTTTTGGCGCATGGCCTTGATGCGCACGCGCATTTCCGCCAGTTCCTGCTCCCACTGGGCGCGCAGCGCCGGCGTATTGAGCACGGTGGCCACCACCATGCCGCCGTGGATCTGCGGGTTGCTGTAGTTGGTGCGAATGACCAGCTTGAGCTGCGACAGCACGCGGTCGGCTTCTTCCTTGGATTCGCAGAGCACCGACAGGGCGCCCACGCGTTCGCCATAGAGGCTGAAGCTCTTGGAAAACGAGGTCGACACAAAAAAGCTCAGGCCGGCAGCCACAAATTTGCCGATGACGGCGCCGTCTTCGGCAATGCCGTGGCCGAAGCCCTGGTAAGCCATGTCGAGGAAGGGCGTGAGCTTGCGTGCCTTGACGGCGGCGATCACCTGGTCCCACTGGGCCGCGGTGATGTCGTAGCCGGTCGGGTTGTGGCAGCAGGCGTGCAGCACGACGATGGTGCCTTCGGCTGCGGCATTCAGGGCGGCGAGCATGCCGTCGAAGTTGACACCGCGCTTGGCGGCATCGTAATAGGGATAGCTTTCAACGACAAAACCGGCCTGGCTGAACAGCGCGCGGTGGTTTTCCCAGCTTGGGTCGGAAATCAGCACCTTGGCGTTGGGGCTGAGCTTTTTGAGGAAGTCGGCGCCTACCTTGAGGCCGCCCGTGCCGCCTATGCCTTGCACGGTGGCGACGCGGCCGCTCTTGACCGGTTCGCTGTCGGCGCCGAAGACCAGGCCCTTGACGGCTGCGTCGTAGGCGGCGATGCCGTCAATCGGCAGGTAACCGCGGGCCTTGGGAGATTCCATCATTTGCTTTTCGGCCGCCTGCACGCATTGCAGCAGGGGGAGCTTGCCGTTGTCGTCGTAGTACACGCCCACGCCCAGGTTGACCTTGTTGGGATTGGTGTCGGCATTGAACTGCTCATTGAGGCCCAGGATGGGGTCACGCGGGGCCATTTCGACAGCGGTAAACAAAGACATGAAATATCCTCAGAAAAAGTGAAAAAAGGCGAAAGCGACGGTACGGGATTCAGGTCAAAGATTTAGGTCACAAGTTGACCGGAAAAAAGGCTACAAGAGGTATCAACACGGCGGTCGGAGGGCGATGGGGGATTGCAATTCCCATTTTCGGCCGAATGTCGTATTCTGTTTGGTTGCCCCGAATTTTAACGGGGCTTGATCGAGGTTTTATGCCAGAAGCTATTGAAGTCATAACCGAAGTGGCGGATTCAGCGCCCCGCGAGGGCCAGTTTGTCCGTTTCCCGGATTCGCCGTTCGAGTTGTTCCAGCCCTATCCGCCGGCGGGCGACCAGCCGGTGGCGATCGAGCAGCTGGTCGAGGGCGTCAGGGACGGCGAGGTGTTCCAGACCTTGCTGGGCGTGACCGGCTCGGGCAAGACCTTCACCATGGCCAATGTGATCGCCCGCCTGGGCCGCCCGGCCATCGTGTTCGCGCCCAACAAGACGCTGGCGGCGCAACTGTACAGCGAATTCCGCGAGTTTTTCCCGAAAAATGCGGTCGAGTATTTCGTCAGCTATTACGACTACTACCAGCCCGAGGCCTACGTGCCGCAGCGCGACCTTTTCATCGAAAAGGACTCGGCCATCAACGAGCACATCGAGCAGATGCGGCTGTCGGCCACCAAGAGCGTGCTGGAGCGGCGCGACACCATCATTGTCGGCACGGTCAGCGCGATTTACGGCATAGGCGCGCCCGAGGATTACACGCAGATGCGCTTTATCGCCCGCATCGGCGACAAGATGGGCCAGCGCGACGTGATCGCGCGGCTGATCCGCATGCAATACACGCGCAACGAGCAGGATTTCGCGCGCGGCACCTTCCGGGTGCGCGGCGACGTGATCGACGTCTTCCCGGCCGAGCATTCCGAGCTGGCCATACGCATAGAGCTGTTCGACGACGAGATCGAGTCGCTGCAGCTGTTCGACCCGCTGACCGGCCGCATCCGCCAGAAAATCCCGCGTTTTGTGGTCTACCCCAAGAGCCACTACGTCACGCCGCGCGACAAGGTCATGGCGGCGGTGGAGACCATCAAGCTGGAGCTGTCCGAGCGGGTGGCCCAGTTCGTCGCCGACGGCAAGCTGGTGGAGGCCCAGCGCATCGAGCAGCGCACCCGCTTCGACCTGGAGATGCTCAGCGAAATCGGCCACTGCAAGGGCATCGAGAACTACACCCGCCACCTGAGCGGCTCGCCGGCGGGCGCGCCGCCCTCGACGCTGTGCGACTACCTGCCCAAGGACGCGGTGATGTTCCTGGACGAAAGCCACGTCATGATCGGCCAGCTCAACGCCATGTACAACGGCGACCGGGCGCGCAAGACCACGCTGGTGGAATACGGCTTTCGCCTGCCCAGCGCGCTGGACAACCGGCCGCTCAAGTTCGAGGAATTCGAGTCCAAGATGCGGCAGGCCATCTTCGTGTCGGCCACGCCGGCGGCCTACGAGCAGGAGCATGCCGGCCAGGTGGTGGAGCAGGTGGTCAGGCCCACGGGCCTGGTTGATCCGCAGGTTGAGGTGCGGCCGGCCACCCACCAGGTCGACGACGTGCTGCAGGAAATCCGCATCCGGGTCGAGAAGAACGAACGGGTGCTGATCACCACGCTGACCAAGCGCATGGCCGAGCAACTGACCGACTACCTGAGCGACAACGGTGTCAAGGTGCGTTACCTGCACAGCGACGTGGACACGGTCGAGCGCGTGGAAATCCTGCGCGACCTGCGGCTGGGCGCTTTTGATGTGCTGGTGGGGATCAACCTGCTGCGCGAAGGCCTGGATATTCCCGAGGTCTCGCTGGTGGCCATCCTGGACGCCGACAAAGAGGGCTTTTTGCGCGCCGAGCGCAGCCTGATCCAGACCATAGGCCGGGCGGCCCGCAACCTCAACGGCCGCGCCATTCTGTATGCCGACCGCATCACCGACTCCATGAAAAAAGCCATGGGTGAGACCGAGCGGCGGCGCAACAAGCAGATCGCCTTCAACCTTGAGCACGGCATCACACCGCGCAGCGTGGTCAAGCGCATCCGCGACCTCATCGACGGCGTCTACAGCGAGAAATCCGGCAAGGAAGCCGAAAAGCTCGAGATGCAAAAGGCGCTGGTCGAGGACATGAGCGAAAAAGACATTGCCCGCGAAATCAAGCGCCTGGAAAAGCAGATGATCGAACACGCCAAGAACCTGGAGTTCGAAAAAGCCGCCCGGGTGCGGGACCAGTTGCACAGCCTCAAGGAACAGGCTTTCGGCGCTCCCGGCGTCGACAACGTGTTGCCTTTGCCTGCTACGGGCCAAGCCCGGGCTTGAGCTGAAACGTCCCTCATTCGTCAAATGCACTATGTTGGTGCATTTGACGGCCGGGACTACGGGTTAGTCCTCATGTTTTTGGGGCGCCCAGCGGGAAAACCCCTGTCTGTGTTAAACTTGACGAAAACAGTCAAGAACAATACCAGAACAACAAAAAGCCCCCGCGATACCGGTTGACTGACCTGGGCGGCTGGAGGAAGAGTTCCCTGTAAGCCACAAGTTTGCAGGGTGAAAACGACAGTCAAGCCATTTAAAGGAGCTTGTTATGCGCCTCACAACCAAAGGCCGCTTTGCGGTCACTGCGATGATTGATTTGGGACTGCGCCAGAACAACGGCCCGGTGACCCTGGCCGCTATCAGCCAGCGCCAGCAGATTTCCCTGTCCTATCTCGAACAGCTGTTCGGCAAGCTGCGCCGCCATGAGCTGGTGGAATCCACCCGTGGTCCCGGCGGCGGTTATACCCTGGGCCGCAAGGCTTCGGAGATCACCGTGGCCGACATCATTGTCTCGGTGGACGAGCCGATCGACGCGACCCAGTGCGGCGGCAAGGAAAACTGCCTGGGCGAGGGCGGGCGCTGCATGACGCACGAGCTGTGGGCATCGCTGAACAGCCGCATGGTGGAGTTCCTGGATTCCGTGACCCTGCAAAAGCTGGTCGAAGACCAGCTTGCCAAGGGCGTGGTGATCGAAAACACCCCGCAGGTCAAGAAGGCCATCTTCACGGCGCCGGCCGTCAAGCCGGTACGCGTGAATGCGCCCAACTCGGTCTTCGCACTGGGCAATGCGTTCTCCAAATCCTGATGGAGCCGGGCCGGCATTTGTCCGGCCCCATCCCTTTGCGAACTGATTGCATGACCCTGGATCGCGCTGCCCGCCAGCCCGTGAATAAAAAGAGCTAGCCACATGGACACCCCACACTTTCCCATCTACATGGACTACAGCGCCACGAACCCCTGCGACCCGCGGGTGGTGGACGCCATGATCCCCTGGTTGCGCGAACACTTCGGCAACCCCGCTTCGCGCAGCCACGCCTGGGGCTGGGAGGCGGAAGCCGCGGTCGAAAAGGCGCGCGGGCAGATCGCCGACCTGATTGGCGCCGACCCGCGCGAGATCGTCTGGACCAGCGGCGCGACCGAGTCCAACAACCTGGCGCTCAAGGGGGCGGCCCATTTCTACAAGACCAAGGGCAAGCACATCATCACGGTCAAGACCGAGCACAAGGCCGTGCTGGACACCTGCCGCGAGCTGGAGCGCCAGGGTTTTGAGGTGACTTATATGGACGTGCAGGCCGACGGCCTGCTGGACCTCGAAGCGCTCAAGGCCGCCATCCGCCCCGACACCATCCTGGTCAGCGTCATGTTCGTCAACAACGAAATCGGCGTGATCCAGGACATCCCGGCGATTGGCGCCCTGTGCCGTGAAAAAGGCATCATCTTCCATGTGGACGCCGCCCAGGCGACCGGCCGCATCGACATCGACCTGGCCACCTTGCCGGTCGACCTGATGAGCCTCACCTCGCACAAGACTTACGGCCCCAAGGGCATAGGCGCCCTGTACGTGCGCCGCAAGCCGCGCGTACGGCTGGAAGCGCAGATGCACGGCGGCGGCCACGAGCGCGGCATGCGCTCGGGCACGCTGCCCACCCACCAGTGCGTGGGCATGGGCGAGGCCTACCGCATCGCCAAGGCCGAGATGCACGAAGAGAACAAGCGCATACGCGCCCTGCACGAGCGCATGCTGGGCGGCCTCAAGGACGTCGAAGAGGTGTTCCTCAACGGCCACGCCGACAAGCGCGTGCCGCACAACCTGAACATGAGCTTCAACTTCGTCGAGGGCGAGTCGCTGATCATGGGCATCAAGGGCCTGGCGGTTTCCAGCGGTTCGGCCTGCACCTCGGCCAGCCTGGAGCCCAGCTACGTGCTGCGCGCCCTGGGCCGCAGCGACGAACTGGCGCACAGCAGCCTTCGCATGACGATTGGCCGCTGGAGCACCGAAGAAGAAATTGACTACGCGGTCGCCACCATCAAGGAAAACGTGGCGAAACTGCGCGAACTGTCTCCCCTGTGGGAGATGTTCAAGGATGGTGTCGACTTGTCCACCATCCAGTGGGCTGCACACTGAGCAGCGCGCCCGACAGCTTAAAGAGGTAAACAAAATGGCATACAGCGAAAAAGTGGTAGACCACTACGAAAACCCCCGCAACGTCGGCTCTTTTGAAAAGGGCGACGAATCGGTAGGCACCGGCATGGTCGGCGCACCGGCTTGCGGCGACGTGATGAAGCTGCAGATCAAGGTCAACCCGGTGACGGGTGTGATCGAAGATGCGCGCTTCAAGACCTATGGCTGCGGTTCGGCGATCGCTTCCAGCTCGCTCGTGACCGAATGGGTCAAGGGCAAGACGCTGGACGAAGCGGCCAGCATCAAGAACAGCGCCATCGCCGAAGAGCTGGCCTTGCCGCCGGTCAAGATTCACTGCTCCATCCTGGCGGAAGACGCCATCAAGGCCGCCGTGAACGATTACAAACAAAAGCACGCGCACTGATCAAGCTCAAGCATTACCCGTCACCTGTTTCATTTCCGAGTGATTTAAATGTCCGTAACCCTCACTGATGCAGCCGCAAGGCACGTGACCCGCTACATGACCAAGCGCGGCAAAGGTGTTGGCGTGCGCCTGGGCGTCAAGACCACCGGCTGCTCCGGCTTGGCTTACAAGCTGGAGTACGCCGACGAGATCGCGCCGGAAGACGTCGTGTTTGAAGACAACGGCGTCAAGGTGCTGGTCGACCCGAAAAGCATGGCTTACATCGACGGCACCAAGCTGGACTTTGTGCGTGAAGGCTTGAACGAAGGTTTCAAGTTCATCAACCCCAACGAGCGTGACCGTTGCGGCTGCGGCGAAAGTTTCCGGGTTTGACGGGCCGGCGGTCTTACGCGCGCCGCACCCTGACCCAAGCCGCCTCCACTGATGGTGCTGGCGGCTTTTTCTCGGCATGAACCTTCAATCCACTGATTTCGAGCTCTTCGGCGTGCCCCAGCGTTTCGCGCAGGATCGCGCCGCGCTGGACGCGCGCTGGAAGGACCTGCAGCGCGAGGCGCATCCCGACAAGTTCGCGGCCCAGGGCCAGGCGGCGCAGCGTGTGGCCATGCAGTGGTCGGTGCGCATCAATGAGGCCTACCAGCGCCTGAAGGACCCGCTGAAGCGGGCGAGCTATCTGTGCGAGCTCAATGGCGCGCCCATCGACGCCGAGAAAAACACTGCCATGCCGCACGATTTCCTGGTGCAGCAGATGCAGTGGCGCGAAGCGCTGGATGAGGCCGAGACGGCCGAGGATTTTGAGGAAATCGCCTCGCAGGCCATGTCGAGCGGGCGCGAGAAGCTGGCAAAAATAGCGCAATTGCTGGACGTGGACAGGGACTTTCCCGCAGCCGCCCGGCAGGTCAGAAGCCTTATGTTCATTGAGCGCTTTGCCAGCGAGGTCGATGCGCGCATCGACCTGCTGGGACAATAGGAACCTGTTCAAGGCATTACAGAAAAAGTACGACAAGCACGCATGGCACTCCTGCAAATCTCCGAACCCGGCCAGACGCCCGACCCGCACCAGCGGCGCATCGCGATCGGCATCGACCTGGGCACCACACACTCGCTGGTCGCCAGCGTGCGCAATGGCGTGTCCGAATGCCTGCCGGACGAGCAGGGAAGGGTGCTGCTGCCCAGCGTGGTGCGTTACCTGGAGGGCGACAAGCGCCAGATCGGTTATGAGGCCCTGGCGGCGCAGGTCGAAGACCCGCGCAACACCATTTCTTCGGTCAAGCGCCTGATGGGCCGCGGCATTGACGACATCGGCAGCCGCACCCAGCTGCCTTACGAGCTCAACGACAAGCCGGGCATGGTCACGCTGCAGACCATTGCCGGCGAGAAAAGCCCGGTCGAGATCAGTGCCGAGATCCTGGCCACACTGCGCTACCGCGCCGAAGACACCTTTAACGACGACATCTACGGCGCCGTGATCACCGTGCCGGCCTACTTCGACGACGCCCAGCGCCAGGCCACCAAGGACGCCGCGCAACTGGCGGGCCTCAATGTGCTGCGCCTGCTCAACGAACCCACGGCGGCCGCGATTGCCTACGGCCTGGACAACGCCAGCGAAGGCGTTTATGCCGTCTACGACCTGGGCGGCGGCACTTTCGACATTTCCATCCTGCGCCTGACGCAGGGCGTTTTTGAGGTGGTGGCCACCGGCGGCGATTCGGCGCTGGGCGGCGACGACTACGACCGCGCACTGGTCGACTGGGTGCTGGCCAAGGCGGGCCTGGCGGCCGATACCCTCACGCCGACGGACAAGGCGGCCCTGCAGCGCACCGCGCGAAACTGCAAGGAAGCGCTGTCGGCTGCCGATCCTGTGCCTTTTTCGGTGCAGCTGGCCAAGGCCCTCGTCAACTTCGAGATGAAGGCCGAAGATTTCGAAACCGCGACGGCCCACTTGACCCAGCGCACGCTGGCTGCCGTTCGCAAGGCGCTGCGCGATGCCAGGCTCGCCAAGGAAGACATCCAGGGCGCGGTGCTGGTGGGGGGCTCCACGCGCATGCCCCAGGTGCGCAAGGCGGTGGCCAGTTTCTTCGGCCGTGAGCCGCTGGTCAACCTCAATCCCGACGAAGTGGTGGCGCTGGGCGCGGCCATTTCCGCCAACCAGCTGGCCGGCAACAACACTGGCGATGAGTTGCTCTTGCTCGACGTGATTCCGCTGTCGCTGGGCATAGAGACCATGGGCGGACTGGTCGAGCGCATCGTGCCGCGCAACCAGACCATTCCCACGGCCATGGCGCAGGACTTCACCACCTACCAGGACGGCCAGACCGCCCTGGCCCTGCATGTGGTGCAGGGCGAACGCGACCTGGTGGCCGACTGCCGCAGCCTGGCCCGCTTCGAATTGCGCGGCATTCCGCCCATGGTGGCCGGCGCCGCGCGCATCCGCGTGACCTTCACGGTCGATGCCGACGGCCTGCTCAGCGTCAACGCGAAAGAGCAGGTCAGCGGTGTCGAGGCGCGCATTGACGTGAAGCCTTCCTACGGCCTGTCCGACGAAGACATCGCGCGCATGCTGCAGGACAGTTTTTCCACGGCCCAGCAGGACATGAACGCCCGCGCCCTGGCCGAGGCCAAGGTCGATGCGGACCGCATGATCCTGGCCACACAAAGCGCGCTAGCCGCGGATGCCGACTTGCTGAGTCCCGACGAGCGCGCACAGATCGACAGCTTGATCGCCGGCCTGGCCGACACGCGCGCGCACGGCGACGCGGCCGCGATAGAGGCGGCCACCCAGGCCCTGGCCAAGGGTACGGAAGCTTTCGCCGCCCAGCGCATGAACCGGGGCATCAAACAGGCCCTGGCCGGTAAAAACATCGAGGCGGTTTGAGCCGACTGACTGAGACAACCATGCCCATCATCAAAATACTGCCTCACCCCGAATACTGCCCGCAGGGCGCCGAAATCAGCGCGCCGGCCGGCACCTCGATCTGCGAAGCCCTGCTCGACAACAAGATCAACATCGAGCACGCCTGCGACCTGAGCTGCGCTTGCACCACCTGCCACGTTGTCGTGCGCGAGGGTTTCAACTCGCTCAACGAGCTCGACGAAAGCGAGGAAGACCTGCTGGACCGTGCCTGGGGGCTGGAGCCCAATTCGCGCCTGAGCTGCCAGGCCGTGCTGGCCCAGACCGACGTGACGGTGGAAATACCCAAGTATTCGATCAACCACGCTAAAGAAAACCACTGAGTTTTCGGGAAAAACCGGGCGAGGGCGGCCTTGCGCGGAGGCGATAATCGAGCCATGCGCCAAATCGTTCTTGACACCGAAACCACTGGTCTTTCCGCCGAAAACGGCGACCGCATCATCGAAATCGGCTGCGTGGAGCTGGTGGCCCGCAAGCTCACCGGCAACAACCGCCACTTCTACCTGAACCCCGAGCGCGACAGCCATGAGGACGCGCTCAAGGTCCACGGCATCAGCAACGAGTTCCTGAAGGACAAGCCCAAGTTCGCCGCCGTGGCCGACGAGCTGCTGGAATACCTGCAGGACGCCGAGATCATCATCCACAACGCGCCCTTTGACGTGAGCTTCCTCAACAAGGAGCTCGAACTCATAGGCCGCCCGTCCCTCAAGCATTGCGTCGCCAAGGTCACCGACAGCCTGATGATGGCCAAGGAGCTGTTTCCGGGCAAACGCAACTCGCTGGACGCCTTGTGCGACCGGCTGGAGGTCGACAATTCAGGCCGTACCCTGCACGGCGCCTTGCTGGACGCTGAGCTGCTGGCTGACGTCTACATCAACCTGACCCGCGGGCAGAATGCGCTGGTCATGGACGTGGGCGACGCGGCCCAGGAAGGCGACAACAACGTACCGCAGATAGACCTGAGCGTGTTTGAGCTGCCTTTGCTGGCGGCCAATGAGCAGGAAGCTGCCGAACATGAAAAATTGCTGGCCGGGATCGACAAGGCCAGCAAGGGAAAAACCGTCTGGCGCGCCCTGGCGGCCTGAACTGAAACGCAATTCAGGGAATGGATGGAAAAATCGACCCAAAACAGCTTATAATCATAGGCTGACCGATAGGGCGGTTAGCTCAGGGGTAGAGCACTGCATTCACACTGCAGGGGTCGCAAGTTCGAAACTTGCACCGCCCACCAGAATTTGACGAAGAAAAAGGCCAAGTCTTGCGACTTGGCCTTTTTTCATTGGGGCACTGCTTTTCGTGGGCTCAGAGCACCTCGCTCGCGAAATCAGCCAGGCGCGAACGCTCGCCGCGTGCCAGCGTGATGTGCCCGCCATGCGGCCAGCCCTTGAAGCGGTCGACGGCAAAGGTCATGCCCGAGGAGCCTTCGGTCAGGTAGGGCGTGTCGATCTGCGCCAGGTTGCCCATGCAGATGATCTTGGTGCCTGGGCCGGCCCGTGTGATCAGCGTTTTCATCTGTTTGGGCGTCAGGTTTTGCGCCTCGTCGATGATGACGTACTTGTTCAGAAAGGTACGGCCGCGCATAAAGTTCATGCTTTTGACCTTGATGCGCGAGCGGATCAGCTCGTTGGTGGCGGCGCGGCCCCATTCGCCAGAACCGCTGTCGGTCTTGCCCAGCACTTCGAGGTTGTCGTCCAGCGCACCCATCCACGGGCCCATTTTTTCCTCTTCGGTGCCCGGCAGGAAGCCGATGTCCTCGCCAACGCTGACCGTGGCCCGCGTCATGATGATTTCGGTGTAGCGCCGGTCGTCAAGCACTTGCGTGAGGCCGCTGGCAAGCGCCATCAGCGTCTTGCCGGTGCCCGCCGTGCCGGCCAGCGTGACGAAGTCCACTTCCGGGTCCATCAGCAGGTTCATCGCGAAGTTCTGCTCGCGGTTGCGCGTGGTGACGCCCCAGACCGCGTTTTTGAGGTGGTTGTAGTCCTTCAGGGTCTTGAGCACCGCGGTTTTGGCCCGGATTTCCGTCACACGGGCATACAGCGGCGGCTCGCCGGGGGCCTCAAAGAACACGAACTGGTTGATCAGCAGGCTGCCCACGATGGGGCCGGTGATGCGGTAGAAGGTGTGGCTGCCTTGTTGCCAGCTCTCGATGGTCTTGCTCTGGCGCGTCCAGAAATCCGCCGGCAGGGCCAGCGAACCGGAATACAGCAGGTCGCCGTCCTCCAGGGTTTTGTCGTTCTGGTAGTCGTCGGTGGCCAGGCCCAGGGCGCGGGCCTTGACACGCATATTGATGTCCTTGGACACCAGGACCACCTCGCGCGGCGCATATTCCTTGCGCAGGGCCTCGACCACGCCCAGGATCTGGTTGTCGGCCTTGCCCTGCGGCAGGCTCATGGGCAGCGTGTAATCGAGTGGTTTGGTCTGGAAAAACAGGCTGCCGCCCGCTTCAGGGTGGCCGGTGGTATCCAGCTTCAGGCCCTTGCCGATATCGGCGCCCTGGGCGCCCGCCAGCGCGTCCAGCGTGCGGCTGGTCTGGCGGGCGTTGCGCGCCACCTCGGTCATGCCTTTTTTGTGGCCATCGAGTTCTTCGAGCACGATCATGGGCAGGAAAATGTCATGTTCCTCGAAGCGGAACAGGCACATCGGGTCGTGCATCAGCACATTGGTGTCCAGAACGAACAGCTTGGCCGGGCCCGTGCGTTTGGGCTTTTTCGGCTTGGCCGGCTCGGGCAGGGCAATGCTCTCTTTTTTACGGCTGTTTGAAGGGGTTCTGTCCGGGTTGGAAGGCTCTTTGCCTTTAAAGGCCACCGGGTGGCTGCCTTCTCCTGCCGCGCGGCTGTCAAACAGGTCCATTACCGGGGGTTTCTGGGCGGATTCGGTGCGCTCCGTTTTCCGGGCGACTTTCGAAGGCGAGCGGGCAGGCGCGTCGAGCGCATCAGGCGAGAGCAGGGCGGCACGTTTGGTCGGGGCGGGGGGGAGGGGCATAGTGCTTAAAACTCTCTAAAAAAGAGGGGTTCCAGAAGCGAAAAAGCCGCCTTGAAACCAGGGCGGCTTTTTCTTTTGGCGCAGTTGCGAAGGTCAACAGCATGAGTTCATTATGCACAACTCAAGTGACAGGGCAATCCTTTGTTGCTAACTGGCCTCAGTGGGGTTTCAGGCGGCTTTTTTCAGGGCCTTGACGGCCTTGAGCACGTCGTCCACGTGGCCGGGCACTTTCAGGCCGCGCCATTCCTCTTTGAGCAGGCCGTCGGCGCCCACCAGGAAGGTGCTGCGCTCAATGCCTTTGACCTTTTTGCCGTACATGATCTTGTTTTTGACCACGCCGAACATGTGGCACATTTTTTCTTCGGTGTCCGCAATCAGCTCGAACGGCAGTTCAAGCTTGGACTTGAACTCGTCGTGGGATTTCATGTTGTCGCGCGAGACGCCGAAGACCGTCGCGCCGGCCTTCACGAAGTCCTTGTAGCGGTCACGGAACTGCATGGCTTCGGTGGTGCAGCCAGGCGTGTTGTCCTTGGGATAGAAGTACAGCACCACGACTTTGCCGAGGTGGGACTGGTTGGAAACCTTGATGCCGCCGGTGGCGATCGCTTCAAATTCGGGGAGTGGTTTATTGACGACGACTGCCATACTGAGTAGACCCTGACGAAAGTAGTTGTAATTGGCCGCGCCTTTTGACAACCGACCCGGGACGTCATCCCGGGATGTGGTGCCAAGTGCAACCCTAGATTTTACCCTGAAAGAGAGGTCATTTCAGGCTTCTGTTCCTTCTGTTTCAATCAGCAAGGCGGCAATCACCTGGCGGCCTTCACCCGCGAGGATGTTGTAGGTGCGGCAGGCAGCGAGCGTGTCCATGGTTTCAACGCCTATGCGTTGCTCCATCAGGGCGCGCAGAAACGCCGGGGGTACAAAGCGCAGGCGGGCGCCGCTGCCGAAAATCACGAGCTCTGGCCGGGTTTCGGCCAGCAGGGCGAAATGCTCGGCGGTGAGCTGCTCAAAGCGTGTGCAGTTCCAGTCGAATTTCTCGCCGCGCGAGCCGATCACGACACTGTGCTCGATTTTTTCGGCCACACCCTCGCGCCCCAGGCCCACCCAGCCGGGGCCGTAGCCGAGGATGGACTGGACGTCGAGGCGGTCTGGCTGAAGTTTCATGCGGAAAGGGTCCGGGCGTTGTATGGTGTGGCGCGGCTGTGCGCGGAGGGCTTGCATGCGGCTGTTTCGCCAGCGAAAAGCCTCTTTTATGTGGTCAAATTATAGATTCCGCCCGAATTCCACGCCGCACCGCGCCGTATCGCCCCGGTTGGCAGCATGGTGAGCGGGGCGGCCCCCGTCCAAAGCCTTCTTAACGTTTCATGAAACCGATCACCAAATCCGCCAAGCTTGCCAATGTGCTGTACGACATCCGCGGCCCGATCATGGACGCCGCCAAGCAGATGGAGGAGGAGGGCCAGAAGCTCATCAAGCTCAATATCGGCAACCTCGCGGTGTTCGGTTTTGACGCGCCCGAGGAAGTCCAGCAGGACATGATCCGCAACCTGCCCGCCTCGGCCGGTTATTCGGACAGCAAGGGCATTTTTGCGGCGCGCAAGGCCGTGATGCACGAAACCCAGAAACAGGGCATCAAGGGCGTCACGCTGGACGACATCTACCTGGGCAACGGCGCGAGCGAGCTGATTTCCATGGCCACCAACGCCTTGCTCGACGACGGCGACGAACTGCTGCTGCCGGCGCCCGACTACCCGCTGTGGACCGCGTCCACCAGCCTTTCGGGCGGCACGCCGGTGCATTACCGCTGTGATGAAAGCAATGGCTGGATGCCCAACCTGGACGATATCCGCGCCAGGATCACGCCCAAGACCAAAGCCATCGTGGTCATCAACCCCAACAACCCCACGGGCGCGCTGTATTCCGACGAGCTGCTCAAGGGCATCATCGGCATCGCGCGCGAGCACGGCCTGGTCATCCTCGCCGACGAGGTCTACGACAAGGTGCTGTACGACGGCGTCAAGCACACGGCAATTGCCAGCCTGTCGACCGACGTGCTCACGCTGACCTTCAATTCGCTGTCCAAAAGCTATCGCTCCTGTGGCTACCGCGCCGGCTGGCTGGTGGTGTCCGGCCCCAAGAAGCAGGCGCAGGACTACATCGAAGGCCTGAACATGCTGGCCAACATGAAGCTGTGCTCCAACGTGCCGGGCCAGTGGGCCATACAGACGGCGCTGGGCGGCTACCAGAGCATCAACGACCTGACCTGCGAGGGCGGGCGCCTGCGCCGCCAGCGCGACATGGCTTACGAACTCATCACCGCCATTCCCGGCGTCACCTGTGTCAAACCCAGCGCCGCGCTCTACATGTTCCCGCGGCTCGATCCCAAGGTCTACCCGATCAAGGACGATCGCCAGTTCTTCCTGGAGCTCCTCAAGGAGACCAAGGTCATGCTGGTGCAGGGCACGGGCTTTAACTGGGCCGAGCCTGACCACTTCCGCATCGTCTTCTTGCCGCACGAGGAAGACCTGCGCGAAGCCATAGGCCGCATTGCGAAGTTCCTCGAGAACTACCGCAATAACCGAACTTGACCCTGTACTCGGCCTCTCTCTTTTTTCGCACCTCTTGGGGTGCGGGCATCCAAGATCAACGTAAAGCAAGACCTCAGCGACTATGAAACCGACGAATTTGAGCCCCATCCGCGTAGGCCTTCTGGGCATAGGCACCGTGGGAAGTGGCACCTACAACGTATTGCAGCGCAACCAGGAAGAAATCCGCCGCCGTGCCGGCCGGGGCATTGAAATCACCATGGTCGCCGACCTCGACGTGGCGCGCGCCAAGGCGGCCGTCGGCGCGGGTGTGCAGGTGGTGGACGACGCGCGCAAGGTCGTCGCCAGCCCCGACGTCGACATCGTGATCGAACTCATAGGCGGCTATGGCATCGCCAAACAACTGGTGCTGGAAGCCATCGAGGCCGGCAAGCACGTGGTCACGGCCAACAAGGCGCTGCTCGCCGTGCACGGCACCGAAATTTTCGCGGCGGCCCACCGCAAAGGCGTGATGGTGGCGTTTGAGGCGGCCGTCGCCGGCGGCATCCCCATCATCAAGGCGCTGCGCGAAGGCCTGACCGCCAACAGCATCCAGTGGATCGCCGGCATCATCAACGGCACCACCAACTTCATCCTGTCCGAGATGCGCGACAAGGGCCTGGACTTCGACGCCGTGCTCAAGGAAGCGCAGCGCCTGGGCTACGCCGAGGCCGATCCCACCTTCGACATCGAAGGCGTGGACGCCGGCCACAAGGTCACGCTGATGTCGGCCATCGCCTTCGGCATTCCGGTGCAGTTCGACAAGGCTTATGTTGAAGGCATTACCGGCCTGGCCGCTCAGGACATCCGCTATGCCGAGCAGCTCGGCTACCGCATCAAGCTGCTGGGCATCACCAAGCGCGCGGCCAACGGCATCGAGCTGCGCGTGCACCCCAGCCTGGTGCCGGCCAAGCGCCTGATCGCCAATGTGGAAGGCGCGATGAATGCCGTGGTGGTGCAGGGCGACGCCGTCGGCACCACGCTGTACTACGGCAAGGGCGCGGGCAGCGAGCCCACCGCCAGCGCCGTGATCGCCGACCTGGTGGACATCGCCCGCCTGCACACGGCCGACCCCGAGCACCGCGTGCCGCATCTGGCCTTCCAGCCCGACGCGATGAGCGACCTGCCCGTGGTGCCCATGGCCGAGGTTGTCACCAGCTACTACCTGCGCCTGAAAGTCGCCGACGAGGCCGGCGTGCTGGCCAAGGTCACCGGCATCCTGGCGAGCGCGGGCATCAGCATAGACGCCATGCTGCAGCGCGAAGCCGATGAAGTGGGCGGCGAGGGCTCCACCCACACCGACCTCATCATCCTCACGCACGACTGCGTGGAGGCCAAGATGAACAACGCCCTGGCGCAAATGCAGGGTCTGCCCACGGTGCTGGCGCCCATCACGCGCATCCGCAAGGAGGAGCTGGCCTGATGCAGTACCTCTCCACCCGCGGCCATGCCGACCGCAAGCGCTTTTGCGAAATCCTGCTCGAGGGCCTGGCGCCGGACGGCGGCCTGTATTTGCCCGAAAGCTATCCCCAGGTTGACGAGGCAACCCTGGCCAGATGGCGCGGCCTGGCCTATGCCGACCTGGCCTTTGAAATCCTCTCGCTGTATGTCGACGACATTCCCGCCGCCGACCTGCAGGCGATCTGCCGCAAGACCTATACCGAAGAGGTGTTCGGCACAAAAGCCATCGTCCCGCTGAAAAAGCTCGAAAACGGCTTGTACCTTGAAGCCCTGTCCAACGGCCCCACGCTGGCCTTCAAGGATATGGCCATGCAGTTGCTGGGCAACCTCTTTGAGTACGAACTGGCGCGCCGCGGCGAAGAGCTCAACATCCTGGGCGCCACCAGCGGCGACACCGGCAGCGCGGCCGAATACGCGATGCGCGGCAAAAAGGGCGTGCGCGTCTTCATGACCTCGCCGAACGGCCGCATGAGCCCCTTCCAGCAGGCGCAGATGTTCAGCCTGCAGGACGAGAACATCCACAACATCGCGATTGACGGCGTGTTCGACGACTGCCAGGACATCGTCAAGGCCGTGTCCAATGACCTGGCCTTCAAGCGCCAGTACAAGATTGGCACCGTCAACTCCATCAACTGGGCGCGTTTGATGGCGCAGGTGGTCTACTACTTCGCCGGCTACTTCCAGGCCACGAACAGCAACACCGCCAAGGTCGACTTCACCGTCCCTTCGGGCAACTTCGGCAATGTCTGCGCCGGCCATGTGGCCCGCATGATGGGCCTGCCCATAGGCAAGCTGGTGGTGGCCACCAACGAGAACGACGTGCTCGACGAGTTCTTCCGCACCGGCGTCTACCGCGTGCGCAGCAGCGCCGACACGCACGAAACCTCCAGCCCCTCCATGGATATTTCCAAGGCCTCGAACTTCGAGCGCTTTGTGTTCGACCTGCTGGGCCGCGACGGCGCCAAGACCAAGGCCTTGTTCCACGACCAGCTCGGCAGCCAGGGCCGCTTTGACCTGAGCGCCGAGGCGGCATTCAAGGCCGCCGCGCAGCGCTACGGCTTTGTCAGCGGCAAGAGCATCCATGCCGACCGGCTCGCGACGATTCGCGACACCCACAAGCGCTTCGTCACCACCATAGACACGCACACCGCCGACGGCGTCAAGGTGGCGCGCGAGCAGTTGCAGCCCGGTGTGCCCATGGTTGTGCTGGAGACCGCGCTGCCCATCAAGTTCGCGGCCACGATTGAAGAGGCGCTGGGCCATGTGCCCGAGCGGCCCGCCAAGTTCGAAGGCATAGAGGACCTGCCCAAGCGCGTCAAGCTGCTGCCCGCCGATGCGGCCGTGATCAAGCGCTACATCGCCGACCATGTGCATTGATCCGGGCCGCGGCCCCGGCTGGAAAGCCCGGCCATGAACGTCATTGGCTTTGCCGGCTACTCCGGTTCGGGCAAGACCACGCTGGTCGAAAAGCTGATCCCCGCGCTCAAGGCGCGCGGCCTGCGCGTGTCGGTGGTCAAGCATGCCCACCACAAATTCGACATCGACCACCCCGGCAAGGACACCTTCCGCCACCGCGTGGCCGGCGCCTTTGAGGTGGTGGTGGCTTCGCAAAACCGGATGGCGCTGATGCGCGAGTTTGAAAAGCCAGCCGAAATGACGGTGCACCAGCTGATCGCCGAGCTTTACGGCGGTGTGGACTGGGTGCTGGTCGAAGGCTTCAAGAGCAGCGACCTGCTCAAGATCGAGGTCTGGCGCGGCCCCTCGGCCGATTACGCCGGCAAGCCCTGTCTCTACATGGACGACGATTTCATCGTCGCCATCGCCACCGACGCCCCCGGCCAGCTGCCCCAGGCAACCTTGCGCCCTGTGCTGGATTTGAACGACGGCGACGCCGTGGCCGAGTACCTGGTCAACAATCAGGAACGTTTTGCCTATTCCTTCGAAGACCGCTTCGGCTAGGCCTGGGTGAAGGCCAGCCCCAAGCCAGCTTTGTTCTGTTCATGCCCTTGTTCCGGACACACCCCGACCATGAGTTCTGCCTCCACCACCACGCCCGCCAGCCCCGCACCACAGCCCGGCCGCGCGCCCCTGAAGCCGCTGGACCAGGCGCTGGCCGAGTTGCTGGCCCGCGCCGCGCCGCTGCCCGGTGTTGAGGCGGTCTCCACTTTTGACGCGGACGGCCGTGTGCTGGCGCAGGACCTGCTCTCCAGCCTCGACGTGCCGGCGCACGACAACAGCTCCATGGACGGTTATGCCGTCCGCGCAGCCGACTGGGCCGAAGGCGCTGTGCTGAGGGTCGGCCAGCGCATTCCGGCCGGCAGCAGCGGCCATGCGCTGGCGCCGGCCTCGGCGGCGCGCATCTTCACCGGCGCGCCCATTCCGCCCGGCGCCGATGCCGTGGTCATGCAGGAAGACTGTGAAGCCGTGGATGAGGGCGTGCGCATCAAGACCCAGCCCCAGTCCGGCCAGTGGATTCGCCGCCGCGGCGAGGACGTGGCCGCCGGCGCCGTGGTGCTGCGCCGCGGTGAACGCCTCTCGCCCGCCTCGCTGGGCCTGGCCGCCAGCATAGGCTTTGACAAACTGCAGGTCGCGCCCCGCGTGCGTGTGGCCTTGTTCTCGACCGGCGATGAACTCGTCATGCCCGGCGAGGTCGCACCGGCCGACATGAAACCCGGCGCCATCTACAACTCCAACCGTTTCTTTTTGCGCGCCTTGCTGCTGCGTCTGGGCTGCACGGTGACCGACCTCGGCATCGTGCCCGACCGCCTCGACGCCACCATTGCCGCGCTCAAGGGCGCGAGCCAGGCGCACGACCTGATACTCACCAGCGGCGGCGTGTCCGTCGGCGAGGAAGACCACATCAAGCCGGCCGTGCAAGCGCTGGGCGAACTCGCCCTGTGGCAGATCGCCATGAAGCCCGGCAAGCCCTTTGCCTACGGCAAGCTCGGCAGCGCGCACTTCATTGGCTTGCCGGGTAACCCGGTGTCCAGCTTTGTGACCTTTCTGGTGCTGGTGCGTCCCTTTTTACTCAAGCTGCAGGGCGCGGCCGAGGTGGCCGCCAGCTCCATCGCATTGCCCGCGCATTTCGACTGGCCCAAGGCCGACAAGCGCCGCGAGTTCTTGCGCGCCAGGCGCAATGCCGCCGGCGGGCTGGAGCTGTTCGGCAACCAGAGCTCGGGCGTGCTGACCTCGGCTGTCTGGGGCGATGGCGTGATCGACAACCCGGCCGGCCAGGCGATTGCCCATGGCGACATGGTGCAGTTCATCCCGTTTTCGGCGCTGATGGCCTGACGCGCCGCACCAAGGCCTTTGCATGAAAGTCACGGTCAAATACTTTGCCTCGATTCGCGAAGCCATAGGGCAGGGCAGCGAGCTGCGCGACACTCGCGCCACCACGCTGGCGGCCCTGCGCGACGAGCTGCTTGCGGCCACGCCCGCGCACGCCGCCAGCCTGGCGCGCGGCCGGTCGGTGCGCATGGCGCTCAACCAGGTCATGTGCGATGAAACGGCCGCCCTCAGCGAAGGCTGCGAAGTCGCGTTCTTTCCGCCCGTGACCGGCGGCTGATCCCGCCCCTTCAGGCGGCCAGCAGCGCGTCCAGCCCTTGCAGGCGCTCGGCCAGTTCGGTGGAGGCCCGTGTCATCGGGCTGCGCAACTCATTGCGAAGCAGGCCTTGCCCGGCCAGGACGGCCTTGAGCGGCCCCGGGTTGGGCTCGGCGAACAGGCCTTCAATCAACGGCTGCAGCGGCGCCCACAAGGCCTGGGCCCCCGCCAGGTCGCCGGCCTGGATGCGCCGCAACACTTGCACAAAACGCTCCGTGTGCAGATGGGCCGCCGCCGCAATTGCACCCCGGCCGCCCTGCGCAGCGGTCGCGAAAATATTCACATCCTCGCCCGCCAGCACCTGCAAGCGCCCATCGGCAATCAGCGCCCGCGTTTTGGCCGGGTCGCCGCCGCAGTCCTTGAGCGCCTGGATGCGCGGGTGATCGGCCAGCGCCAGGATGGTTTCAAGCTCCATGCGGCTACCCGTGCGGTAGGGAATGTCATAAAGGATCACCGGCACGGCACTCACGTCGGCCAGGGCGGTAAACCATTCGATCAGCCCGGCCTGCGACGGCCGTATGTAGCTGGGCGCGGGCAGCAGGATGCCGGCCAGGCCCAGCGTGCCCAGCGCCTTGATGCGCGCCGCCGTCTTGCCCAGGTGGTAGCCTGACAGGCCCATGACCACCGGCAGGCCGGTGGCCTCGGCCATCACGGTGTGCAGTGTTGCCAGCTGTTCGTCCTCGTCCAGGGCGGCGGCTTCGCCGGTGGAGCCGCAAACCACCAGCCCGGCGATGCCGCTGCCCTTGTAATGCGCCACCAGGCGCTTCAATGCGTTGTGGTCGACCTTGCCCTGGTCAAACGGGGTGACAAGAGGGATCCAGAGACCCGAGAAATCGGTGTTGGCCTGATCGGCACTGAACGCTGTTTGCATGAAGACACATCCCAAAAAACTGACCGGCTTGAAAGGCCGCCATCAGAACAAGAGAAGGGTGTCCGCAAAAGACTTGGAAAGTAAGCAGCGGTTCCATCGCTCATTCGACGACGGAACCGCAGCCCCGGTCAAATGAGCAACGGTTTTTTCGATTTGCTGGCGCACGCCGCAAGGCCGCGGGCGCTGTCGAGCGTCCGGGTGGCGAAGCGGTGGGTGTGGCCAGTCATGCGGCAAATCTTACCGTAGGCGGCTGCTTTGAGGGTGGGCGAGTGGCAAAATTGCCACTATGGCTTCACCGCGCGTCCTGATCACCACCGATGACTTCAACCTCGCCGACGAGGTGGCCGCACTGCGTGCCGGCGACAAGCGGGTGGGCGCCGTCTGCACTTTCACCGGCACGGTTCGCGACCGCAATGACGGCCTGAGCGTCAGCAGCATGGAGCTGGAGCACTACCCCGGCATGACCGAAAAAGCCATAGAGGCCATGATCGACGAGGCCATGGCGCGCTTTGACATCTTCGGCGCGCGCGTGGTCCACCGCGTCGGCCTGCTGCAGCCGCTGGACCAGGTGGTGATGGTGGCCGTGACCTCCGCGCACCGCGGCGAAAGCTTCAAGGCCTGCGAGTTCCTGATGGACTACCTCAAGACCCAGGCGCCGTTCTGGAAAAAAGAACAAACGCCCGAGGGCGCGCGCTGGGTCGATGCGCGTGTGGCCGACGACGCGGCGCTGGCCAAATGGGGCATCACGGCGCCCAATGCCTGATGTTCAGTAGCTGACCGGGTCCCGGTACGCCGCTTCGTCGTGAATCGCCCAGTAGGCCTCATACAGCCGTGTCGTGATGGGGCCGGGGAACTGCGGCAGCGGCACGCCATCAAGCTTGGCAATCGGCAAGATGCCGCCGCCGGTCGAAGTTAAAAACACTTCGTCGGCACTGCGCAGCAGCGCGGCGGGCACCGGTCCGGTCTTCAGCGGGATGCCCAGGCGCGCGCACAGCTCCATCGCGGTGCGCCGCGAAATCCCTTCAAGCACGCCCTGGTCGGCCGTGTACACGGTGCCGTCCTTGGCCATGAACACGTTAAAGCCCGGGCCTTCGGTGATGTTGCCGGCGGCATCCACCACGCAGCTGGTGTCGCGCCCGCGGTCGTAGGCGTCGAACATGGACTGCACCATGTCCATCCAGTGGTAGTTCTTGACGGTCGGGTCCACCGAGGCCGCCGGAATGCGCTGGCGCTCGCTGATGTGCAGGTCCAGCCCGGCCAACTGCTTTTCGCGCGAAGCGATCCAGACATAGGGCAGGGCATAGGCGTAAAACCGGTTCTGCGCCAGGCGCGGGTCGCGCGCGCCACGCGGCGGCACACCGCGGGTGCAGACCATGGCGACGTAGGCGTCCCGCAGGCCGCCGGCGCGTACGCAGGCGTGCAGGATATCCCGCAACTCGCCGCGGCTGTAGGGGATGGCCAGGTGCATTTTTTCCATGCTGTTGAAAAAGCGCTCGATATGGTCGCCCAGCCGGAAAAAAGCGCCTTGCCAGGTGCTGGCCACGTCGTAGGTCACGTCCGAGCGGGTGAAACCCCAGTCAAACAGGGAGATCTTGGCTTCCGACAGGGGCACGAATTCGCCTTCGACAAAGGCGCAGCCGCCCTCGAATTCACCGGTTTTGACCTTACGCATGGCGGTTTTCCTTGAGTTGACTTGGGGTGGGAGAGGGAATCGGGAATTAATTGTACGAAGTTCAATATTAATTGAACACTTTTCAATAAACCATAAAATGGCGCATTATTTCTGCTTCTGGAAACCGCCTTGTCCACCAAACCGACTCCACCCCGCCGCGCCGGGCGCCCGCGCAAAACCGGGGACGCGGCGGGCGGCGCGGCGCTAAGCCGCGAGTCCATCCTGCAGGCCGCGCTGGCCCTGATAGACCGTCAGGGCCCGCAGGCCTTCAACATCCGCGAGCTGGCCCAGGCGCTCAAGGTGTTTCCCTCGGCGATTTACTGGTACGTGCCCAGCCGCAATGAACTGATTTCGGGGGCGGTGGCCCTGGCCATGAACGGCGTGGCCGACGACCTGGTCACGGGCCGCTGGCAGGACCGCCTGGTTGCCTTGCTGCGCCGCTACCGTGAAGTGCTCAGGCGCCACCCCAGGCTGGCCCCGCTGGTGGCCAGTGAACTGATCTACAACGCGACCTTCGACGCCACCATGCTGGACCACCTGGTGCAATTGCTCGAAGACGCCGGTTTTGCGGGCGCCGACCTGGTCGATGCCTACAACGTGGTATTTGCCGCCATGTGCGGTTTTGCGACCATGGAGCTGTCCACCGCGCCGGCCGAAGACGCCCAGGCCTGGGAAAGCGCCTGCCGCGCCCAGATCGCCCGCGTCGATGCCCTACGCCAGCCTGCGCTAGCGCGGCACCTGGGCGCGATGCAGAACCGGGCGTTTGTGCTGCGCTGGTCCAGCGGCGACGGCCAGCCACTGGACAGCGGCTTTGAGGCCTGGGTCGACGTGATCGTGCGCGGCGTGGAGTCGCGGGCCAAGGCCCTGCGCCGCGCGGCCGCGGCCTAAGCCGGCCCCCGGCGGCCCTTGAAAAGACGCCCATACCCCCAATGTCTGTGGGGATCAACCATTGGGAACACTCTCCATGCGACAAGACAAACTCACGACCAAATTCCAGGAAGCCCTGAGCGACGCGCAATCCCTCGCGCTGGGCAATGACAACGGCTACATCGAGCCGGTTCACCTGCTGGCCGCCATGCTGCGCCAGGACGATGGCCCGCGCGCGCTGCTGGAAAAGGCCGGCGTCAACGTGGGCGGCCTCACGCAGGCCGCCGATGCCGCCGTCAAAAAGCTGCCCCAGGTGCAAGGCCAGGACCAGATCCAGGTCGGCTCCGAGCTCGCCAAGCTGCTGCAGGCCACCGAAAAAGAAGCCATCAAACGCAACGACCAGTTCATCGCTGGTGAGCTCTTTCTGCTGGCCGTGGCCGACAGCAAAAGCGACGTGGGCCGGCTGGCCAAAGAGAACGGCCTGACCCGCAAGGCACTCGAAGCGGCAATTGAGGCCGTGCGCGGCGGCCAGGGCGTGAACAGCGCCGACGCCGAAGGCCAGCGCGAAGCCCTCAAGAAATACTGCATGGACCTGACCGAGCGTGCCCGCCTGGGCAAGCTGGACCCGGTCATAGGCCGCGACGACGAGATCCGCCGCGCCATCCAGGTGCTGCAGCGCCGCACCAAGAACAACCCCGTGCTGATCGGCGAGCCCGGCGTCGGCAAGACCGCGATTGTCGAAGGCCTGGCCCAGCGCATCGTGGCCGGCGAAGTGCCCGATTCCCTCAAGGGCAAGCGTGTGCTCTCGCTCGACATGGCCGCGCTGCTGGCCGGCGCCAAGTTCCGCGGCGAGTTTGAAGAGCGCCTGAAATCCGTGCTCAACGAGCTGGCCAAGGACGAAGGCCAGACCATCGTCTTCATCGACGAGTTGCACACCATGGTGGGCGCCGGCAAGGCCGAAGGCGCGATGGACGCCGGCAACATGCTCAAGCCGGCGCTGGCGCGCGGCGAACTGCACTGCGTGGGCGCCACCACGCTCGACGAATACCGCAAGTACATCGAAAAAGACGCCGCCCTGGAGCGCCGCTTCCAGAAAATCCTGGTCGGCGAGCCCACGGTGGAGGCCACCATCGCCATCCTGCGCGGCCTGCAGGAAAAATACGAAGCGCACCACGGCGTGCAGATCACCGACCCGGCCATCGTGGCCGCGGCCGAGCTGAGCCACCGCTACATCACCGACCGCTTCCTGCCCGACAAGGCGATAGACCTGATCGACGAGGCCGCCGCCAAGATCAAGATCGAGATGGACTCCAAGCCCGAGGTCATGGACAGGCTGGACCGCCGCCTGATCCAGCTGCAGATCGAGCGCGAAGCCGTGCGCCGCGAAAAAGACGAGGCCTCGCAAAAACGCTTCGAACTCATCGAAGAGGAAATCGGCAAGCTGCAAAAAGAGATCTCCGACCTTGATGAAATCTGGCAGGCCGAAAAAGCCCAGGCGCTGGGCTCCAAGGACGTCATGGAGGAGATCGACCGCATCCGCTTCCAGATTGAGGAGTTCACCCGCAAGGGCGACTTCAACAAGGTCGCCGAGCTGCAATACGGCAAGCTGCCTGAGCTCGAAAAACGCCTGAAGGAAGCACAGGACAGCGAAGCCAGCAAGGGCAAGTCCAACGCGCCCACGCTGCTGCGCACCCAGGTCGGCGCCGAAGAGATCGCCGAGGTCGTGGCGCGCGCCACCGGCATCCCCGTGAGCAAACTCATGCAGGGCGAGCGCGACAAGCTGCTGCAGATGGAGGGGAAGCTGCATGAGCGCGTGGTCGGCCAGGACGAGGCCATCAGCGCGGTGGCCAACGCCATACGCCGCTCGCGCTCCGGCCTCTCCGACCCTAACCGCCCGACCGGCTCCTTCCTGTTCCTGGGCCCCACGGGCGTGGGCAAGACCGAGCTGTGCAAGGCGCTGGCCGGCTTTTTGTTCGACAGCGAAGACCACCTGATACGCGTCGACATGAGCGAGTTCATGGAAAAACATTCGGTGGCCCGCCTGATAGGCGCGCCCCCGGGCTATGTGGGCTATGAGGAGGGCGGCTACCTGACCGAAGCCGTGCGCCGCAAGCCTTACAGCGTGCTGCTGCTCGACGAGGTCGAAAAAGCCCACCCCGACGTGTTCAATGTGCTGCTGCAGGTGCTGGATGACGGGCGCCTGACGGACGGGCAGGGCCGCACGGTGGACTTCAAGAACACCGTGATCGTCATGACCAGCAACATCGGCTCGCCCATCATCCAGTCCATGGTCGGCAAGCCGACGGAAGAGATCAAGGACGCGGTGACCGATGAGCTCAAGAACTACTTCCGGCCCGAGTTCCTGAACCGGATTGACGAGACCGTGGTCTTCCACGCGCTGGATGCGAAGAACATCGAGTCCATCGCCCGCATACAGCTCAAGGTGCTGATCGCCCGGCTGCGGAAGATGGACCTCACGCTGGACGTGTCGGAAGCGGCAATTGCCGAACTCGCCAAGGTCGGCTTCGACCCGGTGTTCGGCGCCAGGCCGCTCAAGCGCGCCATCCAGCAGCGCATCGAGAACCCGCTCAGCAAGCTGCTGCTCGAAGGGCGCTTTCCGCCCAAGAGCACGATACCGGTGGACGTGGATCCTATCCGCGAGCCGGGCGTGTTCAGGTTTGAATCGACGGTTCACTAGAGGCCTGTTGACGGGCTCCGGGCCACCGTTTTCATGGTGAGCCTCACAACCCGCCCTGGCTCGCGCCGGGGCGGGTTTTTTTACGCCTGTGCCAGGGAAAAAATGCTGGAATCGTCCTACAGCTGCACTGCCCCGCGCGGCCTACGATGGTCTTCTACCCTACCGGATGTGCCATGCCCAACCGCCTTGCCCGCGCCGCGCTGCGCACCGCTTGCCTGGCGGCAGGTCTGGCCGTTGGCTCGCAGGCCGGTGCCCAAACTCAGGACACCCAGGACCCGGGCGTGCGCTCCCTCAAGCCGGTGACGGTCAGCGCCAAAGGCAATAGCGACCCGGTCGAGAAGTCCTACCGGAAGATGATTCGGGGCATGGACCTCTTCGAGCGCGAAAAAAGCCTGGCGCCCAATGCCTCGCTGCGCTTCAAGTTGTTGCCGCGCCGGCGTGACACCGACATGAACGCGATTTCCATCGAAGTGATAGGCACGACCATGGACTTTCCCGTGGCCATCGCACCCGACCGGACTTTCAGCCTGCCGCGCGACGCCAAGGCCTTTGCCGAGGATGCGCAGGTCATTCCCAACCGCAAGGCGCAGAGCATGACCTGGCGCACCGAAATCCGCACCCCGGGCCTGCCGCCGGGCACGCGGCGCCTGGGCGATTTGCGGCTGGAGTGCAGGGTGGGCATGGAGGCCGGGCTGGTTTCGCGCGGCACAAGCATCATTGGCGCCATTGCCGGCGCCGTGTTCGACACGCCGGCCTATTGCGACAAGAAGGTGCCGCTCTACCTGTTCTTTTCCGAGCGGCCGCTGTTCAGCGTCACGCTGGCGGCCGGCGGGCGCCGGGAAGTCCTGCCCCTGGCCATGTTGTACGCCGCCGCGAGCGACGATCCCAAGCTGGACAAGGACCTGCCCGACTGCGACTGCGAGGTGCTGGTGGACCGCACTTACTTCCTGCCACTGGGCGACCGCAGCTGGCCCGACGACACACTGGTCGAGTTTGACTACATGGAGGGCGGATGATGGCGCCGGGCAAGCTGTTGGCCTGCATCAGCCTGGTGGTGCTGGCGGGCTGCGCAGCCACGCCTGAGGAAACACGCCCTCCTTTTCGCGACAGCCAGCTGTCCATGCAGGGCGCGCAGGCCCTGGTGGTTCCCGGAAGCAGCACCAAGGCCGATGTTGCCGCCGCACTGGGCCCCGCCACCGTGGTCCGCTTTGACAGCGGCTACGAAGTCTGGGCTTACCGCGAAAAGCCCCCCAAAAGCGAGACACCGGGTGCCGAGTTTGTCATCCTGTTCTCGCCGGCAGGCGTCGTGCAGAAAACCCGGATACGTCCGCGCTATGAGGTGCCAGCCAAGTAGCCGGCTCAGTCGCCCAGGCCCACGAAGATGTTCTGCACGTCATCGTTGGCATCGACGGCCGCCAGGAAGGCCTCGACTTCTTCGAGTTCGGCGGCGCTCAGGCTGGCCGGGCTGATGGGATTTTTGGCCTTGTAGCCCAGCTTGGCCGACAGCACGGTAAAACCTTGCGCGGGCAGGGCGCGGCTCACGATGTCCAGGTCGGCATGGTCGGTCAGGAATGTTGTCGTGCCTTCTTCATGGCCCGGCTCAAAGTCCTGGGCACCCGCCTCAATCGCGGCGAGTTCGGGGTCGGCCCCTGCCACTTGCGGCTCGGCTTCAATCATGCCGACATGGTCGAAGTCCCAGGAGACCGAGCCCGAGGTGCCCAGATGCCCCTTGCGGAACAGCACGCGGATTTCCGAGGCCGTGCGGTTGAGGTTGTCGGTCAGGCATTCGACCATGAGGGGCACGCGGTGAGGCGCGAAGCCTTCATAGATCACGTGCTCGAAATGCACGGTGTCGCCGGTCAGCCCGGCGCCTTTCTTGATGGCCCGCTCCAGGGTGTCCTTGGGCATGGAGACCTTGCGGGCCTGCTCCACCACCAGGCGCAGGCGCGCGTTCGAGGCCGGGTCCGCGCCGTTGCGCGCCGCCACCATGATTTCCTTGGCCAGTTTGCCGAACAAGCGGCCCCTGGCATTCGCGGCCAGTTCCTTGCCTTTTGCTTTCCACTGCGCGCCCATGTCTGTTCTTCCTTGCTGTTGTTGTATCCGGGGTGGGCCCTGCGGCAAGGCGTAAATCACACGCCGCGGGACCGGGGGGTCTCCGGTTATACACCCATACGGCGGGGCCGGGACAGTAGGACGGCACCGACGCGAATTTCAGCCCCTTTCCGCCAGAACGCCGGCGGCGCGGCGCTAAGTTGGACCCCTGTCGACATGAAAGGAGCTGACATGCCAAGAGGTGACAAATCGGCCTATACCGACAAACAAAAGCGCCAGGCGGAGCACATCGAGGAAGGCTATGAGGACCGCGGCGTCGGCAAGGAAGAGGCCGAGCGCCGCGCCTGGGCCACGGTGAACAAGGAAACCGGCGGCGGCAAAAAATCCGGCTCGGGCCGCGGCAAGGCGGAAAACCATGCGCCTTCGCGCAAGGGCGGGCGGCTGGGCGGCGCGGCGGCTGCGTCGCGCAGCGCGGCCGAGCGCTCGGCCTCGGCCAGAAAGGCTGCGGCGACGCGCAAGCGCAACGCCGCGTCGAAATAAAGGCTGCTGGCTTACTTGACCGGGATCACGGTACCGGCCGGCACCGGAACGGCGGTGACGCTGTTTTGCGGCGAGCCTTCAATGACGCGGTCCGAATAGGTCAGGTAGACCAGGGTGTTGCGTTTGGTGTCTATCATGCGCACCACGCGCAGCCGCTTGAAGACCAGCGAAATGCGCTCGCTGAACATCTCTTCCTGCTTGTCCAGCGGCTTGTCGCCAAAGCTGATGACGCCGGTCTGCCGGCAGGCGATGGAGGCTTCGGCCTTGTCCTCGGCCAGGCCGAACGCGCCCTTGAGGCCGCCGGTCTTGGCGCGCGACACATAACAGGTGACGCCGGCGACCTTGGGGTCGTCATAGGCGTCGACCACGATCTTGTGGTCCGGGCCTATGAACTTGAACACGGTGTCCACCGCGCCGATTTCCTCGCCGCCCGCGCCGCCGCAGGCGGACAGGAGCAGCAGCAGGCCCAGCGTGCTGAATGCGGGGCGCAGGCGTTGTAGGTATTGGGTGCTCATGGAATATCCCTCCTGGTATGTGTTGGATGCCGTGGGCTCGCGCGGCCCGGGTTTCTAATGTACAAAACCCGCGCCCCGTGCAAACCGCCCCTGTGCAAGAAGGGCAAGCAAATGTCAGCTCAAGGCTTTAAAAGCTCAAAAAAGCCGCTGGCCAGGCGCTCGCCATTGACCATGATGTCCACCTCATGGCGGCCGGCATGGTGCACGCGTGTCGTGAAGTCGCGCACCACCTGGCTGCGCGAAAGCTGCAGGCTCTGGCCCGGCGCCAGCTCCAGTTCCTTGAGCTTGAAGACCTTGGCCGAGCTGCTGCCGGTTTTTTTGACGTAGTGGATGGTGTAGTCCACCACCAGACGCTGGCTCTGGCGCGAGGTGGACTGCAGCGTGAACGACAGCTCCAGGCGTTCGCCCAGGGTCAGCTTTTTCGGGCTGACGGAAAAGCCGCTGATGCTGACAGCCGCTTTTTTGCCCGCGCCTATCACGCCCAGCGCCTGTTTGTCGCCCTGTTTGATCAGCGTGCGCAGCGCATGCCGTGCGATCCACGCGGTATGCGGGTTCTCCAGCGGCCAGCTTTTCAGGCGTTTGAGCACCCACGCCGGGTGCAGCTTGGTGATGTCGTTGAGGTGGTTGGCCACCGACTTGCGCACATAGAGGCTGCCGTCGGCCTTGAGCGTTTCCAGGATGGGCGCGGCCAGCTCAGGGTCGGCCATCAAGGCATCCAGCCTGAACGACCAGGGCAGGCGAGGGCGGCTGCCTTCGCTGGCCAGGCGCCGCACATGCTCGCTTTCGTCCGTGGCCCAGGTTTTCATCACGGCCAGCGTGCGCTCAGGGTCCTGGCGGATGAACTCGCGGATGGCGAACTCCGAGCTGCCGAAGGCGGTGAAGAACTTCAAGGCCTCCATGGAGGTGTCAAAGTCCTCGCGCCCGTACAGGCCCACATAGTCCGGCAGCACCAGGGTCACAAAGCCGCTGTTGATGCGCGGCGCGAGCTTGCGCAGGATGGCGATGCTTTTGCGGTAGTCGGCGGGCAGCGTTGCGTGCAGGCATTCGCTGGTGCGCCGCAGGCGCTGCATCAGCGACAGCGCGTCCAGCCCGGGCAGCGCCAGTTTCAGAAATTGCTTGCCGTCAAAACGCGGGTAAACCGCCGCGGTCTCCGCCGCGATGTGGCGGTAGCGCGCGGGATCGAAGATGTTTTTGAGGGCGGGTGCGGCGGTGTCGGGCATGGCGACCGATTCTGCCACCGCGCGCTTTTTCCAGGCTGCTTATTGCAAGGCGGCCCGCGGGTCGAAGGTTTTGAAGGCTTCGGCCATGTCTTCATAGGCCTTTTTGGCGGCCTTGTTGCCGGCCGGCGGCTGCGCCAGCTGCAGCACAAAGTAGAAGTCGCCCGGCGGCTTACCCGGCAGGCCCCGGCCCTTGAGCCTGAGCTTGCTGCCCGGCGATGAACCCGCGGGGATGGTGACCTCGACCCAGCCCGTGGGCGTGGGCGCCTCGACTTGCGCGCCCAGGGCGGCCTCCCAGGGTGCCACGGGCAGGTTTATGGAGACGTCGCGGCCCTCGGCGCGGTAGAGCTTGTGCGGCAGGAATTCCACCTCCAGGTAAAGGTCGCCGGCGCCGCTCTTGCCGGTACCGGGCGCGCCCTGGCCGGCCAGGCGGATTTGCTGGCCGGCGCGTATGCCCTTGGGGATGGTGAATTCAATGCTGCGCGCCTGGCCGCGCTTGCCGGGCACGCTGAGCTGCAGCGTGCGGCTGGCGCCCTGGTAGGCGTCCTCAAGGGTGATCTGTATCTTGGCGTGCTGGTCCTCGCCGCCCGTGTCGAAACCCCCGAAGCTGCCGCCACCCAGGTCGGCGCCCATGCCGCGGAAGATGGCGTCAAAAAAGTCGCTGTGGTCAAAGCCCCCGGCCTCGCCGAAGAAGGCGCGGCCTTCGGCCTGCTCGCGGGCCTGCCAGCCCGGCGGCGGCCGGAACTCCTGCCCGGCCTGCCAGTTGGCGCCCAGCCTGTCGTAGGCGGTGCGCTTTTCGGGATCGCGCAGCACCTCATAGGCTTCGGCAATTTCCTTGAAGCGCGCCTCGGCGTTTTTTTCCTTGCTGACGTCGGGATGGTATTTGCGCGCCAGCTTGCGATGGGCTTTTTTGAGCTCATCGGGCGTGGCATCGCGCGCCACGCCCATGATCTTGTAATAGTCCTTGTATTCCATGAAATACCTTTGCCAGGATGGGTTTAGCTGGGGGCCGCCCTGTCGGGCAGCCGCCGTCAGCCTCATAAATGGGGGCGGCTGCCCCAGGGTCAACCCGCAGTCGCGCTGGAGTTGCGCCCCTACTGCGCGGGCCCGGCGCTCCCTATCATGGCCGGATGATTTCCAGCACCCCCCGGACAGCACTTCGCACCCTGTTTGACGCCCAGCACCAGGCCAGCCGCGCCCAGGCCGAAGTGCCGCTGGCGCTGCGCCGGGACCGCCTGCTGCGCATACGCGCCTTGCTGGACCGGCACGGCGCCGAGCTGGCGCAGGCCGTCAATGCCGACTTCAGCGTGCGCTCGCCCCAGCTCACCGAAATTGCCGATATTTTTGTGCTGCGCTCGCTGCTGTCCAGCACGCTCAGGCAGCTGTCCCGCTGGATGAAGCCCGTCAAGGTGCGCACGCCGCTGTACCTGCAGCCCGCGCGCGCCTATTTGCAGCGCCAGCCGCTGGGCGTGGTGGGCGTGATCTCGCCCTGGAACTATCCGGTGCAGCTTTCGCTGGGCCCGGTCATCACGGCGCTGGCCGCGGGCAACCGCGTGATGCTCAAGCCCAGTGAACTCACGCCGCGCACCTCGGAGCTGCTGGCGACGCTGCTGGGGCAATCCTTTGCGCCCGACGAGCTCTGTGTGGTGCAGGGCGACGGCCAGCTGGCCGCCGAATTTGCCGGCCTGCCGTTTGACCACCTGTTTTTCACCGGCTCCACCGCCGTGGGCCGCAAGGTGGCCGAGGCCGCCGCCGCCAACCTGACACCGACCACGCTGGAGCTGGGCGGCAAGTCCCCTTGCATCATCGATGCCTCCTGCGACATCGACAAGGCCGCCATCAAGATCGCGCACGGCAAGTTGCTCAACGCCGGCCAGACCTGCATCGCGCCCGACTACGTGCTGCTGCCCCGGGGCAGCGAAACGGCGTTTGGCGAGGCTTTTGCCCGCGCCGTGGCAACCCTGTTTCCCAGCATCACCGGCAACCCCGACTACGCGGCCATCATCAGCCCGCGGCACCTGGAGCGGTTGCAGGCGCTGCTGGCGCAGGCCGAAGGCGAGGGCGCGCGCCTGCAGGCCGTCCAGCCCGCCATTCCCGGCGTGGCCGCGGCTTCGCGGCAGATGGCGCCTGTGCTGGTGTTTGATGTGCCGGCCGGCTCGAAACTGCTCAGCGAGGAAATCTTCGGCCCCATACTGCCGGTGATTCCCTACACGGCCATCGACGAGGCGATCCGCTACGTCAACGCCAGGCCGCGGCCGCTGGCGCTGTACTGGTTCGGCACCGACACCGGCTCGCGCGACCATGTGCTGGCGCGCACCGTGAGCGGCGGCGTCACGGTGAACGACACGCTGATGCACATCGCCCACGAAAACCTGCCCTTTGGCGGTGTCGGCGACAGCGGCTGGGGCGCCTACCACGGTGAAGCCGGCTTCCTGCGCCTGTCGCAGCAAAAGCCGGTGATGCTGCAGTCCAAGTGGGCGCGCGGGGACTTGTTCTACCCGCCGTATGGCAAGCGCTTCGAGCAGGTCATGGGTTTGCTCAAGCGCCTGATCTAGCGCTGGGCCGTCAAGGCGCCGCCCCAAACACCTGCGCCCAGTAGATGCCCGCGCTGCTCTGCGGGTTCACCACAAAGGCGGCGCCCATTTCGCTGAAAGCCGGCGACATGATGTTGGCGCAGTGGCCGGGGCTGTTCATCCAGCCGCGCACGGCCGCATCGGCGCTCAGCTGGCCGGCGGCGATGTTCTCGCCGATGGCATGCCAGGTGTAGCCGGCGCGCGTGGCCCGGCCGTCCACCGTGCTGCCGTCGCGGCCGGTGTGGCTGAAGTAGTCGTGGCGCGCCATATCGCCCGCATGGGTGTTTGCAATGCCGTACAGCGTGGGGTTCAGCCGCAGCGGCGGCGCTGGCGCGAAAGCCTTGTCGCCGCAGCGCCGCGGCCGGGCGCGCGCCTCATTGACCAGCGCCAGCACCCGCGCCTGCACCTCGCCCGCCTGCGCCGCCGCGGGCGGCGAAAAGGGCGCGGCCAGCAGCACCCAGGTTTGGGTGCCGCGCTGGTGGAAGCCTGCCTCCAGCAGTTCGGCATGCATGGCCGCCCCGCAAGAGCTGCCGAGCGCTTTTTGTGTCAGGGCCGCGGTCCCGCCGGCGCCGCGCACCGTGATCTGCAGGGTGCTGACGGCGCGGTAGTCCACGGTTTTGAGCGCGCTGTCGAGCTTGCGGCCGCTCGCGACCAGCGCAGCGGCTTGCGACAGCGCGGCATTTTCACGCAGCGGGGCGGCCGGCCGGCCGCCTTTTGCGCAGCCCTGCTGGCGCAAGGCGTTCAGCGCGCGCAGCAAGGTCGCGTGGTCCTGCGCCGCGGGTTGCGCTTGCGCCGGGCCGGCAGCCGCCAGCAGAAAGGCCAGCACCGCGCAGCCGGCCGCATACGGCCAGGCGCGCTGCGTTTTCCCCAAGCGGCTCCGGATAGTCATGGCCCATGATAGCCAGCCGTGCCGCGCGTCCGCCGCGGGCTCCCGGCATAGTCACGGCGAGCCGATAAGATAATTTTGAAAAATCCGAATCCTTTTGGCGTCACCAGGCCTCTTTGTCAGCATCCACCACAGCCAAGGAGTTCCTGATGTTTTTCCTGCAACGAAATCTTCCCGCCTGGGAGCGGGCCCTGCGCCTGGGCGGCGCGCTGCTGCTGGCCTGCGCCGGCCTGCTGTGGCTGCCGGCCGGCTGGCCCATGGCGCTGGCTCTGGCCAGCGCGGCCGGGCTGGGCCTGACGGGTATCGCCGGTTTTTGCCCCGCCTGCGCGCTCGTCGGCCGCAAGCCCGCAGCCAAAGGCAAGCCATGAAGGCCAGCGCCCAACTGGTGGACGCCGCGCGCGGCGGCGACACCCAGGCCATCGCGCAGCTGCTCACCCAGTGCCAGCCCGACCTCAAGCGTTTTGCGCGCCGCACCTGTTCCAGCGCCGAGGACGCCGAAGATGCGGTGCAGGCCGCGCTGTGGCAGCTCTACCGCAAGATAGGCGCGCTGCGCACCGCGGCGACCTTTGCCGTCTGGCTGTTTCGCATCGTCGAGCGCGAATGTTTTCGCCTGTTTCGCGGCCGCAAGGCCGCGCAGGGCCAGGAGGGCGTCGACGTGGAGGCCGTCGCGGCGCAGGCGCTGCCGCTGGACCTGCGGCTGGATTTGAGCCGCGCCATCGCCGCCTTGCCCGAGGCCTACCGCGAGGTGCTGATCCTGCGCGACGTCGATGAGCTCACGGCGCCCGAGGTGGCGCAGCAGCTGGGCCTGGGCGTGGACGCGGTCAAGAGCCGGCTGCACCGGGCGCGCGCCATGGTGCGGGAGCGCCTGATGGCCAGCGGCTACTGGGACAAGGATGGCGGTATCGACGGCCTGCGATGAGCGCCGGCTACCGGTCGTCCCCGGAACCTCCACCGGCGGTCGAAAGCATGGGCTACCTGGCCTGGCACCCCCGTAGAATGGCCCCCAAAATAACCTGGAGGGGTGCGCCATGCCTTTTGTCGGATTGGGATTGCATTTTTTTGTGGCGGTGTTCTTCGCCGTCCACGCCCTGCGCAGCGGCCAGCAGCTGTACTGGCTGATCATCCTGTTTTCTTTCCCCTTGCTGGGCAGCATCGTCTATTTCCTGGCGGTCTACCTGCCGGACTCGCGGCTCGAACGCGGCGCGCGCAAGGTGGTGGCCGCCGCCGCGAAAACGCTCAATCCCACGCGCGAACTCAAGGAGGCGCATGCCGCCTTCGAGTACACGCCGACCGCGCAGAACCAGATGCGGCTGGCCGCCGCGTACCTGGAGGCCGGCCAGCCCCTGGAAGCCGCCCAGAGCTACGACGCCTGCCTCAAGGGCCCGTTCGCATCCGACCTGGAGATCAGGCTGGGCGCGTCGCGCGCCTATTTCGCCTGCGAGCGCTATGCCGAGGCCGTCACCCATCTGGAATTCATCCGCAAAACCGACCCCGCCTTCCGGGCGGAGCAAATCTCGCTGCTGCTGGCCCAGGCGCTGGCGGGCGCCGGCAGGAGTGTTGACGCCAGGGCGGAATTCGAATTCGCGATGGAGCGTTTCGGCAGCTTTGAAAGCCGCGCCGAATACGCCATTTGGGCCGCGACCAGCGGCGACACCGCCACCAGCGCGCGCCTGCAAATTGAACTGCAGCGCTCCATGGAGCGCTGGAACCGGCACACCCGGGAGCTCAACAAGCCCTTGCTGCGACGGCTGAATGCGGCGTTTGACCGCCGCTGAAGATCGCAGGCCCGGGCCTTGTCGCTGACCGGCATCGCATGCGCCTGGGCCGCCCCTCATTGAAAGTCCGCTTGCTGGTCATGCTGGCGGTTGTGCCGCTGATCACCTGGTTCGCGGTCAAGCCCGTGCGGGTGGTCGCGCCAAAGCTGGTGGGCGTGAGCTGCCTGAACGCGTCGGTCTGCGTCGACGACCCCACCCGGCTGGTAGAGGCCGCCGGCCTGTACGCGGAGGCCGTGGCTTTTGTGCCTGAGCTGCTGGGCCCCTTCAAAAGCAAACCCCGCGTCATTTTTTGCGCGACGCAAGCCTGCGCCGACGCGTTCGGCCTGGGCGCACGCGCGGCGGTCACCGTGGGCACCTGGGGAACGGTGATAGGCCCGCGCGCCTGGGAATCCTTTTTTGTGCGCCACGAACTGATCCACCACGCGCAGGCAGAGCGCATCGGCACCTTGCGTCTGCTGTTCAAGCCGCAATGGTTTGTGGAGGGCATGGCTTATGCGCTGAGCCAGGACCCGCGGCAGCCGCTGACCGAGCCTTTTGAAAGCCAGCGCAGGCGTTTCCTGGCCTGGTATGGCGCCGTCGGCAAGCAGGGGCTGTGGCAGGCGGCCCGGGAGCTTTAGGCCCGCTGCGCCTATTTCTGGAAATGGCTGGGCGGCTGGCCCATCGCCGCCTTGAACATCGCGGTGAAGGCGCTGTCGCTGGCATAACCGCTGGCCGCCGCCACGGCGCTGACCGACAGCCCGCGCGTGAGCAGGGGCAGGGCGTGGGCCAGGATGGCCTGCTGGCGCCACTGCTGGTAGCTCAGGCCCAACTCGTCGCGAAACAGCCTGGCCACGGTGCGCTCGCTGGCGCCGGTGTCCGCCGCCCATTCGGCCAGGGTGGCCCGCTCGGACGGCGCGCGCAGCACCGCTTCGCACAGCGTACGCAGCCGCTTGTCGCCGGTTTGCGGGTGCGGCATGGGCACGCCCAGGGCCTGGATGTCGGCATGCGTGAGTTCGTCCAGTACCAGGCCGCTGAGCAGCTGTTCGCGCGAGGATGCCAACGGGCGTTCGGGCGAAGCGGCGTCGAGTGCGCTGATCGATTCGCGCAGCAGCGGCGACACCACCAGCACGCGGCAGCCGCTCCAGCCCTTGGGCGTGGCGCTGGCGTCGATGTAAAGCGTGCGGAACTCGGCGGCCTCCAGCACGGTGATGTGGTGCTGCGCGCCGGGCGCGATCCAGACCGCGCGCGAGGGTGGCACGATGTAGGTGATTTCGCCGCCCGCGCCGTCGCTCTCGGCCGTGACCTGCACGACGCCGGTGGCGCAATAGGCCAGTTGCGCCCAGGCGTGGGAATGCGGCTCGAAGTGGGTGTCGGCCGGCATGGAGCGGGCGCGCACGCGCACCGGCCGCTTGGGGCTGGGCGTGAAGCTGTCGGTGTCGCCCACCGGCATCAAGCGAAGGGCAGCGTTACGCGGCATGGTGGATCGCGGCTTGGGCGGCTTGGGTGCCTTGGAAGGGTTTGTCTGAAATTCGATGAATCATGGCTATTTGTCGCATTTCAGCAGGCAAGGCCAATACTACGATAGCGCCATGAATACTTCAAGCACCGCCGCCGCGACCGCCGGCAACGCGATTTCACTCAAGCAGGACGCCAGCGTCATCGGCCTGGTCGGCACCGCTCACCTGATCAGCCATTTCAGCCAGCTGCTGCTGGCGCCGCTGTTTCCCTGGCTCAAGGAAGCCTTCAACGTCAGCTATGCCGAGCTCGGCTTTCTGATGACCCTCTTTTTTGTCACCTCTTGCGCGGTGCAGGCCTTGTCGGGTTTTGTGGTCGACAAATTCGGCCCGCGTCCCATCCTGTTCGGTGGCCTCACTTTGCTGGGCCTGGCGGCCTTCGGTTATTCCATCAGCACCAGCTACTGGATGATGGCCGGCTTTGCCGTGATCGCCGGCATAGGCAACGGCGTCTTCCACCCGGTCGACTACACGCTGCTCAACCGCAAGGTCAGCGCGCCGCGCCTGGGCCATGCCTACAGCGTGCACGGCATCACCGGCAGCCTGGGCTGGGCGCTGGCCCCGGCCATGCTGGTGCCGCTGACCTTCGCATTTTCCTGGCGCGTGGCGCTGGCCTGCGCGGGTGTGCTGGCCTTTGTGGTGCTGGCCGTGCTGGTGGCCAACCGCGACAAGCTGACCTTGAGCGTCACGGCGCCGGCCAAGGGCGTGCCGGCGGCCGACAGTTCGCTGGGCTTTTTGAAGATTCCCGCGGTCTGGATGTGTTTTGCCTTTTTCTTCTGGTACGCGATCGTGCTCAGCGTGGTGCAGGCCTTCGCGCCCGAGGCCGCGCGCCACCTGCATGAGGTGCCGCTGCCGCTGGTTGCCATGTGCCTGACCATCTATATGGTGTGCAGCGCCGGCGGCATGGTGTTCGGCGGTTTTCTGGCGTCGGACCCGGCGCGCTGCGAGCGCATCGTGGGCGTGGGTTTTGGCGTGGCGGCGGTGTTCGCGCTGCTGCTGGCCCTGGGCAGCTACCCGGCCTGGGTGGTGCCGGTGTTGTTCGGTGTCATGGGTTTCGCCTCGGGCATTGCCGGGCCCTCGCGCGATTTGCTGGTCAAGCGCTCCACGCCCGAAAACGCCTCGGGCCGTGTCTACGGCGTGGTCTACGCGGGCCTGGACATTGGCCAGGCTGTCTCGCCACTGGTCTTCGGCGCCATGATGGACCACGGCCAGTACCGCGGCGTGCTGCTGGGCCTGGCGCTGATGCAGGCCGTGCTGATCGCCAGCGCCTTCAATGTGCGCCGCGTGCGCCGCACGGCGCTGCCGTCGGCGGGCCGGCTGCCCACGGCCGTCTAGAAAACCCGGGCCGGGCCGCGGCTTAGGTGCGCGGCAGCAACGGTTTTTGGGGGGAGTTGTGCACGCCCATGGCCTGAAAAGGAGGCCAGGCCTATACTGATTTGCATGACTCTCGACAGGCATGCGACCCAGTTTCCGGCCCGCACCTTGCTGGCCGCGGGCCTGCTGCTGCCGATGCTGGCCGCTGCGCAGGTTGCGCCGCTGAAGTACCAGCTGACGGGCGACCTGGGCCTGGGTGCTTACGGCACACAAAGCGTGATCCGCAGCAAGGACAACGAAACCCGTTTGCTGCCCTACGGTTTTTTTGACTACGGCCGCCTCGCCGTGCGCGTGGATACCCTGAGCCTGAAGACCGTCAAGTTCGGCTACGGCTACCTGGAGTTCGCGGGCCGCGTCAGCCAGGACGGCTGGCGCGCCGACACCGCCGCGCTGTCGGGCCTCAAAGACCGCAAGACCCCTATCCCGCTGGGCATAGGCACATTCCAGGAAACGCCTTACGGCGCCTTGTTCCTCAACGCCTTTGTCGACGCCAACAAGTCGCACGGCAGCCTGCTGGAGGCCACTTACGCGGCGGAGTTCAAGGTGGGAAGCTGGTCCTTCTTCCCGCAGGTGGGGCTGGAGTACAGCAACGCCAAATACAACAACTACCTGTATGGCGTCAGCGCGGCGGAGTCCGCCGCCAGCGGCTTCTCGGTCTACAACGCCGGCGCCTCGACCTCCCCGGTGCTGGGGCTGGGCGTGGACGTTCCGCTGGGCGAACCCTGGACGCTGACCATGCAAGTGCGCCGCAAATGGCTGGATTCTTCGGTGCGCAACAGCCCGCTGATCAGCCGCCGCACGCAGGACACCGGTTATATCGCGGTGTCTTACCGCTTCAGGTAGGCGCGCAAGCGCCGCCCGGGGCCGTGCCGCCAGTGCACAAAGGTCCCGAATGTTGCGGCGCCCACCAGCAGGCCGAGGCGCTCCATTGCCCCACCGTATCGCAGGGGCACATGGCGCGGCGTAGCATGGCCGAAAACCCATGGAGCTTGCGATGGTCCTGAACCGAACTTCGCGGTGGCTGGCTTTGGTGGCGGCGCTGGCCTGGACGCCGTTCGCATCGGCCGATGAGGCCCTGTGGGCGCTGCTCAAAGGGGGCGGCCAGGTGGTGCTGATCCGGCACGCGGTGACGATGCCCGGTGTGGGTGACCCGGAGGGCATGAAGCTCGAGGATTGCGGCACGCAGCGCAACCTCAGCGAGGAAGGCCGCGCACATGCGCGGCAACTGGGCGAGGCCTTCCGCCAGCACGGCGTTGCCATTGGGCGCCTGCTGTCCAGCCCGTGGTGCCGGTGCATCGATACGGCGAAACTGGCTTTCGGCAGAACGCCTGACCTGGCACCGGCGCTGGCCAACCTCTTCGGCCGCAGCGCGGAGGCTGAGCGGCAGCTGGCCGGCCTGAGGCCCCTGGCCGGCGAAAAACCGGTGAGTGGCAATACCGTGATGGTGTCGCATGGCTCGACCATTTTTGCCTTGACCGGCGTGGCGCCGGACACCGCCGAGATGGTGGTGCTCACGCCGCAGGGAGGCGGCCGTTTCAAGGTGGCGGGGCGGATGAGCGCCCACAAACCCTGAGGCCGCGTTTACACCGCTGTGCGGTGCCGCGCGATGCAGGTGTCCAGCACCTCGCCGCTGCCCCGCTGCCACCAGTTGCCGGTCGAAAAAATCTCGACCTCGCTGTAGCCCGCGAAGCCCTGGGCTTCCACCCAGCCGCGGATTTTCGGGATGTCGATCACACCGTCGCCCATCATGCCGCGGTCGTTGAGCAAATCGGTGGTCGGCGTCAGCCAGTCGCAGACGTGAAAGGCCAAGAGCCTTTCCTTGCCGGCGCGCTTGATCTGGGCTTCGAGCTTGGGATCCCACCAGACGTGGTAGACGTCCACCGCGACGCCGAGCGCGCCTGTTTTTGAAGGGTCCAGCGCATCGCAGACGTCGAGCGCATGCTCCAGGGTGTTGATGCAGGCGCGGTCGGCCGCATACATGGGGTGCAGCGGTTCTATCGCCAGCGGCATGTTGCAGGCCCTGGCGTATTCCAGCAGGGCGGCGATGCCGTCAAACACCTGGCTGCGCGACAGCGCGATGTCCTTGTGCGCCGCCTTGCCGGCCAGCGCGCCGGGCAGGCCGCCCACCACCAGCACCAGGCAGGCGGCGTTCAACTCGCAGGCCTCGTCGACGGCGCGGCGGTTGTCCTCATGCGCGGCTTGGAGGCCCGCTGCATCCGCCGCGGGAAACATGCCGCCGCGGCAGTAGCCCGAGAGCTGCAGCCCATGGGTTTTGACCAGCTTTGAAATAAGCGGCAGGCCGGCGGCCGCCACCTGGTCGCGCCAGGGCGAGATCGCGCGTATGCCGCGCGCCGCGCAGGCGTCGAGGATGTCCGCCAGCGGCTGCTCGACACCGCGGCTTTTACGCACGGTCGCGGTGTTGATGGAGAGCCAGCGGTGGTCTTGGGAAAAGTTTCTCATGGCGAAGTTTGATTCGGGTCGGTGGGAGGCGGCGCGATTTTGCGCCGGCGCAGTTCGCGGATGATGGCCGCGTTGTCGAGTTCGCCGTCACCGGCGGCGACCGCCGCGCGCAGCAGGGCCGCATGCGCTTGTGACAGGGGCAAGTCCTGCCCAGCGGCCGCGGCGCTGTCAATCATCAGGCTGAGGTCCTTGAGGTGCTGGCGTATGCGCGACTGCGGCGCGAAGTCGCCGTCCACCATCATCCGGCCCTTGGCCTGCGCCGCGCCCGAGGTCGCCGGGCTGGCCAGCACCAGCGCCAGGAATTGTTCGGGCGCGATGCCCAGGCTTTCCGCGAAGACCATGCCTTCGGCCAGCGCCGCCCGGTTCAGGCCCAGCACCAGGTTGGTGGCCAGCTTGGCCCTGGCCCCCATGCCGGCGCCGCCGACGTGGAAACGCTGGCCGGCCATGGCGGCCAGCACGGCATCGCACTGGCGTAGCGATTCGGTTTCGCCGCCCAGCAGCAAGGTCGCCTCGCCCGCGGCGATCTGCTGGCTGGAGCCCGAGAGCGGCGCTTCGATAAAGGCAATGCCGCGCGCGGCCAGGCGCGCGGCCAGCGCCTCGAGTTCATGCGGTGTGCCGGTGGAGCAGTCGATGATGCTGCGAACGCCGGGGACGGACAGCAAGCCGGCCGGCCCTTCCACCACGCTGAGCACATCGGCGGTATCAAACACGGCCAGCACCACGCAGGAGGCCGCGCCGGCGACCTCGGCCGGGGATGCGGCAGGGCGCCCGCCCTGGCCCGCCAGCGCGGCACGGGCTTCTTCGCGCAGGTCAAAGCCCGTGACCGCAAAGCCCGCGGCGGCCAGGCGCCGCGCGAGCGCCATGCCGACCAGGCCCAGGCCGACGATGCCTATGGCGTCTTTCGCAGCCATGGTTTCACGCCGCGAGCGACGCGCCTCCGCAGATCTGGATGTCCTGGCCGGTGATGGCCGCGGCATCGGGCGAGAGCAGGAAGGCGACCAGCGCGGCGATCTCCCCGGGCTGGATCAGCCGGCCCAGGGGCGGCAACTTGGGCGGGGTGTTGGCGCGCGCCGGGTCGGCCAGCATGGCGGTTTCGGTGGCCGCCGGAGACACCACATTGACGGTCACGCCCGAGGCCGCGGTTTCCGCGGCCCAGCTGCGCGCCAGGGCCACCAGCGCCGCCTTGGTCGCCGCATACTGGCTGCGGCCGGCCATGCCGCGCGCCACGCGGCTGCCGACCAGCACCACGCGGCCGGCGCCGGCCTGCGCCATGGCGGGGACCATCTGGTTGGCGATGCGCGTGACGGCATCGACATGGAGCTGCCACATCAGCTGAGAGTCTTCGCTGGACAGCTCACCGAGCCGGCCCACGCGCAGCACGCCAGCGGCATGGACCAGGGCCTGCACAGTGCCCGCCGAGCGCAGGGCGCGTTCCGTGGCTTCAACCTGGCACAGGTTGACCTCGGTGGACGAAAACGCCGGGTGCACGATGCGTGCGGGCGCGATGTCCAGGCCTATCACGTCCCAGCCCCGGTCCAGCAGGGCCTGGGCGATGGCCAGGCCTATGCCCGAGCTGCTGCCCGTGACGAGTGCGCGTTTCACTTCTTCAGCGGCCATGGCGGGAAACCTTATTCGACACGGATGTTGCCGTCGGTGATGATTTTCTGCGAACGCGCCATGTCAGTGTTCTGGAATTTCGCGAAATCTTCCGGCGTGCCGGGCGTGAGCACCAGGCCTTGCTGCATGAGTTTTTCGCGCATCTCGCCGGCCAGCGCCTTGCTGGTCTCGGCGTTGAGTTTGTGCGTGATCTCGGCCGGCAGTTTGGCCGGTGCCCAGAGGCCGTACCAGCTGTAAAACTCAAAGCCCGGAATCGTCTCGGCCACCGTCGGCACGTCGGGCAGGCTGGGCGCGCGTTTTTCGCCGGTGACGGCGACGACGCGCAGCATGCCGCTCTTGTGGTACTGCAGCGAGCCGAGTATGGGGTCTATAAAGCCGTCGATCTGGCCTCCTATCAAGTCCTGGAAGGCGGGTGCCGTGCCCTTGTAGGGAACCACGGTGTATTCGATGCCGCCGGCGCGCTTGAGCAGCTCGGTCGAAAGATGGCCCGCCGAACCTATGGAGCCGACCGCGAAGGTCATCTTGCCGGGGTTGGCCTTGGCGTAGGCGATCAGCGATTTCACGTCGGTGACCGGCAGGTTCTTGTTGATGGCCACCGACAGCGGCGCCTTGGCAACCAGCGCGATGGGTGTGAAGTCCTTGACCACGCCATAGGGCACGGACTTCATGGTCATCGGCGCGGTCGTGAAGGTGGAGGCGTTAAAGAGCAAGGTGTAGCCGTCGGCGGGCGCTTGCGCCACCACGGCCGCGCCTATGGTGCCGTTGCCGCCCGCGCGGTTTTCCACCACAAAAGGCTGGCCCAGCTGTTCGCCCAGTTTTTGCGCGAGCTGCCGGCCCACCGCATCCAGCGTGCCGCCGGGCGGGAAGGGGATGATGACCTTGACCGGCCGGGAGGGGTAAGCCTGGGCCGCGGCGCCGAAGGCTGCGGCTGCCAGGCCGGCGGCCAGAGTGGCCTTGAGGAAAGTGCGTGTCTTCATGCTTGTCTCCAGGGTTTGTCATGAGAGGCTGGCGGAAGCTTCTGGCGGCTTCTTTGCTATGTTTTCTACTGAATTCCGTGCAGCGACAACAGCGTCTTCATGCGCTGGGTGGCGAGTTCGGGGTGTTCGAGAAGGTTGGCCGCATCGGCCAGGCGAAACAGTTCCGCAAAGTGCTGCAGCGAACGTGTGCTCTGCTGCCCACCCACCATGGTGAAGTGGCTTTGGTGGCCGTTGAGCCAGGCCATGAAGACCACGCCGGTTTTATAAAAACGCGTGGGTGCGGCAAAGATGTGGCGCGACAGCGGTACGGTGGGGCCCAGGATGGCGTGGAATTTCTCCACATGGCCTTGCGCCAGTTCGCCGAGTGCGGCGCTGGCGGCCGGTGCGATGGCGTCGAAGATGCCCAGCAAGGCATCGCTCCGGCCGTGCGTCGCCTCCTTGCCGAAGCCGTCGCCGGCAATCAGCTCGGCGTAGTTGAAGTCGTCGCCGGTGTACATGCGAACGCCAGACCCGTCAGCCCCTCCGGTAGCGGGCAGCCTGCGGCGCATCGCGATTTCTTTGTCCTTGTCGAGCAGCGAGATCTTGATGCCGTCGACCTTGCCGGCATGGGCATTGATGATGCCGAGCGCGGTGTCCATGGCTTTTTCCACATCGCCGCTTCCCCAATAGCCGGCCAGCGCGGGGTCGAACATGTCGCCCAGCCAGTGCAGCACCACGGGCTGCCTGGCCTGGCTGAGGATGCGGTCGTAGACACGTTCGTAGTCGGCCGGGCTTTTGGCCACGCGGGCCAGCGCGCGGCTGGCCATGAGGATCAGCTTGCCGCCGAGTTTTTCAATCGCGGCCATCTGCTCTTCATAGCCGGCGATGACCTCGTCGACGGTCTTGACGTTTTCGAGCACCAGGTGGTCGGTGCCGCAACCGGAAGCGACGAGCGCGCCCGGCACGTCCTTGGCCGCGTCCAGCGAGCGGCGTATCAGCTCCAGCGAAGTCGGCCAGTCCAGGCCCATGCCGCGCTGCGCCGTGTCCATGGCTTCAGCCACGCCCAGGCCCAGCGACCACAGGTGGCGGCGGTAGGCGATGGTGGTGTCCCAGTCGATGGCGCAGGCCAGCCACGGGTCCACTGCCGCCAGCGGGTCGGCCACCACGTGCGCGGCGGAATAGGCGATGCGGTTGAACTTCAGCCCTGCGGCGGGTTTGACGGGTGTGCTGCCGCGCAGCGTGTAGGGCTTGAGGCCGCCGTTATCGCCGGCATGGGGCAAGGTCAGTGTCAGTGCCATGGCGTGCCCCTCAAACCTTCAATGGCGGCACGTTGATCCAGCGCCGCTCTTTCCAGCTTTGCAGGGCCGCCTCGACCAGCTGCACGCCCTTGGCGCCTTCGGGCAGCGTCCACTTGTAGGGTTCGTTCTCGACCACATGGCGGATGAAATGCTCCCACTGGATCTTGAAGCCGTTGTCGTAGGTTTGCGAGTCCGGCACTTCCTGCCATTGGTCGAAGAAATTCATCATCTGCTTCTCGTCGGGGTTCCATACCGGGCGCGGCGTGGTCACGCGCGACTGGGCGCGGCAGCTTGAGAGGCCCGCCACGGCCGAGCCGTGGGTGCCGTCGACGTGGAAGGTGACCAGGTCGTCGCGGCGCACGCGGGTGGCCCAGGACATGTTCATCTGGGCGATGACCGGCTCACCGTTGTGGCCTGTGAGTTCGGCCGTGGCATAGGCCGCGTCGTCGGCGGTGGCCTTGTAGGGTTTGCCGGCTTCGTCCCAGCGTTCGGGGATGTGGGTGGTGCCTATGCAGGAGACGGACTTGACCTCGCCGAACAGGTTGTCCAGCACATAGCGCCAGTGGCACATCATGTCCAGGATCATGCCGCCGCCGTCTTCGCTGCGGTAGTTCCAGCTCGGGCGCTGTATGGGCTGCAGGTCGCCCTCGAACACCCAGTAGCCGAATTCCAGGCGCACCGACAGCATGCGGCCGAAAAAGCCCGCGCGGCGCAGCATGTCGAGCTTGCGCAGGCCGGGCAGGAAGAGCTTGTCCTGCACCGCACCGTGTTTGAGGCCGGACTTTTCAGCCAGGCTGGCAATTTCAACGGCTTCGTTGAGGTTGGTGGCGATGGGTTTTTCGCAGTAGACGTGTTTGCCGGCGCGCAGGGCCTTGGCCAGCAGGGTGGGGCGCATCTGCGTGGTGCCGGCATCGAAGAAGATCGTGTCGTCCTTGCTCTTGAGCGCCTCGTCGAGATCGGTTCCCCAGCGCGAGAGGCCGTGGGCCTTGGCCAGGGCCTCGATTTTTTCGGCATTGCGGCCTATCAGGATGGGGTCGGGCATGACCTTGTCGCCGCTGGAGAGCGTCACGCCGCCCTGTTTGCGGATCGCGACGATGGAGCGGATCAGGTGCTGGTTCATGCCCATGCGTCCGGTGACGCCGTGCATGATGATTCCGAGTCGTTGGGTGGCCATGGGGTCCTTCTCTCTTGGGTTTGGGTAATGCGGCGGCCGCACCCTGGTCCGGCCAGGGGTGTTGAAAGGGTGCGGGGACGCTGCGGGGAAACTTGCCGGGTATTACTGGGTCGGTTGCAAGCCGGCGGCCTTGACCAGTACGGCATTGCTCTTGATTTCGTCCTTGATGTAGGCGTCGAACTGCTCGGGCGGGAGCGTCCATGCATCGGCGCCCAGGGCGGCAAAGCGCTCCTTGACTTCGGGGGTGTTCAGGGCCTTGGCCACCTCGTCGTGCAGGCGGTTGACGATGTCGCGCGGCGTCTTGCCAGGGACCATCATGCCGATCCAGAAGTTGAACTCCGAACCCGGAACGCCGGCTTCCGCCGTGGTGGGAACCTGGGGCAGGGCGCTGGCGCGTTTGGGCGAACCGACCGCAAGGGCGACGAGCTGGCCGTTTTTGATCTGGCCGATGACCGGCGCGATGGGCGAGAAGTAGTAGTCGACGCGGCCGGAGATCACTTCGGTCACCGCTTCGCCGGAGCCCTTGAAGGGAATGTTGGTGGCTTCGATTTTTGCGGCGAGCTTGAATTTTTCGGCGTTCAGGTGGGTGGCGCTGCCCTGGCCGGCCGATGCGAAGTTCATGCTGCCGGGCTTGGCGCGCGCGGCGGCCAGCAGTTCCTGCAGCGTCTTGATGTTTTTGGACGGTGACATCACCAGCACATTGGGCGTGCTGGAAATTGGCGTCACGCCCGCGAAGTCGGCCACGGTGTCAAAGGGCAGCTTGGCGAAGGTCGAGGGGCTGACCGTGTGCGAGGACGAGTGGATCATGATGGTGTAGCCATCCGGCGCGGCCGTGGCCACGGCCTGCTGGCCTATGGTGCCGCTGGCGCCGCCGCGGTTGTCGATCACCAGCGTCTGGCCCATGCTCTGGCTCATCTTGTCGGTGATGGCGCGGGCAATGATGTCGGTGGTGCTGCCGGCGGCGAAGGGCACGATGACCCGTATCGGCTTGTTGGGATAGGCGCCCTGGGCGCCCGCGATCAGGGGTGGCAACGCCGCCAGGCAAGCAAGGCAGGCCAGGGCGGCGCGACGTGTGAATTTCATGGGCTTTGTCTCCTGAAAGAGGTCATTGAAGGGCTGCCAAAGGCCTGTCCATGCCGCCGGTGTTGTGGGGATACCGGTGTGCAGTTTACGCCTAATTCACCATTAAGTGAATTACGAATTGTAAAAACAGCCTTGTCGCCGCGTCAATGACGGCCAGGATCAGCTTCTAAGGACATACCCTAGGATCACCTCGCACATGTGCGAGAGCCGCTCGTGGCGGGCTTTGGGCGCCATCAGGTCGCGCCCGAAGATGGCCGACAGCGTGTGGTTGTTCGACAGGTAGAAATACGACATCCCGGCGATGGACACGTAGAGCTGCACCGGGTCGATGCCGCCGCGAAAGAGCCCGTCCGCGCGCCCGCGCTCGAGGATTTCCGCCAGGGTCTGGACCAGCGGCGAGTTCATTTCCTGCACCCGGCTGGACATGGCCAGGTGCCGGCCCTGGTGCAGGTTTTCACTGTTGAGAAGCGTCAGGAATTCGGGGTGGGCGATGTAGTACTCCCAGGTGAATTCCGTGAGTCGGCGTATGGCCTGCGCCGGCTCCATGTCGCGCAGGTGCAGCTCCGTCTCCGCCGCGCGGATGTCGGCGTAGGCGTTCTCCAGCACGGCCAGGAAGAGCTCGTCCTTGCTCTTGAAGTAGTAGTAGATCAGGCGCTTGTTGATGTCCGCGCGCTCGGCGATCCGGTCCACCCGCGCGCCGCCCAGCCCGTGCTGCGCGAACTCGTCGCGGGCGGCCAGCAGGATGGCCAGTTGGGAGCGGTCGGCGTCGCGCGAGCGGGGTTCGGTGGGCTTTGTTTTGAGGGGCGGCATGGCGAGAATTTAACTGTTTGGTGAATTAAGGCAAGAAATCCTTGGGCGACAGCGCCGTCGGATGTACACAGGGTGGAAGGGTACCCCCATAATTGGACAGGTACCGGCCGTCCGCGCCGGCGCCCTGGGCAAAGGAGATGGCCATGAGCAATTCAGACACGCCTAAAGACGGCGACTTCGCAAACTGGATAGACCAGAAGGCCGAGGCGCTCAAATTTCAGTTGGGTGAAAAATTCCCGGTGCCGCCGCCCGAGCTGCATTCTCCCTCGGTGCATGTGGAGACCGGCCGGCAGAAGCTGGAAGAAGTGCTGCTCGAGCACGAGGAGCCCACGGAAGAGTTTCTCGAAGAACTCCGGGCCCTGGAAGGCGCGCCGCCCTTGAGCGACGAAGAGCTGGCTCGCCAGGCCCTCGAGGCCGGCGGCGGCGACGGCGACGCTGCCACGCCGGAATAAGCACAAGGGTGGCGGCTCGCTGTTAGCTGAAGCCAGGCAGGCGAATGGACCCCCGGGGATATCCGCTCAGCACTTGAGGTGCGCCAGGGGCAGCTCGGTGCTGCTCTTGATGCGGTTGAGCACGATATTCGACCGGATGCTGCCCACGCCCTGGATGCGGGTCAGGCGGCGCAGGACTTGCTCCGAGAGCACTTCGAGGTCGGCGGCGACGATTTGCAGGATGTAGTCCGACTCGCCCGCCACCGAATAGCATTCCAGCACTTCCGGAAAGCCGGCTATTTCGCGTTCGAACGCCGAGCCCTCCTCACCGCTGTGCCGGGTCAGGGTGACATAGGAGATGGCACGCACGCCAAGGCGTATGGCCTTCGGATCCAGCAGGGCCACATAACGGCGGATGATGCCGGCGGCCTCCAGGCGCTGCACCCGGCGGCTGACCTGCGATCCCGACAGGTGCACCTGTTCCCCAATCTGCTGGTGGGTGGCGTGCGCATCGCGCTGTAATGCGGCTAGAAGACTGATATCAAAGCTATCAAGCAGCGAATCATCGTATTTGTCTGATTTCATGCGTGAATTATGCATCCTCAGTCCATTCAAGCCTGCAACTTGCACACCCTTTGCACGGCCAATTCACCACAATCAAAGGCTCTAAAACAGTGTTTGAGGAGCACGATCTTGGCCATAGCCACCTGTGATTTATTGGATAAACCCATCGGCCTGGCCGTGTGTGATGTGAAGGGTGCGCTGTATGGAGCGCATTGATCCAGGCACATTTGGCCGCCTGCAGGCCGATTGGCCCCATTGGCATTTCAGCACCGAACGCGGTGGCCTCATGGCCCGCAGGCTGGTGTTTGCCGACTTTGCCCAGGCCTTTGGTTTTATGGCGCAGGTAGCGGTGATGGCCGAGAAGCGCGACCACCACCCGGAATGGCGCAATGTCTACAACCGCGTGGAGATCACGCTCACCACACACGATGCGCAAGGCCTCTCGCCGCGCGACCTGGAGCTGGCGCGCATGATCGACGCGGCGTGTGACGGCCGACTGCAGCAGGTGCCGGCATGAACACGCAGCCCAGCTCTAGCAAACACGGCCTGGCCGCGGGGATGACACCCACACGGGCCGACTGGACCATAGACCAGGGGTGGGACCACTACAGCGCCGCGGAGCATGCCACCTGGAAAGTGCTTTTCGAGCGCCAGAGCCGCTTGTTGCCGGGTCGTGCCTGCGACGCTTTTGTACAGGGAATGCGCGATCTGCCTATTGCCGCGGACCAGATTCCGGATTTCCGCCGCCTCAACGAGGTGCTGCTGCGCCGCACGGGCTGGCAGATCGTGGCGGTGCCGGGGCTGGTACCCGACGAGGTGTTTTTCGAGCATCTGGCGAACCGGCGCTTTCCGGCCGGCCATTTCATTCGCAAGCCGCATGAACTGGATTACCTGGAAGAGCCCGATGTGTTCCATGACGTGTTCGGCCATGTGCCCATGCTGATGAACCCGGCCATTGCCGACTACATCCAGGCCTATGGCGCAGGCGGGCTGCGCGCGCAAAAGCTGGGCGTGCTGGCCCAACTGGCCCGGGTGTACTGGTACACCGTGGAATTCGGTCTGGTGCAACAGCAAGACGGGCTGCGCATCTATGGCGCGGGCATCGCATCCTCTGCGTCGGAAACGCTGTTTGCGCTGGACGACGCTTCGCCCAACCGTGTGCGTTTTGACCTGCCGCGCGTGATGCGCACGCACTACCGGATCGATGATTTTCAGGAAACCTATTTTGTCATCAACGATCTTGACGAATTGATGTCCCTGGCAAGCATAGACTTTGCGCCGCTGTATGCCCAGGTTCAGCACCAGCAGGAGTTCGCGCCGGGCCAGCTGCTGCCCGGCGACGTGGTGCTGAACCGCGGCACGGGGCTTTACCACGACACCCGACGAGGAGGAAAGTGAAATGGATTTTTCCAAAAAAACCGTGTTGATCACCGGCGCGGCGGGCAATCTTGGTGCTGCGGTGGCCGAATTGCTGTCGGCGCGCGGAGCCCATCTGGTGCTGCTGGATTTGCGGCGCGAGGGGCTGGAGCAGCGCTACGGCCGAACCGCTGATCGGCATATGCTGCTGCCCGTCAACCTGCTGGCGTCCGCGGACGTGCAGGCAGCGGTTCTGGCGGCGCAGCAGCGGTTTGGCCGCATTGACGTGTTGTGCAACCTGGCGGGTGGTTTTCGCATGGGGCCACCCGTGCACGCGACCCAGGACGGCGATTGGGATTTCCTGATGGACGTCAATGTCCGCACGCTTTTGAACATGGTGCGTGCCGTCGTACCCGGCATGCTGGCGGCGGGTGGCGGCAGCATTGTCAATGTGGGGGCGCAGTCGGCACTGCGCGGTGCCGCCCACATGGGGGCGTACTGCGCTTCCAAGAGCGCCGTCATCCGTTTGACCGAATCCATGGCGGCTGAATTGCGGGAGCAAAACATTCGCGTCAACTGCGTGCTGCCTTCCATCATCGACACCCCCGAGAATCGGGCAGCCATGCCGGAGGCGGACCCCGCGCGCTGGGTGTCCCCGCAAGACCTGGCCCAGGCCATCGCGTTTCTGGCGTCGGATGCCGCGCGCGCCGTGCACGGCGTTGCTTTGCCGGTCAGCGGGCTCAGCTGAGGCAGGGCTCAAAGATGTTCCAGCACATAGAAGCTTTTGCGGGCGATGCCATCGTTGCGTTGAACGAAGCGTTTCACCGGGATCCCCGGCCGCACAAGGTTAATTTGTCGATCGGCATTTACTGTGATGAGCAGGGGCAGGTGCCCGCGCAGCATGCCGTGTGTGAGGCCGAGCAGTACCTGGCCGCGGCCAGGCAGCCCAAGCCCTATTTGCCAATGGAGGGGAGCGCGCGTTTTCGCAACGCCATGCAGGAATTGCTGTTTGGCGCGGGGCATGCGGTGTTGCTCCAGGGGCGGGTCGCGACAGTGCAGACCGTGGGCTCCAGCGGAGCGCTTAAAGCGGGGGCTGAGTTGCTGCGCCAGTGGTTTCCTTCCAGCGGCGTCTGGCTCAGTGATCCCACCTGGGACAACCACCGCAGCCTCTTTGAGAGCGCGGGCATTGTTGTTGGCACGTACCCGTATTACGACCCTGCCGGCGGCGTGCGCTTTGACGCCATGCTGGCCGCCTTGCGAGAGTTGCCGCCCCGCAGTGTGGTGCTGTTGCATGCCTGCTGCCACAACCCCACAGGTGTGGATTTGACCCACGCCCAGTGGCTGGAGCTGGTTCCCCTGATTCAGGATCGCCAGTTGATTCCGTTTCTGGATCTGGCCTATCAAGGCTTCGGCGAAGGTATTGAGGAGGACGCTTTTTCCGTGAGACTGCTGGCGCAGGCGGGCATCCCGTTTTTGGTCGCCAATACCTTGTCCAAAAGCATGGGCTTGTACGGGGAGCGGTGTGGTGCCTTGAGCGTGGTGTGTGCGGATGAGCGGCAGGCTGAACGGGTACTCGGACAAATCAAGTTCACCGTACGCCAGAATTACTTCAGCCCGCCCGCGCATGGCGGGCAAATCGTTGCCCATGTGCTGAGTGACCCGGTGCTGCGCGCATCATGGGTGCGCGACCTCACGGGCATGCGCGAGCGTATCCGGTCGCTGCGCCGGCAGTTGCACACAGCACTGGGCCGAAAGCTGGCAGGAGGCGATTTTGCTTACCTGCTCAGCCAGCGCGGCATGTTCAGCTATACCAACCTGGGTGCCGAGCAGGTCAGGCGCTTGCGCGAGGAGCACGCGATTTATCTGGTGAAGTCGGGCCGCCTCTGTATTTCCGGCTTGAATGCGGCTAACGTGGAGCGGGTGGCCGATGCGATTGTTGCGGTGCAATAGGGGCTGCGGGTAGGGTGGATTCACAATGTCTGTGCGAGCCGACGGACATTCCCGATGGCTGCACAATAGCAGGCATGACTGTAGCGACATCCTCCTCCATTTCATCCCCTGCGTCGAAGCTTCCCACTGCGCAGCTTGCCGGCCATCTTTTGGTTGACTGCCTTCTGGCCCAGGGTGTTACCCACGCATTCGGTGTGCCCGGCGAAAGCTACCTGGCCGTGCTTGACGGCCTGCATGCGCGCCGCGGCAAGATCCAGTTCGTCACCTGCCGGCAGGAGGGCGGCGCGGCTTTTATGGCCGAGGCCCACGGCAAGCTGACCGGCCGGCCGGGCGTGTGCATGGTCACGCGCGGCCCGGGCGCCACCAACGCCTCCATCGGCGTGCACACGGCCTTCCAGGACTCCACGCCCATGGTGCTGCTGGTGGGTGACGTGGCCAGCGATTGCCGCGACCGCGAGGCCTTCCAGGAGGTGGACTACTTCAACTTCTTCGGCCCCAGCACCAAAGGCTTTGCGAAGCGCGTGGAGCGCATCGACGAAGCCGACCGCATTCCAGAATACGTGGCACGCGCTTTTGCCACCGCGATGAACGGCCGCCCCGGCCCGGTGGTGCTGGTGCTGCCCGAAGACATGCTGACGCGCATGACGGCCGCGCAGCCGCTGCCGCGCGTGGAGGCGGTGCAGGCCTGGAGCGACCCGGGCTCGCTGCGCACGCTGCGCGAGATGCTGCTCAAATCCGAGAGACCGCTGATCATCGCGGGTGGCGGCGGCTGGACGCCGCAGTCGGCACAGGCGCTGCAGCGCTTCGCCGAAAACTGGAAGCTGCCGGTGGGCAATGCCTTCCGCTTCCAGGACACCTTTGACAACCACCACCCGCTGTATGCCGGCGACGTGGGCATAGGCCTGAACCCCAAGCTGGCTGCGCGCGTCAAAGCCAGCGACCTCATCATCGCCATAGGCCCGCGCCTGGGCGAGATGACGACCGGCGGCTACACGCTGCTGCAGGCGCCGCGCCCCACGCAAAAACTGGTGCACATCCACGCCAGCGCCGAGGAGCTCAACCGCGTCTACCAGGCCGACCTGGCGATCAACGCCACCATGAATGCCGCGGCGCGCTCGCTGGAGGTGCTGACGGCGCCGGTGAGCGTGGCCTGGGAGGCGTGGACGGCGTCGGCGAACGAGGACTACCTGGAGAACCTCAAGCCCACACCCTCGGCCAATTTGCCGGGCGACATCGACATGCCGGCCATCATCGGCCTGCTGCAAAAACATTTGCCGCCTGACGCGGTGCTGACCAACGGCGCGGGCAACTTCGCGAGCTGGGTGCACCGCTTCTTCCGGCACCACGGCCTGGTCAAGGGCCACAAGACGCAACTGGCGCCCACGGTGGGCGCCATGGGCTACGGCGTGCCGGCCGGCATCGCGGCGGCCATCACGACGGGCCGGGTGGCTTTCACGATTGCGGGGGACGGCGACTTTTTGATGAACGGCCAGGAACTGGCCACGGCCGTGCAGCACGGCGCCAAAAGCATCATCGTGCTGCTCAACAACGGCATGTACGGCACCATACGCATGCACCAGGAAAGGGAGTATCCGCGGCACGAAAGCGGCTCGCGCCTGAACAACCCGGACTTTGCGGGCCTGGCGCGCGCCTACGGTTATGCCGGCGTGCGCATCACGCGCACCGCCGAATTCGAGGCCGAATTGCTGGCGGCGCTGGAACGCAAGCAAGGCACGGTGATCGAGGTGACGCTGGACCCGGAAGTCATCACGACGCGCGGCACGCTGTCGGCGATCACCACTGCGGCCACTGCCAGGCTCGCCAGCGGCTCGGGTCTTTGATCCGGCGGACTTGATTCACGACTTGCAAAGAGCAACGGTATGAACGTGGTCTTCGACTTCGGCGCCGTGCTGTTCGAGTGGCAACCGGTTGAGCTTTTACGCACCCACTTGAGCCAGGTCACGCCGACGGCCGAGGCGGCCCGGAAACTGGCGGTGGACATGTTTCACCATGAGGACTGGGCCGCCTTCGACCGCGGGACGCGCGAGTTGCCCGATGTGGTGGCAGCCATGGCGCGGCGGCTGGCCTTGCCGGCCGACTTGCTGCATGGCTTTCTCGCGCCCATTGGGGAGCGCCTGCTGCCCATTGACACCACGGTGGCTTTGCTGGAGCAACTGCAGCAGCGCCGCGGCAGCCGGGGCGACGTGCATCTCTATTACCTTTCCAACATGCCGTCGCCTTTTGCGCGAGTCCTGGAAAGCCGGCACGGCTTCCTGCGCTATTTCGACGGAGGTATCTTCTCCGGCGACGTGAAATTGGCCAAACCCGACCCGGCGATCTTCGAGCTGCTGGCCGAGCGCTATGGGCTGGTGCCGGCCGACACGCTGTTCATCGACGATTTGGCCGCCAATGTCGCCGCCGCCCGGCAACTGGGCTGGCAGACCATCCACTGCACGGCGCCCGCCGGGTTGCCGGCCCAGGTGGCGGCACTGTTGCCTGCCTGAGCTGGCGGCGCTGCGGTGACAGCGACACCCTCACCGTCACCACCAAGACTGCTGTCGCGGCGCGATGGACCGAGTTCCCATAAAAAAAGGCCGGGGTGACCCGGCCTTTCTTATGGGAAGCCGCCTTATGACAAGGCGGCCTCAAACCCTGAAGGATTACTCCTTGATGTCCACAGCGTAGAAGTTGTGGCGGCCGAAGGGGCTGTTCTTGTAGCCGATCACGCTCTTGCGCACGGGCTTGAGCTGCACCGCGTGGGCGATGGTGAACCAGGGAGCTTGCTCCTTGAAGATGACCTGGGCCTGCTGGTAGAGCTTGATGCGCTCTGCGGGGTTGGTCACGGTCTTGGCTTTGAGGACCAGGTCTTCATAAGGCTGGTAGCAGAACTTGGCGATGTTGGAGCCGCTGGCGGACTGGGCCGAGGCGCAGCCAAGCAGGGTGTACATGAAGTTGTCAGGATCGCCGTTATCGCCGGTCCAGCCCAGCATGCCCATCTGGTGCTCGCCGGCCTGAAGGCGCTTGCGGTACTCGCCCCATTCGAAGCTCTTGATCTCGGCGGTCACGCCGACCTTGACCAGGTCAGCCTGCATCAGCTCGGCAATGCGCTTGGCATTCGGGTTGTAGGGGCGCTGCACGGGCATGGCCCACAGGTCGGTGGTGAAGCCGTTGGGGAAACCGGCCTGGGCCAGCAATTTCTTGGCGGCTTCGGGGTTGTACTCGTCGTCCTTGATGGCGTTGTTGTACGCGGCCATGGTCGGCGGGATCGGGTTCTTGGCGGCAACGCCGGTGCTCAGGTACACGCCCTCGACGATGGCTTTCTTGTTGATCGCCATGTTGATGGCCTTGCGCACGCGCACGTCGTCAAAAGGCTTCTTGGTCGTGTTGTAGGCGAGGTAGCCCACGTTCAGGCCGGCCTGCTCGACGATGGTCACGTTCGGGTCCTTGCGGATCGCGTCCAGGTCGGCGGGGTTGGGGTAGGGCATGACGTGGCACTCACCCTTTTGCAGCTTGGCCCAGCGCACCGATGCGTCAGGCGTGATCGAGTACACGAGGTCGTCGATCTTGGCCTTGCCGCCCCAGTACTGCGGGAAGGCCTTGTAGCGGATGATCGCGTCTTTCTGGTACTGCACCAGGTAGAAGGGGCCGGTGCCGACCGGGTCCTGGTCGATTTTTTCCGGCGTGCCGGCCTTGAGCATGGCGTCGGCGTATTCCTTGGACTGAACGGCCGCGTAAGGCATGGCCAGGTTGGCCAGGAAAGGCGCTTCAGGCTTGTCCAGCGTGATCTTGACGGTGAGGTCGTTGACCTTTTCCACCGACTTCAGCAGCTTGGGCATGCCCATGTCGCTGAAGTAGGAGTGGTTGGGGCTGGTGACCTTGAAGAAGGCGTTGTCTTCTTTCCACTGGCGTTCGAACATGAACAGCACGTCGTCGGCGTTGAAGTCGCGCGTTGGCTTGAAGGCTTTGTTGGAGGCGTGCCATTTCACGCCCTTGCGCAGGTGGAAGGTGTAGGTCAGGCCGTCGGCGGAGATGTCCCATTTTTCGGCCAGGCCGGGGACGACCTTGGTGCCGCCGTATTCGAATTCGACGAGGCGGTTGTAGACGGGTTCGTTGGCATCGAACGAGGTACCCGTGGTGTTGACGCCAGGGTAGAAGTTCTCGGGGCTGCCTTCAGAGCAGAACACCAGCGTCTTTGCGGAGACGGGTGAAAGTGCCAGCAGCGCTGGCAGGGCGACGGCGCACAGCAATGCGCGCTTGACCGGGCGTAGCCGGCTTGCACTTGGTTTGGTCTGAATCATTTGACGATCCCTTTGGAGGTTAATGCTGCTTCGCAGCGGGGCTTGCGGCCAGATTGCGCAACATTTGTGACGTTGAGCGTTCTGGTCATTAAAAAACGTGGCCTGGAAACCATGCAGGGTGTGCACGGTTTTGGGTCACGCAGTGAGAAAGTTTTCAGCATAGTGGCACGCAACCTGCCGGTCCGCAACTTCGCGCAGCTGCGGCCTTTCGGCGCGGCAGCGGTCGGTGACATGCGGGCAGCGGGTCGAAAAGACGCAGCCGGTGGGCGGGTTCAGCGGCGAGGGCAGCTCACCCTTGAGCACAATGCGCTGCCTGACGCCGGTGCTGCCGGCCAGGCCCGGCGTGGAAGCCAGCAAGGCCTGGGTGTAGGGGTGCAGGGGCCGGTTGAACAGGGCGTTTTTCTCGCCTTGCTCGACCGCGTGGCCCAGGTACATCACCAGCACGTCGTGGGCGATGTGGCGCACCACGCCCAGGTCGTGCGAGATGAACAGGTAGGCCAGGCCCATGGACTGCTGCAGGTCGGCCAGCAGGTTGAGCACCTGGGCCTGGATGGAGACGTCCAGCGCCGAGACCGGTTCGTCGGCCACCACCACGGTGGGGTTGAGCATCAGCGCGCGCGCGATGGCGATGCGCTGGCGCTGGCCGCCCGAAAACATGTGGGGGTAGCGGTCGTAGTGCTCGGGGCGCAGGCCCACCATGGCCAGCATGGCGCGGGCCTTGGCGGCGCGCTCCTCGGCATTGAGGCTGGTGTTGATTTCGAGCGGCGCTTCCAGGATGGCACCGATTTTCTTGCGCGGGTTCAGCGAGCCGTAGGGGTTCTGGAACACCAGCTGCACGGCCTTGCGCAGGCCCTTGCGTTCTTCCTGGGCGCCGTTCACCGCATCGATGCCGGTGATGGTCAATTCGCCACCGGTCGGGGTCTCGATCAGCGAGACCATGCGCGCCAGCGTCGATTTGCCGCAGCCCGATTCCCCGACCACGGCCAGTGTCTTGCCGGCATGGACCGAGAAGGACACGCCGCCCACGGCCTGCAGGTGGTCGGACTTGCGCATGAAACCACGGCGGATCTCATAGACCTGCCTCAGGTTTTTGGCCTCGACGACGGGGCCGGTTGGCAGGGCGGTGGGGGTGGTGATGGCGGCGGTGCTCATTGCGCGGCCTCCACCAGCGGGGTGTCGCGTTCGATGTTGGCCTGCCGGCTGGGGTCGCCCAGCGGGTAGTGGCAGCGCACCATGCCGTCCTTCCAGGCGCGCAGCAGCGGGCGCTCGTTGCGCGAGTGTTCGGTGGCGTAGGCGCAGCGCGGGGCGAACAGGCAGCCCTTGGGCCGGTCGTAGAGGCCGGGCACCATGCCGGGAATGGTCGCCAGGCGCGCACTGCCGTCGCTGCGCTCGGGCAGGGCCGACAGCAGGGCTTCGGTATAGGGGTGCTGGGGCGTGTTGAAGAGGGCGTGCGCAGCCTGCTCTTCCATGATCTGGCCGGCGTACATGACCGCGATGCGCTGCGCCATTTCGGACACCACACCCATGTTGTGAGTGATCAGCACCAGGGCCATGCCGCGCTCCTTCTGCAGGCTGCGCAGCAGGTCCAGGATCTGCGCCTGGATGGTCACGTCCAGCGCCGTGGTCGGCTCGTCGGCGATCAGCAGGCGCGGGTTGCAGGCGATCGCCATGGCGATCATCACGCGCTGGTTCATGCCGCCCGAGAGCTGGTGCGGGTAGGCCTTGAGCCGGCTTTCGGGCGAATTGATGCCGACCTGCTCGAGCAGCTCTATGGCCTTGCGCGTGGCGGCCTTCTTGTCCATGCCGAGGTGCAGGCGCAGGGTCTCGGTGATCTGGAAGCCGACGGTGAAGCAGGGGTTCAGACTGGTCGTCGGTTCCTGGAAGATCATCGCCACGTCCTTGCCGATGAGCTTGTTGCGTTCGCCTTGCGACAGCTTGAGGAGGTCGTGGCCGGCAAAGCGCAGCTTGTCGGCCTTGACGCGGCCGGGGTAGGCCACCAGGCCCATCAAGGCCATCATGGTGACGCTTTTGCCGGAGCCGGATTCACCGACGATGCCAAGGACTTCGCCTTCTTCCAGCGACAGGCTGATGCCGTCGACGGCGTGCATGACGCCGTTTTGCGAGGGGAACTCGACGGAGAGGTTTTCTATTTCTAACAAAGCCATACGAAATCTTTCAGCGCTTCAGCTTGGGGTCGAACGCGTCGCGCAGTCCGTCGCCCAGCAAATTGAAGGCCAGCACGGTGATCAAAATTGCGAGGCCGGGGAAGGTGACCACCCACCAGGCGCGCAGCACGAATTCGCGGGCATCGGCCAGCATGGTGCCCCATTCGGGGGAGGGCGGCTGCGCGCCCAGGCCCAGGAAGCCCAGGGCGGCCGCGTCCAGGATGGCGGTGGACACGCCCAGCGAGGCCTGCACGATCAGCGGTGCCGTGCAGTTGGGCAGGATTTCGCTGAACATCAGGCGGATGCGGCTGGCGCCGCTCATGCGCGCGGCGGTCACGTAGTCGCGCGAGGTTTCGGCGATCACCGCGGCACGCGTGATGCGCACGTAGTGCGGCAGCACCACGATGGCCACGGCCAGCATGGCGTTCATCAGGCCGGGGCCGAGGATGGCCACGATCACGATGGCCAGCAGCAGGCTGGGCAGGGTCAGGATGATGTCCATCAGGCGCATCACCGCGATCTCGAAGATGCCGCGGAAAAAGCCCGCGAGCAGGCCCAGCACCGTGCCGACGATGACCGACAGCGCCACCACGGCCAGGCCTATGACCAGCGAGAGGCGGGCGCCGTACATCAGGCGGGACAGGATGTCGCGGCCTATGGCGTCGGTGCCCAGGGGGTAAGTCCAGGAGCCGCCCGCCTGCCAGGCCGGCGGCTTGAGGAACACCGAGTTGTCGGTGATGTTGGGCGCGTGCGGCGCCAGCAGCGGCGCGAACAGCGCGACCAGCAGCACGCCGACGACGATGGCCAGGCCGATCACGGCGCCGTTGTTGGCGCTGAAGTAGTTCCAGAATTCGCGCAGCGGGTGCGGCGGCGCGGGCGCGGTAGCGGGTTTCAAGGTGGCCGTGCTCATCGCTGGTGCCTGATGCGTGGGTTAATGATGCCGTAGGTGATGTCCACCAGCAGGTTGACGGCCATGACGATGGCGCCCAGCAGCAGGATGCCGCCCTGCAGCACGGGGTAGTCGCGGCGGCTGATGGCTTCGATCAGCCACTTGCCGACGCCAGGCCAGGAAAAAATGGTTTCGGTCAGGATGGCGCCGGTGAACAGCACGCCGACCTGCAGGCCGATCACGGTGACCACCGGGATCAGCGCGTTGCGCAGCGCATGCAGGGCCACCACACGCAGGTTGGACAGCCCCTTGGCGCGCGCGGTGCGGATGTAGTCCTCGCCCAGCACCTCCAGCATGGCCGAGCGCGTCATGCGCGCGATCACCGCCAGCGGGTTGGTGCCCAGCACGATCATGGGCAGTATCAGGTGCGAAGCCGCCGACCAGAACGCGCCCTTGTCGTCCGAGAGCAGCGAGTCGATCAGCAGAAAGCCGGTGGTGGGCTCGATAAAGTACTGCACCGACAGCCGGCCCGAGACCGGCGTCCAGCCCAGCTGCACCGAGAACAGCAGGATCAGCAGCAGGCCCCACCAGAAAATCGGCATGGAGTAACCCGTGAGGGACACCCCCATGACGCCGTGGTCGAGTATGGAGTTTCGCTTGACCGCCGCCAGGATGCCGGCCGGTATGCCGATCAGCAGCGCGAACAGGATGGCGCACAGGGCCAGCTCGATGGTGGCCGGAAACAGCGTGAGGAACTCGCGCAGCACGGGCTCCTGCGTGATCAGCGACTTGCCGAGGTCGCCCTTGAGCACGCGGCCGATGTAAATGCCGTACTGCACCATAACGGGCTGGTCCAGGCCGTATTCCTTGAGCAGCTGGGCATGGCGCACCGGATCGATGCCGCGTTCGCCCGCCATGGTTTCAATCGGGTCTCCCGGCACCATGCGGATCAGGAAAAAAGCCAGCAGCGTCATCCCCAGGAAGGTGGGAATGATCAGGCTCAGACGGGTAAAGATGAAGCGCAGCATTATCGCGAGATGGAAAAACGCGGGATGCTAAAGCAGCGTTCAGCGTGTGCAGGGAGATTTGCGTCGCGAAGGCGACAGGTGGGGCGCGCGGAAATATCCGCCGCCCCGGTCTTCAAATGCAGTGGCATCAGCATGGAAATATTGTTCTGGTCTAGTCAGGCCCGGGCAGTGCCGCGGGGAATTTTTTATCTTAGCAACATTAGCTTCATTTTTCGGTATTGCCGCCGCCGGCGGGCTACCGAGTAACCCTATGGCATCAGCACGCCTACAGGAGCGCTTGCGGCGCTAATGAAGCCTGCCTCAAAGGCAAAAGGAGTAATGCAGGATGCGTGCCAGAGGGTATGTGCCGCACCTCGATGCAGGAAGAAACGGACATAAAAAAAGGCCGGTGAAACCGGCCTTTTTGAAATCGGCAAAAGCCGATTACTTGACGTGCTTGCCGATCAGGCCAGCCATCTCGAACATCGACACTTGCGCCTTGCCGAAAACGGCGCGCAGCTTTTCGTCGGCGTTGATCATGCGCTTGTTGATCTTGTCCTGCAGGCCCTTGGATTTGATGTAAACCCACAGCTTGCTGACAATCTCGGTGCGTGGCAGAGGCTTGTCGCCCACCACGGCTGCCAGTGCGGGGCTCAAGGTCAGCGCTTTCATGAACGCTGCATTGGGCGTGCGCTTTTTGGCGGGCGCTTTTTTTGCTGCTGGCTTTTTGGCCGCAACCTTCTTGGCGGGAGCTGCTTTCTTCGCGGCTACCTTTTTCGCAGGCGCTGCCTTTTTCGCAGGAGCCTTCTTCGCTGGAGCTGCTTTCTTCGCAGCTACTTTCTTTGCCGGAGCAGCCTTTTTAGCAGGCGCTTTTTTAGCCGGAGCTTTTTTTGCAGTTGCCATGATTGATTTTCCTTCTAGAAGTTGATAAATCACCACCCGGATAACTACTTCCTTGTGGCAATGCGGATGCTACTGGAGAAAAACGCAGTTTCCTAGCGAAAAACCACTTTATTTGCGCCCGGATGTTGCAGATTTACCTCTGAAAATCAGGAAAACGCCCATGAGAATCACGCCGCAGGCGGTCCATTCGCCCCCTGTGACCCGCTCTCCGGCGAAAAAAGCACCCAGGAAAATCGCGATCAAGGGGTTCACAAAGGCGTAGCTGGTGGCCACCGCGGGCGAGGCATTGGCCAGCAAATACAGGTAGGCGCTGAAGGCGATCAGCGAGCCGAACACCACGAGGTAGAGCCAGGCGAGCAACGCCTCGGGCTGCGCCGGCCAGTTCGCGGCGGCCTCGCGGTGTTCACCCAGTGCAAGAGAAATCAGCATCAACACCGCGCCGCCGCACAACATTTCGCTGGCAAAGCCGGCGGGGCCGCTGGCCAGCGGCAGGCGCGTGGCGGACAGTACCGAGCCCAGCGACCACAGCAGCGTGGCCCCCGCGATGCAGGCCAGGCCCACGGGTGCCGCGCCGAAACTCGCGCCCCGCACCAGCATCAGCACGCCCGCCAGCCCCACCGCCATGCCGATGAACTCCAGCCGGCTGGGCCGCTGGCCCAGCAGCAGGCCCCAGGCCGACACCAGCATGGGCACGATGGCGATGAACGTGGCGATCAGGCCCGAGCCGATGTGGACTTCGGCCGAGGCCGTCAGCCCCATGCCGCCGCCCAGCATCAGCGTGCCGATGACGGCCGCATGGGCCCATTCGCGCCGGCTGGGCAATTTGTGCCCGCGCGCCAGCACCCAGGCCATCAGCAGCACGCCGGCCGCCAGGAAGCGCGTGCCCATCTGGAAAAACGGCGGAAAGCTGAGCAGCGCGAAGCGGATCGCCAGGTAGGTCGAGCCCCAGACCAGGTAGCAGGCGAGCAGGGCCGGGATCAGCAGCGCCGGCGCCTTGCCGGCGGCGGGGGAGGAGAGGGTGGTGGAAGTCATGCCGGGATGTTAGGTTGCCGTGCGCGCCCAAGCCATGCAAAATTAACGGCAAAACCGCAAGCGGCCTTTAAATTTAAAGCTTGAAACCCCCTATGACCGAAACCACCGAATGGGACCACTACGACAGCCGCATCCTCGGCGAGCTGCAGCGCGATGCGCGCATCACCATGGCCGAGCTGGGCCGCCGCGTGCACCTGAGCCAGCCGGCGGTGACCGAGCGCGTGCGCAAGCTCGAGCTCGGCGGCGTGATCAAGGGCTACCGGGCCGAGGTCGACCTGAGCCGCCTGGGCTACGGCATACGCGCCATCGCCCGCGTGGGGCGGGTCGAATACGCGCGCGTGGTCAAGCTGATCGAGCAGACGCCCGAGGTCATCAATGCCTACAACGTCACCGGCGAGGACAGCTGGGTGCTCGAAATCGCGGTGATCGACGTGGCCCACCTGGATGCGGTGGTGACCAAGTTTTGCATCCTCACCGAGACCTCAACGTCCATCGTGCTCAATGCCCCGCGCGAAAACGCCGTCGTGCTGCCGGCGCGGCGCGAGGACATCAAGCCGGTCATCAAAAAAGTCACGGGGAAATAAGCCCGCCAGCCTAGCGATTTTTTATGCCAGCCAGGGCCGCGGGACTGGCTTTGCCAGACCGCAGGCGCAGCGGCCCCTTCCCGTGATGAAAGGGGCAGGGAGATGTCGCAGACTACACGAAGTGAGCGACCGTGGGGGCTAACCGTGAATGCCCTTGTAGAGCATGTAGGCAGCCAGGACGTAGAGGATGCTCGCAAACACCCGTTTGAGCTTGCCCACGGGCAGGCTGTGCGCGGCCTTGGCGCCTAGCGGCGCCGTGAGGAAGCTGCATACGGCGATCACCAGCAGCGCCGGCAGCCAGATGTAGCCGAAGGAGTTGGCCGGCAGGTCCTGCACGCTCTGGCCGCTGACCACATAACCCAGCACATTGGCCACGGCGATCGGAAAGCCCAGCGCGGCCGAGGTGGCCACCGCGCTGTGGATGGCCACGTTGCACCAGGTCATGAAGGGTACGCTGATGAAGCCGCCGCCCGCGCCGACCAGGCCCGACAGAAAGCCGATGAAGCCGCCGGCCGCGAACTGGCCCGCCGTGCCTGGCATCTGCCGCGTTGGTTTGGGTTTTTTGTCCAGGAACATCTGCGTGGCCGAGAAGCTCACGAACAGGCCGAAGAAGATCGCCAGGTAGGAGCCCTTGAGCAGCGCGAACACGCCCAGGCTGCCGACGATGCTGCCAATCACGATGCCGGGCGCCAGCCGCTTGACGATGTCCCAGCGCACCGCGCCGCGCTTGTGGTGCGCGCGCACGCTGGAGATCGAGGTGAAGATGATGGTGGCCATGGAGGTGGCAATCGCCATCTTGACGGACAGGTCCGGCGCCACGCCGCGGTTGGACATGATGATGGTGATGAAGGGCACCATCAGCATGCCCCCGCCTATGCCCAGCAGTCCGGCAAGAAACCCGGTGCCCACGCCCAGCAAGGCCAGTTCAACAATCAGGAGGGGTTCAAGCATCATGAGGCGTCAGGGGCATGTGGCCGCGGGCCTGCCGCGCTTCGCGGGAAGCGCTGCGGCACACGGTGGTGTTGGAGGGGGAAAAGAGGGAGGGCGCAAGGCGATGGCGGGAATAAGGTGTCTGCGAGTGCCACTGGACCGTCATCCTGAACCGGGGGTTCAGGTGGGCGAGGGCAGTCGGGTTTCGGGTTCGTCTGACGCGAGACGATCACACCTGCCGGACAATTTACCAAGCCCGTGCTCAAAGAGCATTGGTTCAAGGAAATATAAAGCCCAATGCGCATCGCAGACGCCTTCATTGTAGGCCTTTGCGGCCTAGAGCCTGTTAACGCTATTTATGCAAGATGCGTTGCGAGTCAAAAAGGCCCTTGAGCAAGGCGCAAAACGCAGGCGGGGTAGACCCCGCCAAGGCTTTGCAACGCCGCGCAAGGCCTTTTTGATCGCAACCCGGAGGGAATGGGGTGAAAACGGCGCCACTCGGCGTTGCACTCCTAGCCCAGACACCCGGTCTGGGCGTCGTCGCGCGCCTTGATTGGCACCGTTTTCACCCCATTCGCATTTGCATAAATAGCGTTAACAGGCCCCGCCCGGGACGGGGTGAAGGGAACTGCGGCGGGATAGAGGGGCAAGCGCCGCGGCCGGCGCGCGCCCGCCTTCAAAGCAGGCGGCCGTCTATGCCCAGGGCGGTGTCCAGACGCTGCAGCAGGGCCGCGAGCTGCGGGCTCTCGGCATTGCCGGCAGCGGCTGCCTCGGCCGGCGCTGCCGCCGGCACGGGGGCGGCGCCCGGCGTGCGCTCGGGGAGCTCGAAGGCCAGGTTCAGCGCCGCCAGCACGGCGATGCGGTCGCGCGCCTTGATTTTTCCGGCGTCGCGGATCCGGCACATGGCCATGTCGACGCGGTTGACCGCGTCCAGCATGCGCGCGTCGCCGTTTTCGGGGCAGCCCAGCAGATAGCTTTGGCCCATGATCTGTACTTCGAGCTGCTTCATGACTCGCTTCCCGCGGTGGTTTTATGGCCGTGGCCACTGCTTTCGGGCAGGCGTTCGAGCAGCGCATCGACGCGGGCGCGGGCCGCGCCCAGGCGCGACTTGAGGGAGTCGCGCTCCTGGGTCAGCAGGCCGACCTGTTCGGCCAGCAGCTCGTTGGTGCGCTGCAATTCCTCGTAGCGCAGCAACAGGCGCTCGACGCGTTCGGTGATCTGGTCGATTTGGATTTGGTTCGCCATGGCAAGCCCGATTGTAGGGTTTGCGGCCTGAACTAGGGAAGGGCCGCGTAGAATCGCCCCTGTTGGTGCCCGCAGTGTGGTTCACATGCTGCAGTTCAACGGGAAGCAGGAGAGCGTCAAAGCCAGGCATCGGGTCAAGCCCGAAGGCCGGCGCCCAGACCCTCAACCTGCGCTGCCCCCGCAACGGTAAAACGGACGAATGCGCTTTTCCGGCCTCACGGCCAGCGCGCATTCAGCTTTCATCATCAGCCACTGAGCGCCTTGAACAAGCGTTTGGGAAGGCGATGGAGGCAGCTCCGTCAGCCCGGATACCGGCCAACAAGGTGAACGCGCACGTCCAGTCCCTGGACTGGGTGTTTGTAACGCTCACACACCGGCGGGGAAGCCGGTGAGGGCCCATTGCTGACTGTTGATTCATGAACATTGCTCCCCACGCACGCCTGGCCGTGCTCCCGACGGCGCTGGCCGCCGCATTCCCACTGGCCTCTTTGGCTTTTCTGGCGGCTTCTCCCGCCCTGTCGCAGACCACCCCAGCCGGGCAAACCGTTGTTGCGCCGCAGCTCAAGGAAATGGTGGTGAGCGCCACGCGCAGCGCCCAGCCCATCGGCGACGTCGTTGCCGACGTCACCGTCATAGACCGCGAAACCATTGAGCGCGCCGGCCCGGTCGGGCTGGCCGACATCCTGGTGCGCGTGCCGGGCATACAGATCACCCGCAACGGCGGCACGGGCGCCAACACCAGCGTGTTTGTGCGCGGCGGGGAAAGCCGCCACACCCCTGTCTTCATCGATGGCGTGCGGGTGGAGTCACAGGCGACGGCCGGCGGCGCTTCGTGGAGCAACATTCCGCTGTCGCTGATCGACCGCATCGAGGTCTTGCGCGGCCCCAGCAGCGCCATCTATGGCTCCGACGCCGTGGCCGGCGTGATCCAGATCTTCACCAAGCGGGGCGAGGGCCCTTTCTCGCCCTCCGTGTCGGTGGGCTATGGCTCCTACAACACCAGCCGGGTCGAGCTCGCCGCCAGCGGTTCGGCGGGCGCTTTCGACTACGCGCTGGGCCTGAGCCAGGGCCAGAGCGACGGCTTTAACGCGCGGACCATCGCGGGCCAGAACCCCGATGCCGACGGCTACAAAAGCCTGGGCGCCAACGCCAAGCTCGGTTTCCAGCTCAACCCCGACCACCGCATTGAAGCCAACCTGATGCAAAGCCACACGGACTCCCAGTACGACGGCGGCCCTACGCGTGACTACCGCCGCATCGCCGACCTGCAGACCCTGGGCCTGCAGTGGGAGACCAAATGGTCCGACCGCTACAGCACCAGGCTGGCCCTGACCCAGGGCACCGACTCCGGCGAAGAGGGCCTGAACGGCTCGACGCCCCAGATTTCCTACGACAAGAGCACCATCAGCACATTGCTGTTCCAGAACGAATACCGCCTGGGCGCGCACTTGCTGAGCGCCGCGCTGGAAAGCCGTCGCGATGTGTTCCGCCTGGTCGGCTCCGCGGTCATACCGGGGGGCGCGAGCGTGCTCAACAAGAACCGCTCCCTGGACGGCGTGAGCCTGGGCTACGGCTGGAGCGGCGGCGCGCACACCGTGCAGCTCAATGCCCGCCACGACAGGGACAGCGAATTCGGCGGCAAGACCACGGGCTCCGCGGCCTATGCCTTCGCGCTCACGCCGCAGTGGAAGGTGTCCGCCTCCGCCGGGACGTCCTTCCGCGTCCCCACGCTGTACCAGCGCTTCAGCATTTACGGCACCTCGACCCTCAAGCCCGAATCCGGCCGCAGCGTGGAAGCCGCGCTCAAATACAGCCAGGGCACATCGCAGTACGGCATCACGGTGTACCGCAACCGCCTGACCAACCTGCTGAGCTTTGTCACGGGCAACGGCCCCTGCACCAACGGTGGGCCGCCGACGGTGCTGGCCAACCGCGGCTGTTATGCCAATACCGCGCAGGCCCAGTACACCGGGCTGACGCTCACGGCGGCAGAAATGGTCGGCAATGTCCGCATCCATGGCTCGCTGGATTTGCAGAACCCCAAGAACCGGATCACCAACCGCACCCTGCAGCGGCGCTCGCGCCAGTACGGCACGCTGGGCGCCGAAATGCCGCTGGGCGGCTGGCAGCTGGCGACCGACCTGGTGATGGCCTCGCACAGCTTCGACAGCGACACCAGCAACGTGGTGCTGCCCGGCTATTCGGTCATGAACTTCAGCGCCACGACGGCGCTGTCCCCCGACTGGAAGCTGGTGGCCAAGTTGGAGAATCTGACCGACAAGATTTACCAGACCGCCAACACCTACGCCACCGCCCGGCGTAACCTCTACGTCGGTGTGACCTGGGCACCCCGCTAAACCTTTATCCCGTCCATCCATGCCACAAACCGTCCGCTGTCCCGCCATCCTCGTTGCCGCCCCGGCCTCCGGCCAGGGCAAGACGACGGTGGCCTGCGCGCTGGCGCGGCTGCATGCGCGCCAGGGGCGGCGCGTGCGGGTCTTCAAGTGCGGGCCGGATTTCCTGGACCCGTGCTGGCACGCCCTGGCCAGCGGCGCGCCGGTGTACCAGATGGACCTGTGGATGACCGGCGAGGCCGATTGCCGGGCGCGCCTCTATGAGGCCGCGCAGGAGGTGGACCTGATCATTGTCGAGGGCGTGATGGGCCTGTTTGACGGCGAGCCCAGCGCGGCCGACCTGGCGCAGCGCTTCGGCCTGCCGGTGCTGGCGGTGGTGGATGCCTCGGGCATGGTGGCGACCTTTGGCGCCCTGGCCTTTGGCCTGCAGCACTACCGCCCCCACATGCCCTGGGCCGGGGTGCTGGCCAACCGCGTGGCCAATGCGCGCCATGCGGCCATGCTGCAGGCCAGCGTGGCGCCCGAGCAGTGGCTGGGCGCGGTGCTGCGCGATGCCGCGATGAGCCTGCCCAAGCGCCACCTGGGCCTGACCGTGGCCGCCGAAGTGGCGGATGCCATGGAGCGCCTGGACGCCGCGGCCGATGCGCTGGCCGCAACGCCGCTGGGCCGGATGGGGCTGGAGGACTGGCAACGCTGGGCGGTGGACTTCGCGGCCCCCGAAACCCCCGCCTCCGTGGTGCCGGCACTGCGCGGCAAGACGATTGCCGTCGCGCGCGATGCCGCCTTTTGTTTTATCTACGCCGCCAACCTCGACACCCTGCGCGCGCTGGGCGCTGAGCTGGTGTTTTTCTCGCCGCTGGCCGATGCGGCGCTGCCCGCCTGCGCCGCGCTGTGGCTTCCCGGCGGCTACCCCGAGCTGCATGCTGAAACGATTGCCGCCAACGCCGCGCTGCGCGGCAGCCTGGTAGCGCACGTCGCCGCGGGCAAGCCCGTCTGGGCCGAATGCGGCGGCATGATGGCGCTGTTTGACACCCTGGTCACGCTGGACGGCCGGCGCCATGCGCAGTGGGGCGTGCTGGCCGGCGAGGTGAGCATGCAAAAGCTGCTGGCCGGCCTGGGCCCGCAGCAGCTGCAACTGGCCGGCGGCACCTTGCGCGGCCATACCTTCCATTACTCGACCACGGCCACGCCTTTGCAGCCCGTGGGCCGCACCTCGCGGCCTGGCACCACACCCGCGCCCGACGCGGGCGAGGCCGTGTGGCAGCATGGCGCGGTGCGCGCCAGCTATTTCCACGCCTGGTTTCCCTCCTGCCCCGAAGCCGTGGTGGAGCTGTTCAGCGCACCCGCCGGAGGGCCCGCATGAGCGCCGACCTGCTGCATTTCAAGCCCGGTCCACAGCGCATCGTCTGCCTGACCGAGGAGACCACCGAGTGGCTCTACCTGCTGGGCCAGGAGCGGCGCATCGTCGGCATCTCGGGCTACACCGTGCGGCCCAAACGCGCGCGCGACGAGAAGCCGCGCGTCAGCGCCTTTTTAAGCGCCAAGCTGGACAAGATCATGGAGTTGCAGCCCGACTGCGTGCTGGGCTTTTCGGACCTGCAGGCCGATATCGCGGCCGACCTGGTCAAGCGCGGCGTGCAGGTCACCATCTTCAACCAGCGCAGCGTGGCCGAAATTTTTTCCATGCTGTTCCAGCTCGCGGCCATGGTGGGCGAAGCGGAGCAGGGCGCCAGTCGCATCGCGCAGATGCAGGACGGCCTGCGCGCCATGCAGGCGGCCGTGGCGGCCAGGGTGGCGGCCGGCGCGCGCCGCCCCAAGGTGTTTTTTGAAGAGTGGGACAGCCCGCACATCAGCGCGATCCGCTGGGTGTCCGAGCTGCTGGGCATCGCCGGGGGCGACGATTGTTTCCCCGAACTGGCGCAAGAATCCTTGGGCAAGAACCGCATCATCGCGGATGGCGCCGAGATCGTCCGCCGCAACCCCGACATCATCCTGGGCTCCTGGTGCGGCAAGAAATTCCGGCCCGAAAACGTGGTGGCGCGCGAAGGCTGGGGGGCGGTGAATGCCGTGCGCCACCAGCAGCTGTTTGAAATCAAGTCGCCCGACATCCTGCAGCCCGGCCCGGCCGCGCTGACCGATGGCGTGCAGAAAATGCACGAAATCATCCTGCGGTGGATGGACGCAGAGCAGGCCGGAGCTTTCCAATCATGAGCACGATGACGATCGCCAAAAGCGAACTGGTCCTGGGCGGCCAGAAAAGCGGCAAGTCGCGCCGTGCCGAACTGCTGGCCCAGCAATGGCTGGGGCAATCGTCCAGCCACCATGCGGTCTTTATCGCCACCGCCAGGCCCTGGGATGAGGAAATGCGCGAACGCATACGCCGCCACCAGCAGGACCGCGCCGAACGTGTGCCCGGCATGGCGACCGTGGAAGAGCCGGTTCAGCTGGCCCAGGCCCTCGCCCGGCACAGCGCCGCCGACACCCTGGTCGTGGTCGACTGCCTGACGCTGTGGCTTACCAACCTGCTGATGCCCGCGCCGGGCCTGGAACTCAAAGACCCCGCCCAGGCCGCGCGTGAACAGGCGGGCCTGCTGGTCAATGCCATCACGTCCGCCCCCGGGCCGCTGGTGCTGGTCGGCAATGAAATCGGGCTGGGTGTCATACCCCTTGGCCGCGAAACCCGTGCCTTTGTCGATGCGCTGGGCAAGCTGAACCAGGATGTGGCTGCAGCCTGCCGGCGCGTGACGCTAATGGCGGCGGGGTTGCCGTTGACGTTGAAGGATTTTTCATGACGCGGCATCAACTCTGCGCTCTGCCGGGAAGCGAGGGGCCAGGCCGTTTTGCTCCGTGTCCCCCGCCCGCGTTGCGGGCTCCTCCTTTACCTGCGCAAAACGCCCTGGCCCCTCGCTTCCTGGCGATGGTGTGCCTTGCGTTGGTGTTCTGGTTCTCTGGTTCTGTGCATGCTCTGCAGCTGACCGACGACCGCGGCGCCACCATCACGCTGCCCCGGACGCCGCAGCGCATCGTCAGCCTGCTGCCTTCGCTGACCGAGACCGTCTGCGAGCTGGGCCGTTGCCAGAACCTGGTCGGGGTGGACCGCTATTCCAACTTCCCCGCCAGCGTGCAGAAGCTGCCCCAGGTCGGCGGCGGGCTGGACCCCAACATCGAGATGATCGTCGCGCTCAAGCCCGATGTGGTGCTGCTGGCCACCTCCTCGCGCGCGGGCGACAGGCTGCAGGCCCTGGGCCTCAAGGTGGTGGCGCTGGAGCCCAGAAGCCATGCCGACGTGCAGCGCGTGATGCTCAAGCTGGGCCAGCTGCTCGATGTGCCTGATGCCGCGCGCATCTGGCGCGCGATCGATGCCGGCGTCTCGGCCGCGGCTCAGTCGCTGCCGGCCAACGTGCGCGGCACGCGGGTTTACTTCGAGGTCAACCAGGGCCCGTATGCGGCGGGGGAGTCGTCCTTTATCGGCGAGACGCTCACGCGGCTGGGTGTCAAAAACATCGTGCCGGCCAAGCTCGGGCCTTTCCCCAAGCTCAACCCCGAATACATAGTGCGCGCCAATCCCGACCTGATCATGGTCGGCCAGCGCAGCGCCGACGGCCTGCAGGCACGGCCCGGCTGGCAAGGCATTCGCGCGCTGCGCGAGCAGCGCGTTTGCATCTTCCCGACCGAAGAGGCCAATGTGCTGGTGCGCCCCGGCCCGCGCATGGCCGAAGGTGCGCGCCTGATGGCCCGCTGCCTGACGGATAAGGCACCGGGGGCCAAACCATGATGCAGGCCCGCGTGTGGTGGCTGGTCTGGGCTGGTGTGCTGGGCGCGCTGGCCCTGGTGGCGCTGGGCATCTGCGTGGGCAGCGCCGGGCTGGAAAATTTGATCGGGCCGCTGCTCAATCCCGCGCAAGACCCGCCGCAAACCGCGATGGCGCAGCAAATCATCTGGCAAATCCGCCTGCCGCGCACGTTGGGCGCCTGGGCCGCCGGCGCCTTGCTGGGCCTGGCCGGCGCGGTGGCGCAAGGCCTGTTCCGCAACCCGCTGGCCGATCCCTACCTGCTGGGCAGCGCCTCGGGCGCCTCGCTGGGCGTGGCGCTGGCGCTGGCCGCCCTGGGCGGCGCCGCCGGCATGTTGGGCGGCAGCATGATGAACGGCGGCGTGGCCGTCAGCGTGTTCTCCAGCAGCCTGTGGGTGCGCCTGGGCCTGACCGGCGCGGCCTTTCTGGGCGCGGTGTTCGCGGTGATGCTCACGCTGGTGCTCTCGCGCGGCGTGGGCCATACCCTGCGCCTGCTGCTGGCCGGCGTGGTGGTGGGCGTGGTGCTGGGCGCCATGACGCACCTGGTGCTGCTGTTTTCGCCCGAATCGCTGCAGGCCATGCAGGCCTTCATGCTGGGCTCGACCGCTTTTGTCGGCTGGACTTCGTGCATCCTCATGGCCAGCGTCTGGGGCGTGTGCGTGCTGGCCGCCTGGCTGCTGGCGCGCGTGCTCGACGGCCTGAGCCTGGGCGACGCCACGGCCGTCAGCCTGGGCCTGCCGGTGGCGCCCATGCGCGCGGCACTCGTGGCGGTGCTGGCGCTGGCCACGGGCACCGCCGTGGCGCAGACCGGGCTGATCGCTTTTGTGGGCCTGGCCGCGCCGCACCTGGTGCGCTCCGTGGTCAAGACCACGCATGCCCACCTGATGCTGCTGTCCAGCCTGATGGGCGGCGTGCTGCTGATGGCCGCCGACACGCTGGCACGCGGGCTGATGGCGCCGCAGGAGCTGCCCGTGGGCATGCTCACCGCGGTGCTGGGCGGCGGCTACCTGCTGTGGCTGATGCACCGCAGCAGCAGCCTGGGCGGAGGGCGCGCGGCATGAACACCGTGACCCATCCCATTGCCCTTGGCGCGCAGTCCATCTCGGCCAGCCTGGGCCATGGCGTGCAAAGGCAGCAGGTGCTGCACGGCATAGACCTGGACATCGCCGCCGCGCGCTGGACCAGCATCGTGGGCCCCAACGGCGCAGGCAAGTCCACCTTGCTCAAGGCCCTGGCCGGCGTGCTGCCGCACAGCGGCAGCGTCGCGCTGCTGGGCCAGCCCCTGCAGCAGCTGCCGCATCGCGAGCGCGCCCGCCAGCTGGCCTGGCTGGGCCAGAATGAAACCTCTGCCGATGATTTGACCGTGTGGGACGTGGCCATGCTGGGCCGGCTGCCGCACCAGGCCTGGCTGGCGCCGCCCAGCGCAGCCGACCGTGCGGCGGTGGAGCAGGCCCTGCGCGCCACCCGCGCCTGGGACTGGCGCCAGCGCGCGCTGGGCCAGCTGTCGGGCGGCGAGCGCCAGCGCGTGCTGCTGGCCCGGGCCCTGGCGGTGCAGGCCCAGGTGCTGCTGATGGATGAGCCGCTGGCCAACCTGGACCCGCCGCACCAGGCCGACTGGCTGGACGTGGTGCGGGCCCTGGTGGCCGAGGGCAAGACCGTGGTCAGCGTGCTGCACGAGATCACCATGGCGCTGCAGGCTGACAGCCTGGTGGTGATGGCCGGAGGCCGCGTCACCCACCAGGGTCCCTGTGCCGACCTGGCGACCCACCGGGCCCTGGAAGATGTCTTCGACGGGCGCATTGCCGTCCACCCCTTGCAAGGGCAGTGGATCGCATTGCCCAAAGTTACCCAACCTCCCAAGAGGGCTCCCATGCAAATTGAAACCCCACCTTCGGCCACCCCCTACGAAAAACCCACCGGCGAGCGCCGCGGCCTGGTCCTCATCAACACCGGCCACGGCAAGGGCAAAAGCACGGCCGCCTTCGGCCTGGCCTTGCGCGCCCACGGCCGCGGCAAGGCCGTCAAGGTCTACCAGTTCATGAAAGTGCCCAGCGCGCGCTTTGGCGAGCACCGGCTGTTCGAGCAGCTGGGCATCCCGATTGAAGGCCTGGGCGACGGCTTCAGCTGGAAGAGCCGCGACCTGGAGCACTCGGCCCAGCTGGCACTGGACGGCTGGGCCAAGGCCGAAGCCACCATACGCGCGGGCGAGCACTTCATGGTGGTGCTGGACGAAATCATGTACCCGCTGCGCTACGGCTGGGTTCCGCTGGAAGCTGTGCTGGCCTGCCTGCGCGAACGCCCGCCGCAAGTGCATGTGGTGCTGACCGGCCGCAATGCGCCGGCCGAGCTGGTCGATCTGGCCGACACGGTCACTGAAATGACCTTGATCAAGCATCACTTCAAAGCCGGCGTTCCGGCCCAACGCGGCATAGAGGATTAAGGCCTTGTTTTCCTCCGCTTCCCATTCGGCCATGCGCCTGCTGCCTTCCGCAGCATCGCTGGCAACCCTGGGGCTGCTCTCCAGCTTCGCGGTGGCGCAGGGCACGCAGCCGGTGTCACGCATCGTCACGCTGGCGCCCTCGCTGACCGAGGCCGTGTGCGCGCTGGGCCATTGCGCGCAGCTGGTGGGCACGGACCGCCATTCGACCTGGCCCAACTCGGTGCAGGTGCTGCCCAAGGTGGGCGGGCTGGAGGATGCGCAGATAGAACGCATCGTCACGCTGCGCCCGAATATGGTCCTGCTGGGCCCGCGCAGCCGCGCCGGGGAAAGGCTCAAAGCCCTGGGCGTGCCGGTCATGACCTTTGACGCCCGCACCCATGCCGACCTCAAACGCATGCTGCTCAAGCTGGGCGATACGCTGGGCGAGCCGGCGCGTGCCACCGAACTGCTGGCCCGCATGGAGGCCGAACTGGACGCCGCGGCCGCCCGCATGCCCGCCGCTCTGCGCGGGCGCAGCGTGTATGTGGAAGTCGGGGCGGGCTCGTCCGCCGCCAGCGACAAAAGTTTTATCGGCGAGACCGTCGCCAGGCTGGGCCTGGTCAACGTCGTGAGCGGCGAGCTGGGCCTGTTCCCCCGCATCAACCCCGAGCTGCTGCTGCGTCGCCCGCCCGACATCATCATCGGCCCGCGCGCCACGCTGTCCAACCTGTCGGACCGCCCCGGCTGGAGCACGCTGCCCGCGGTGCGCCAGCGGCAGCTGTGCCTGCTGGACACCGAGCGCATGGACCTGCTGTCGCGCCCCGGCCCGCGCCTGGGCGAGGCCGCGCAGATGCTGGTGGAATGCCTGAGCGCGCTGCCGCCCCGTTAATTTTTTCAACCGAGACACACACATGCAAACCCGAAAAATCCCCGCCACCATCGTCACCGGCTTCCTGGGCAGCGGCAAGACCACGCTCTTGCGCCACCTGCTGGCCAATGCGCAGGGCCGCCGCATCGCGGTCATCGTCAACGAGTTCGGCGAGCTCGGCATAGACGGCGAACTGCTGCGCGGCTGCGGCATAGGCTGCGACGAGAACGGCGAAGAAAACGGCCAGCTCTATGAACTGGCCAACGGCTGCCTGTGCTGCACCGTGCAGGAAGAGTTCGCGCCGGTCATGGAAAAACTGGCCGCGCGCCGCGACCAGATCGACCACCTGATCATCGAGACCTCGGGCCTGGCCCTGCCCAAGCCGCTGGTGCAGGCCTTCCAGTGGCCCACGCTGCGCAACACTTTCACCGTCGATGCGGTGGTGACGGTGGTGGACGCGCCTGCGGTGGCTGCCGGCGACTTTGCCGACGACCCGGTCGCCGTGGACGCCCAGCGCCGCGCCGACGATAACCTGGACCATGAGTCGCCGCTGCACGAGCTGTTTGAAGACCAGCTGGCCACGGCCGACCTGGTGGTGGTGCACAAGACCGACGGCTTGACGGCCGCCCAGCTGGCCGGCGTGGAAACCGCGATCCGCGCCGAGACCGCGCCCGGCGTCAAGCTGGTGCAGGCCCAGCACGGCCGCATCGACATCGGCGTGCTGCTGGGCCTGGAGCGCGCGGTGGAAGACGTCATCGACCAGCGCAAGACCCACCACGACGAGGAGGAAGACCACGACCACGACGCCTTCGACTCGGTGCAGGTGGCGCTGGACGTGCCCGGCCGCGAGGCACTGCTGGCCGCCTTGCGCGGCGTGGTGGAGCGCCATGAGATTTACCGCGCCAAGGGTTTTGTGGCTTTGCCCGGTTCGGCCATGCGCCTGGTGGTGCAGGGCGTGGGCAGACGCTTTGACAGCTACTTCGATCGCCCCTGGCGCGACGGCGAAGCGCGGCAATCACGGCTGGTGCTGATTGGGTCTGAGCTCAATGCGGCAGTCTTGCAGGCCGAATTGAACGAAGCGCTGGCAGTGTCCGTCGCGGCCTGAATCCAAATGCACGCTGAAGCTTTATGTTCGTGGCGGGCACAGGCCGACGGGGCACTCCGCTCCGCGGCTGTCCTCCGCCCTGCGGGCTCCTCCTTGATGCCGCTGCGCAGAGCGCCCCGTCGACCTGCGCCAGGTGCGGCTTGGCTGGTTCAGCCTTACCCGGTGAAGTAAAAAATGCATCTGCTCTCCACCCGCCCCGGCGGCCACGTTGAAGACGGTGGCCAGGGTGTGGTGCGCGTGGAGCAGACGCCGGGCGACATTGTGGTGCTGAGCGCGGCCGACACCACGCTGTCCCTGCTGGCCGACGCGGCGCAGCAGTTGCCCGCCGGGTTTCCCACGGTGCGCCTGGCCAACCTGATGTGGCTGCGCCAGCCCGCCTCGGCCGACATGTATGTGGACGAGGTGCTGCAGCATGCGCGTGTGGTGGTGATAGACCACCTGGGGGCCGCCAGCGACTGGGCCTATGTGGTGGAACGGGTGCGCGAGCTGGCGAGTGCGCGTGGCCAGTGGCTGGCCCTGTTCTCGGGTGATGCCGCCGAAGACCTGCAGCTGCTGCTGCGCAGCACCGCCCCGCATGAAGACTGCCGCGAGCTTTGGCGCTGCCTGCGCGAAGGCGGCCGCGACAATGCGCGCACGTTTTTTGAGCTGATAGGCCATGCCGCCTTCGGCCTGGGCCCGCGTCCCGCGCCGCCCGCGGTGCTGCCTCCCGCCATGGTCTACCAGCCGCTGGAGAGTCCTCCTTGGCGGGACGGCGCCCCCGCGGCGCTGCTGGTGTTTTACCGCGCCCATCTGCAGGCCGGCAACACGGCAGTCTTTGATGCCATGCTGGCCGCACTGAGCGCTGAAGGCCTCAACACCGTGGCCGTGGCGGTCGATTCGCTCAAGAACCCGGCCAGCCTGGCGCTGCTGCGTTCGCTGGCCGCTGAACACGGCGTGGGCGTGGTGCTCAACGCCACCAGCTTTGCCATCACCGCACTCGACGGCGACGACGTGGACAGCGTGCAGGGTGCGCAGATGGAAGCCCTGGCCGGCGATGCCCCGGTGCTGCAGCTGATCACCGCGGGCTGCTCGCAGGAGCAGTGGCAGGCCGACCCGCACGGCCTGGCGCCGCGCGACCTCGCGATGCAGGTGGTGCTGCCCGAGGTGGACGGCCGCATAGGCACACGCGCGATCAGTTTCAAGGGCCTGGCCTGGCGCTGCGAGCGCACCGAGGTGGATGTGGTGCGCTACCAGCCCGAGCCTGAACGCATGGCTTTTGTGGCCGGGCTGGCGCGCCGCTGGTGCGCGCTGCAAAACAAACCCAACGACACCAAGCGCGTCGCACTGGTGCTGGCCAACTACCCCAACGACGATGCCCGCCTGGCCAACGGCGTGGGCCTGGACACACCGGCTTCCACCGTGGCCCTGCTGCGCGCCATGCGGGACGCAGGCTATGCCACGGGCGATCTGCCCGGGGGCTGTGACGCACTGATTGCAGCGCTGGTCGCGGGCGTGACGAACAATCTCGACGCCAACGATATGCGTCCCGCAGGCCAAAGCCTGGCCATGGCCGACTACCTGCAGGATTTCAATTGCCTGGACGCGGCCAGCCGGGATGCCGTCAATGCACTATGGGGCCCGCCCGAACAGGACCCGATGGTGCGCGGCGGCCGTTTTATGGTCTCAGGCCTGCGTCTGGGGAACGTGTTTGTCGGCATACAGCCCGCGCGCGGGCGCGACCTGGACCTGGTGGCGACCTACCACGATGCCGACCTGGTGCCCACGCACAACTACCTGGCGTTCTACTTCTGGCTGCGCCGCCAGTTCGCGGTGGATGCCGTGGTGCATGTGGGCAAACACGGCAACCTCGAATGGCTGCCCGGCAAAAGTGTGGCCTTGGGCGCGGCCTGCTGGCCCGATGCCATCCTGGGCCCGCTGCCGCACCTCTATCCTTTTATCGTCAACGACCCCGGCGAGGGCAGCCAGGCCAAGCGCCGCACGCAGGCCGTCATCATCGACCACCTGATGCCGGCGCTCACGCGCGCGGAGACCTACGGCCCGCTGCAAAAGCTGGAGCGGCAGATGGACGAGTACTACGAGGCCCTGTCGCTGGATCCGCGGCGCGCGCGGCGCCTGCGCGAGGACATCCTCGCGCATGTGCTCGCCGAAGGCCTGCATGCCGACCTGGGCTTTGCCAAACCCGCCGACGACGCGGGGCGCGAGGCGCTGCTGCAGCGGCTGGACGCTTACCTCTGCGAGATCAAGGAATCCCAGATCCGCGACGGCCTGCACATCCTGGGCGCATCGCCACAGGGCCGTCAGCAGGTCGACACGCTGGTGGCGCTGGCGCGGTTTCCGGGCGGCGCGGCCGCCGGCCAGCGCAGCCTGCTCGCGGCGCTGGCCCAGGACCTGAAACTGGAGGGCGTGGACGGCTTTAACGCACTGAGCCCCGAGTGGGCCGCGCCCTGGAACGGCCCACGCCCCGCCTTGCTGCAGGCGCAAAGCGAGGAGGCCTGGCGCCATGCCGGCCACACACGCGAGCGCCTGGAGCTACTGGCCCGCCAGCTGGTAGCCGGCCATGTGGTGGCCGGTGCGGCATGGGATGAAGCCGCCTGGCCGCAGGGCACGCCGGTGCTGCGGCGCATGCGCGAGGTGCTGCGCCCGCGCCTGGACGCCTGCGGCCCACAGGAGATTGCCCAGTGCCTGCGCGGCCTGGCCGGCCGTTTTGTGCCGGCCGGCCCCAGCGGCGCGCCGTCTCGCGGCCGGCCCGACGTGCTGCCCACGGGGCGCAACTTTTATTCGGTGGACACACGCGCCGTGCCCACGCAGACCGCCTATGCCATGGGCGCGGCGGCCGCCGAACGTGTGGTCGAGCGCCACCTGCAGGACCACGGCGAGATGCTGCGCTGCCTGGGCCTGTCGGTCTGGGGCACCAGCACCATGCGCACCGGCGGCGAGGACATCGCCCAGGCCTTTGCCTTGCTGGGCGTGCGGCCCAAGTGGGCCGAGGGCAGCAGCCGTGTGGTGGACATCGAAGTGCTGCCCATGGCCATGAAGCACCGGCCGCGTGTGGACGTGACCTTGCGTGTGTCGGGTTTCTTCCGCGACGCCTTTCCCAATGTGATAGACCTGTTCGACACCGCGGTGCGGGCCGTGGCCGCGATCAGCGAAGAGGACGAACCCGACGAGGTCAATCCGATCCGCGCCCGTGTGCGGCGCGAAGCGCTGGAGGCGCAGGCCAGGGGCCTGAATGCCGAGGCGGCCGAACGCGAAGCCAGCTGGCGCGTGTTCGGCCCGCGCCCCGGCGGCTACGGCGCCGGACTGCAGGAAGTCATGGCCAGCGGCCGCTGGAATGACGGCGCCGACCTGGCCCAGGCCTATCTGCGCGCCGGCGCTTTTGCCTACGGCCAGGGCGGGCATGGCGTGGCCGCGCGCGGCAGTTTTGAACAGCGCCTGGCCGGCCTGGACGCCGTGCTGCACAACCAGGACAACCGCGAGCACGATGTGCTCGATTCGGACGACTACTACCAGTTCCAGGGCGGCATGGCGGTGGCCGTCGAGGCCCTGACCGGCGAGCCCGCCGCGCTGTACCACGGCGATTTCAGCGTGCCCGGCGCGCCGCGCATACGCACGCTGGGCGAGGAAGTGGCGCGCGTGGTGCGTTCGCGCGCCGTCAACCCCAAGTGGCTGGAGGGCGTGCGCCGCCACGGCTACAAGGGCGCGTTCGAGATGGCGGCCACGGTGGACTACCTGTTCGCCTTTGACGCCACCACCGGCGTGGTGGGCGACCACCAGTACGCGCTGGTGGCCGAGGCCTATCTGCACAACGACACCAACCGCGAATTTCTGCGGCAACACAACCCGCTGGCCCTGCGCAGCATCGGCGAGCGCCTGCTCGAAGCCATGCGGCGCGGCCTCTGGCAAGCGCCTGGCGAGCACCGCGAACGCATTGAAGAGCATTTGCTGGCGCTGGAGCGCCGGCTTGAAGAATACGGAGAAGGACCCCTGGCATGAATACTCCCGAACTGAGCATTACTGTTGAACCCGCCGAGCGCGCGGCCTTTCCCTTCACCGCGCTGGTCGGCCAGCCGCAACTGCAGCGCGCGCTGCAGCTCGCGGCCATAGACCCCGGCATAGGCGGCGTGTTGATCAGCGGCCCGCGCGGCACGGCCAAGTCCACCGCGGCGCGCGCGCTGGCGGCGCTCTTGCCCGGCGCGCCCTTTGTCACTTTGCCGCTGGCCGCCAGCCTGGAGCAGCTGGTGGGCACGCTCAATGTGGAAGACGTGCTGCGCGACGGCCGGGTGCGCCTGGCGCCCGGCCTCCTGGCGCGCGCCCACGGCGGCGTGCTGTACGTGGACGAGGTCAACCTGCTGCCCGACGCGCTGGTCGACGCCTTGCTGGACGCGGCCGCCAGCGGCGTGAACACGGTGGAGCGCGACGGCATTTCGCGTCAGCATGCCGCGCGTTTTGTGCTGGTGGGCACCATGAACCCGGAGGAGGGCGAGCTGCGCCCGCAGCTGCTGGACCGCTTCGGCCTGTCGCTGGTGCTGGCCAACCCGGTGGATGCCGCGCAGCGCACCGCCATCCTGCGCGCGCGCCTGGGCTTTGACGAAGATCCCGCCGCCCTGGCGCGGCAGCATGCGAAAGAGCAAGCCGCCTTGAGCGCGGCGCTGGTGGCCGCGCGTGCGGCGCTACCGAGCCTGGCCTGGTCCGACGAGGTGCTGAACCATGCGGCGGCTTGCGCGATTGAGGCCGGCGTGGATGGCATGCGTGCCGACCTGGTGATGCTGCGCGCCGCGCGCGCGTTGGCCGCGCTGCAAGGGCGCGGCGAAGTGACGCCGGCCGATGTGGATGCCGTGGCCGAACTGGCGCTGGCACACCGCCGGCCCGAGGGCAGTGCGGCCCAGCCCCCTGGTACAAGCGGCCAAGCGCCGCAAACCCCGCAAGCTCCCGAGCGCCCGCAAGAGCGGCCGCCCGCAGCATCCGTACCGCAAGGCGACTGGGGCGCGCTGCTGGCCCAGCCCGAAGGCACGGCCAAGGTCCAGGCGATAGCGGGGTGGCCGCCAAAAAAAGCCTAGGCCACCGCAGCCGCCGCCCACGCAAAGGGCCCGGCAGCTGGCGGTGGCCTCCCTCGCACACGCCCCTCACAACAGCCGCGACACCCGGTGCCCGGCAGCGCAGCGCCGCCATCGCCTGGCTGCCCACGGTTGTGGCCAAGGGGCAGTCGCCACTCAAGCGCGAGCACCTGCGCCGCCAGCCCGTGGCGCTGCGCCCCAGCCGGCTGCATTGCATCGTGCTCGACACCTCGGGCTCCATGCGCCGGCACGGCCGCCTGGCCCTGGCCAAGGGCCATGCCGCGTTCATGATCGAGCAGGCCGCGCGCCTGGGCGACGAGGTGGCGCTGCTGCGCTTTGGCGGGCAGGGCGTGGAACTGCTGCTGCCGCCCGGCCCCGCGCGTGTCGCCGGCAGCCAGCGCCTGCGCCCCGTGGGCGGCGGCGGCGGCACGCCGCTGGCCGAGGCCCTGGCGCAGGCCGGCCGCCTGTTGCAGCGCAGGCTTCAGCGCAACGGTCCCATCGAATGCTGGCTGTGGCTGCTGACCGATGGCCGCACGCTGGAGCAGCCGCTGGCGCCGGCTGCGCAGCATCTGGTGATCGTGGATTTTGACGATGCCAGTAAACCCCTGGGCCGCTGCGCCGCCTGGGCGGCCCGATGGGGCGCGGAGCACCGCCTGGCGCTGCCCGCCGCATGAATCACTGACCGACTTGAACCTTTCCACACCGATGCCCGATACCGAAATCATTGTCTGCACCACCTGCCGCCCGCCGGGCGCGTCGCGCGAGCTGCCCGCGCATGGCCTGGCGCTGTTCGAAGCCGTGCAGGAGGCGCTGCTGGTCTGCGAGCCGGGCACTGGCGAGCACAAGGGCCTGCAGCTGCGCGGCCTGGCCTGCATGAGCGGCTGCTCACGCGCCTGCACCGTGACCTTGCAGGCGCAGGGCAAATTCAGCTATTACTTCGGCGACCTGGTCCCCGACGCCGAAACCGCGGCCCAGGTGATCGCCTGCGCGCAGCTGCACAAGCACAGCGCCGACGGCAACCTGGCCCGCAACACGCGGCCCGAGCGCCTGCGCGGCGGCATACTCGCGCGGCTGCCCCCCGTCGGCCTGGGCTCGACATGACGGCCCGAATCCATTACGTTTGCATCAATCAAGTTTCTTTTTTCACCCACCCCAAGGAGATCGCCATGACCGAACCGACAACGCTGACCCACAGCCCTTCCGACGTCCTGAACCCCGGCCTGGCCGTGCTGCGCCCGCTGCTGGGCGCCGCCGCGCTCGGCCTGGTCGTCCTGTACGGCGTGGCTTTTGCCGAAAGCCCGCTGGCCCACAACGCCGCGCACGACGTGCGCCACATCACCGTCAAACCCTGCCATTGAGCAGCCCCCGGGAGACATCCATGATTTTTCAACGACTGATCTGGGCGGCCCTGGCCACCGCGGTGGTGGTGGGCAGCCTGCAAACCGGCGTGCAGCGCTGGCAGGCCGCTCCGCTGATTCTGGCGGCCGAGGTGTACGAGGAACAAAAGGCCGAGGCACCCAAGCCCGCCGAAGCGCCCGCGGCCCACGTGCACGCCGCGGGCACCGCCCCGCATGAACATGAACATCCGCAAGGTGCCGCCAAGGAGTGGGAGCCCGCCAACGGCGCCGAGCGCACCGGCTGGACCTGGGTGGCCAATATGCTGCACGCCTTCAGCATGGCGCTGTTGCTGTTCGCGGTCATGGGCGTGTGGCTCTACCGGCGCGGCGCCGCGGTGGCCTCGCTACGCCTGGCCGGCGTGGTGGCGGCGGCCGGCTGGCTGAGCTTTCATTTCTGGCCCTCGCTGGGCCTGCATGCGGAAGTGCCCGGCATGGAAGCCGCGCCGCTGCAGGCCCGCCAGCTCTGGTGGGTGCTGGCGGTGGCCAGCGCGTCCGGCGCCTGCGCCGTGGCCGGTTTCTCGCGCACGTCCTGGCGCTGGCTGGTGGCCGCGGCTTTGCTGGCGCTGCCTTTTGTGGTGGGCGCGCCCAAGCTGCAGGGCGATGCCCTGGCCGGCTTCGGCCCTGAAGCCCACGCCGCGCTCGAACAACTGGGTGCGCAGTTCATCTGGGCCACCACCTGGGTGTCCCTGTCGTTCTGGGTGAGCCTGGGGCTGGCGGGCGGATGGGCTTTCCAGCGCTGGGTGCGCCCGGCTTTGCTGGCGGCGCTGCAGCGCGCCGATGCGCCCGCCGTGGTCGCCGTGCAAGCTCCGCAGTGAGTGCTCCGGCGGGTTCTGTGTCCACCGTCGGGGCTGGCCCGGTCGATCCGGCCGTGCCCGCTCACGCCTTTAGCGCCGCCGAGCAGCGGGCGGTGTACCGGGCCATCCACGAGCGGCGCGACATGCGCCACTTCAGCGGCGGCACGGTGGCCGACGAGCTGCTGCAGCGCCTGCTGTCGGCCGCGCACCATGCGCCCAGCGTGGGCTTCATGCAGCCCTGGCGTTTTATCCGTGTGCGCAGCCGGCCCCTGCGCGAGGGCGTGCATGCGCTGGTTGAGCAGGAACGTGTGCTCACGGCCAAAGCCCTGGGCGAGCGCGAAGACGAGTTCATGAAACTCAAGGTACAGGGCGTGCTGGACGCCGCCGAGGTGCTGGTGGTGGCCCTGCCGCCGGGCCGCGAGCAGCATGTGTTCGGCCGCCGCACCCTGCCCGAGATGGACCTGGCCTCGGCGGCCTGCGCCATCCAGAACCTCTGGCTTGCGGCCCGTGCCGAAGGGCTGGGCATGGGCTGGGTGTCCATCTTTGATCCGCAACAGCTCGCCGCGCTTTTGTGCATGCCCGAAGGCAGCAAACCGGTGGCCGTGCTATGCCTGGGGCCGGTGCAGGCCTTTTACGAGCAGCCCATGCTGCAGGCCGAAAAGTGGGCGCGCCGCGCGCCGCTGGCCGACATGGTGTTTGAGGACCTTTGGGGTGCCGCGCCTTCTTCCCCAGAAGCGCCATGATGGCCTGGACCGGCCTCTACCTTTTGCACAGCCTGCCTTATGTCGCCGGCTGCATGGTGCTGGCCCTGGGCCTGGCGCTGTGGATAGACAAGTACATGGGCGAGCCGCCTTCGCCCGTCCATCCGGTGGTCTGGATGGGCAATTACCTCAAAGCCTGCGGTAGCGTGACGGTGCGCCGCGCGCCGCCGGCGGCATTTGTGCTGGGCGCGCTGGCCTGGTGGCTGGGCGCGGCCCTGGTGGGCGCCATCGCCTGGGGCGCGCAGGCGCTGGTGTTCTGGCAACTGGCCGGCTATGCCGCGGCGCCGGCCTGGCAGGCCGCCGTCGACACCGCGCTGCTGGTGGTGCTGATGGCCTGGCTGCTCAAGTGCATGCTGTCCTGGCGCATGCTGCGCGAAGAGGTCGGCGCGGTGGAACTGGCACTGGGCCAGTCGCTGGAGGCCGGGCGCGAGCGCCTCTCGTGGCTGGTGAGCCGCGACACTACGCAACTCAGTGCCAGCCAGGTGCGCGAAAGCGCGATTGAATCGCTGGCCGAAAACCTCAACGACTCGGTGGTCGCGCCCATCTTCTGGTTTGTGCTGCTGGGCCTGCCGGGGGCCGCCGTCTACCGCTTTGCCAACACCGCCGATGCCATGTGGGGTTACCGCGGCATCTACCGCGGCAAGAACTGGGAGTGGGCCGGCAAATGGGCCGCGCGCGCGGACGATGTGCTGTCCTGGCTGCCGGCGCGCCTCACGGCTTTGCTGCTGGCGCTGGCGGCACGCGGCCTGCCCCTTCATGCCCTGCTCCGCGAAGCGCGCAGGACGCCTTCGCCCAACAGCGGCTGGCCCATGGCGGCCATGGGGCTGGCGCTCGGTGTTTCGCTGGGCAAGCCGGGCGTCTACATATTAAATCCCCGGGGGCGGGCGCCCGAGGCGGCGGACACCGCGCTGGCCCAGGGCCTGGCCGCCCAGGCGGTGTTTGCGCAGGTCTTTCTTGCCATGGCGGCGATGCTGCTGGTGGCGATGGCGGCGGCATGATCGCCAAGCCCTCTCGGATCCATGGCGGGCCCGACGGCCTGGGCGTGCCGCTGCATGATTTTTCGACCAACAGCAATGCCTGCGGGCCATGCCCCGCGGCGCTGGCCGCCGTGCGGCAGGCCGACGCCACGCGTTATCCCGATGCCGGCTACACGGCCTTGCGCGCGCGGCTCGCGGCTTTTCATGCGGTGGACGAAGCGCGTGTGTTGCTGGCCGGCAGCGCCAGCGAATTTATCTTTCGCATCACGGCCCTGGCGGCCGGGCAGGGCGCGCGCGCCGTCTGGCTGCCGCCCCTCAGTTATGGCGATTACGCGCAGGCGGCTGTTGCACAGGGCCTTGCCACGGTCAACGAGCCGGGTGATGCGCAACTGCTCTGGGCCTGTGAACCCTCCAGTCCTTTGGGTTCGGCGCAAGCGGGCCTGGCCGCACTGGCCGATGGCCGCCAAGAACAAGCCTTGCTGGTACTGGACCGTGCCTACGAACCCTTGCGGCTCAGCGCCGCGCCCACATTCACGAACCGGCAACTTGACAGTGTCTGGCAGCTCTGGACGCCCAACAAGGCGCTGGGCCTGACAGGCGTGCGCGCGGCCTACGCGATTGCGCCACTGGAGCAAGAAGACAGCGCCGCCGCGCTGGAGCAACTGTGCCCCTCCTGGCCCGTGGGCGCACATGGCGAGGCCATGCTGCAGGCCTGGGCCGACAGCGAAGCGCAGGAATGGCTGGCTGCCAGCCTCAAGACTTTGCGCGAATGGAAGGCCAGGCAAATCGCCGTCTGCGAATCCCTGGGCTGGCACTGCCTGCCCAGCGAGGCGAATTTTTTCTGCGCGCAGCCGGTCCTGTCTGAGGGCCAGGGCCTGCAAGAGGCGCTGGCCGCGCTGCGCACCCAGGGCATCAAGCTGCGCGACACCACCTCCTTTGGCCTGCCGGGCCATGTGCGCCTGGGCGTGCAGCCGCCCGCTGCGCAGCATGCGCTGCACAATGCATGGCAACAACTCCGACAAACCAATTCATGAGCGCAAAAAGTGTCATGGTGCTGGGCACCACCAGCGGCGCCGGCAAAAGCTGGCTGACCACCGCGCTGTGCCGCTACTACGCGCGCCAGGGGCTCAAGGTCGCGCCTTTCAAGGCGCAGAACATGAGCAATAACGCCAGGGTGGTGTCTGGGGGTGAAATCGGCAGCGCGCAATACTTCCAGGCCCTGGCCGCCGGGGCTGTGCCCGATGTGCGCATGAACCCCTTGCTGCTCAAGCCCGAAAAAGACACACAAAGCCAGGTCGTGCTGATGGGCCAGGTCAACGCCGAGCTCTCGCGCATGGAGTGGCGCGGCCGCAGCGCTTCGGTCTGGCCCGTGGTGTCACGCGCGCTCGATGAGCTGATCGCCGAGAACGATGTGGTGGTGATGGAGGGCGCGGGCTCGCCGGCCGAAATCAACCTCAAGGCCAGCGACATCGTCAATATGCGCGCGGCCCAGCATGCCAAAGCCGCCTGCCTGCTGGTGACCGATATAGACCGCGGCGGTGCCTTTGCGCACCTCTACGGCACCTGGGCCATGCTGGACGAAGCCGAGCGAAAACTCATCAAGGGTTTTGTGCTCAACAAATTCAGGGGCGATGCCAAACTGCTGGCGCCCGGCCCGCAAATGCTGCAGGACATGACGGGTGTGCCCACGGTCGCGACGCTGCCCATGTGGTGGCAGCACGGCCTGCCCGAAGAAGACGGTGTGTTTGACGACCGCAGTGTGGCCAGCGGCGCTGTGACCCGAACCGTTGCGGTGATCGCCTATCCGCGCATCAGCAACCTCGACGAATTCCAGCCTCTCAAGAACGTGCCCGGCCTGCGCCTCAAGTGGGTGCGCAGTCCGGCCGATCTTATGGGCGCCGACTGGGTCATATTGCCCGGCTCCAAACACACCAGCGGCGACCTGGCCTGGCTGCGCGCCCAGGGGCTGGACCGGGCGGTGGCCGCGCACGCCGGCCGCGGTGGCGCGGTGCTGGGCATTTGCGGCGGCTTGCAGATGCTGGGCGAGGCGCTGATAGACCCGCACGGCATAGACGGCAACGCGCCCGGCCTGGGCCTGCTGCCGGTGGTCACGGTGTTTGACGAAGCCAAGACCGTGCGGCACCGGCAGGCCGCTTTTACGCCGCTGCGCGGGCTGTGGGCCGGCTTGTCGGGCGTGGAGGTGCAGGGTTATGAAATCCACCACGGCCGGACCGCGCCGCATTCGGCCATGGCGGCGGCCGGTGATGTCGCGCACGCGGTGATGCCCGAAGGCCTGGCCTGGCAGAACCAGGCCGGCAATGTGCTGGGCCTGTATTTGCACGGCATGTTCGAGGATCCGCGCGTGCTCAAGGCCCTGTTCGGTGCGGCCGTGCCCACGCTGGACTCGGTGTTTGACGGGCTGGCCGATTACATCGCCGAGCACTTCGCGCCCGGCGTTCTGCAATCGTTGATCAGCAATCGCTAACCCATCATTGAACGCGCTTGAGCGGCCCGAAGCAGGCCTCGAGTGATGCGGCCTTGCAGACGATGAACTGGTCCTGTTTGGGGCTGAACTGGATAAAGCGGATCACGCTTTCATCCCCGTCCGCATGCAGGTCGCCCGAGCAGTCGCGCTTGCCGTTGCTGCTGGTCACAGTTTCGGTCAGCGGGTAAAAGCCCGTCGTTGTGGGCTTGGCCGGCACCTGGTAGTCGCCCTGGGTCACTTCCTCGCCGCTGGTGCCCAGGCGCCTGCCGTCGGCGCGGTATTGCCAGGTTTCGGTGCAGGTCTTGCCGGGCAGGGTCCAGCTCCAGGTGCCCACAATCGGGTGGGCTGTGGCGGGGCTAGGGCTGGCAGGCTGGGCCTGCGCGAGGGCGCAGCACAGCAGGGCGGAAAGAATGCTTGATCGCAGAAAAAGGTTCATGGCGGCGTGTGGGTGCTAAGGGCTATCCCGCGATTATGAAGACGCGGTGTAAAGCACCGGCGGGCCGCGCAGCCAAAGCCCTTGCCCGCTACGGGCGCTTTTGCGGCAGCTTGAGCGTCAGCGTGGTGCCCGCGGCCGAGGAATGCAGCAAGAGCTCCGCGCCTATGGCCTGGGCGCGGCGCTGCTGGTTGCCCAGGCCCATGCCGCCGCCGGCCAGCGCCTCGCTGATGGAAAAACCGCCACCGTTGTCGGCAATGACCACGCTGACATAACCGTCTTCGGCGCCGGTCATCACCCTGATCTGCGTGGCGTTGGTGTGCTTGAGGGTGTTGGTGAAGGCCTCCTGCAGGATGCGCAGTATGTGCAGCGCGTTGCGCGGGTTCAGCCAGTCCAGCGGCGGCACGTCGGAAACCTCCCAGCGCAGCGAGATGCCGGCGCCGGCCAGGCGCGGCCCGAGGCGAAAACGCAACGTGGCCAGCAGGAGCAGCAGGTCGGCCTCGACCGGCTCCATCGAGTCTATGGTCAGCTTGAGGTCGTCTATGCAGCCCTTGAGCACCTCGGCCACCTCGGCCTCGCCGAGCCGGCCTCCCTCGACCACGCGCAGCGCGCTGACCAGCGAGGAGCCCAGGCCGTCATGCATGTCCTGCGTGAGGCGCTGGCGCTCCTGGCTCAGCAGCTCGCGCTGCTCGACCTCGCGCAGCCTTTCATAGCTCGCCGCGAGTTCGGTTTCGCGGTTCTTGAGGCTTTCTTCCAGCCCGGTGTTGAGCTGCTCCACGGTGGCCAATGCCCCCACATACTGTCGGAACATGATCACCACAAACACGCCGAACATCAGCATGGCCGCGTAAGGCGTGAGGTAGTAGCTTTCCAGGTCGACCACATACTTGAGGCGGGCCCAGTCGTAGACGCCGAACACATAGTTGACCAGAAAGACCGTTGACAGCATCCTGGCATCCAGCGAACGGCTGCGCCATGAATGCCACAGCCCGACCACCACGATGACCGTGGCCATGCTGATCAACAGCAGGTGGGCATAGGGCCGCAGCACCAGCAGGCTGGGGAAGACGGAGGCAAAGGGCAGCGTGACGATGGAAAACACCACAGCCATCGCCAGCATCAGGCGGCTGAGCCGGGGCATGGGCCGGCCGTGCAGGAACTGCAGGAAATAGTGCGTGATCAGCGACTGCCACATCAAGGCGTTGAGGGTCAGCCAGATAAACCAGGCGTCGCTGACGATGAGTTTTTCGGGGCCCAGCTGGAAATGCCAGCGGCGCGTGGCGCCCAGCACCGCGATCGTGAACAGGTAAAGGCTGGCGGGCTGGCGGCGCACCACCCAGACGGCCAGCGAGAAAAGCCCCACCGCAAGAAAGGCGGCGCTGCACATAAAGGGCAGCTGGTTGGCCAGCCAGTCGCGCCTGCCGGCCATTTCGACCAGGCTGTCGGAGTCGCCGGCATAGAAGGAGGAAATCCCGGCCTCGGGCGAGGGCAGGCTGTCCAGCCGTATCAACAGGGTTTTCGGCGGCGAGCTGTCGGCCGTGAGATTCAGCGGCAGCAGCAGCGCGGGGTGGCTGAAGAGGTTCCAGACCGGGCTGCCGGTGGAGCGGTAGCGCAGCCGGCCGTCGGCATACACCGCGATCTGGCCGGCCGCGAGCCAGCGTATCAGGTAAAAGTGCGTGGGGCCTTTGCTGCCCTGCAGCGCATCAAGGTGTATGCGCAGCCAGGTAGTGACCACCGGCCGTTTGCCGCTGCCCGAAGCCGCCGGTGTTTCAATCACGCGGGGCAATGCCACCTGGGTCCAGCTTCCGGGCAGGGCGCTGTCGTCGACCGTGGCCGCCAGCGGCTTGAAGCTTGCCGCTTCTTCACGCAACATCTCGGCCTGGGTGTAGTGCACGACAGTCCCCGCGGCCCAGGCGGCGGGGACGCAGGCCAGCAGCCAGGCGCACAGCAGCAGCCAGCGAAGCATGCCCCCGCGCAGCTCAGGCCGCCAGAATGCCCTGGTTCCTGGCTTCATAAATCGCTTCGGCCCGCGAATTCACATTGAGCTTGCTGTAAATGCGCCGCACGTAGGTCTGCACCGTGTGCTGCGAGACCTGCATCAGGCGGGCGATCTCGTCGGCGGTAAAGCCTTTGGTGATGAGTTCCAGCACTTCCTTTTCACGGCTGGACAGCACGGCCTGCTCGCCGGCGGCTGGGGCTGGCGCGGCAGCCGGCACCACTGGAGGCGCGGCACGAAAGCGCATCAGGATCTGCCGGGCGATCAGCGGGCTGATCGGGCTGCCGCCGCCGTGCAGGCTGCGGATCTCGTGCAGCATGTTCTCGGGCTCGCTGTCTTTGAGCAGGTAGCCCGATGCGCCGGCCTCTATGGATTGCAGCACATGGGCCTCGTCGCCGAAGGCTGTGCACACCATGATGGCGCAGGTCGGCCATTGCGCGTGCGCCGCGCGTATCACGTCGATGCCAGAGCCGTCGGGCAGGCCCAAATCAACCAGCAGCACATCGGCAGGCGCGCTTTGCAGCGACTGCAGGCCCTGGGCGCGTGTGCTGGCCAGGCTCATCAGGCGTATGTCGGGCGAGGCCGCGATGGCGGCCACGATGGCGTTCTGGAAGTGGACGTCGTCCTCCACAAGCGCCACATGGATGGGGGATGGGTCGCGACTGGGCTGCATATCGGTTCCTGCGTTGGCGCATGCCTTGTGCATGCCTGGACGTCCCGCCCGCAGGACGGGAAGCGGACGGCCGGAAATAGTGCCATTTTGCTTCAAGGCCGGGCCGCTGCGTGTCCCCATATCTAGGGACAGTTGGGAGTGGCGTGCGGCGTGCCATGGCGGCCCTGTCGGCAAAAAGGCGGACAAGGGCGTCGCCGGGGATGGGCGCGTTAACGCTTTTGTTGCATCAGGCCGCGGCGGGGCGTTTTTCCGGCAGGCGCAGGGTCAGCCTCGTGCCGGCCGGGGAAGATTCAAATTCCACGTCGCCGCCCACGGCCTGCGCGCGCCGCCGCTGGTTGGCCAGGCCCTTGCCGCCGCTGCCCAGCGCCCGCTCCACGCTGAAACCCTTGCCGTTGTCGGCGATGCTGACCTTGACCCAGCCGCCGCCCGCCCCCGTGGTGACGCGTATCTCGCTGGCCTGCGCATGCTTGAGCACGTTGGCAAAGGCCTCCTGCAGGGTACGCAAAATGTGCAGCGCGCTTGAAGGGTCCAGCCAGTCCAGCCTGGGGAGCTCCTGAACTTCCCAGAGCAGCGTGATGCCGGTGCCTTCCAGCCGGGGTTCGAGCCGGAAACGCAGTGTGGCCAGCAGCAGCAACAGGTCGGCTTCAACCGGCTCCATCGAGTCGATGGCGAGTTTCAGGTCGTCCATGCAGTCCTTGAGGGTCTGCTTCACGCGTTCGTCGCTCATGCCGCCGACTTCGACGGAGCGGATGGCGCTGATCAGCGTCGAGCCCAAGCCGTCGTGCATGTCCTGCATCATGCGCTGGCGTTCATCGCTTAGCATCTGCTGCTGGGCGATCTCGCGCAGGCTGCGGTGGCTGGCTTCAAGTTCGGCTTCGCGCGCCCGCAGGCGCTCGGCCAGGCTGGCGTTGACCTGCTCGACTTCCGCAATGGCGCCGGTGTAACGGCGGTACATCACGTAACCGAAGACGCTAAAGGTGATCGCGTTGGTATGCGGGCCCAGATACCAGTTTTCGGGGCTGATGAAATTGTTCTGTACCAGCCAGTCGGTCGCGCTGAAGAGCGTGGCCAGCACTGTCCCGATGGCCACCACCATGGCGTCGCGCGAGCGCCCCCAGGCGTTGATGATGCCCGCCACGCTGACGCTCGCGCCCATCAGTGCAACCACCACATACAGCATGGGTGTGGTCCTCGGCGTGTTGGGCAGGGCCGGCCACAGGGGCAGGGTCAGCAGGGCCATCAGCACGGACGCGGTAATCAGTGCCCGCGTCAGCCACAGCTGCCGGCGCCGGTGCAGCAGGCCGATTGAAAAGTGCACCACCGTGACCAGCCAGAACAGCGAGTTGACGGTGAACCAGGCAAACCAGTCATTGGCAATCGGGAAGTTCACGTAAAAATGCAGGCCCCGCATGAAAGACATGGCGGAGAGCACAAAAAACAGCAGGTAGCCCGGCTCATGCCGGCGCCGCAGCCACACCAGCAAAGCGAAGATGCCGACCGCGAGGAAAGCCGAGCTGAACATGCCCGGCAATTCCTGCTGCAGCCATTGGCGGCCGTGGTAGCGCCAGCTGATGGCATCCGCCGGCCCCAGCCACAGTGACGACAGCGCCACCTGCGTCGCAGCCGTGTGCTCGATGCGCAGCGTGATCTCGTGCGGCGGCCGGCCATCGGGTGATTTCTCCAGCAGCACCCATAGCGGCGTGTGCGGGCTGTTCCATAACGGGCCCTGCTGCTGGGCGGTGTGCACCAGGTGGCCGTCGGCATACACGGCGAGGGTGCCGTCGGTGCGCACGCGGGCCGCATACAGCGCCAGTGGGGTGGACGATGCCGGGGCCGGCGGCACGGTCAACCGAAACCAGCTGGTGCGCGTGACCGGTGCCGCGCCGGCGGATGCTGCAGCCCGGGCCTGTCCCAGCACCGAGACGGGCAAGGCGTGCGGCAGCGCAACGGGTTGCCAGCGGTCCAGCAGGGTTTGGCCGTCGAGGGTGAGCGGTGGCGAGGTGAAGCCCGCATCGGTTTGTACCTGCCAGTCAGCCTGGGTGATATGCAGGACCGCTGCGCTGGGGGAACCACCCATGCGGGTGCCCGCAGAGTCGCAGGCGATAAGACCCGTCAGCACTGCAGCTGCTGCCAGCAGCGCTACGCCCAAGCGGGGCGAAAAACGCAGGAGGTGGTGGTTATGAAAGAGCATGCGGGCGGACAGCTACTGCGACAGAATGCCCTGGTTCCTGGCTTCGTAGATCGCTTCCGCCTTGGAGGTGACCTTGAGTTTTCCGTAGATGCGCCGCACAAAAGTGCGCACCGTGAAGTGCGATAACTCCATCAGCCTGGCAATTTCCACGGCGGTGAAACCTTTGGTGATGTAGTCCAGCACTTCCTTTTCACGCGCCGACAGCAGCGATGACGCGTCGATATCGACGGGCGTCGTGCCGGCATCCGCTGTGGGGTTGGGGCGAAAGCGCGCCAGCACCTGCCGGGCGATGATAGGGCTGATCGGGCTGCCGCCGCTGGCCAGGCTGCGGATCTCGGTCGCCATCTTCAGCGGTGAGCTGTCTTTCAGCAGGTAGCCGGCGGCGCCGGATTCGATCGACTGCATCACATGCGTCTCGTCACCAAAATTGGTGCTCACCATGATGCTGCAGGCCGGCCACTGTCGGGAAGCCGCGCGGATCACGTCGATGCCTGAGCCATCGGGCAGGCCCAAATCAACCAGCAGCACATCGGCCGGCGGTCGCTCCAGCATCTGCAAGCCTTCGGCGCGAGTGCCCGCCGTGCCCACCAGGCGCATGTCAGAAGCGCCCTGCACCACGCGACTCAGCGCTCCGCGAAAGCCCGGATCGTCCTCGACGATGGCGACATGGATCACGGGCAGGTCTTGTTCAGCGGGAGGTGCATTCATCAGGCACACATTTTGCAACGGTTTCGGGCGCACGACTCGCCAGTCGTGTGGATCGTTTGTTCTACGTGCAAGCTGGCAACGGTGTTTGGCCACTGGCAGGACATCGCGGGTGCCGATCGCCATGCCACCCGATCGACCTTGGTTTGCTGGATTTTTGATAGCTGTTTGCAACCGTTCCTGTTGGTTTGAAGCCCAACTTTGTGTTTGAGATGAGGCCCCTAAAGGTATCCGGCGTAGCGCATATGTGCTACAGACAGCGGCATTCGTGATTCGTACGATGACGGCCAGTCGGGCAATGCGTTCCACAACATCCGGGGCGCTGGCCCGACTGATTGGCGAGCAGCCTGATTCGCTGCAAATTCCGCCCGTCAACGAAAGCTTCCATGAAAAGCCACGCCAGCATGAACCGTATTTACCGCCTCGTCTGGAACACCGCCCTGAACCTGTGGGTGGCTGTGGCTGAGAACGCCAGAGGCAAAAGCAAGGGCGGCTCGGTTCGCTCAAGGGTGGATTGCAGTTCGGTTCATCAAGGTGATGGCGGGTATGGGGGCGAAGGTGGTAGCGGGTTCACGCTTAACGCCGTCTCCAAGGCTGCTCTCGGTGTTCTGTCTTCTCTCATCCTTATGGTTCCGCAGGCGCACGCCGCAGATGCGGCCAATGCTGCTGTCGTCGCCGGTGCGGGCACCGTCGCCACCGCGGGCAACGTCACCACCATCAACCAGACCAGCCAGAAGCTGGCAATTGACTGGACATCGCTTTCCACAGCAGCCAATGAGGCCCTGAAGTTCAACCAGCCCAATGCCGCAGCGATCGCACTGAACCGCATCACGGGCGCCAGCCCGAGCGAGTTGCTCGGCAGCCTCACGGCCAATGGGCAGGTGTTTATCCTGAATCCCAACGGCGTGCTGTTTGGCGCCGGTTCGCAGGTCAACGTCGGTGGCCTGGTCGCATCAACCCTGAACATGAGCAACGCCGACTTTATGGCGGGCAACCATGTGTTCACGGGTTCGGGCGGCACGGGCTCTGTGGTCAACCAGGGAACCCTCACCGCAGGGCAGGGCGGCTACCTGGCCCTGCTGGCGCCCGAGGTGCGCAATGAGGGCGTGATGACCGCCAACCTGGGAACCGCCTTGCTCGCGGCCGGCAACAAGGTCACCCTGAACCTCGACAACGGCAGCCTGCTGGGCTACAGCATTGACCAGGGGGCCATCAATGCCCTGGCCGAGAACAAACATTTGATCCAGGCCAACGGCGGGCAGGTGCTGCTCTCGGCCAGGGCCCTGGACAGCCTGACCATGGGCACAGTGAACAACACCGGCGTCATTGAAGCAAAGACGATGGCCAACAAGGCCGGCCGCATCATGCTGATCGGCGACATGGAACACGGCATGGTCAATATCGGCGGCACGCTGGATGCCAGCGCCCCCGACGGCGGTGACGGCGGCTTTATCGAAACCAGTGCCGCGAACTTCAAAATCCTGCCGGGCTTCAGGGTCAATACGCGGGCGCCGCAAGGCAAGAACGGCAACTGGCTGCTGGACCCGGCCACGATGACCATCGCAAGCGGATCAGGCGGGGCGGCCAACACCATTTACGAGGACACGCTTGAAGCAGCGGGTTCCGACATGACCATCCAGGCCACGGATTCGATCAACACGACCGGCAACTTCTCCAATGCCGATGTGGAACTCCCCAGCGGCCTGAACCTCATCATCAAGACCACCGGGGCCAGCGGTACCGGCATAGACCTCACGGGCAGCGGGGACGGCACCGCCCTGACCTTCAAGGTCTCCGGCGGCGGCACGATTAACGTGAACACAGCCTCGGCCACCCAGTCCATCAAGAGCTCCGGGCTCGCCGTGACGGGCGGCGCCGGCACGATCACCGTCAACTCCGCCGGCGCGCTGGATATCAGCAACGCGGCTGTGCAGACTGCCGGAGGGGCGATCTCGCTGACCGGGGCGGGCCAGGCCGGGAACTCGGGCGTGCTGGTGTCCCAGAGCACCGTGAACGCCGGCACCGGCGCCCTCACCATCAACGGCATCACGGCGGACACGGCGCAGTACGGCGTCCTGCTGGACCGTGCCACCCTCATCAGCGGCAATGCCAACATCAGCAGCGCCAGTTCAGCCATCAAGCTGGCCGGCAGTAGTTTGACCAGCAGCGGAAACATCAGCATTGACGCATCCAATACCAATTCAGGCAATCACGCGGTCGAGCTGGTCAACAGCGGGGCCACACAGACCAACGTCAGCACCACCGGCAGCGGCACCATAGGCATCACCGGCAAACTCAAGAGCGGCGGCGCCGCTGCTGTCGCCGCCAGCGGCTCGGCGGCAGGCGTGGCCATCACCAACTCCAACGTGGCAGGCGGCGCCGGCACTATCACCATCATCGGCGAGTCGGGCTGGGGCACCATCATTGCCCAGGCGGCCCGCGGGGTGCGGCTGGACTCACTGGCCAAGGTCACGGGTACGGGCAACATCGCCGTCACCGGCAATGCACACACCACTTCGACGGCCCACAGCGTCGCCGTTGAGCTGGGCACCGGCTCCGAGGTGTCCAGCACCGGCGGCAACGTGGAGGTCAGGGGCCAGATGCTCAGTGCCCTCGCCGCCGCCGCGGATACCAAGGGCATCATTGCAAAAGGCAAGCTGCAGTCCGGCGCGGCCAGTCGCATCTTGCTCGACGGCGTCGCTGATATGGACGATGGCACGACCGGCATCGGCATCCTGGTCGATGCCGGCGCCGACCTGATCGCGGGCACGGGCGGGCTCTCCGTTTCAGGTGCTGGGCAGGGCCTCTCGACAACGGCAACCTTCACGGGCATCTCCATGGCGGGCGGCAGCCTCAGCTCGACCGGCGCGATCAGCATGGACGGCCGCGGGAATTCGGCGGTGGTACACGCTGCCGGTTCCCAGGGCCTGAGCCTGACCGGCGGCAGCATCAACTCCAACGGCGCGGCCATGTCGCTGCTCGGGTCGGGTATGGCGCCGGCCTCGCCGGCCACCAACTTTGACCTGAACATCAACGGCACCGGCATCAACAGCGGGGGCGGGGACATCGCGCTGCGGGGTGAGCGTGTCAACATCGGCAGCGCCGTCAACGCGGGCGCGGGCAGGGTGACGATCAATACGGTCAGCAGCTTCCGGCCGATCACGCTTGGCGGGGCGTCTGAAACCGCCGCCATGAACCTGAGCAACGACGAGCTCAACCGGATCACCGCTTCGGCGATCGCGATCGGCCGCATCAACAACACCGGCGGCATCGTGATCGGCAACACCGGGGGCGATATCAATCTGGCCAGCTCGCCGACCCTGAGCCTGATCAACAACAACGTCACGGGCGCGATCAGCCAGACGGCGGCCATCACTGTCGCCAACCTCAACGCCAATGCACGAAGCGTCGTCCTGGCCAATACTGGCAACCAGATCAGCCAGATCAGCGGGCGGGCCTACGACACGGCCAATTTCCAGGTCCGCTCCGCCTCTGCGCTGTCTGTGGGAACGGTTGACGGAACGGCCGGCATCACCCACTCCGGAACCGGTATGGTGATGCTGCACAGCAGCGGCGCCGTGACGCAAACCCAGGCCATCGTCGGGAACACCTTGCAGGTCACCAGCTTCGGGGGCATGACGCTGACCAACGCAGGCAACCGGATCCAGAATTTCGGCAACCTCACCAACAGCTTATCGGGCAACCTCACCCTTCGCAACACCGCCGCCACCGCCAGCTTCCTGAGCGGCATTTTCAGCCAAGGCCGCGTCGATATCGCCAACACGGGCAATATCTTTTTGGGTGGCAGCGCCCTTTCAACTTCGAGCAACGCCACGGGTACGACTGCGGGCACCGCCGGCTTCAGCCTGGTGGCCACGGGCGGCATCAGCGCGCAAACAGTCTCGCCCAACATCTGGACCCCCTCGGGTGGCTCGGTTTACCTGGAGGCGGGCAACGGCAGCATAGGCGCCAGCACCGCTGCCCCGGTGAATATTTGGGACGCGACCTCGGTTACTGCGGTGGCGAATGGCGGTGCCTCGCAAGTCAATCTCTCACTGAACAATGGCGCCACCCTCGAAAACATCAGCGCACCGGGCGCTGTCAGCGTCACCGCCGCGGCCGGCAACCTCGCGGTCAAGACGGTGGCCGGCAGTTCAGTCACCCTTGGTGCCGCGGCCGGCGCCATCACGGATGCCAATGGCGCGGCCAACAACATCACCGCCACCACACTCAACGCATCCGCGCGCGACGGCATCACGCTGGGCACCAACGTCACCGGCCTGCAAACGCTGACGACTACAGGCGCCACCGGCGACATCAGCATCGCCGCCGCTAATGCCGTCAACACCAGCAACTTCGGCATCACCACCAACGCCGGGTCGGCACAGACGGTCAGCCTGTCGTCAAGCGCCGGCATCACGGTAGACGCCGCATTCGGCAATGCGCAGGACAAATTGAAGCTGACCACGACCGCCGGCAACATCGCCATCAATGGCGCGCTGACGGCCAGCGAGCTCACGCTGAACACCGCCGGCACCAGCACTCAAACCGCGGCCATCACGGCCACCGGCCTGGAGCTGCTGGGCACCGGCACGCACACCCTGAACAACGCGGGCAATGCGGTGACGACGCTGGCGGGCAACACCGGCAATGCCGAGTACTCGCAGGCCGGTGCGCTGGCCATAGGCACGGTCAACACCGCGGGCCTCAGTGCCAGCGGCAAGGTGCTGGTGCGCACCACAGGGGCGGCCAGCGACCTCACCCTGAACAACGGCGTGACTTCAGGCAGTGCGGCCAATGATTCGCTGGTGCTGGCCGCCGGTCGCAACTTTGTGAACAACGCGGGCGCGGGCGCGCTCAATCCCGGCGCGGGCCGCTTCCTTGTCTATTCGACCAGCCCTGTTGCCAGCACCCTGGGCGGGCTTGTCTCCACCGGTAACGCTTTTGGCCGTACCTATGCGGGCAACCTGCCGTCGGATGCTTCCATGACTTCGCTGAGCGGCAACCGCTTTGTCTACAGCTTTGTGCCTACGCTCAATGTGAGCGGCGACAACCAGAGCAAGGCTTATGGCGGCGCCGACCCGGTACTGACCTACACCGTCAACAGCGGCCTGGTGGCGGGCGACACCGCGGCCAGCGCGCTGAGCGGTGCCTTGTCGGCGCCTACAGGCGCCGCCGCGACCGGCCCCACACATGCCATCACGCAGGGCTCGCTGGCATCGGCCCTGGGTTACAACGTCGCCTACACCAGTGGCACCTTGACGGTGACGGGTGCGCCGTCCCCCGCACCTTCACCGACGATGCCTTCTCCCGGCGTGGGCGCGGCGCTGGAAGGGGCTTATATGACCGCGCTCAACACCATTGCCGGCACGGACAAACTCATGGGCAACAGCATCGACAGCGAATCGAAGGTGCTGGATGACGCCGCGCTTATCAAGGCGCTGAATACGGCTGCCGCCGAGGCCGAGGGGCAGGACAAAGCCGAATAGGCCGCACCGTTTTTGAGGGCCGCTGGCCCCCATCCCAACCTTCCCCCAGAGGGGAAGGAGTCAAGCCGCTCTTGCACCCTCTCCCGCTGGGGAGGCTAGGGTGGGAGCTTGCCGCAGTGTCACCAGAACTGGGGACAGACAGTTCTGCGGCCCTTTGCCACAGTAGGGCAGTCATCAAGCCCGGCGCCGGGCCGTGTCCTTGTTGCCCTGGCCTGGAGAAGCTGGATTGAATTGTTGCCCCACCACCGTCTTGCTTGCCGGAGGCGATGCGCTGATGCGCGACGGCCTCAGGATGCTTTTATCCGGCCAGGACGGCTTTGAGGTCGTCGCCGAGACCGGAGACGGCGAGGCCGTGCAGGCGCTGGTGCACCGGTTGCTGCCTCAGCTGGTGCTGCTGGACATGGACCTTCCCGGCGCGCCAGGCCTGGAGATTGTGTCCGCCATCAGGGCCGGCTTTGGCGGGGCCGTCAAGGTGCTGCTGCTGACCGGCGAGCTGCAGCCCGCTATCCTCAGGCGGGCGCTATTGGCGGACGCCGACGGCTACGCGCACAAAAACGAGGACGGCGACGAGTTGCTGCGGACCGTGCAATCGGTGCTGGCCGGGCGCCAGCACGTCAGCCGCAGCGTCGCCGCGGTCTTCCTGCCGAGCTCTCTGCGCATGGATGCGGCGGCGGGGAGTCCGGCGGCCACCCCGCGCCAGCGCGAGATCATGTCGCTGGTGGCGCACGGCCTGGGCAACCGCGAGATCGCGAAGCTGCTGGCCATCAGCGTGCTCACGGTGCGGACGCACCGGCAGAATTTGATGGAGAAATTCCGGCTGCACAATGCGGCCGAAATTACCGCTTGCGCTGTGCGGCGCGGGTATTACACGCCGCACTGAAGGGGGATTTTCCGGGTCTTGCTCCGGTTTGCGCGCTTTTCCTTTTCATCCTCCTCTTTCCTCTTCTTCGCCTTGCTGGCCGGGTCTCGCCCCGGCGGGCGACTTACTTTCTTTTGCTTCGCCAAAAGAACGTAAGCAAAGAAAAGGCGACCCGCAGTCTGGGTCCCTGCGCTGCGCTACGGGCAACCTGCGCTGCTCGACTGCGGAGGGGGTCTGGCTAAACTCGCTACGCTGCGCTTCGCTCAAACAACGCCAGCCCTTATCCCTCCTCCGTCTGCGCTGCTCGGCCCAGCCAGGACGGGGCAATCGGGAGCGGGAACCGAATACCGAAATACCAAGAAGATAAATACAAACAAGGACACGCCATGGCGTGTCCTTGTGGTTTTAGGTATTGGTATTTTTCTCCCGCCCCTTGTGTATGCGCCGAGGAGCGGAGGTTCAGGCGGATAAGGGCTCGCGTTGTCTGAGCGAAGCGAGTTTAGCGAGACCCCGCCTGAACCGAGCACCGCAGGTTGCCCGTAGCGAAGCGAAGGGACGCAGACACCAGGGTCGCCTTTCTTTTGCTTACTTTTCTTTGGCGAAGCAAAGAAAAGTGAGTCGCCGCCGGGCGACCCCGGCCAGCCGCCCTCAGCAGAGGAAGGAGGAGGAAAAGCGCGCAAGGCCGGAGCAAGACCCGGCCCCACCTGGCTTGTCCCTAAAACTGGGGACAGACAGGCGTGCAGTCGTGGCCTACCATACCCTCGACCCGGAGGGTCTGTGCCCTTGCCATGTCTGCCGCGGTGGTTCCATGCTTGGCGGCTATGGGCATACACTGCCTGGAATGCCGACGGGAAGCGGCATGCCACCAGGGAACAATAACGAGGGCCGGGAAGCGCTATGTCGAACATTCTGAAAGCCGCGCTGCTGCTGGTGGCGCTGGCGGTCGCCGCTGCGGGCCGTGCCGAGCCGACGGAGATCTCTTTTTATTTCCCGATCGCGGTGGGCGGCCCCGTCGCCAAAAGCATTTCGGCGCTGGCGGTCGATTTTGAGAAAAGCCATCCCGACATCCGCGTCAAGCCTGTCTACACCGGCACCTACAAAGACTCCATCGTCAAGGCACTGACGGCGCACAAGAGCGGTGTGCCCCCCGACGCGGCCGTGCTGTTTGCCGTCGACATGTACACGCTGATCGACGCCAATGCCATCGTGGCATTCGACGACCTGGTCGCCAATGCCGACGATGTGGCCTGGCTGCGCGGCTTTTATCCGGCCTTGATGAACAACAGCCGCGCCGCCGGCCAGACCTGGGGCATTCCCTTCCAGCGCTCGACCATCCTGCTTTACTGGAACAAAGAGCTCTTCAAGCAGGCCGGCCTGGACCCGGACCGCCCGCCCGCCGACTGGGCCGAGATGGCCGATTACGCGCGCAAGCTGACCCGGCGCGATGCGCAGGGCAACACCACGCAGTGGGGCGTGCAGATACCGTCCTCGGGATTTCCGTATTGGCTGTTCCAGGGGCTGGCCACGGGCAACGGCGCCGAACTCATGAACGCGGCCGGCACCCGCACCTATTTCGACAAACCCGCCGTGGTGCAGGCGCTCCAATACTGGGTGGGCCTGTCGCGCGAGCGCAAGGTGCACCCGCCGGGCATCGTCGAATGGGGCGGCACGCCCAACGACTTCCTGGGCGGCAAGGCCGCGATGATCTGGACCACCAGCGGCAACCTGGGCAACCTCAAGGCCAAGGCCGGTTTTGACTTCGGCGTGGGCATGTTGCCCGGCAACACGCGCCGCGGCTCACCCACGGGCGGCGGCAATTTTTATGTGTTCCGCAAAACCACGCCGGAGCGGCAAAAAGCCGCGTTCCGCTTCATCCAGTGGATGGTCGCGCCCGAGCGCACCGCGCGCTGGGGCATTGATTCGGGTTACATCGCCGTCAGCCCGGCGGCCTGGGAGACACGCACCATGAGGGACCATGTGATGGACTTTCCGCAGGCGGCCGTCGCGCGCGACCAGCTGCAGCAGGCCGTGGCCGAGCTCTCCACGCATGAGAACCAGCGCGTGACGCGCGCACTCAACGCCGGCCTGGCGGCGGCCCTCACCGGCGCCAAGACACCGAAGCAGGCCCTGAAGGACGCGCAGGCCGAGGCCGAGCGCATCCTGCTGCCCTACCAACGTTAACAGCGTTAACCCATGGCAGATCAAGTGCTTTCTTCACCCGGCGTGTCCAAAGCCCGGCCCGCGGCGCTCAGGCGGCTGCGCTTTTTCAGCTACCTGCTGCCCTGTGTGGTGCTGGGCCTGGCGCTGGCCGCCGCCTGGTACTTCTGGGAGCGCGAGCGCCGGGAGATCGAGCAGGTACTGCAGGGCGAGTTCGACGCGCGGGTGCGCGAGACCACCAGCCTTTTCCGCGAACGCATGCTGGCCTATGAGCAGGCGCTGCGCGCCACGCACGGCCTGTTCGCCACCTCCGACCAGGTGCAGCGCGGCGACTTCCAGTCTTTTGTCGCCAACCTGCGTATCCAGAACCACCCGGGCCTGCAGGGCATGGGCTTCGCGCTCATCGTGCCGCCCAGCGAGCGCGAGCGCCACATCGCCACGGTGCGCAGCCAGGGCTTCCCGGCCTACACGGTGCAAGCACCCGGCGACAGCGGCGCCAGCACCTCGGCGCTGTACTTCGAGCCCACCGGCTCCTCCTTCCTGAGCACGCTGGGCACCGACTATTTCGCCGAGCCCTCGCGCAGGCCCGCGATGGAGGCCGCGCGCGACAGCGGCGGCATCGCGGTCTCCAACAAGGTCAAGCTGCCCGAGGAAGACGCGGCCCAGGTCCAGGCCGGCTACCGCATGTACCTGCCGGTCTACAAAAACGGCAAACCGCAGGGCACGGTGGCCGAGCGTCGCGCGAACATCGTGGGCTGGATCTACGCCGCCTTCAGCATGGACGGGCTGATGGACAACATCCTGGGCGAGCGCGCCAACATCACCGTCGAGGTCTACGACGGCGCCGGGCAGGACGACGACCAGCTGATAGACACCTACAGCGACCGCGTGGGCGGCGAGTCGGCCGTCAAGCTGTTTTACGCGACGCAGCAGGTGGAGGTGGGCGGCTACGGCTGGACGCTGACGGCGCGCTCCCTGCCCAACTTCACCACCGCCATCGCCATCAGCAAGCTGCAGCTGGTGGCCCGCCTGGGCGCGGCGGCCAGCGTGATGGCGGCGCTGCTGACCTGGGTTTTGCTGCGCCGGCGCTTGCGCGCGCTGGGTGCCGCCGAAAGCCTGCGCAGCGCCAAGGAGCATGCCGAAGCGGCCAGCCGCGCCAAGTCGCAATTCCTGGCGGTTGCCAGCCACGACTTGCGCCAGCCCATACAGGCCCTGAGCCTGTTTGTCGCCACGCTGCAGGCCATGGCCGGGCGCGCACAGATCCCCGGTGCGGAGGTGAGCCATATCGCGCAGCGCCTGCAGCTGGCGCTCAACGGGCTGGGCCGCCTGCTCAACGGCCTGTTTGATTTATCGCGGCTGGACAGCGGCACGGTGGAAGTGGCGCGGCGGCCTGTGGAGGTGGCGCAACTGCTGGCGGAACTGAACAACGCCTTCGCCGGGCCGGCTGGGGCCAAAGGCCTGCGCTTCAAGGTCTTTGCGCCGCGCGGCCTCTGGGTTGACACCGACCCGCTGGTGCTGGCGCGCGTGCTGTCCAACCTGGTGGCCAACGCCGTGCGCTACACCGAGCAGGGCCGCATTCTGGTCGGCTGCAGGCCGCGCGGCGATAGGGTGGAGTTCCAGGTGTTCGACACCGGCATAGGCATCGCCGATGAAGAGCGCGCGCGCATCTTCGGCGAGTTCTACCAGGTGCCCAATGTGGCGCGCGAACGTGAGCACGGCCTGGGCTTGGGCCTGGCCATTGTGTTGCGCTCGGTGCGCTTGCTGGGCGGACAGGTCGGTGTACGCTCCACGCCGGGCAAGGGCTCGGTGTTTTCCGTCATGCTGCCGCGCGCGGCGGCGCCCGAGCTGGCGACCACGGTCCCCGCGGACCTGCGCGACCATTTCACCGGCAGCGTGCTGGTGATCGATGACGACCCTGAGGTGCGCGAGTCCATGCAGCGCCTGCTGGCCGAGTGGGGCCATCCGGTGCGCATGGCCGCCACGCTGGGGGAGGCGATCAATGCCGCCGCCGATCTGGCGGACTCGCTGGCGCTGGTGCTCACGGATTACCACCTGGGCAATGGCGTCACCGGCACCGAGATCGTCGAGGCGGTGGAGCGCCGCCTGGGCCGGCAAGTGTCCGCCGTCATCATCACCGGCGATACTTCCGCCGAAACGGTTGCCGAGGCGGCCCGCAACGGCTTGCGCCTGCTCTACAAGCCGGTGGCGCCGCGCGTGCTGGCCGCGTTGATGAAAAGCATTCAATGAGTATCACCATGACGACATCCACCCCCTCCACCATCGCGACCACCAGAATCATTCTTGCGGAAGACCATGTGCTGATGCGCGACGGCCTGAAGATGCTGCTGGGCACCCAGGGCGGCCTTGAAGTCGTTGCGGAAACCGGCGACGGCAATGCGGTCGAGGCGCTGGTCCGGCAGTTCAAGCCCCAGCTCCTGTTGCTGGACCTGGGCCTGCCCGGCCAGCATGGCGTGAAAATCGCCGCAAGCCTCAAGGCCGAGTTTGGCGACACCATCAAAGTCCTGGTGTTGACCGGTGACTTGCAGGCCGACTCCGTCAGGCAGGCGCTGGCCGCGGGCGCCGACGGTTATGTGCACAAGAGCGAAGACAGCGCCGAGCTGCTGCAGGCCGTGCACGCCGTGCTGGCCGGCCGGCAATACGTCAGCCGCAACATCGCCGCGGCCTTTTCGCCGCGCGCGCGGCTGGTGGACCCCGCGGGCGACAGCCTGGTCGCCACCCCGCGCGAGCGCGAGATCATGTCGCTGGTGGCACGAGGCTTAAGCAACCGGGAAATCGCCGAACTTCTGGCCATCAGCGTGCTCACGGTACGGACGCATAGGCAGAATTTGATGGAGAAGTTTTCTTTGCGGAATGCGGCGGAGATTACTGCTTATGCTGTTCAGCGCGGGTACTACAGTCCGGCTTGAGCTGCCGGGTCTTGCTCCGGCCTTCGCGCTTTCCCTCTCTTACCTCTGCTCCTTCCCCTACCTCTTCTAAGGCTTGCTGGCCGGGGGTAGCCCGGCAGCTACTCACTTTTCTTTTGCTTCGCCAAAAGAAAAGTAAGCAAAAGAAAAGGCGACCCTGGTGTCTGCGTCCCTTCGCTTCGCTACGGGCAACCTGCGGTGCTCGGTTCAGGCGGGGTCTCGCTAAACTCGCTTCGCTCAAACAACGCGATCCCTTATCCGCCTGAACCTGCGCTCCTCGGCGCATACACAAGGGGTGGGGACAGAAATACCAGACAGCCGAAGACAGAAACCCGAATACCTGAAGAAACAAGGACACGCCGTGGCGTGTCCTTGTTGGTATTTATCCCCGCTCCCGATTGCCCCGTCCTGGCTGGGCCGAGGAGCGCAGAGACAAGCGGATCAGGGCTGGCGTTGTCTGAGCGAAGCGCAGCGCAGCGAGTTTAGCCAGACCCCGCTTGGCTCGAGCACCGCAGGTTGCCCGTAGCGCAGCGGAGGGACCCAGACTGCGGGTCGCCTTTTCTTTGGTGACTTTCTTTTGGCGAAGCAAAAGAAAGTTACTGGCCGCCGGGCCACTCCCGGCCAACAGAACCAAGAAGAGGGCAAGAGGGAAGAGCGCGCAAGGCCGGAGCAAGACCGGCAAGGCGCTTGTCCCCAGTTTTGGGGACAAGCGCCACCGTCCGGCTTGCTCCATTACTGCATCGGCAGTATTGCCGCGCCCGAGCCCGTTACACAAAATCGCCCGCATGTGATTCGCGAGTCCATGCGTTTGCTGTCCGGTGAAGTGTTGATGGGTGGCCAAAGTGCGCGGCCCGAAAGGGAAATTTTCACATCGGGGCGGCCGCGGTGTCCCCATAACTGGGGACATACAGGCGGGGAGTGGACTTTTACGATTTGCACGTTTTGTCACAGGCGCGCGCGAGGCGCGAGCCTGTGGCCGCTATTCGCCTCGGTCCTATTTTTTCGGAAGTCCTCATCATGAAAAGCCACGCCAGCATGAACCGCATCTACCGTCTTGTCTGGAATGCCGCCCTCAGCCTCTGGGTGGCCGTGGCGGAAAACGCCAAAGGACGAAGCAAGGGCGGTTCGGCGCGCGGCAGCGTGCAATGGGATTCCGTGCAGGCCGAGGAGGGGGAGGGGCAAGGGGGCGGCGGCACAGGCTTCAGGCTTAACACTGCCTGCCGCGCTGCGCTGGTGCTGCTCACTTCCCTGGCGGTGCTCACGCATGAAGCGCATGCGGCCGATGCGGCCAATGCCAGCGTCTCGGCCGGTAGTGGCAGCGTCTCCACGCTGGGCAACACCACCACCATCAACCAGGCCAGCCAGCGCCTGGCGATTGACTGGACCAGTTTGTCCACCGCGGCGAATGAAGCGCTGCGGTTTAACCAGCCGAATGCGGCGGCCATTGCGCTGAACCGTATCACCGGCAGCAGCCCCAGCGAGCTGCTGGGCAGCCTGACCGCCAACGGCCAGGTGTTTATCCTGAACCCGAACGGCGTGCTGTTTGGCGCGGGCTCGCAAGTGAATGTCGGCGGCCTGGTGGCTTCGACTTTGAGCATGAGCAATGCCGACTTTATGGCCGGCAACCATGTGTTCAGCAACAACGGCGCGAGCGGCTCCGTCGTCAACCAGGGCACGCTGACGGCGGCCAATGGCGGCTATATCGCCTTGCTGGCGCCCGAGGTGCGCAACGAAGGCGTGATAGGCGCAACGCTGGGCACGGCCTTGCTGGCAGCCGGCAACAAGGTCACGCTCAATATCGACAACGGCAACCTGCTGGGCTACAGCATCGACCAGGCGGCCATCAATGCGCTGGCCGACAACCGCCAGCTGATCAAGGCAGACGGCGGGCAGGTGATTTTGACGGCCAGCGCCACCGATGCCTTGCTGCGCACGGTGGTCAACAACTCGGGCGTGATCGAGGCCAAGACGCTGAACAACCAGGGTGGCGTGATCCGCCTCGAAGGCGCAGGCAGCGGTGTGGTGCATGTGAGCGGCACGCTGGACGCCAGCGGCAAGGGCGCGGGCGAGCAGGGCGGCAAGGTGCAGGTCACCGGCGACAAGGTGGGGCTGTTTGATGCCGCCAAGGTGGACGTCTCGGGCGACGCCGGCGGCGGCACGGCGCTGGTGGGCGGCGACTACCAGGGCAACAACGCGGCGGTCAAAAACGCCTCGGCCACCTATGTGAGTGCGGACGCAAGTGTGAACGCCGACGCCATCACCTCAGGCGACGGCGGCAAGGTCATCGTCTGGTCTGACGGCACCACGCGCTACAACGGCAGCATTTCTGCCAAGGGCGGCGCGGCCAGCGGCAACGGCGGTGTTGTCGAGGTGTCGGGCAAGGGCCTGCTGGCCTTCAAGGGCGAGGTCGATACCTCGGCGGCGAACGGCCACAGGGGCACGCTGCTGCTGGACCCGACCAATATCTGGATCGCCGTCGACAACGCCAGCGCCAATACCGCGGCCGGTTATACCGTGGGTGACAGCAGCGCCGACGGCGGAACGGGTAACCCCTTCTTTGGCGCCAGCGGCGCGGTGGACGATTCGCTGCTGACCACCGCCTCCCTCACGGCCGCGCTGGCCAATAACGACGTGACCGTCAGCACCAACAACGCGGATGGCGGGGCCGCAGGCAACATCACAGTCGTTGATGCCGTGACCTATACCGGCTCCAACCCCGGCATTCTGACCTTGTTCGCCCAAAACAACATCACCCTCAACCAGTCGATCAGCAGCACCAATAGCACGCTGGTTGTGAATGCCGTCGCGACAGGCGATGTCAGCCTCGCCAACGGCGCGGGCATCAGTGCCAACGGCGGCAATGTGAAACTGTTCGGCCGGGACATCACCGTCGGCAACGGCTCTACCATCGCTGCCGGCTACGTGCAGCTCAGCGGCAGCCAGGACATCATCTTCAACGGCACGGGCGCCATCAACGCCACGGCTGACGTCCACCTGGGTGGGCGCAATATCCAGCAGGGCGGCACCGGCATTGCCGTGACCGGCAACAACCTGTCGATACGATCGACCGGCTATATCGGCAACAGCGCGGGTGCGGTGGCCGGTGACGACAAACTGGGCACGCAGGTGAACGCGCTCTCCGCGGAGGCGCCGGGCGCGATTTCGATCAGCAACACCGGCGCGCTGACTGTGGATACGGTCAACTTCCAGGGCATGACCCCTCCCAATGGTGGCGCGATTGTCGGCGTGAGCAGCACGGGCGGTTCGATTTCGCTGGCGACCGTTGACACGGGCGGGGCAACGGACAACCTGACGCTCAACCAGGCCGTCAGCACCACCGGCGGCAGCGCCAACACCATCACGCTGGCAGCTGACGACCACTATGCGCAAAACGCGCTGACGGTGTCCACCGTGGGCGCGAATGTGGCCATCAGTGCGGGCCGTACCCTGACGGCCACGGGCAGCGGCGGCACCGCCATCAAGACTTCGGGCGCGGCCAGCAGCATGGACACCAATGGCTCGGATGCCGGCAACATCCAGCTCAGCACCAGCGGCGCCAATGGCGGTTCCATCAGCGTGACGGGCGACCTTACCGCGCAGGGCAGCAGTGGCAACGCGGGCAGCACCACGGCCAACAACAACTCCACCAACGGCGGCCGCGGCGGCAATGTGAGCGTGACCACGGCAACCGCCGGCGCCGGCATCGCCATCACGGGCAATGTGCTGGCCAACGGCGGCAGCGGCAGCGGCGGCGGCACCAACTGGGCCTGGATGTTCGGCACGGGCGGCAACGGCGGCAACATCACGCTGAGAAATACCGGCAACAGCGGTGCCGGCGCCATCAGTGTGGGCAACCTCTCGGCCCAGGGTGGAGCTGCCGGTTATATCGGCAATGGCGGCAGCGGCGGCACCGTCCTGGTGACCACGGCCGGCACGGGCGCGGCATCGATCACCACGGGGACCATAGGCACCTGGGGCGGCCGCTATGTCGGCAACTCCAATCCCGGCAGCAACGGCGGCAATGCCGGCAACGTCACGTTGGGCACGGTGGGCGCGGGCGCCACCATCCAGTTCGGCAACCTCGATGCGCACGGCGGCGCGGGTTCGCTCAACCGTGTCAACACCAACTACGGCAGCGCGACCATTGTGTCGGGCACCGGCGGCACGGTGGCTATCACTACCACGGGCGCTAATTCCGACATCACCGGCAGCGGCAATGTTTCCAGCTACGTCGAAAACGCCGGTTGCAGCAACGGCGCCATTTGCTCCATAGGCACCGCGGGCAACATCACCCTGAATGCCAGCAACGGCAACGTCAGTCTGGCCGGCAACGCCAATGCCAAGGGTGGCAATGCCCTGGGCGGTAGCGCCGTGGCCAACAACGGCGGCGCGGGCGGCAGCGTGACCGTGATTGCCGGCAACGCCAACCACAATGTCTCGATTGGCGGCATTGACGCGACGGGCGGCAACGCCCTGGCCGGCGGCACCGCAGGCGCCGGCAAGGCGGTGGTCGTGACCGCCGCGGACGGCTATGTGCAGCAGGTGCCTGGCAACTGGTTCAACGGCTCCTCGGTGGCCGTGTCGGCCAACCGCGGCATAGGCGCCGGCACGGGGGCGGGCGACCTGAGCCAGCGCCTGGGCATCATCCCGGTGACGGGAACGGCGCGCAATGCGATCAGCGGCGTCTTCACGGCCACGCGCCAGGGCAACACGCGCGTCATCTATGGCGGCGGCAATGTGTCTTTGGCCGGCACCCAGGTGCAGAACCTGTTCACGACGGGCGACATCGACATCGCCACCAGCAACGGCGCGCTCACCGTCAACGGCCTGGGCCGCAACGGCGCCGGCAACATCAGCCTGAGTGCGGGCGGCGGAAACGACCTGACCATCAACACCAGCGGCACGCTGTCGGCCATCAACGGCAATATCCGGCTTGAAGCGGGGCACGACGTCATCTTCTCGGGCACCGCAAGCGCCCAGACCACGACCGGCGACATTTACGTTTCAGCCGGCGCGAACGTCCAGCAGGCCGGTGCCTCAACGGCGTTGACCGCCAACAACCTGGCGGTCCGCGCCGGCGGCTACATCGGTGACGGCGCGGGCGGCGACAACACGCTCAATACCAGCGTGAATGCGCTGTCGGCTGTGGCCGGCGGCAACATTGGCATCAGCAACAACAAGGCGCTGGCGATTGACCAGGTGATGTTTGGCGGCGCTACCGTTCCTGGCGGCGCCATCGACGGTGTGTCGACCACCGGCACCGGCAATGTGGCTGTGAGCACCACGGTCGACACTTTGACGGTGACCGCGCCTGTTTCTGTGGCCGACGGAACGCTGGCCCTGAGTGGCGCCACCGATCTCATATTGAACAGTTTCGTCACCAACCTCGGACGCGCGGTGCAACTCACCGCCGGCAGCGGCAGCATCAGCGGAACGGGCGAGGTCATAGCCGGCACGATCACGGCCACCGCGGCTACCGGCATCAACCTGCTGGCTGATACGGCGGCGCTGACGGCCACCAGCACTTCGGGGCCTATCGCCGTGACCACTGACTTTGCGGTAAGCGTTGAAAATGTTTCCACCACGGGCACGGTGAATCTGACGGCCGCGGCCGGCAACCTGGATGTGAAAACCGTTTCCGGCTCCGCGGTGACGCTCACAGCCGCGGCTGGCGCGATCAACGACGCCAACGGCACCGACAACAACATCACGGCCGGCACACTGACCGCTTCGTCTCATAACGGCATCACGCTGGGCACCGACGTCAGCGGCCTGCAGACGTTGTCTACTACCGGCATTTTTGGCGACATCACCATCACCACCGCCAATGCGCTGAACACCGCCAACTACAGCATCAGCACCGACGGCGGATCGACGCAAAACGTCAGCCTCACGTCCAGCTCGGCCTCGGGCATCACGGTGGGCAATGCCTTTGCTTCCACCAACGACAACATCAGCCTGACCGCCACGGCGGGCGACATCAGCCTGGGCAGCGCCATCGCCGCCGCAGGATTGGCGCTGAACGCCCAGGGCAGTATCAACGCGCCGGCCGCCATTAACGTGAGCGGTGTGTTTGAACTCAAGGGCGGCACTTTCAGCCAGGTCGGCACCTTGCCGTCGTTCACTGCCAATGACTTCCGCATCAGCGGCGGTACCTTTGTGCGCGCGCTGGGCGGCGACGGCCTGAGCACCGGCACGGCTTACCAGATTGCCGATATCTACGGCCTGCAGGGCGCGGGCTCCGCCGGCATGCTGGACAAAAACTTCAAACTGGCCAACAACATCGATGCCAGCGGCGCCGCGAGCTGGAATGCGGGTGAGGGCTTCACTCCTGTGGGCACTACCCTCTCTGCATTCGCCGGCAGCTTGAATGGTCAGAACCACGTCATCAGCAACCTGACCATCAACCGTGCCGCCAGCGACTATATTGGCTTGTTCGGGGTGACGTCGGTGTTCAGCGCGATCAGCAATCTAGGATTGGTGGGCGGCAATTTCACCGGGAACTACCGGGTCGGCGGGCTGGCCGCAAATAGCATCGGCACCATCACCAACAGCTATGTCATGAACACGACTCTCACCGGGCTTAGTGATGTCGGTGGGCTGGCAGGGTTTAACGGTGGGACGATCACCAACAGCTATGCAGCGGGCGGTGCGGTCAGCGGATACCAGGTGGGCGGCCTGGTGGGCAACAACTCCGGCTCTGTGGTCAGAAGCTATGCGTCCACCAGCGTGAGCGGCACCGACGCCGGCGGCCTGGTGGGCGGCGGCGGCACAGTGACCGCCAGTTTCTGGGACACCCAGACCACGGGCCAGGCCACCAGCGCGGGCGGCGGCACGGGCATACTCACGGCGGACATGATGAAGGCCCAGACCTTTATCGACGCTGGCTGGAACGCCAGCAATGTGGGCGGCGACGGCAGCACCTGGCGCATTTACGAAGGCAATACCGGCCCGCTGCTGCGCGGCTTCCTGACCGGGCTGAACCTGGCCGACACCAGCGTGACCTACAGCGGCAATACGCAGGCGGGCGTCACCACCGCCACCGCGGGTGTGTCGGGCAGCAACGTGACCGCCCGCAATGCGGGCAGCTACCGCACGGGCTATTACTCGAACCAGCAGGGTTACGACATCATCGGCGGCGGGTTGGACATCGCCAGGGCCGACCTGACGCTGAGCACCAGCAACGTGACCAAGACCTACGATGGCACGCTCTCTGCCGCCGGAACGGTGGTGGCCGCGGCGGGCACAGCGCTGCTGGGCGGTGACACCACCAGCGGTGGCAGCTTTGCCTTTGCCGACAAAAATGCGGGCACGGGCAACAAAACGGTGACGACGGCCGGCGTGACGGTCAATGACGGCAATGGCGGCAACAACTACAACGTCACGTATGCCGACAACACCACCAGCACCATCAACAGGGCCAGCCTGACGGTGACGGCGACTGGCGTGACCAAGACCTATGACGGCACGACCAGCGCCACGGGAACGGGCACGGTGGGCGCGCTGGCCGGCGCGGCCGCCGGCGAGCTGGTCAATGCCGCCGGTAGCCAGGCTTTCCTCGATAAGAATGCCGGCACGGGCAACAAGGTGGTACGCGCCAGCGGCGTGACCATCAAGGACAGCGGCAATGCCGACGTCACGGGCAACTACAACATTGCTTATGTGGACGATGCCACCAGCACCATCAACAAGGCCAACCTGACGGTCACGGCTACGGGTGTGACCAAGACCTACGACGGTACGACCAGCGCCACAGGCACCGGCTCTGTCGGCGCACTGGCGGGCGCGGCCGCGGGCGAAGTGGTCAGTGCCGCCGCGACGCAAGTCTTTACCGACAAGAATGCGGGAACCGGCAACAAGACGGTGCAGGCCAGCGGCCTGATCATCAAGGACAGCGGCAACGCCGACGTGACCGGAAACTACAACATTGCCTACGTCGACAACACGACCAGCACCATCAACAAGGCCAACCTGACGGTAACGGCCAATGCCGTCACCAAGACTTACGACGGTACCCTGGGCGCCACCGGCACGGGCACGGTGGGCGCACTGGCCGGCGCGGGCGCCGGTGAGCTGGTCAACGCCGTCGGAAGTCAGGCCTTCCTCGACAAGAATGCCGGCAGCGGTAACAAGACGGTGCGCGCCAGCGGCGTGACCATCAAGGACAGCGGCAATGCCGACGTGAGCGGCAACTACAACATTGTCTATGTGGACAACACGGCCAGCACCATCAACAGGGCCAACCTGACCCTGTCCACCAGCGACGTCACCAAAACCTATGACGGAACAACCAGCGCGACAGGCGCGGTGGTGGTCACGGCGGGCACGGTGTTCGCGGGTGACAACGCCACGGGCGGCACCTTTGCCTTCACCAACAAGAATGCCGGCACGGGCAACAAGACAGTGACGACGGCCGGCGTGACGGTGGGTGACGGCGTGAACAATGCCAACTACAACGTCAGCTATGCCGACAACACCAGCAGCACCATCAACCAGGCCAACCTGGTGCTGACCACCAACAACGTCACCAAGACCTACGACGGCACGACGAATGCTTCCAGTACCGCGGCCGTGGCCAGCGGCACGGTGTTCAGCGGCGACAGCCTGAGCGGCGGCACCTTCGCCTTTACCGACAAGAACGCCGGCAGCGGCAACAAGACAGTGACCACGGCCGGCGTGACGGTGGGTGATGGCGTCAACAACGCCAACTACAACGTCAGCTATGTGGACAACACCACCAGCACCATCAGCAGGGCCAACCTGACGGTGACCGCCACGGGCGTCACCAAGACCTATGACGGCACGACCAGCGCCACGGGCACGGGTTCTGTCGGTACGCTGGCAGGCGCCGGTGCGGGCGAAGTGGTCAATGCCGCCGCCACGCAAGTCTTTACCGACAAGAACGCGGGCATCGGCAACAAGACGGTGCAGGCCAGCGGCCTGACCATCAAGGACAGCGGCAATGTGGATGTCACGGGCAACTACAACATTGCCTATGTCGACAACACGACCAGCACCATCAACAGGGCGGACCTGACGGTGACGGCCACGGGCGTGACCAAGACTTACGACGGAACGCTGAGCGCCACGGGTACCGGTACCGTCGCCGCTCTGGCCGGTGCCGGAGCAGGTGAGGTCGTGAACGCCGCCGGTAGCCAAACCTTCCTGGACAAGAACGCCGGCACCGGCAACAAAACGGTGCGCGCCAGCGGCGTGACCATCAAGGATGCAGGCAATGCCGACGTGAGCGGCAACTACAACATCGCTTATGTCGATGACACCACAAGCACCATCAACAAAGCCAACCTGACCCTGTCGACCGGCGACGTCACCAAGACCTACGACGGTACGACCAGTGCGACAGGCGCTGCCGTGGTGACGGCGGGCACGGTGTTCAGCGGCGACAGCCTGAGCGGCGGCACCTTCGCCTTTACCGACAAGAACGTGGGCACGGGCAACAAGACGGTGACCACCGCCGGCGTGACGGTGGGCGATGGCGTCAACAACAGCAACTACAACGTCACGTATGCCGACAACACGAGCAGCACCATCAACAAGGCCAACCTGACGGTCACCGCCACGGGTGTCACAAAGACCTATGACGGCACCTTGAGCGCCACGGGCACGGGTTCCGTCGGTGCATTGGCCGGTGCCGCGGCCGGCGAAGTGGTCAATGCTGCCGCCACGCAAGTCTTTACCGACAAGAACGCGGGTACCGGCAACAAGACGGTGCAGGCCAGCGGCCTGACCATCAAGGACAGCGGCAACGTGGACGTCACGGGCAACTACAACATTGCCTATGTCGACAACACCACCAGCACCATCAACAAGGCCAACCTGACGGTAACGGCCACGGGCGTGACCAAGACCTATGACGGCACCTTGAGCGCCACAGGTACTGGTACCGTTGCCGCTCTGGCCGGTGCCGGAGCAGGTGAGGTCGTGAACGCGGCCGGCAGCCAGACCTTCCTGGACAAGAATGCCGGCACGGGCAACAAGACGGTGCGCGCCAGCGGCGTGACCATCAAGGACAGCGGCAATGCCGACGTGAGCGGCAACTACACCATCGCCTATGTCGATGACACCACAAGCACCATCAACAAGGCCAACCTGACCTTGTCGACTTCCGATGTCACCAAGACCTACGACGGCGGCCTCTCGGCCAGCGGCACCGTGGTGGTGACGGCGGGCACGGTGTTTGCGGGCGACAACACCAGTGGCGGCACATTCGCCTTTACCGACAAGAACGCCGGCACGGGCAACAAGACCGTGACGACCACCGGCGTGACGGTGGGTGATGGCGTGAACAATGCCAATTACAACGTCACGTATGCCGACAACACGACGAGCACCATCAACCAGGCCAACCTGACGCTCACCACCAGCAACGTCACCAAGACCTACGACGGCACGGTGGCCGCTTCCGGCGCGGCCACGGTGGCGGCCGGTACGCTGTTTGGTGGCGACAGCCTGACGGGCGGCAGTTTTGCCTTTACCGACAAAAATGCCGGAACCGGCAACAAGACGGTGACCACGGCCGGCGTGACTGTGGGCGATGGCGTCAACAACGGCAACTACAACGTCAGCTACGTCGACAACACCACCAGCACCATCAACAAGGCCAACCTCACGGTGACGGCCAATGCGGTGACCAAGACTTACGACGGAACGCTCAATGCCACGGGTACGGGCTCCGTCGGTGTGCTGGCAGGCGCCGGTGCGGGCGAAGTGGTCAACACCGCCGCCACGCAGGTCTTTACCGACAAGAACGCGGGCAGCGGCAACAAGACGGTGCAAGCCAGCGGCCTGACCATCAAGGACAGCGGCAACGTGGATGTCACCGGCAACTACAACATTGCCTATGTCGACAACACGAGCAGCACCATCAACAAGGCCAATGTGACGCTGTCCACCAGCGACGTCACCAAGACCTATGACGGCACGACCGGCGCGGCAGGTGCGGTGGTGGTGACGGCCGGCACGGTGTTCGCAGGCGACAACGCCACGGGCGGCACTTTTGCCTTCACCGACAAGAATGCCGGCACCGGCAACAAGACGGTAACGACCAGCGGCGTGACGGTGGGCGATGGCGTGAACAACGCCAACTACAACGTCAGCTATGCCAACAACACCAGCAGCACCATCAACCAGGCCAACCTGACGGTTTCCAGCGCCAACGTCACCAAGACTTATGACGGCAACACGACGGCAGCAGGCAGCGCGACCGTGACCGGCGGCACGCTGTTTGGCGGCGACAGCCTGACGGGCGGCAGCTTCGCCTTTACCGACAAGAACGCCGGCAATGGCAACAAGACGGTGATGACTTCGGGCGTCACGGTGGGCGACGGCGTCAACAACGGCAACTACAACGTCACGTACGCGGACAACACCACCAGCACCATCAATCCGTTTGCGGTGAGCGTGTCGGGCACGCGCAGCTATGACGGCACGGCCAATGTGGCGGCCGGCGTGCTGAACCTCGGCCCGCTGGTGGGCGGCGAAAACCTGGGCCTCACCGGCACGGCCACCATGACCGACAAGAATGTGGGCGCCAACAAAGCGCTGACCGTGGCCGGCCTGAGCCTGGTGGACGGCAGCGGCCTGGCCAGCAACTACACCTTCACGGGCGGCACGCAGCAGGCCAGCATCACCCAGGCCAGCCTGACGGTGGGCAGCAGCAACGTCACCAAGACCTATGACGGCAACCTGTCGGCGGCAGGCACGGCCACCGTCACGGCGGGCACGCTGTTCAGCGGCGACAGCCTCACCGGCGGCACGTTTGCCTTTACCGACAAGAATGCCGGCACCGGCAACAAGACCGTGACCACCTCGGGCGTCACGGTTGGCGATGGCGTCAACAACGGCAACTACGCCGTGAGCTACGCCAACAATACGAGCAGCACCATCAACAAGGCCGACCTGACGGTGACGGCCACCGGCGTGAACAAGGTGTACGACGGCAGCACGATGGCCGCGGTCACTTATGGCGACAACCGCGTGGCCGGCGATGTGGTCGGCATCACGGGAACCGCCACCTTCGCCGACAAAAATGCCGGCACAGGCAAGGCCGTCGGCGTGAACGGCATCAGCACTTCAGGCACCGATGCCGGCAACTACAACTTGCTGAACACCACCACCACGACCACGGCCAGCATCACACCCAAGGCGCTGACGGTGACGGCCAACGGCGACACCAAGCTGTATGACGGCTCGGCCTACCATGGCGGCAACGGCGTGAGCTACAACGGCTTTGTGGCGGGCGACACCTCGGCTGACATCGGTGGTGCGCTGGCTTATGGCGGCTCCTCGCAGGGGGCCGTGGCCGCGGGCAACTATGTGATCACGCCGGGCGGGCTGAGCTCGATCTCGGGCAACTATGCGCTGGGTTTTGTGGACGGCGCGCTCAGCATCACGACCTCCAATGCCAGCACCGCGGCGCTGGGGAATGCGGCGCTGGTCGGCTCCTATGACGCTGCTTTGCAGGCCGTTGCCGGCGTGAGTGGCTCGTCGGGTGGCGGCTTCGGCGGTGGTGGCTTCGGTGGCGGTGACGCCGCGGCCGATGCGCTGGCGGCTGCTGCCGCTGAAGCTGGCAAGACCGGAGAAGAATAGGCACACCCCCGTCCAAGCTCACTGCGTGTAGCTTGTTCCCCCCTCGAGGGGGCGGCGCCTGGGGCCGGCGGAGCCGGACCCGCGGCCCCTGCTGGTGAATGCACCCACCCCCGTCCAGGCTCACTCCGTGTAGCCTGTTCCCCCTTCCAGGGGACGGCGCCTGCGATCTGGCAAAGCCAGTCCCGCGGCCCCAGCTGGTGGAATGCACCCACCCCCGTCCCGGCTGTATCAAGCTCCGCGAGCCCCCGTCCCAACCTTCCCCCAGCGGGGGAAGGAGTCACTCCACCAGCACTCTTGCTCCCTCCCCCACTGGGGGAGGTCGGGGGTGGGGGCATGCCACCCACTACTGCATTGGCAGTATTGCCGGGTGGGTGGAGCCTGCCCAAAATCAGCTCATGGAGGCGCTTCTCTGCGGATGGGGACTGCTTGTACATATCAGCTCCCACCACGCATTGAAAGCCCCATGAAACACCGTGCCAGCATGAACCGTATCTACCGCCTGGTGTGGAATGCGGCCTTGAATCTCTGGATGGCGGTGGCGGAGAACGCCAAAGGGCGCGGCAAGGCCGGTTCGGCCCGCAACAAGGCCGCACGGCTGATGCTGGCGCCGCTGTTGGCCCTGGTGTATCAAGCGCATGCCGCGGATGCGCCGAGGAGCGGAGGTTCAGATGGATCAGGGCAAAAACTTGTTTGAGCGAAGCGAGTTGTTTTTGATCCCGGCTGGACCGGGCGCCGCAGCTTGCCCGCAGCGAAGCGCAGGGACGCAGACACCGGGGTCGCCTTTTGGCATTCGCGTAATTTCGCTTTGCGAAGTGGGCGAATCTCCATTGCATGAGCTTTGCTTGCTCTCTTTTGGCGAAGCAAAAGAAAGTGGGTTGCCGCCGGGCAACCCCCGTCCAGCTGCCCTCCGCAGAGGAAAGAGGAGGTGTAAGGAGGGAAAGCGCGCTCGCCGGAGCAAGACCCGGCCCATGATCTCCATTGCATTTGTAATGTGCCGCCTCTGGGCGAGCAGCACCGAGAGGCATACCATCGCTGGCAGGCAAGGAGGAATCATGAAAAGCCACGCCAGCATCAACCGAATCTATCGCCTGGTCTGGAGCCCGGCTTCCAACAGCTGCGTCGTTGTGGCGGAGAACGCCAGGGACCATGGCAAGACGGCCGCTCCCTTGGCGGTGGCCGGCCTGGCGCTTGCCCTGGCTTGCCTTGCGCAGCAGGCCAGGGCCGCCGATGCGGCCAATGCCAGTGTTGCCACCGGCACGGGCAGTGTCTCCACGCTGGGCAACACCACCACCATCAACCAAAGCAGCCAGCGCCTGGCGATCGACTGGAGCAACCTGTCGACCCGCGCCAATGAGGCACTGGTCTTTAACCAGCCCAATGCCCAGGCCATCGCGCTGAACCGCATCACCGGCAGCAGCCCGAGTGAGCTGCTCGGCAGCCTGACGGCCAACGGCCAGGTGTTTATCCTGAACCCCAATGGTGTGCTGTTTGGCGCGGGCTCTCAAGTCAACGTCGGCGGCCTGGTGGCTTCGACGCTGTCCATGAGCAATGCCGACTTTATGGCGGGCAGGCATGTCTTCACGGGTTCGGGCGGTAGCGTCGTGAACCGGGGAATTCTCAACGCGGGGCAGGGCGGCTACCTGGCACTGCTGGCGCCCGAGGTACGCAATGAAGGCGTGATGACGGCCTCGCTGGGTACTGCCTTGCTGGCGGCCGGTAACAAGGTCACGCTGAACCTGGACAACGGAAGCCTGCTGGGCTACAGCATTGACCAGGGTGCGATCAGGGCGCTGGTTGAGAACAAACAGCTGATCCAGGCCCACGGCGGCCAGGTGCTGCTGTCGGCCAAGGCCATGGACAGCCTGACCACGGCTACGGTCAACAACACCGGCGTCATTGAAGCCAAAACGATTCAGAACAAGGCCGGCCGCATCCTGCTGATGGGCGATATGGAGACGGGTACCGTCAATGTGGGCGGCACGCTGGATGCCTCGGCACCCACGGGCGGCAACGGTGGTTTTATTGAAACCAGCGCGGCCCAGGTAAAGGTGGCCGACGGCGCCGTCATCACCACGCTGGCCGCCAGCGGCAACCACGGCAGCTGGCTGATTGACCCGACGGACTTCACCGTCGCCGCGGGCGGCGGCGGCTTGACCGGCAGCGGCATAGGTGCCACCACGCTGGGCAACAGCCTCAACCTGGGCAACGTTGCGCTGGCCACCAACAACGCGGGCGGCACCGACAACGGCGACATCCACGTCAACGCGGCGGTTACCTGGAATGCCGGCACCACGCTGACCCTGAGCGCCTGGCGCAATATCAACATCAATGCCACCATCACCTCGCAGCACGCCAACGGCAAGTTGGCGCTCGAATACGGGCTGGGCGCGCTCAATGCGGGCAACACGGCGACTTACAACGTGCGCGCCACGGTCAACCTGCGGGCCGGTGACAACTTCAGCACCCGGCTGGGCAGCGATGGCGTCACCGAGCCTTACAAGGTCATCACCAGCCTGGGTGTGGCCGGCAGCACCACCGGCACCGACTTGCAAGGCATCAACGGCAACCCCACGGGCAACTATGTGCTGGGCGCCGACATCGATGCGAGTGCCACGGTGAACTGGAACGCCGGCGCGGGCTTTGACACCCTGGGCGGCGTGGGCGCGCCCGGCATTTTCGAGGGTCGTTTCGACGGCCTGAACCACAGGATTCGCAACCTCTTCATCAACCGCCCTGGCGACAACTTTGTCGGCCTCTTTGGCCTCACACAAAGCACCAGCATCCAGAACCTGGGACTGGTGGGCGGCAGCATCACCGGCGGTGATTTTGTGGGCGCCATCGCGGGGCAGGGCTGCTGCACCACCTTCCGCAATGTCTACAGCACGGCAGCTGTGCAGGGCAGCGACTATGTCGGCGGCCTGGTGGGCGAACTCAGCGACGGCGGCATCACCGACGCCTACGCCGGCGGCGCCGTGACGGGCAGTGACAGGGTCGGCGGCCTGGTCGGCAGTTCGCTGGACGGCACCATCACGCGCGCCTACAGCACCGGCCGCGTCAGCGCCACCGGCATGGTGGGCGGGCTGGTGGGCGAACAGTTCGGCACCGCGGTGACCCGTGACAGCTACTGGGACATCGATAGCTCGGGCCAGGCCACCAGCGAGGGCGGCACGGGCAAGTCCAGCGGCCAGATGCTGCAGGCCGCCACCTTCAGCGGCTGGGACATCGCCACGCAGGGCGGCAGTACGGCCACCTGGCGTATTTACGAGGGCCAGACCGGCCCGCTGCTGCGCGGCTTTTTGCAGCCGCTCACGCTGCCCGATACCAGCGTGGCCTTTAACGGCGCGCAGCAGTCGGGCGCCGGCGCGGCGGGCGTCACGGCCGCCAGCGGCGTCAACGCCGGGATTTACAACGCGTGGTCGGGCCAGGAGGGCTTTGACATCACGGGCGGCAGGCTGATCATCGGAGGCGGGGAGCCCGCGCTCCTGATCGACGAAGCCTACCGTAGCGCCATGGTTTACCTGGCCGGCGTGGGCCGCCCGGCAAATGCCCAAGTCGGCCGGGACCCCTGCGCCATGGCCGATGCCTTGTCCGCCGCCGGAGTGGAGGCGGGCGACGAGGCCGGCCAACAGGCCCTGGCCGTGCTGCAAGGGGCTTGCCGTGGCGCAAGGCCCCGGAGTTCCTGATGCGCTGGAATTTCCCTAAATCAGGCTGCGTCGGCTGTCCAGCGCCATTCGCGTTTTTTTGTCGCTCAGACGACCTACAAAACTCGGGTCTTCGCTGTGCCGAGACCCTGACACAAACGTTAAGCTATAAGCCTTTAGGGTGCATTTCACGCCATGAGCGGCATAAAACCTGGGATGGGGAAGAGGGATAAACGGCGTGGAATATGACGGTCGCTTGAACCACTATGTGCGGGAGCTTCATGCCGCCGGCACCAGCTATACCGGCCTGGTATTAAAGCTGGCGGTGGAAGAGGCTTACTCCGTACCCATGGCGGTGAGAATCGTCGACGCCGTGTTGCGCGGCGACGGCGATGGATCAACGGTGAGCTATGACCCACCGCACCTGCGGCGCCGGCTGCCTGCCATCGACACCTCCTCGAGACAATCGGTGCTGCATCTGCCCGGCGCCGATGCGGTGGTCAGCTTTGAGCAGCTCGCGCCGCGCATTGTGGTGCTGGACAACTTCCTTTCTTCCGAAGAGTGCGACGGCCTGTGCGAAGAGGCCCGGCCGGCGTTTGCACCGGCAACCGTGGTGGATCCGCATCAAGACGCGGTGCACGCTGCCCATTTCCGCAGCAACGACAGCGCGCAGTTGCCGGCCGCTGGGTCGGAACTCGTCCGGCGCGTGGAAGCCCGGATAGAACAGCTGACCGGCTGGCCCAGCGCGTTTTGCGAAACCCTGCAGCTGCAGCGCTATGCCCAGGGCCAGGACTACCGGCCGCACTACGATTTTTTCGACCAGGACATGGTTGAGGCCCAGGGCGGCCAGCGCCTGGCGACCCTGATTCTTTACCTGAGGGCGCCCGAAGCGGGCGGCGCCACGTATTTTGCGAACCTTGGCATGCGGATTGCACCGCGAAAAGGCAGCGCCCTGTTTTTTACCTATCCCGACCCGGGCAACAACAGCGGCACCCTGCATGGCGGCGAAGCCGTGCTTGCGGGCGAAAAATGGATTGCCACCCAATGGTTCCGCGACCGGGCATGGCGGCATCCCCGGGCCGCCTCCCCACACATCCCTGTCGCGCAAAGCCAGGACGCTTGAGAGAAATACCGAGGATCACACATGAACTGCATTTACCGCATTGTCTGGAGCCGTGTCAGCAACAGCTGGGTGGCCGTCGCTGAAAACGTCCGGGGGCGCGGCAAGTCGACAAGCGGACCACGGCTTGTCGCCGCCGCCCTGGCTTTGGCCGGTGCTTCGTGGGGAATGCCGGCTTATGCCGCCGACGCGGCCAATGCCACGGTGAGCGCGGGTTCGGGCAGCGTCGCCACCGTGGGCAATGCCACGACGATCAACCAGGTGAGCCAGCGGCTGGCAATTGACTGGACCAGCCTGTCCACCGCGGCCAATGAGGCCTTGAGGTTTAACCAGCCCAATGCGGCGGCGATTGCGCTGAACCGCATCACCGGCAGCAGCCCGAGCGAGCTGCTCGGAAGCCTCACGGCCAACGGCCAGGTGTTTATCCTGAACCCCAACGGCGTGCTGTTTGGTGCGGGCTCGCAGGTCAATGTGGGCGGCCTGGTGGCTTCGACCCTCAGCATGAGCAATGCCGACTTTATGGCCGGCAATCACGTCTTCACCGGCTCAGGTGGTTCCGGCTCGGTCGTTAACCAGGGAGCGCTGAATGCCGCGCCCGGTGGCTACCTCGCTTTGCTGGCGCCCGAGGTGCGCAACGAAGGTGTGATGACGGCCTCGCTGGGCACCGCGCTGCTGGCCGCCGGCAACAAGGTCACGCTGAACCTCGACAACGGCAGCCTGCTGGGCTACAGCATCGACCAGGGCGCGATCAACGCACTGGCCGAGAACAAGCAGCTGATACAGGCCAACGGCGGCCAGGTGCTGCTGTCGGCCAAGGCCATGGACAGCCTGACCACCGCCACGGTCAACAACACGGGTGTCATTGAAGCCAAAACGATACAGAACAAGGCCGGCCGCATTTTGCTGATGGGCGATATGGAAACCGGAACCGTCCATGTGGGCGGTAAGCTCGATGCCTCGGCACCCACAGGCGGTGACGGCGGTTTTATTGAAACCAGCGCGGCCCATGTGAAGGTGGCCGACAGCGCCCGCGTCACGACATTGGCTACCGCCGGCAATACCGGCAAATGGCTGATAGACCCCAACGACTTCACGATTTCCGCCGGGGGCGATATGTCGGCCAACGCCGTCGCGACAGCCCTGAGCGGCGGCAATTTTGAAATCTCCACCTTCACCATGGGAACGGCCGGCAGCGGCGACATCCATGTCAACCAGGCCATCAACCGGACAGACAGCAACACCTTCACCTTGACCGCCGAGCGCGACATCAATATCAACCAGAACATCAGCAAGAACGCTGGCGGTGCGGCAGGCTTGACGCTCAATGCCGTCCGCAATATCGGCTTTAATGCCCATGTCACTTCCTCCTCCGGGGCCCTGGCCCTGACGGCCAATGCTGGCGGCGACATCACCGGCGGCGGAACCCTGAACACGAACACCGGCGCGATAGACATGACGGCCGGCGGCAGTATCGGCGACCTGGGGCAGATCAATGCAGGCAGCTTGAAGCTGAAAGCCACCACGGGTGAACTGATCGTGAATAGCGGCGTGGACTGGCGAGCCAGCTCCTTCGACCTGTACGCGGGCACGAACATCCGGGGAAGCGACCCCAACTCCGCCGCCAACGTCATGGTCTTCGGCAACGGCAACGTCACCGCGTCGGCGGGCAATACGGGCAACGGCCGAATACGCCTGAACGCCTCCAGCGGCGCCATAGGTACGCTGAGCCTGACCGCCCAGGGAACGGGCGGTGGCGGGCAGATCGACTTCAGCAGCGACTCGGCCGTCGGCAACGCGATGATCACCGCCGCCCAGGACGTGAGCGTCAGCGCAACCGGCAACCTCACCCTCAACACCCTGGCCCTGACGGGCGCCAACCAGAACGTCAACCTGGCGGCCAGCGGCGGCACGCTGACGCTGGGCGCGCTGAACACCGGAGCCGGCAACCTGACCCTGTCGGGCGGCTCCATCGCCCTGGGCGGCGCCCTGAGCGCCAAAGACCTCAGCCTGAGCGCGACCAACGGCCTGAATATCAACCAGGACCTCACGGCGACCGGCAACTTGACGCTTGCGGCCAGCAATGCGGCCATCCAGCAAACCGCCGGCACCCTGGCGGTCAGTGGCACGACCGGCGTCAGTGCCGGCGCGGGCCCGGTGAGCCTGACCGGCGCCAACAGCTTTACCGGCGCGGTCAGCGTCACCAATCTTGGCGCGAACAATGTTGCCATCACCTCCGGCAGCGGCTCGCTCACGCTGGGCACTTTGTCGCTTGGCAGCGGCACGCTGAACCTGAGCGGCGGCAACATCACGCAGACGGGCGCCATCACACAGGCCGCCGGCGCGGGCGCGGTGACGGTCAACGGCGGCGCGAGCGCCATTGACCTGAGCAACACCGGCAACGACTTTACGGGCGCGGTCGGGCTCAACAATACCGGCGCCAATGCCGTGGTGGTCAAGGATGTGAACGACCTGGTGCTGGGCGCTTCGAGCGTGGGCGGCAGCCTGGCCGCGACCTCAAGTACCGGTTCGATTTCGCAAGCGGGTGCGTTGAGCGTGGCCGGCGCCTCCACCTTCATCCTGAACGGCAGCAGCAAGGACGTGCTGCTGGGCACATCGGCCAATACCTTCACGGGTGGCGTGACGGTGAACGGCAGCGGCAGCGTGAGAGACATGGCTTTCCGTTATGACAGCGGTTTCGCCTTTCCCACTGCGCCCAGCTACTCGGGCACGCTGACGCTGATCAATGACGGCGGCAGCATAGACCTGGGCACGCAAACCTTCAGCGGCGGGCTGGCGCTGACGGCGGCCGGCGGCATTAATTTGCTGGGTGGCACGCTGCAGACCGGCGGCTCGCAAACCTTCAACAGTGCGGTGACGGTCGCGGGCACGGCCAGCCTGGCCAGCACCGGCGGCGCCATCACCTTTGCCAACACGGTCAATGGCGCGAATGCGCTGAGCACCACGAGTGCCGGGGCCACGAATTTCAATGCGTCCGTGGGCGCGACCCAGATGCTGTCCAGCCTGAGCGTCACTTCGGGCGGTGCCATCAATGTGCAAAGCGGTGCGTCGCTGCGCGCGAGCGACCTGAAAATGTCGGCCGCGGGTGGCATAGGCAACGGCGTGGGCGGTGCGGCGGCGATTGATGCGGCGCGCCTGAGCGCCGTCAACAGCGGCAGCGGCAACATCGCGCTCTCGCACACCGGCACCGGCAGGGTGGTGGTGACCGACCTGGGCCTGGGCGATGGCATCCAGAACAGCGCGTCCGGCGGCAATGTCAGCCTCTCGGCCGCCAATGGCGCCATCCAGGTGCTGGGCAGTACGGTCAGCGCGGCGGGCGGCAATGTGCTGCTCAGCGCGGCGGGCTACAGCGATACGCACGCCCTGGAGATCGTGAACAACGGTGCCACGCGTTCCAATATCACCACCACCGGCGCCGGCACCATAACCCTCAGCGGCAGCCTGACCAGCGGCGGCGCCAGCGCCACCGGCGGGTCGGCAGGCGGCCTGGTCGTGACCAACTCCAGCATCACCAGCGATACCGGCGCCGTCAGCATCACGGGCAGTGTCGGCGGGGCGTTGACCGGCACCCTGGTCGAGCGCGGCTTCCGCCTGGATTCAGGCACCCAGGTCACGAGCGCCGGCGACATCAGCATGACGGGCACGGTCAGCGGCAACCAGCCCATCAGCTCCTATACCTTCGGCATTGACAGCATGGGCGGCCAACTGGCCAACGGCGCGACCGTGTCCAGCACGGGTGGCAATGTGACGCTTTCGGGCGTGATGAACAACCCGGCGCAATTCGGTGGCACCGGCCTGGCGATTGACGGCAAAGTGCAGTCCGCTGCGGGCAAGAAGATCACGCTCACCGGGAATGCCGTCGTGGGCCCCGCTGCTGGCACTGGCCTGTCTACCGGGCTGTCGTCCGAAATCATCGCCGGCACGGGCGGGCTGGACCTCACGGGTACCTTGCACTCTTCCACCACGGCAACCAGCGTGTCTGGGGTCGTGCTGAGTGGCACCGCCAGTGCCACGGGCAATATCACCGTGACCGGCACATCAACGGCTGTTTCCGCTTCGGGGGTCAGGGCCCTGGACCTGCAGGCCGGCACGCTGACAGGCCTGGGCGCGGCCAGCATCACGCTCAGGGGCTCGGGCGTTTCCGCGCCGGCGCCGGCCTCGTCTTTCGACCTCGGCATCACAGGCACCACGGTCAGCACGGCCGGCGGGCAGATCAACCTGATCGGCGACCGGATGAGGATTGACAATACCGTCAACTCGGGCAGCGGCCGCACGGTGATCACGCCGACCACCACCACCCGGCAAATCTCGCTTGCGGGAGTAGACGAAGCCAGCTACCTCAACCTGAGCAACAGCGAACTCAACCTGATCACCGCTTCGGTGCTGGCGATAGGCGGTGGCACTTTCACCGGGGGTATCACCATCGGCAACGGCGGCGCGGTGAACATGGCCAACACGCCGAGCCTGAGCCTGGTTAACAGCAGCGCCTCGGGCCCCGGCATCAGCCAGACCGCGACCTTGACCGTCGCCAATCTCAACGCCGATGCGCGCACCGTCGACTTGAGTAACGCAGGCAACCAGATCAGCCAGGTCAGCGGGCGCGCCTACGGCACGGGCAATTTCGTGGCCCGCTCTGCCTCCGCCCTGTCTGTGGGGGCAGTGGACGGAACGGCCGGCGTCACCAATTCCGGCACGGGTTCCGTGACGCTGACCAGCAGCGGCACCCTGTCGCAAACCCAGGCCATCGTCGCGAACACCTTGCAAGCCACCAGTGCCGGGGGGATGACGCTGGACCACGTGGGCAACCAGATCCAGAATTTCGGCGCCCTCAGGAACCAGACATTGGGTGGCGGCATCACCATTCGCAACACGGCAGCCAACGCCAGCTTCCTCGGCGACCTCTTCAGCATCGACCGCATCGATATCGCCAACACGGGCAATATCACCCTGGGTACGAACCCCTTCTTTACCACGAACGGCAGCACGGGTACGACTGCGGGCACGGCGGCCATCAGCGTGGTGGCCACAGGCGGCATCAGCGCCTCCGTCCTCTCGCAAATCATCGGTGCCGCCGGTGGCTCGGTCTACCTGGAGGCGGGCAACGGCAGCATAGGCGCCAGCACCGCCGCTCCGGTGAATGTCGTCACGATGGGCCTGGTCACCGCAGTGGCGAGCGGCGCCGGTTCCCAGGTCAACCTGAAGCTGAGCAACGGCGGCAACCTGGAAAACATCAGCGCGCCGGGTGCGGTCAATATCACCGCGGCCGGCGACCTGGCGGTCAAGACGGTGGCCGGCAGTTCAGTCACCCTCAGCGCCGCGGCCGGCACCATCACGGATGCCAATGGTGCGGCCAACAACATCACCGCCGCCACGCTCAATGCGACCGCACTGAACGGCATCACGCTGGGCACTGATGTGACGGGCTCGCAGACGCTGACGACCACCGGCGCCACGGGCGACATCAGCATCGCCGCGGCCAATGCCATCAACACCAGCAACTTCAGCATCACCACCGATGCCGGGTCCGTGCAGACGGTCAGCCTGTCATCGGGCGCCGGTATCACGGTCGACAGCGCCTTCGGCAATGCGCAGGACAAATTCAAGCTGACCACGACCGCCGGCAACATCGCCATCAACGGCGCGCTGACGGCCGGCGAACTCACGCTGAGCACCGATGGGACTTCATCGCAAACGGCGGCGATCAGCGCCACCGGCCTGGAGCTGCTGGGCAGCGGCACACACACCCTTAACAACGCGGGCAATGCGGTAACAACCCTGGCGGGCAACACCGGCAATGTCGACTACGCACAGGCCGGCGCGCTGGCCATAGGCACGGTCAACACCGCGGGCCTGACCACCAGCGGCAAGGTGCTGGTGCGCGCGACTGGCGCCGCGGGCGACATCACGCTGAACAACACCGTGACATCCGGCAGTGCAGCGAACGATTCGCTGGTGCTGGCCGCCGGGCGCAACTTCATCAACAATGCCGGCGCCACGCCGCTGGACCCGGGCGCGGGCCGCTTCCTGGTGTATTCGACCGACCCGGCGGCCAACACCTTTGGCGGCTTTGCCTCCACCGGCAATGCCTTTAGCCGCACTTACGCGGCCAATGCGCCCAGCGATGCCTCCATGACCTCGATCAGCGGCAACCGCATGGTCTACAGCGTCACGCCGGTGATCAACATCACGGGCGACAACCAGGCCAAGGTCTATGGCGCGGCCGACCCGACGCTGAGCTACACCGTGGGATCCGGCCTGGTGGCGGGCGACACGGCGGGCAGCGTGCTGTCCGGGCTGCTGGCCGCACCGACCGGCTCGGCCGCGTCGGCGGGCACCCATGCCATCACGCAGGGCACGCTGGCCGCGGCCCTGGGTTACGGTGTTGCGTACACCAATGGCACGCTGACGGTGAACAAAGCCACGGTGAGCGTGGCGGGCATGGCCGCGAACAACAAGAGCTATGACGGCAGTGCCGCGGCCACTTTAAGCAACATCGGCACGCTGGCAGGTATGGCTTATGGCGAGGCCTTGACCTTGAATTCCACGGGCGCGAGCTTCACCGATGCAAACGCTGCCAATGGCAAGACCGTGACGGCCGGCTACACACTCGCCAACGGCACGGGGCTGGCCAGCAACTACCAGCTGGCGGTGACGCCCGTCACTACGACGGCCGACATCACCAAGGCCAACCTGAGCGTGACCGCCAACAACGACAGCCGGACGGTAGGCGGCGCGGCCTACAGCGGCGGCAACGGCGTGAGCTACAGCGGCTTTGTGGGCGGCGAAACAGCCGCCGTGCTGGGCGGCGCGCTGGCCTACAGCGGCAGCTCGCAGGGCGCGAGCGCCGTGGGCAGTTACGCCATCACGCCGGGTGGCTACAGCGCCGCCAACTACACGCTGGCCTATGTCGACGGGGTGCTGACGATCAACCCGGTTGCGGTGGTGCCGGTGGTGCCTACCGTGCCGGCGGGGCAGGGTGGTAGTGCCCCCCCGGCCAATGATGCTTACGCCAGTGCGATGTACAACCTGGCCACCCTGGGTGGGGCGGGAGGAGGTGGTGGCGGAGGTGGAGGTGGAGGTGGTGGTTTGGGTGGTGGCGCGAACCCCAGCGATGCATTGAGGGCCGCGGCCGCCGAAGCAGGCAACACAGGCGAGGAATAGGTTGACCCCCGTCCAGGCTCACTGCGTGTAGTCTGTTCCCCCCTTTCAGGGGGCGGCGCCTGAGGCCCGGCAAAGCCGGTTCCTCGGCCCCTGCTGAGTTAGGAGGCTCAGGGCGAACGGGGAGCGGGCTCCAGCGGCAACCACAAGGTAAACCGCGTCCCTTCCGGCCCTGATTCCCAGTTCACCGTCCCACCCAGCATCTGCGCGCGCCGCTGCTGGTTGTGCAAACCCTTGCCCGAGGCTTCGCTCAAGGGTTTTTCCACATCAAAACCCTGGCCGTTGTCGTCTATGGTGACCTGCACGCCATCCCCCGCCACTGCGGTGCCCACGCGTATCTCGGTGGCGCGTGTGTGGCGCAGGATGTTGGCCACGCTTTCCTGCACGATGCGCAGGATGTGTAGCGCGCTGGACGGGTCCAGCCAGTCCAGCGTGGGCAGCTCGCGCACTTCCCACAGCAGGGCCACGCCGGTGTCTTCCAGCCTGGGCTCCAGCCTGAAGCGCAGCGTGGCCAGCAGGAGCAGCAGGTCGACCTCCACCGGCTCCGTGGAGTCGATGGCGAGCTTGAGGCCGTCCATGCAGTCCTTGAGGATTTGCGCGACCTTGCTGTCGCTGATGCCGCCGTGCTCCACCGAGCGTATTGCGCTGATCAGCGTGGAGCCCAGTCCGTCGTGCATGTCCTGCATCATGCGCTGGCGCTCTTCGCTGAGCATCTGCCGCCGCTCCACGGCGCGCAGGCGCTGGTGGCTCAGTTCGAGTTCGGCCTCGCGCGCCCGCAGGCGCTCGGCCAGGCCCGCGTTGACGCGCTCCACCTCGGCAATCGCACCCACATAACGCCGGTACATCAGCGTGCCAAAGATGCCGAAGGTGATCGCATTGGTCCAGGCGCCCAGGTACCAGCCTTCGGGGCTGATGAAGTTGTTCTGCAGCAGCCAGTCGCCCGCGCCGAAGGCGGTGCACATGGCAACGCCCGCGGCTACCGGCATGGCCTCGCCGGAGCGGCTGCGCCAGGCGCCCGGCCTGCCGTTCATTCACGGTAGTGGGGTGCGGGAACTCACGGGGGGATTCTGCCTTGTGCGCTGCTGCCGCCGCCGCCACGGCGGGGCGCTATGGCGTCAGCAGCCCCTGGTTCCTGGCCTCGTAGATCGCTTCGGCCTTGGAGGTGACCTTGAGTTTGCTGTAGATACGGCGCACAAAGGTGCGCACCGTGAAATGCGACAGGCCCATGAGCTTGGCGATCTCCACCGCGGTAAAGCCCTTGGTGATGAAGTCCAGCACTTCCTTTTCGCGGGCCGACAAGAGTTGCGGCTCGTCGCCGGCCGGCTCCGCGCCCGCCGGGGCGGCATGTTGCCGGAAGTGCGCCAGCACCTGGCGCGCGATGATGGGGCTGATGGGGCTGCCGCCACTGGCCAGGCTGCGGATCTCGTCGACGATCTTGGCCTGCGAGCTGTCCTTGAGCAGGTAGCCGGCGGCCCCGGCCTCGATGGAGCGCATGACATGCGTCTCATCGCCGAAATTCGTGCTGACCATGATGCTGCAGCTGGGCCACTGGCGCGCGGCCGCGCGTATCACCTCGATGCCCGAGCCGTCGGGCAGGCCCAGGTCCACCAGCAGCACGTCCACCGGCGGGCCGTCCAGCAGCGCGATGCCTTCGGCGCGCGTGCCGGCGGTGCCCGCCAGCCGCATGTCGGGCGCGGCCAGCAGGGCCTGGGCCAGGGCGCCGCGAAAGCCGATGTCGTCCTCGACGATGGCGACGTGGATGCGCGGCCCGTCTTCGGCCGCGGGGGACGCCTGGTTGGGGGGCTTGGATGCTTGCATCAGGCTGCCATTGTGCGACGGATTGGAACGGGCCTCGTAGCGCATTTGCGCTACAGGCAAACCCGGTGGCCCCGGCTACCATGCCGGGGTCTGGGCGGCTATTTTCCGTGTCATCTGTAACCCGGCCCATGGCCGCCGGAGCCCGATTTGCCCTTACCATGGCGCCGGTGCTCGCGGGGCGGGACGGCGGCATGTCCCTAAAAATAGGGACATACAGGCCGGCCGCACTCTGCGACAGTGCGGGAGCGGCGCATCTGCTGCATTTGCAGTATGGCGGCGCGGTTCGGGAATACAGAAAATCGTGGGATGCCGGGAGGACATGGCTGGCGGCCCTGGGGTGGCGGCCGTTGCCGTGTGAAGCCGCGTGAGCGTTCAATCGAAATGAAAAAGATGAAATTCAACTCCTTGCCTCTTTCCACCCTGGCCTCGGCGATCCTGCTGGCAACGCATGGCGGCGCCTGGGCCCAGACGCCGCCCGATGCCGGCCAGGTGCTGCGCGACCTGCGCCAGGCGCCGGGCCTTCCGCCGCAGCAGGCGGCGCCGCTGCAGCGCATCGAGGAATCACCCGACCTGAGCCAGCAGGGCCAGGCCAAGGTGCTGGTCAAGTCCATCGCCATCACCGGCAACCAGGAAATCCCCACGGCGGAGCTGCAAGCCCTGGTGGCCAGCCTGGTCGGTGCCGAGCAGTCGCTGAGCCAGCTCAATGCTGCCGCGCGCCGCATCACCGCTTATTACCGCAGCAAGGGTTTTGCCGTGGCCCGCGCCTTTCTGCCGGCGCAGGACATCACCGACGGCGCCGTCACCATTCGCGTCATCGAAGGCCGCATCTCCAGCCACAAGATCAACAACCAGTCGCTGCTCAGCGACGAGCGCGCCCAGGCCTACCTGGGCCAGGTCAAGGACGGCGACGTCATCAAGAGCGACCAGATAGACCGCGGCCTGCTGCTGCTGCAGGACACGCCCGGCGTGAGCACCTCGCGCGCCACCTTGCAGCCCGGTGCCAGCGTGGGCACCTCCGAACTGCTGATCGAGGTCAACCCCGCCAAGCCCTACAGCGGCAGCGTGGTGGCCGACAACTACGGCAGCCGCTACACCGGCGAGTTCCGCCTGGCCGGCACCTTCAACCTGGTGAGCCCGCTCAGGATAGGCGACCAGCTCACCGCCAATGTGCTGACCGCCGGTTCAGGCCTGAGCTTTGCGCGCCTGGCCTACCAGCTGCCTGTGGGCAGCGACGGCCTCAAAGTGGGCGCGGCCTATTCCGACATCCACTACAAGCTCGGCAAGGAATTTGAAGCCCTGCAGGCCCACGGCACCGCCACCAGCGCCAGCGTGTTCGCGAGCTACCCGTTTATCCGCAGCCAGTTTAAAAACCTCAGCGGCACGGCCTCGTACGAAGACAAGAGCCTGAAGGACTATGTGGACGGCACCGCCACTTTCACGCCGAAAAAAGTCAGCGTCACCAGCCTGGGCCTGTCGGGCAGCCTGCAGGACGCGCTGGGCGGCGGCGGCATCACCAGCCTGGACCTCAGCGTGGCCTTCGGCAACCTGAGCATCAACTCGCCCACGGCCCTGGCCATAGACGCGGCCTCGGCGCAGTCCAACGGCAGCTACACGCGCTTTAGCTATGGCGCGAACCGCCTGCAGCGTTTCACCGACAGCACTTTTCTGGCGCTCTCGGTGGCTGGCCAGACCGCCAGTAAAAACCTGGATTCGTCGGAAAAATTCTCGCTGGGCGGCATCAACGGCGTGCGCGCCTACCCGCAGGGCGAAGCCAGCGGCGACGAAGGCTACCGCGCCACGGTGGAGCTGCGCCACAACGTGATGCCCAATGTGCAGGCCACCGTCTTCTACGACGTGGGCAAGGTCACCATCAACCGCAATCCTTTCGGCGCGCCGGCCTCCAACAGCCGCAACCTGGCGGGCGTGGGCGTGGGCGTGAATGCCGGCCTGGGCCCGGTGCAACTGCGCTCGTCATTGGCCTGGCGCACCGACGGCGGCTTGCCGACCTCCATCCCGGCGTCGGCGGCCAAGCGGCCTACGCTGTGGATGCAGGCGTCTGTCGCCTTCTGACGTAGCGGCCCACTCCTTGGCTTCACTCCCCCTCCTTCTGGGGAAGGGCCGGGGTGAGGGCTGGCGGCGGCGCCGAAAAATAGCGCGCCGAAGTCTCCAGCACTCGCCGTGCGTTCAGCTCGACATCGAAGCAGGGCCGTGGCGCCTGCACATAAAAGGGCCAGATGGGAGCCGCAGGCGTGCGGCCCGATTGCGGGCGGACCAGCGGTGTAGCGGCCCGGGGCACAGGGGTGTGGGAAAGCTGCATGTCTGTCCTTGGCCCCTGTCGCGGGGCGGTGTTGTTGTTCGGCAAGAACTACAATAGTACTGTATATAAATACAGTTACCCACCCTGATTTACCCCTGGAAACAATGAGCCCAGGCCCCTGGGGGCCCGGTGCCGGGCGCACGGGCGCCACGGCGCTTGAAGAGGGCCTGCGGACCTGTTATTTCTTCATTCCGTCCTTGGCCATTGCGTCTTTGGCCATCGCATCCTTGCCCATGGCGTCTTTTTTCATGCCGTCCTTTGCCATGGCGTCCTTCTTCATCTTGTCTTTTTTGGCCGCGGCCATCTTGTCGCCGTCATGTTTCATGCCGTCTTTCGCCATGGCGTCTTTGCCCATGGCATCCTTCTTCATGCCATCCTTGCTCATGGCATCCTTGCCCATGGCGTCTTTTTTCATGGCGTCCTGGGCCAGCACGCTGCCACCGGCAAAAAGCATGCAGGCAGACAGGAGGGCGGTGGTCAAAGTTTTGGTGTTCATGGTGGTGTCCTTGATGAGTGTGTTGGAAAGTTATTGAAAAAAAATGGCAAGAGCTTTTGATGGATGGATGCCTTGCCGGCGTTGCGGGGCGTCTGAGCGGACTCAGCTGCCTCCGAACCAGTTGTAGCCCTGGTCTTCCCAGTAGCCGCCAGGGTAGGTGTTGGTGACAAAAATCGCCTGGATGTGTTTGGGGTTTTTGTAGCCGAGCTTGGTGGGCATGCGCAGCTTCATCGGGAAGCCGTATTTGGGCGGCAGCACCTGGCCGTCGTAAGTCAGCGCGAGCAAGGTTTGCGGGTGCAGGGCGGTGGCCATGTCTATGCTGGTGAAGTAGTCGTCGGCGCACTTGAAGCCGACGTATTTGGCCGTGGTGTCGGCGCCCACCCTGCGCAGGAAATGAAAGAAGGGCACGCCACCCCATTTGCCGATGGCGCTCCAGCCCTCGACGCAGATATGGCGCGTGACCTGGTCGGCCTGAGGCATGGCGCGCAGCTCGGCCAGCGACCATTTGCGCCTGTCGGCGACCAGGCCGGCGACTTCGAGGCGATAACTTTCTTCTTCGACCTCGCGCACTTCGTCTTCGCCGTAATAGGCGTTGAAGGGAAAGGGCCGTGTGATCATGGAATCGGGGTAGGTGGGGGCCAGCCGGTTCGGGTCGAACAGCAGGCCTTGCACGTCATCGTTGAGGCGCGAGACGCGGCTGAGCGCGGTGTTGACGGATTCGCTGTCGTCCAGCATGCAGCCGCTGAGCATGGCGAGGCCACCCAGGCTGAGCGAGCCGCGTAAAAAGGTGCGGCGGGCCGCCGAGAGCTTGTGGGCCGAGGCGATGCGGTCCACGGCTTCCCTGAGCACGGCGTCGCCGTCAATGTGGTGAAGGCGCCTGGGGCGTTGGATGTTCATGTTTTTCTTCTCCTGCTTTTTCTGATGTTTCCGGGACCAGGCTCAGCGCCCCCGCAGCATGTAGACCAGGGTTTTGGGCACCAGCGCCACCATCACCAGGTGCACGGCGACAAAACCGGCCAGCGCGGCCATGGCGAAAAAATGGACCAGGCGCGCGCCTTCATAACCGCCCATCAGTTCACGCAGCAGCGGGAACTGCACCGACTTCCATAGCACCAGGCCGGAGACCACGATGAGCACGCTGTCGGCCATCACAAAGAGGTAGGCCAGGCGCTGCACCATGTTGTAGTGGCGCGGGTCGGTATGGGCCAGCTTGCCTTTGAAGGCGGCCAGCAGGTCGGCCGCAATGCCTTTGATAGACAGCGGAAAAAACTTGCGGAACAGCCGGCGCGTGAAGAGGTTGAAGCCCAGGTAGAGCAGGCCGTTGAAGAACAGCAGCCACATGGCGGCGAAATGCCACTGCAGCGCACCGCCCAGCCAGCCGCCCAGCGTCAGCTCTTTGGGAATCGTGAAGCCCAGGAAGGCGGTGGCGTTGTAGATGCGCCAGCCGCTCATCATCAGCAGGACGACGGCCAGCGCGTTGAGCCAGTGCATGGCGCGCAGCCAGCCGGGATGTATGGCGTTCGGGCTTGTTTTCATCAGTTGCTCCTCGAGGTGCCGCAAGGCCCGGCTGCCTGGGAGGCCGCCGGGATTTCCGCCGCAGTTTTGCTGCGTGTTGGGCTTTGGTCGGGCGGGGCGGGCGTTTCTTACAGGCTTGCCAAATTTTTTTTGCAGGAAAATCGCTGACAGCTCCAACCGATACCCCCTCAGCACCTGCCGCCCACCCATGAAGCGCTTTAAACGACTGTTCGCCGTGCTGGCCTTTCTGGGCCTGCTGCTGGCGCTGTTCCAGCTCTCGGGCCTGCGGGACAACTTCAGCCTGGCGTTCTTGCACCAGAAGTTTCTGGACAACGAGGCCAGCGGGCTGCTGATCTTTATCGCGCTGTTCGCGCTGGGCAACCTGGTCCAGATCCCGGGCTGGATATTCCTGGCGGCCGCGGTGCTGGCGCTGGGCGAAGCCTGGGGTGGCGTGGCGACCTATCTCGCGGCGGTGGTGTCATGCGCGTTCACCTTCTGGCTGATACGCCTGCTGGGCGGTGATGCCCTGCGGCAGATCAAGGGCCGCTGGGTGCAAGGCGTGCTGGCGCAACTCGACGCGCGGCCTGTGGCCGGCATTGTGCTGCTGCGCACCTTGCTGCAGACCGCGCCGGCGCTGAACTATGCGCTGGCGATGTCGGGCGTGAGGTTTCGCGACTACCTGTTAGGGACCCTGCTGGGCCTGCCGCTGCCTATTGCGCTGTACTGCGTGTTTTTTGACTACCTGGCGCGGGTGCTCAAGGTGCCGGGGTATTGAGGGGCTTGCGGGGCGTCCGCCGGCGGATGAAGCGAAGCAGAATGGCCAGCGCCAGGACCAGCAGAATCCCGGCAAGGATGAATTTGCCCACGGCCGCGGCGACAGCCGCCGTGGTGACAAACCCGAAGCCCACCGCCATCTCGAGCAGGTGCAGCCCGCTTTCAAAGAGCTTGCCTAGCCAGCTTTTAGACCAGAACATGGTGTTTGTGCGTTGCGGCAAGCTCAAGCCGCCGCACCCGCAAGCAGGCGCTCATAAACCGCGAGGTCCTGCGCCGAGAAGCAGCAGAACACCACCTCTTCCACGGAGGAGGGCTGCTGCACGGCCTGGTGTACGCTGGCGATTGCAAGCTCGGCGGCCAGCTCAAGGGGGTAGCCGTAAATGCCGGTGCTGATGCTGGGGAAGGCCAGCGAAGCGAGGCCTTTGCCGATGGCAATTTCGATGGAGCGCCGATAGCAGGACGCCAGCAATTCAGGTTCGCCATTGTTGCCGCCGCGCCAGACCGGGCCCACCGTGTGGATGATGAATTTGGCGGGGAGCTTGTAGCCCTTGGTCGCCTTGGCCTCGCCGGTCTTGCAGCCGCCCAGCAGACGGCATTCATGGACCAGTTCGGGACCGGCGGCGCGGTGGATCGCGCCGTCGACACCGCCGCCGCCCAGCAGCGATGAATTGGCGGCGTTGACGATGGCGTCAAGCTGCAGCTTGGTGATGTCGGCCTGGACGGCCCTGAGGGTGGCGGGCATCGCGCGTCTTCCTGCTGGTTTGTCTGAAGAGGCGCGCGAGCCGCCCGCCGGCTTACAAGACCTTGCTCAAAAAGCGCTGGGTGCGCTCTTCCCGGGGATTGTCGAAGATTTCGGCCGGCGAGCCTTCCTCGATCACCAGGCCTTCGTCGATGAACATCACGCGGTCGGCGACCTGGCGGGCGAAACCCATTTCGTGGGTGACGACCACCATGGTCATGCCTTCTTCGGCCAGGGCCTGCATGACGGCCAGCACCTCGCCGACCATTTCGGGGTCCAGCGCGGAAGTGGGTTCGTCGAACAGCATGATGCGCGGCTGCATGGCCAGCGCGCGGGCGATCGCCACGCGCTGCTGCTGCCCGCCGGAGAGCTGGTTGGGGTAGGCGTCTATCTTGTCGAGCAGCCCGACCTTGATGAGCAGTTCGCTGGCGCGGTTGCGCGCTTCCAGGGCAGTGAGCTTGCGCACCTTGGTCGGGGCCAGCGTGATGTTTTCCAGCACGGTCTTGTGCGGGAACAGGTTGAAGCGCTGGAACACCATGCCGATTTCGGAGCGCAGGGCGTCGACGTCGGTCTTGGGTTCATGCACCGAGACACCGTGCACCAGCACTTCACCGCCGGTGGCTTCTTCAAGGCCGTTGAGGCAGCGCAAAAAGGTGCTCTTGCCGGAGCCGGACGGGCCTATGACGCAGACGACTTCGGTGGCCTTGATGGCGCAGTCGATTCCGCGCAGCACCGGCGTGTGGCCAAACTGCTTGGTCAGCCGGTTAACGCGAATCACCTCGTCCATAACGAGCCTCCAGTTTCTTGACAAGGTAAGCCAGGCCCAGTGTCAGCACCCAGTACATGACGGAGATGGTGAGGTAGGGTTCCCAGTAGCGTGAGTAGGCGCCGGCGACGGTGCGCGCGGCGTAGGCGAGTTCGGCCAGGCCGATGGCCGAGATCAGCGAGGAGTCCTTCAGCAGCGAGATCGCGTTGTTGCCCAGGGGCGGCAGCATGCGGCGAAAGGCCTGCGGCAGCACCACGTGGTACATGGTGCGCGGGAAGGACATGCCCAGCGAACGCGAGGCTTCGACCTGGCCCTTGTCGATGGACTGGATGCCGGCGCGGAAGATCTCGGAGATGTAGGCGCCGGCATTGAGCGTGAGGGCCACGATACCGGAGAGGAAGGCGCCGTAGTTCTGCTTGATGTTGCGCGCGGCTTCACCCGAAATCACCAGGCCGTCGGACGGGTTGATGAACAGCGGCAGCACGGCGAAGTGGATCAGCAGGATCTGCACGAACAGCGGGGTGCCGCGGAAAAAACTGACGTAGACGGTGGCCGGCCAGCGCAGTGCGTATTTGCAGATCGCGCGGGCGGGCGAATGGCGGGATTCCGCCACGCGCGCCATGCCTATGGCCAGGCCCAGCAGCGTGCCCTGCACGATGCAGATCAGCGTGACCATGATGGTCATCTGCAGGCCGCGCCAGAACAGCACGCCGTATTCCGCGATGATGTCGGCCCGAAACCAGCCGAACCAGAGGACTTGCTCCATGACGGGGAAGCCTCAGCGTTTTATTGTGCGGGCAACGCGGGTGCGTCGGCCTGGAACCACTTCTTGTAGATGGCGGCGTAACTGCCGTCGGCCTTGACGGCGGCCAGGCCCGCGTTGAGCTTGGCCAGCAAGTCCTTGTTGCCCTGCTTCACGACGATGCCGAAAAATTCCTTGGGAAAGCTCGCGTCGCTGACGGTCTTGAGCTGCTTGTGCTCCTGGGTACGGAAGGCGATCACGCCGTTGTCGCCGATGGCGGCGTCCAGGCCGTTGTTGGCCAGCTCGGAGATCACCACGGGGGTGCTTTCAAAGCGGCGGATGTCGGGGTTGGTCTTGCCGAACTCGCGGGATGCCATGTCGTCGCCGGTGCTGCCGGTGACCACGCCGATTTTTTTGCCGGCCAGGTCCTTCAGGCCCTTGGCGGTGCTGTTGCTGTGCACGGCGATCAGCTGGCGCGCTTCGAAGTAGGGGGTGGTGAAGTCGTAGGACTGCTTGCGCTTGTCGTTGATGGTGACGCCGGAGATGACCAGGTCCACGTCGCCGTTGTTCAGGGCCGCGAAGATGCCGGTCCAGGGGGTGTTGACGATCTTGATCTGCAGGCCTGCCTTCTGGGCGATGGCCTTGATCATGTCCACGTCGTAGCCGACGATTTCCTTGGTCGGGCTTTCATAGGCAAAGGGGCGGTAGGTGGCGCTGGAGCCGACGACCAGCTCCTTGTTCTGTGCCTGGGCGGTGCCGCAGGCGAGGATGAGCAGGCCGGCGGTGGCGGCGATCTTGTTCAGGAAATTCATAGTCAGTGTCCAGAAAAGGAAGGGGAAAAGTGCTTGCCGGCCCGTGCGGGGAGGCGAAAAGCGAAAGTAGCCAATGGTAACGCCTGCAAAAGCCGTGCCCGGCGGCCGGCGGGCAGGGTTTTCGCGAAGAGATGGATGGGCGGCGGGGAAAAAGCGCCTAAAGGTGCGCCCCCCGGGGTCAGGCCCTGAGTTGCCGGTTGAAAAACGCGATGGTGCGCTCCCAGGCCAGCTTGGCGGCGGCCGCGTCGTAGCGCGGCGTGGTGTCGTTGTTGAAGCCGTGCTGGGTGCCGGGATACTGGTAGGCGGTGTAGTTGGCGCCGGCCGCCTTCAGGGCCGCCTCATAGGTCGGCCAGGCGGCGTTGATGCGCTCGTCGACTGCGGCGAAATGGATCAGCAGCGGGGTTTTGACCTTGGCGGCGTCTTCCGCCGGGGGCTGGTTGCCGTAGAAAGGCACGGCGACGTTGAGCTCGGGCAGCCGGGTGGTCAGGGTGTGCGTCATGCCGCCGCCGTAGCAGAAGCCGACCACGCCCAGCTTGCCGCTGCAGTCGTCGCGGGCCTTGAGCCAGGTGACGGCGGCCACGAAGTCCTCGACGCACTTGCGCTGGTCGAGCTTGGCGAACAGCTCGCGCGCCTTGTCCTCGTCGCCGGGGTAGCCGCCCAGCGGCGTCAGGGCGTCGGGCGCAAAGGCGATGAAATTGTCCAGCGCCAGGCGGCGCGTGATGTCTTCTATATGGGGGTTGAGGCCGCGGTTCTCGTGGATGACGAGCACGGCGGGCAGCTTTCCACTGGCGTTGGCCGGTTTCGCGAGGTAGCCCTTGACGGTGCCGGTACCGGCGGAAGAGGGGTAGCTGACGGTTTCGGTCTTGATGCGCCTGTCGTCCCTGGCGACTTGCTGCCCCGCGGCAAAGTTGGGGCTCAGGGCGGCCAGCAGGGCTGCGGCCGTCATGCCGGCGGTGGCGAACTTCTGGGCGCGTTCCAGGAAGCCGCGCCGGTCCAGGTTGCCGTGCACATAGGCGTCAAACAGAATCAGCAGTTCCTGGTCAAAGTCCTGGGCGGTCTTCATCGGCATGGCTCCCGCAAAAAGTCCAGCATAGCGATTCAGGCGCCGCCTGGCAAAGGGTGCTGCCCGCGCGACACGGCGGCGCTGCCGGCCACCGGCCGGCTTGCTATGAAACAGATAGCTGCCGGCGCCCGTGCCGGCTGGGCCGGGGCGCGCTGTTCTGCGCCAGGCCGGTGGAAAGCCGGGAAAAACCTGCTTTAATAGCGGCTTGGGCCGCCGCGGCTTCAATTGACACGGCGGGCTTTCTGTGACTCACTGGGCCCAGCGGGGCCATCCAGCCGCGACTGCCTTCAGGCGGCCGCGCCCCCCAAATCATGAGGAGAACCGCATCTTGAACCTGATTTCATGGCTGATGGCATTGCTGGGCGTGGCCGTGGGCGCGCTGGCCGGCGTCCTGCTGCATGCCCGCTGGTTGCGGCAACAGGCGAGTGAAAGGCTGCGCATCCCCAAAAAATGGCCGCTGGCCGCGCGCGGGATCGTGACCGACGACGAATACGAGGTCTGGAAATGGCTGCGCAGCGCTTTCCCCGAGCATGCGGTCATGCTCAAGCTGCCGGTGCTGCGCTTCACGATTCCGACCGAAAAAGACAAGGACAAGGAAAAAAACAAGGAGAAGAAGGAGCGCCTGCTTGAATTGCTCAACGGCGTCTACACCAGCTTCACCATCTGCACGCTGGACGGTACGGTGGTCGGTTGTATCGACCTGCGCGGCAAGCGCGACGTGAGCCGGGCCAGCCGGGAGCTCAAGGAGACCCTGCTGTCCGATTGCGGTATCGCCTACACCACCATCAAGGCCGGCCGCCCGCCCACCGTGAGCGCCATGCGCGCGGCTTTCCTCGGCGAAATTCCCGAGGAACTGATGGAGGAGCACCAGGAAACGCGCGGTGGCGACAGCAGCTTCCACGCCGACCTCGAGTCTTTCACCCGCGAGCGCAAGCGGGCCGCCAAGGACGCCGCGCTCAAGGAGCTCAACAAGGAAACCAAGCAGGAGGCCGCCCAGGCTGCCGCCAACCGCGACATCGGGTTCAATCCGGACGGCACTGGCGGCCTTCGCATCGACAAGAACAACCGTTTTGCGACCAACTGGGAAGACTCCTTCATCGAGCCCGCGGACGCGCGCCCGGCCAAACTCGAATAAGGGCGGGTTCATGAGTTCGGCCTTCCAGCGGGCGTCGGCCCCGGCACGCCCCCGGCCCCCGCGGCCCGTCGCCATGAAAACGCCATCGTGAGCAGGCTGGGCCATACCCGGGACAAGATCTACAAGACCGTGGCGCGGCAGCTGCACGGCGTGGTGCCCTGCTGGGTCTGCGGCGAACATGTCACGCCCCAGGCCGCCACGCTGGAACACATCAAGCCCTTGAGCGAGGGCGGCAACAGCCACGCGGAAAACCTCGCCATCAGCCATGAAGTCTGCAACGGCCGGCGGCATGCCGCCGGTGCGGTGCCGGCTTCGGCGGCCGTGCCGGGGCGGGTGCTCAGGCGCGCCGACCCTGGCGTTCCCGCATGAGGCGGGCCTGGTTGCGCGGTGCATGGCTGCTGCCGGCCGTGCTGCTGGCCGGCCTGGTGTTTCCGGCCGCCGCGCAGAAGCCGAAAGCGCCGGCAACTTCGGTGACGCCGGCGACGGCAAAGGTGCAAGCGCCCGCCGCCGCCGCGGCGCAGGCCGACACCTCCACCGATAGCGGCCATGAAGTCGCCATAGGCCACGAAGGCCGCTATGTGCTGTCGCGTTCTTTCTCCTACCTGGAAGACGCAGGCGGCGAACTGGTGCTGGCCGACCTGCTCAAACCCGAGGCCCAGGCGCGCTTCCAGCCGGTGCCGCAAACCGGCCCGGCCACCAATTTCGGCCTGACCCGTTCGGCCATCTGGCTGCGCGTGACGCTGCGCCCCGAGCGCAACGCCCCGGCCGACTGGATGCTGGAACTCGCCTACCCGCCGCTGGACCGGCTGGAGCTGTATGCGCCTGACGGCAAGGGCGGCTTCAGCCGGCAGGTGGGCGGCGACCTGTCGCCCTTCGCCGAGCGGGCCGTGGTGCACCGCAACCACGTGATGCCGCTGCGCCTGAAACCCGGCGCCGCCAGCACCCTCTATTTGCGGGTGAGTTCGGGCGGCACGGTGTCGGCCCCGGTGAACCTGTGGCAACCCGCGGCGCTGTGGCGGCACGACCAGGCCGAGTACGCCACCATCAGCCTGTACTTCGGCCTGCTGATAGGCCTGCTGCTGTACAACCTGCTGCTGTTTTTCTCGGTGCGCGACCGGGCTTACCTGATTTACGTCGCCTTTGTAGCGTGCATGGCCGTCGCGCAAGCGGCGCTGACCGGTTTCGGCGCGCAGTTCCTGTGGCCGGGCCAGCTCTGGTGGAACAGCGTGTCCCCGCCGACCGGCATGGCCGCGACGGCGGTCTTCGGCCTGCTGTTCGCGCGCAGCTTTCTATCCAGCGCGCTCAGGATGCCGCGCCTGGACCGGCTGATGCAGGCCCTGGTGGCGGGCTGGCTGCTGACCTTGCTGGCGGCGCTGACGCTGCCCTATGTGGTGTCGTCCCTGATGGTGACGGTGCTGGCGGTTTTCAGCGTCGTCACCCTGGTGGTGGTCGGTGTGCTGAGCGTGCGCTCAGGGCACCCGGGCGCCAAATACTTTCTGGCGGCCTGGGCGCTGCTACTGGTGGGCGTGGTGACGCTGGCGCTGCACAACACCGGCGCGCTGCCGTCCCACGCGCTGACGGCCAACTCCCTGCTGATAGGTTCGGCGCTGGAGATGGTGGTGCTGTCTTTTGCGCTGGCCGACCGCATCAACGTCACGCGCCGCGAAAAGGAGCAGGCGCAGGCGCGCATCATGGCCGAGCACGCCATGGTCGAAGCCCTGAGCGTCTCGCAGGAAAATTTCCGCACGCAGCTCAAGGAGCGCGAGATGATCCTGGAAAACTCCATCGTCGGGATCGCCTTCCTGACGCCGGACGGCCGCTTTCGCTGGGCCAACCAGGCCATGCTGGAGGTCTTCGGTGTGGGCAGCGACGAGCTGACCTCGATGGAGCCTTTCTACCTTTCCCGCGAGGAGTACCTGCGGGTGGGCGGCGAGGTGGCCGCCTGCGTGAGCCGCGGCGAGAACTACGAGGCCGAGATCCAGGTCAAGCAGCACGACGGCACGCTGATCTGGGTGTCGCTGTCGGGCAAGGCGGTCAGCGAGCGCGACCTGAGCCAGGGCACGGTCTGGGTCATCATCAACATCACGCGGCGCAAGGAGCTGGAGGCGCAGCTGGTGCGCACCTCGTCGGAGCGCGAGGCCATCCTCAACAGCGCGCTGGTGGGCATCGTGCTGTCGGTGAACCGCCGCCACGAATGGGTCAACGAGAAATTCGCGCAGATGATGGGCAGCCCGCGCGAGGCGCTGATGGGCCAGCCCTCGAGCTACATCCATCCCGACCTGGCCACCTGGGAGCAGTTCGGCAAGGAGGCGCGCGAGGCGCTGATCGCCACCGGCAGCTACATCAGCGAGCGCCAGCTGAAGCGCCGCGACGGCCAGCTCTTCTGGGTGCAGATGGCCGGCAGCTGCGTGCAGCCGAGGGAGCCCGAGTCGGGTGTGATCTGGGCCTTCCTGGACATCACCGAGCGCAAGCAGTCGGAAGAGGACACGCGCGAGGCGCTGGAGCAGCAGCGCGCGCTCAATGAGCTGCGCACGCGTTTCGTGGCCATGACCAGCCATGAGTTCCGCACGCCGCTGTCGGGCATCCTGTCGGCCGAGGAGTTGCTGCGGCATTACGGCAGCCGGCTGCCCGAATCCGAGAAGCTGGAAATCCTCGACAGCATCGCCGCGGGCGTCAAGCGCATGACGCGCATGCTGGACCGTGTGCTGATGCTGGGCAAGGCCGATGCGCAGATGCTGGAGTTCGAGCCGCATCCGCTGGACCTGCAGGCGCTGTGCCAGCAGCTGGTCGAGGAAGCGCGCATGCAGCAGCCCGGCAGCCTGTGCGAGCTGCGCCTGGACTACACGGCCGGAACGGGCCAGGGACTTTACGACGAGAAGCTGCTGCGCCACATCTTCAGCAACCTGCTGTCCAACGCGGTCAAGTACTCGCCCCTGGGCGGCCTGGTGCTGTTTCGGGTGCGGACCGAGGAAGACATGGTGATCCTGGAAGTCGAGGACCAGGGCATAGGCATTCCCGAAGACGAGCTGCCGCACCTGTTCGAGTCCTTCCACCGCGCCAGCAATGTGGGCACCATCCAGGGCACGGGCCTGGGCCTGGCGATCGTGCGCAATGCGGTCGACATCCACGGCGGCACCATAGACGTGCGCAGCAGCCCCGGTTCCGGCACCACCTTCACGGTGCGCCTGCCGGCCAGGCACTGAAGGCGGCGCGCATGAACACGCCGCTTGTGATCCAGAGGCGCCGGCTGCTGCAGTCGCTGGCGGCGGCGGGCGCCGGCTTGTACCTGCCGGGCCGGGCGGCCGCGCAGGCGCGGCTGGCCGGCGACCCCTTCACGCTGGGCGTGGCCAGCGGCTCGCCCACCCACGACTCGGTGGTGCTCTGGACGCGGCTGGTGCTGGACGGCGATGAGGCCTTGCGCCTGCAAGCCGGCCCGGTGGCTGTGCGCTGGGAAGTCGCGCATGACGAGGGCTTTACCCGCATCGCGCAGGCGGGCCAGGCGCAGGCCGTGGCCGGGCTGGCGCATTCTGTGCATGTGGAGGTGCAGGGCCTGGAGCCCGACCGCTGGTATTTCTACCGCTTCGCCGTCGGCCACGCCGTGAGCGCCACCGGCCGCACGCGCACCTTTCCCGCGCCCGGCGCCGCGGTGGCGCGCCTGCGGCTGGCCTATGCCTCCTGCCAGCGCTGGGAGCACGGCTATTACAGCGCCTACCGGCACATGCGGGCCGAGGACCTGGATCTGGTGATGTTCCTGGGCGACTACATCTATGAAAACCCCAACGCCAGCCAGGCCGTGCGCAAGCCCACTGGCGGCTGGGTGCTGACGCTGGACGACTACCGCGCGCGCTATGCGCTGCACAAAAGCGATGCCGACCTGCGGGCCATGCATGCGGCCTGCCCCTGGCTGGTGACCTGGGACGACCATGAGGTGCAGAACGACTATGCGGGGACATCGCCCGGCTACAGTGGGCCGCCGGTGGCCGATTTTGCGGCGCGGCGCGCGGCGGCCTACCAGGCGTTTTACGAGCACATGCCGCTGCGTGCCTCGGTGCTGACCCGGGCCGTGGCGGGCCTGGCCGGCGGCGCCGAGATGCGCATCTACCAGCGCCTGCCCTACGGCCGGCTGGCCTCGCTCTACATGCTGGACGCGCGCCAGTACAAGGACGCACAGGCCTGCACGCGCGAGGGGAGGGCAGGCTCCAGCACGCTGAACCCGGCCAGTTGCCCCGCCTGGAAAGACCCGGCGCGCAGCATGCTGGGCACGCAGCAGGAAAGCTGGCTGGATGCCGAATGGGGCAGCGCCGCAAGCAAGGCGGCGGGCTGGAACCTGGTGGGCCAGCAGTCGCTTTTCGGCCAGCGCGATTTCCGGCCGGGGCCGGGCCAGGTGCTGTGGAACGACGGCTGGGACGGCTATGCGCCGGCGCGCAAGCGCTTCACCGATTCACTGCGCAAGCATGCCGTGGCGAACCCGGTCCTGCTGGGCGGCGACGTGCACGAAAACTGGGTAGGCCACATCAAGGCCGACTATGCCGACGCGGCCAGCACCGCCGTGGGCACCGAGTTCTGCGGCACCAGCATTACCTCGCGCTCGGCCGGCAACGCCAAAATCCCCGACACCCTGGCCGAGAACCCGCACTTTGTGTTTGCCGATTCGGAACGCAGGGGCTACGGCGTGGTGGAACTGACGCCGCGCGCGCTGACAGCTACGCTGCGTGTGGTGGACGACGTCACGCGCGCCGACAGCGGAGTGCAGACGCTGGCGAAGTTCGCGGTGCAGGCAGGCCGGCCGGTGCTTGAAAAGGCTTAGCCGGGCTTGCATTGCGGGAAATACCCGCGCCGAAGGCGCCGGTGTGCCGCGGCTCAGGCGGCGAGTTCGGTTTCTTCTTCGAGGTTGTCGCTCAGGAAACCGCCGCTCTGGTGGGCCCAGAGGCGCGCGTAGAGGCCGCCATTGGCCAGCAGCGTGCGGTGGTCGCCCTCCTCGACGATGCGGCCCTGGTCCAGCACGATGAGGCGGTCCATGGCGGCGATGGTCGACAGGCGGTGCGCGATGGCGATCACGGTCTTGCCCTGCATCAGGGTGTTGAGGCTGCCCTGGATGGCGACCTCGACCTCGGAGTCCAGCGCGCTGGTGGCTTCGTCGAGCAGCAGGATGGGCGCGTCCTTGAGCATCACGCGCGCGATCGCGATGCGCTGGCGCTGGCCACCCGAGAGCTTCACGCCGCGCTCGCCCACATGGGCGTCGTAGCCGTGGCGGCCGTGTGGATCGGTCAGGTCGGTGATGAAGTTATCAGCCTCGGCGCGCCGTGCGGCCAGGCGCATGTCGTCGTCGCTGGCGCCGGGGCGGCTGTAGGTGATGTTGTCGCGCACCGAGCGGTGCAGCAGCGAGGTGTCCTGCGTCACCATGCCGATGTGGCCGCGCAGGCTGTCCTGGGTAACGTGGGCAATGTCCTGGCCGTCGATCAGGATGCGCCCGCCATCGAGGTCGTAAAACCGCAGCAACAGGTTAACCAGTGTCGATTTGCCGGCGCCGGATCGGCCTATCAGGCCGATTTTCTCGCCGGGCCTGACGGTCAGCGTGAGTTTATCGATCACGGACTTGTTTTTGCCGTAGCTGAAGTCCACGGCCTCAAAGCGCACTTCGCCGCGCGGCACGTCCAGCGCCGCTGCATCAGGTGCGTCCACGATGGTGTGGGGCCGCGACAGCGTGTTGATGCCGTCCTGCACGGTGCCCACGCTTTCAAAGAGGCTGGTGGTCTCCCACATGATCCAGTGCGACATGCCCTGCAGGCGCAGTGCCATGGCGGTGGCCGCGGCCACCGCGCCCGCGCCGACCTGGCCCAGGTGCCAGAGCCACAGCGAGGTGCCGGCCATGCCGAGGATCAGGCCCATGCTGAGCGTGTGGTTGACGATTTCAAACGCGCTGACGAGGCGCATCTGGGTATAGCCGGTCTTCATGAACTCGCCCATCGCGTCGCGCGCGAAGCCGGCCTCGCGCCGGGTGTGCGAGAACAGCTTGACGGTGGTGATGTTGGTGTAGGCGTCGGTGATGCGGCCCGTCATCAGCGAGCGGGCGTCGGCCTGCTGCTTGCCGATACGGCCCAACCGCGGCACGAAGTAAAAGAGGCTCGCGATGTAGAGCGCCAGCCAGACCAGGAAGGGCGCCACCAGCTTCGTGTCGAAGGCCGCGGCCAGCACCGTCATGGTGGCGATGTAGACGCCCATGGCCACCAGCACGTCGGCCAGCACGAAGAGCGTGTCGCGCACCGCCAGCGCTGTCTGCATGACCTTGGTGGTCAGCCGGCCGGCGAATTCGTCCTGGTAGAAGGACATGCTGTGCCCCAGCATGAGGCGGTGAAAATTCCAGCGCAGCCGCATCGGGAAGTTGATGGCCAGCGTCTGGTGCTTCACGGTGGTCTGCAGCGCCACGGCCGCGATGCTGGCCACCACGAGGAGCGCAAGCCAGCCCAGCGCAGTGCCGTGCTCGGCCCACAGCTTGGCGGGTGCCGTCCCCCCCAGCCAGTCGACGATGCGGCCCAGCATCGCGAACAGCAAGGCCTCAAACACCGCCAACACCGCCGAGAGCAGCGCCAGCAGCAGGATGTAGCCGCGCGCGCCTTCGGTGCAGGCCCACAGAAAGGCCATGAAGCCCTTGGGCGGCAAGGCGGGGTCGGCGTCAGGGTAGGCGGGAAGCTGGCTTTCGAATCGTTTGAAAAAACCCATGGATGTCGGTGTCTTTGGTTTCAGGTGTCTGCTTATAAGGTGTTATGGCTGCAGGAGGGTTGATTTATTGGGGAAGGATTGATGCGCATCGCGCGATGCCGGCCACGCGGGCAGGTCAGCTGAAAAGCTCCAGCAGGCGGTCCAGGCCGCCTTCATTGATGGCCACCATGGCCTGCTCGCGCACGCGCGGCTTGGCGTGGTAGGCCACGGACAGGCCGGCCACGCCCATCATGGGCAGGTCGTTGGCGCCGTCACCCATGGCGATGGCCTGCAGCGGGTTGATGCCCAGCTTGCCGCAGGTCTCGAGCAGCATTTTTTTCTTTTCCGCGCCGTCGCAGATGTCGCCCCAGGGCTGGTCCACCATGCGGCCGGTGAGGAAGCCGTCCTCTACCTCCAGCACGTTGGAGCGTGTGTAGTCGATGCCGAGCTCGTCGCGCACGCGGTCGGTGAAGAACGTGAAGCCGCCGCTGACCAGCAGTACCTTCATGCCGGCCTCCTTGCAGGCGTGCACCAGCTCGGCGGCGCCGGGGTTGAGCTTGAGGCGCTCATGGTAGACCTGCTCCATGCTGGCCACGCTGACGCCCTTGAGCAGGGCCACACGCTGGCGCAGGCTTTCCTTGTAGTCGCTGATTTCGCCGCGCATGGCCGCCTCGGTGATGGCCGCCACCTCGGCCTTGCGGCCGGCGGCATCGGCGATTTCATCGACGCATTCGATGTTGATCAGGGTGGAGTCCATGTCGAAGGCGATCAGCTTGAAGGCGCTGAGCTTGAGCTGGGGCGTGGCGACGTTGACGACGAGGCCGGGGGAGATTTCTGCGGGGGTCATGCGGGCGTGGCTTCCTTGGTGGGTTGTCCGAGTGAACGCAGGACGTCGCGCACCAGCTGGGCGCGGTCCTTGGGGTTTTCGAGTTCGCGCTCTATGCGCAGCTTGTCGTTGCCGGCCAGCCGGATGTGCCGGTTTTTCTGGATCAGCTGCATGATGGCCATCGAGTCGATGGGCGGGTCCTTCTTGAAGGTGATGCTGATGGCGCCGGGCGCGGCATCGACCTTGACCACGCCGTAAGGCCTGGCGATCACGCGCAGGCGGTGCACGTCGATCAGCGTCTGCGCCTGCGCCGGCAGCTTGCCGAAGCGGTCGACGATTTCCTCGAGCAGCGCGTCGATCTGGTCGGTGTTCTTGGCCGTCGCCAGCTTCTTGTAGAAGGACAGGCGCAGGTGCACGTCGCCGCAGTAGTCGTTGGGCAGCAAGGCCGGGGCATGCAGGTTGATCTCGGTGGTGACGCTCAGCGGCGAGAGCAAATCGGGTTCGCGCCCGGCCTTGAGCGATGCCACGGCCTCGCTGAGCATCTCGTTGTAAAGCTGGAAACCGACTTCCAGCATGTTGCCGCTCTGGTTTTCGCCGAGGACCTCGCCGGTGCCGCGGATTTCGAGGTCATGCATGGCCAGGTAAAAGCCCGAGCCGAGTTCCTCCATCTGCTGGATGGCTTCCAGCCGCTGGCTGGCCTGTTTGGTCAGGCCCTCGATGTCGGGCACCATCAGATAGGCATAGGCCTGGTGGTGGCTGCGGCCCACGCGGCCGCGCAGCTGGTGCAGTTGCGCCAGGCCGAAGCGGTCGGCGCGGCTCATGACGATGGTGTTGGCGGTCGGCACGTCGATGCCGGTTTCGATGATCGTGGAGCACAGCAGCAGGTTGTGGCGCTGGGCGATGAAGTCCTTCATCACACGCTCCAGCTCGCGCTCGGGCATCTGGCCGTGGGCCACGGCGATGCGGGCCTCGGGCAGTATCTCCTCGAGCTTTTCGCGCCGGTTCTGTATGGTCTCGACCTCGTTGTGCAGGAAGTAGACCTGGCCGCCGCGCTTCAATTCGCGCAGCACGGCTTCGCGGATCACACCGTTGTTTTCGCTGCGCACAAAGGTCTTGATGGCCAGGCGGCGCTGCGGCGCGGTGGCGATCACGCTGAGGTCGCGCAGGCCTTCGAGCGCCATGCCCAGCGTGCGCGGGATCGGCGTGGCCGTCAGCGTCAGCACGTCGACCTCGGCGCGCATGGCTTTCATGGCTTCCTTGTGGCGCACGCCGAAACGGTGCTCCTCGTCGATGATGAGCAGGCCCAGGCGCTCGAACTTCACGTCCTGGCCCAGCAGCTTGTGTGTGCCGACCACGATGTCGACCGTGCCGTCACCCAGGCCCTTGATGGCGGCGCTGATTTCCTTGCCGGAGCGGAAACGGCTCATCTCGGCGATCTTGACCGGCCATTTGGCGAAGCGGTCCACCAGCGTCTGGTAATGCTGCTCGGCCAGCAAGGTGGTGGGCGCCAGCAGGGCCACCTGCTTGCCGCCGGTGACGGCGATGAAGGCGGCGCGTAGCGCGACCTCGGTCTTGCCGAAGCCCACGTCGCCGCAGACCAGCCTGTCCATGGGGCGCGGGCTGATCATGTCCTGGATCACCGCATGGATGGCGGCGCGCTGGTCGGCGGTTTCTTCAAAGCCGAAGTCGTTGGCGAAGGCCTCGTAGTCGCCGGGCGAGTAGCGGAAGGCATGGCCTTCGCGCGCGGCGCGGCGCGCATAGATGTTGAGCAGCTCGGCGGCCGAGTCGCGTATCTGTTCGGCGGCCTTGCGTTTGGCTTTTTCCCACTGGCCGCTGCCCAGCTTGTGCAGCGGGGCTTCCTCGGCGCTGACGCCGGTGTAGCGGCTGATCAGGTGCAACTGGCTGACCGGCACATACAGCGTGGCCTTGTCGGCGTATTCGAGGTGCAAAAACTCCTGCAGCAGCGGCGTGCCGTCGGCATTCGTGCCTTGGCCCAGGTCCATGTTGATCAGGCCGCGGTAGCGGCCTATGCCGTGGGCGCTGTGCACCACCGGGTCGCCGACGTTGAGCTCCGAGAGGTCCTTGATCAGCGCCTCGACGTCGCTGACCTGTTCCTGCTTTTTGTTGCGGCGGCGCACGGTGGCGCCGGCGGCAAACAGTTCGGTCTCGGTGATGAAATCGATGCCTTCTTCCAGCCAGCTGAAGCCGGTGTTCAGGGCCGCGGTGGCGATGCCCAGCTTTTCGTCACTGGCCTGGAAGTCGGCCAGCGAATCAAAGGCCGGCGGGCTGACGCTGCTGGCACGCAGGAAGTCCAGCAGGCTTTCGCGCCGGCCTTCGCTTTCGGCCAGCACCAGCACGCGGTGGGCCGTGTTGCGCACATGGCCCTTGAATTTGGCCAGCGGGTCTTCGGCGCCACGCACCACGGCCATTTCGCCGAGTTTCTGGAACTGGGCGTTGTCGGCCACGTCTTCCACCGTGGCGCGTATCGCCAGCTGGGCGTAGTTGTTGGCGCGCGCGTAGAACTGCTCGGTGCCCAGGAACAGCGACTCGGGCGGCAGCGCCGGGCGGTCGGGCGCATCGCGTACCAGGCGGTAGCGGTCCTTGGTGTCCTGCCAGAAGCGCTGGAAGGCCGGCTCCAGGTCGCCGTGCAGCACCACGGTGGCGTCATGGCCCAGGTAGTCGAACACCGTGGCGGTTTCTTCGAAGAACAGCGGCAGGTAGTACTCGATGCCGGCGGTGGCCACGCCGTTGCCCATGTCCTTGTAGATGCGGCTCTTGGTCGGGTCGCCGTCCAGCAGCTCACGCCAGCGGCTGCGGAATTTGGCGCGCGCATCGTCGTCCATGGGAAATTCGCGCCCGGGCAGCAGGCGCACTTCGGGCACCGGGTAGAGGCTGCGCTGGCTGTCGGGGTCGAAGGTGCGAATGCTGTCGATCTCGTCGTCAAACAGGTCGACGCGGTAGGGCACGGGGCTGCCCATGGGGAACAAGTCGATCAGCCCACCGCGCACCGCGTATTCGCCGGGGCTGACCACCTGGGTGACGTGGCTGTAGCCGGCCAGCGTGAGCTGGGCTTTGAGGCGCGTTTCGTCGAGCTTTTGTTTGACCTTGAACTGGAAGGTGTAGCCGGCCAGGAAGCTGGGCGGCGCCAGCCGGTACAGCGCCGTGGTGGCCGGCACGATGACCACGTCGGCGCCGGTTTCCTTGTCGCGCTGCTGGATGCGCCACAAGGTGGCCAGGCGCTCGCTGATCAGGTCCTGGTGCGGCGAGAAGGTGTCGTAGGGCAGGGTTTCCCAGTCGGGAAACAGCGCGCAGCGCAAATCGGGCGCGAAGAAGGCGATCTCGTCCATCAGGCGCTGGGCCGTGGTGGCATCCGAGGTGACGATGGCGGTGAGCTTGCCGGCGGCTTTCTCGCGCGTGCCCAGGCGTGCCAGCAGCAGGGCATCGGCGGAACCGGCGGGCTGGGGCAGGGTGTAGCGTTTGCCGGAGGCGAGTGGGGGTAGCTGCATGAATCGGTGCGCGGTGAGGGCTGGCCAGGTGGGTTCGGTCAATCAGGAATGAGAGAAATGATTCGGCAAAAGCCAGGCACCCCAAACCATCCGGAGTGGGGTGCCTGCGTATTCGATACGTGATTTTAGAATCTATGATGAAGTTATGACGACAAGCCCTGCCAATACCCGTCCTGAACCCCGTTTTTTTGTGCTGATCCCCTGTGCGGGGCAGGGAAGCCGGGCCGGAACTGCCAAAGCCAAGCAATACCATTTGATTGACGGGCTGCCCATGGTGAGGCATACCGTGCAGGCTTTTCGGGCGCTGCCGGATACCTTTGCCGCCGTCTGGGTGGTGATTTCGCCGTCTGACGATGATTTTCTCGAGATATTCCCGGACTTCAACCAGGGCAATGAAGTCCTGCTCGTCGGCGGGGGCGCCACGCGCGCGGCAACGGTGCTCAACGGCCTCAAAGCCATGGTGGAGCAGCCCGGCGGCGCGGCCCTGGGCGACTGGGTGCTGGTGCATGACGCGGCGCGCTGCCTGGTCACGCCCGAACAGATCAAGGCCTTGATCAGGGAATGCCGCAACGATGCGGTGGGCGGCCTGCTGGCGCAAAAGCTGCCCGACACGCTGAAAACCGAACGCGACGGCCGCGTGGCCTCCACCCTGGACCGCAGCGACAAATGGCTGGCGCAAACGCCGCAGATGTTTCGCATCGGGGCTTTGATGGATGCCTTGCAGCGGGCCGGGGATGCCGTCACCGACGAATCCAGCGCCATGGAGGCGGTGGGCCTTTCCCCCCGGCTGGTAAGCGGCAGCGCGCAGAACTTCAAGGTCACCTACCCGGAAGATTTCGCGCTGGCCGAAGCCATTTTTGAGCGGCGCAGGAAATAGCCATGGCTGCCCCCATCAACCCCATTCAACCTCCCTCATTTTTGTAAGGCCCCACCATGACCGCCATGAACTTTCGAATCGGTGAAGGCTGGGACACGCACGCCCTGGTGCCTGGGCGCAAGCTCATCATTGGCGGGGTCGATATTCCCCACACCGTGGGCCTGCTCGGCCATTCGGATGCCGACGTGCTGCTGCATGCGATCACCGATGCGCTGCTGGGCGCTGCGGGGCTGGGCGACATCGGCTCGCACTTCCCGGACACCGATGCGCGCTTCAAGGGCGCGGATTCCTCGGTGCTGCTCACCGAAGTGGGGCGGCTGCTGGCCGAACGCGGCTGGAAGATCGTCAATATCGACAGCACTGTGATTGCCCAGGCGCCCAAGCTCGCTCCGCATATTGCCGCGATGCGCGGCAATATTGCCGCTGCCTTGGGGCTGGACGCCGAGCTGGTCAATGTGAAGGCCAAAACCGCCGAGAAGCTGGGGCCGGTCGGCCAGGGCCTGAGCATGGAAGCCCGTGCCGTGGTGCTGCTGCAGCGCTGACTAGCTGCGGCGCAGCTTGATGTGCGCGGCCAGGCCGCCTGAACCGGTGTTGGCCAGGCCGAACACGCCGCCCATGCGGTGAATGGTTTTTTCCACGATCGCCAGGCCCAGGCCCGCGCCGGTGGCGGCCGTGCGGGCGGCATCGCCGCGGAAGAACGGCCGCGTGAGTTTTGAGAGGGTTTCGGGCGCCACGCCCATGCCGTGGTCGCGCACCTTGATCAGCACCCACTGGTCGCGGCTCTTGGCGGCGATGTCGACCAGGGCAATGCCGGTTTCGGGCGTCTTGCCGTAGCGCCTGGCGTTTTCCAGCAGGTTGGCGATCACGCGGGACAGCTCGACCTCGTCGGCCAGCACCGCCATGTCGTCGGGAATGGCGACGGTCACGCGCATGTCCTCGTAGTCGGCCACGGCGTAGACCGCGGCATCGACCACCGCGTTGAGCGACACGCGTTCCAGCCGCGGCGGCTCGGGCCGGGCGTAATCGAGGAATTTGTCGATGATGGCGTCCAGCTGGGTGATGTCGGCCGCCATGTGCTCGCGCGCGTCGGCATCGGTGACGCTCATCTCGGTTTCCAGGCGCAGGCGCGCCAGCGGCGTGCGCAGGTCGTGCGAAATGCCGGCCAGCATGATGACCCGGTCCTGCTCGATCTTGGAGAGCTGCTCGGCCATGCGGTTAAAACCGATGTTGACCTCGCGGATCTCGCTGGTGGCGACCTTTTCGTCGAGCAGGCTGGCATCGAAGTCGCCGTCGCGCATGCGGCTGGCCGCGAAGGACAGTTGCTTGAGCGGCCGGTTGATCAGCCGGGCGATAAAAGCCGCCCCCGCCAGCGACAGCACGGCCGCGGTGATCAGCCAGATAACCCAGGTGCTGTTGCGCGACGGGCCTATCTTGGACGGGTCGGTGAGCAGCCAGTAGGAATCGCCGTCGATGGCAAAGCCCACCCACAGGCCCTTCTGGCCGTTGACGCTGCTGGCCACGACGGTGCCGCTGCCCAGCCGCGCCTTGAGTTCCTCGGCGGTGCGCTCGCCCAGCTCGTCGCTCTCGAAGAGGTCGAAGCGGTCTTTGGGCTCGCGCGGCGTGATGCGCACGCGCTCCTCGTCGGCCAGGGTCTTGATCAGCGAGACGCGGGCAATGGCGTCGGAATAGCGCAGGGCGGCCCGGCTCAGGTTGACGAGGGAGGCCAGCTGCTGCGCGCTCTGGATGGCGCGCGGCTCGGATTCAAGCGCCCGGAAGGTCTGCAGCCAGGCCACGATGGAGCCGAACAGCAGCAGGGACAAAAAGAAAAACGTCCGCCAGAACAGGCTGAAGCCGCGCCGCGGGCGCATCTCCAGCGGTGCCGGTGCGGTTTCAAGAGGGGCCGGGTTGGTGGCGTCCATAAAAAGTGGGTACGTGCCGGGTGGGCGGGCTGGAAATGGACGTTAGCACGATACGCTCGCGTCACGGCAGACAAGCTGTAGCCGCCTGTTGCAGGCGCGCGTCAGCGAATTCTCCAAGCCAGCATGAGCCGCGGGACTGGCTTTGCCAGACCACAGGCGGGCGGCCCCCTCGGGGGCAGCGCATTACACGAAGCCGAAGGCGTAGTGAAAAGCGTGGGGGCTAGTTAGTGCCGTCCGGCACGAACACGTAGCCTATGCCCCAGACCGTCTGGATGTAGCGGGGCACCGCCGCATCGACCTCGATCAGCTTGCGCAGGCGCGAGACCTGCACGTCCAGGCTGCGGTCGAAGGGCTCGAACTCGCGGCCGCGGGCCAGCTGCGCCAGCTTTTCGCGCGACAGCGGCTGGCGCGGATGCCGCACCAGGGTCTTGAGCATGGCGAACTCGCCGGTGGTCAGGGGCAGTTCCTCGCCGTTTTTGTGCAGGGTGCGCAGGCCCATGTCGAAGGAGAAGGGGCCGAAAGTGATGACCTCCTGGTCGCTGGACGGCGCGCCGGGCACTTCGGCGGTGGGGCGGCGGCGCAGCACGGCGTGGATGCGGGCCAGCAGCTCACGGGGGTTGAAGGGCTTGGCGAGGTAGTCGTCCGCACCGACTTCCAGGCCGACGATGCGGTCCACGTCTTCGCCCTTGGCGGTCAGCATGATGATGGGGGTGCGGTCGTTGGCCGCGCGCAGCCGGCGGCAGATGGACAGGCCGTCTTCGCCGGGCATCATCAGGTCCAGCACGATCAGGTCGACGGCGTCCCGCAGCATGATGCGGTTCAGGGCCTTGCTGTCTTCGGCCAGGATGACTTCGAAACCCTCCTGGGCGAGGTAGCGGCGCAACAGGTCGCGGATGCGGGCATCGTCGTCAAGAATCAGGATTTTGTCGGCACGGGCGTTAGGTTGGGCTTGGGTCATAATCGTCTGGTAATTTGTAACAGAGCCATTTTGAAGGCTGAAAACACGAGATGTCTCGTTTTTCAGTCGCTTTGACACACTGTTACAAAAGTTGCGGCGATGTGCAACTGTGAGCGAGAGCGTGGGCCTTGTTGTGGCAATGCTCCTACAGGCTTTGCCAAAATCACATGCAAAAATGAGTGGCCGCTTCTGCGCAGCTGTTGCTGCAGGGCGTTACCCGCCGTAAACAGAAAGCGGCCGGGCCCACAACGGGCATCGGCCGCCGCCATCCTGGGCCCCGAATGACTTGCAAAAGCCACAAAAAGCGCGCCAGCCCCGAGGACTGTTTATGGCTTCTTTTCTCTTTTTTCGGCCCAGCGCCGAGAACACCCCCGAAAGGCTTTTCTGATGCGAACTCCCACCCTGATCGCCGCGTGCGCCCTGTTTGCCGGCGCCGCGCTGGCCTCCAGCGCCATGGCCCAGAGCATGCAGCATGAAACACTGCAGAACGTGGCCCAGCTGTCGGCCAGCGGTTCCGTCGAGGTGCAGCAGGACCTGCTGTCGATTTCCCTGAGCACCACGCGCGACGGCAGCGACGCCGGCGTCGTGCAGGCCCAGCTCAAGCAGGCTCTGGACAGCGCGCTCACGCAGGCCAAGCAGGCGGCTGCGCCGGGCCAGATGGACGTGCGCACCGGCAACTTCAGCCTCTACCCGCGCTACGGCAAGGACGGCAAGATCAACGGCTGGCAGGGCTCGACCGAGCTGGTGCTGGAAGGCAAGGACTTTCCACGCATCACCGGCACGGCGGGCAAGATCCAGACCCTCACCATGAGCAACGTGAGTTTTGCCCTGAGCCGCGAGCAGCGCGCCAAAGTCGAGGGCGAAGCCCAGGCCCAGGCGATAGAGCGCTTCAAGGCCAAGGCCGGCGAAATCGCGCGCGGCTTCGGGTTTTCCAGCTACAGCCTGCGCGAGGTCTCCATCAACGCCAACGACCAGGGCAGCCCGCCGCGCCCCCGCATGATGGCGATGTCGGCCAAGGCTGAAATGGCCGATGCCGGCGTTCCGGTGGAAGCCGGCAAAAGCACGGTGCTGGTCAACGTGTCCGGTTCGGTGCAGATGAAGTGATGAAGCGGGGCGGCCAGGGCCGACCCGGACCGCTCAGGCCGCCGAGGCGCAGGCCTGCTGCTTGCGGCGGCGATGGCGGGCGACGACCTTGGCGCGCAGGTGGTCGTAAGCCCAGTTGAAGCCGAAGGTATAGGGCAGGAAAAACAGCACGATCGCGATGTCCAGCACAAAGGCTTCCCACAGGCCTATGTCCAGCCACCAGGCCGCCAGCGGCACCACCGCGATGATCAGGCCGATTTCAAACAGCACGGCATGCACGGCACGCGCCGCCAGGCTGCGTTCAAAGCCCATGCGGCGCTGCGCCCGGTCGAACAGGGCGTTGAACAGCATATTCCAGCTCATGGCCATCAGCGAGACCATCAGGGTCAGCAGGCCCATGTGCGCCAGCGAGTAGCCGAGCAGCCAGGCGCCCAGCGGCGCACAGATGGCGATGGCCAGGACTTCAAACCCGAGGGCGTGGAAAAAACGTTCTTTGAGGGATTTCTGCAGACTCACGATGCACTTCACTTTCTGACTGTTCGGGCCCCACCAGCGGGGATGCTGGGTAGCCAATGACGGTATTTTCATCGCTATTTCGAATAGATTAAAATCAATAACTATCGTAAAAATAGATAAAAAGCCGCTCTATGCGCCACTCCCCTGAAGCCCTGACTGCTTTTGCCGAGGCCGCCACCCTGGGCTCGTTTTCAGCCGCGGCGCGCAAGCTGGGCAAAAGCCAGTCGACCGTCAGCAGCGCCATCGCCAACCTGGAAATCGACCTGGGCATCACGCTGTTTGACCGCAGCAGCCGCAAGCCGGCCCTGACGGAGCACGGCAGGGTCATGCTGGGCAAGGTGCAGGAAATCCTGGCGGCCAGCGACCGGCTGGACCGCGCCGCCAGCCAGCTGGGCGGCGGCATGGAGCCCAAGCTCAGCGTGGTCTGGTCCGATACCTACCAGTCCGACCGGTTTGAGGAAATGCTGCTGGCGTTTGAGCAGCGCTTTCCGGACCTCGAATTCGAATGCCTGATTGCCGAGCATGGCGACCTGGTTTCGCTGGTGCAGACCGGGCGGGCGCACATAGGCGTGGTGGCCGCGCAAAACGCCTACCCGCCGGACATAGGCTCGGCCACCATTGCCGAGCAGTCTGAAATCACGCTGTTTGTGGCCACGGCCCACCCACTGGCCGGCATGAAGGACATCACGCCCGAACTGCTGGCCGGCTTCAGGGAACTGCGGCTCGATACATATATAGAAGGGGAGCAGGGCGCCCAGGGCCTGCCCCAGTCGCGCCGCGCCTGGTCGGCGCCCAGCTACCTCATGCTGATGGAGATGGCGGTGCTGGGTTTTGGCTGGGCGGCGATCCCGCGCTGGATGGTGACGCGTTTTGCCACCGGCAAGCTCAGCGAGCTCGACGCGCGCGGCTGGCCGCGGCGCGTGCCGGTTGATGCCGTGTGGTCGCGCCAGCGTTCCCTGGGCCGCGCCGGCACCTGGCTGTTGCAGGAAATGCTGGCGCCCGCCGGGCCCGCAAATCCGGCCGCGATCGCGGGCGGGACGTGAAAAAGCCCGCAGCCCCGGCGGGCATGCGGGCGTATGGCGACGGGCGCGGCAAGCGCGCCTGCACCAGGGACGGTCAGAAGCGGTAGCGCAGGCCCAGGCTGGTGGTGCTGACGCGTTCCTTGCCGGTGCCTACGAACTTCAGGTTATGTTCGTCCCATGCCAGCACGGCCGACAGGGCCGGGGTAAAAGCCCATTCGGCGCCTATGCCGTAAGACACACCCCAGTTGTTGTCGCTGCCGGAGGCCAGGCCTGACGCCGGCGAGGCGGACACGCGGGTGTGCCCGTAGGTCGTGCCCAGCTTGCCCAGCAGGTTGAAGGAGTTGCTCAGCGGCAGGCGTCCGACCAGGCTCAGGCTGATGCCTTGCGCTTCGGTCTGTCCGCCGCCGCGGTTGGCCTTGCCGAAATCGGTGTAACCCAGTTCCAGGCCGAAGTTGTTGTTGAAGTAGCTGCCGCCGTAGAGGTTGTACGAGGTGTCCTTGTTGTCAGACGGGAAAGCGCCAACGCCGCTGGGCAGCGAGAAGTCCGACTGGCCCACGTTGAGGCCGAAGTAGCGCGAGCCCGGTGCATAAAAGGAATAGTTGCTGCTGCTCGACATGCCGGTGCTGGAGCTCGAGCTGCTCTGGGCTTGCGCGCCGGTGGCGGCCGCCAGCGCGGCCGCGGCCAGCAAGGTGGCGGAAAAGGTACGGGTCAATGATGGCATGGTGTTTCCTTCAGGGGATTTCAATGGATAAATGGGCGGCGTCACGCTTGTGGCAGAACGGCCGCAAGTTGTTGATTTCCGTCGTGAAATTTAAGGTGCACCCGGGTGCGCTTTTGTGGGTGCAAAAGTTAAATCCCTGTAGGACAAGCGGAAGTTTGCCCGCAGAGTTTGCGCACAGCGGGACGTGCCGGCGCGGCGCCGTGCAGGGCTGCTGAGCCGATTTTTGCGGTGCTAAAGTCAGGGCATGCCGCTCATTACCTACCTGCCCGGAAGCACAGCGCTGGTCCTGGATTCTCCCCACAGCGGAACGGTCTATCCGGCGGATTTCCGGCACGCCTGCGAGCTCGCCGTGCTGCGCAGTGCCGAAGACACCCATGTCGAAAAACTCTACGACTTTGCCCCCGCCTTGGGCGTGCATTGGGTGGAGGCGCACTTTCCACGCAGCTACCTCGATGCCAACCGCAACACCACGGAAATGGACGTGAGCCTGCTGGACGGGCCCTGGCCCGGGCCGGTGGAGACCGATCCCAAGATACTCTCCAAGGTGCGCCTGGGCAAAGGCTTGATCTGGCGCACCACCGATGAAGGCGTGCCGCTGTACGACCGCAAGCTGGGTGTGGCGGAAATCCAGGCGCGCATAGAGCAGTGCTGGAAGCCCTACCACGCGGCCGTCGCGCGTGCGATTGACGCCGCCCACGCCGCGCACGGCTACAGCATTCACATCAACTGCCATTCGATGCCCGCTGTGGCCTCCAGCAGCGCCACGGATTTTCCGGGCGAGGCGCATGCCGACTTCGTTGTGGGCGACCGTGAAGGCACGACGGCCAGCAAGGCTTTGTCCAGGCTGGTGTGCGAACACCTGAAGGCGCGCGGCTACAGCGTGGCCTACAACCACCCCTACAAGGGTGTGGAACTGGTTCGCCGCTACAGCCGGCCCGCCGAGCACCGGCACAGCATCCAGCTCGAAATCAACCGCAAGCTTTATATGGATGAAAGCAGCTTCGCGCTGACACCCGGTGCCGAATCGCTCAAGGCCAGCTTGCGCTCGCTGGTCGATCGGCTGCTCGAAACCGACCCCCGCGCGATGTGAAAGCCCGCGGGCCGCCGCCCGCATTTTTTGCCCAAACCCCGCCGCCATGCTTACTTTTTTCAGCGACAGCCACCATGCCCATGCCCCGCAACACGAATTTTTTCGCGGCGAGCGCGTGCCCTGTTTTGAAACACCGGCGCGCGCCGAATATGTCAAAACCCGTTTGAGCGAACGCGGCCATGTGCTGCAGACGCCGGATGCCGACAGCCGCTACGTGCTGGCCAAGGTGCATAGCGCCCGCTACCTCGCGTTTCTGGAGCATGCCTGGCGCGACTGGGTGCAACTGGAGGCCGGCAACGAAGCGCGCCAGCCCTTTCCCTCGGTATGGCCGGTGCGTACGCTGCGCAGCGACGTGGAGCCGCTCAACTTCACCGCGCGGCTGGGCTTGTATTCGATGGACAACGGCACGCCGCTGTCGGCCGGCACCTGGCAGGCCGCCAAGGCCGGCGCCGATGCCGCCGCCAGCGCCGCGGCCCTGCTCACGGCAGGCGAGCGCGCCGTGTTCTGCTGCAGCCGCCCGCCCGGGCACCATGCGGGGCCCGACTTCATGGGGGGCTATTGCTTTTTGAACAACGCTGCCGTGGCCGCCCAGGCGCTGCGCGACGGCGGCGCGGCGCGCGTGGCGGTACTCGACGTCGACTACCACCACGGCAACGGCACACAAAGCATTTTTTACGACCGTGCCGACGTGCTCTTCCTGAGCCTGCACGGCGACCCCCTGACCGAGTACCCGTTTTACCTGGGCCATGCCGATGAGACCGGCACGGGTGCGGGCGTGGGCTTTAACTTGAACCTGCCGCTGCCGGCGGGCTGCACGGCGGCGCGCTGGTTCGAGGCGCTGGAAGCGGCCTGCCTGCGCATCGCCGCCTTCAAGGCGCACGCGCTGGTGGTGTCGCTGGGGCTGGACACCTTTGCCGGGGACCCGATCTCCAAATTCGCGCTGCAGCCGGACGACTTCATCCGCCTCGGCGAGCGCCTGGGCAAGCTGGGCCTGCCCACGGTGTTTGTGCTCGAAGGCGGCTACGCGGCCGCCGAACTGGGCACCAATGCCGTCAACGTCATTGAAGGTTTTGAAGGCCTCTGATGGATAAAGTCGACTGCGTGGTGATAGGCGCGGGCGTGGTGGGCCTGGCCGTGGCGCGCGCGCTGGCGCTGCGGGGCAGGGAGGTCATGGTGCTGGAGGCCGCCGATGCGATAGGCACGGGCACCAGCTCGCGTAACAGCGAGGTGATACACGCCGGCATCTACTACCCGCAAGGCTCGCTCAAGGCCCGGCTGTGCGTAGAGGGCAAGGAACTGCTGTATGCCTATTGCGCCGAACGCGGCATAGGCCACAGGCGCTGCGGCAAACTGATTGTGGCGACCAGCCAGGCGCAGGTTGCGCAGCTGCAGGGCATACGCGACAAGGCCGCTGCCAACGGCGTGAACGACCTGGTGCTGCTGACCCGCGAGCAGGCCCGCGCGCTGGAGCCGCAGCTCGAATGTGTGGCCGCACTGCATTCGCCCAGCACCGGCATCGTCGACAGCCACGGCCTGATGCTGGCACTGCAGGGCGACCTGGAAAACGCGGGCGGGTTGGTTGCGCTTAATTCGCCGCTGGCGCACGCTGAATGTTCGGCATCGGCGATTTTCCTGGCGGCGCAAGACGGCACCGAGCTTGAAGCCACCACCGTTGTCAACGCCGCGGGCCTGCAGGCACAGCAACTGGCCGGGCGCTTTGCCGGACTGCCCGCTCGGCATGTGCCGCCCAGCCACTACGCCAAGGGCAACTATTTCACACTGCCCGGGCGTTCACCGTTCAGCCGCCTGATCTACCCCGTGCCCGAGGCCGCCGGCCTGGGCGTGCACCTCACGGTGGACATGGGCGGGCAGGCCAAGTTCGGCCCCGATGTGCAGTGGGTGGATTCGCCCGAGGACCTGGTGGTGGACCCGGCGCGCGGCGAGGCTTTTTACGCCGAGGTGCGCAAATACTGGCCGGCGCTGGCCGACGGTGCGCTGGCGCCGGGTTATGCCGGCATACGGCCCAAGATCCAGGCGCCCCATGAGGCCGCCAAAGATTTCCTCATCCAGGGGCCCCGCGATCACGGCGTGGCAGGCCTGGTCAACCTCTTCGGCATTGAATCGCCGGGACTCACGAGTTCGCTGGCGATTGGCGACTACGTGAGCCGGTTGCTGTAAGGCCGCTTACTGCGCCGCCCAACCGCCGTCCATGTTCCAGGCCACGCCGCGCACATTGTTGCCGGCCGGCGAGCAGAAAAACACTGCCAGCGCGCCCAGTTCTTCGGGCGTGGTGAACTGCATCGAAGGCTCCTTTTCGCCCAGCAGTTGTTTGGTGGCGGCTTCGTTGCTGATGTTGCCTGCGGCGGCCTTGGCGTCCACCTGTTTTTGCACCAGGGGTGTCAGCACCCAGCCGGGGCAGATGGCGTTGCAGGTGACGCCCGTGGTGGCGTTCTCGAGCGCGGTGACTTTGGTCAGGCCCACGATGCCGTGCTTGGCGGCGACGTAGGCGGATTTTTCGGCCGAGCCGACCAGGCCGTGGACCGAGGCCACGTTGATGATGCGGCCCCAGCCCTTGCCGCCGTTGGCCGCCAGCATGGCGGGCAGGGCCAGGCGGGTGGCGTGGAAGGCGCTGCTCAGGTTGATGGCGATCACGGCGTCCCAGCGCTCGACCGGGAAGTTCTCGACGCGCGCCACGTGCTGGATGCCGGCGTTGTTGACGAGAATGTCGACCTGGCCGAACTGCGCGGCGGCGTAACGCATCATGTCCTCGATGTCGGCAACCTTGCTCATGTCGGCGCCGTGGTAGGCCACGCGCGCGCCCAGCGCTTCCACTTCGGCCTTGGGGCCGTCCACGTCGCCGAAGCCGTTGATCACGATGTTGGCGCCCTGCGCCGCCAGCGCCTTGGCGATGCCCAGGCCTATCCCGCTGGTCGAGCCGGTGACGAGGGCTGTTTTACCTTTGAGCATATTGTTTCTCCGGATGATTTACGATGGTTGAACTGGGATCCCGAACCTCGCGCCGTGCACCTGGCGCCGGGCTGATTTCTCAAGCAATTATCAAGCCTTTGAATTGAACCGCCGCACCATGACCCAACCTACGCTGAACTACGTAAACTGCCCCGATGCCGGCGGCGGCCACCGCATGGCTTACTGGCAGTGGGGCAGGGCGGACAGTGCGCACCTCGTCGTCTGCGTGCACGGCCTGTCGCGCCAGGGGCGCGATTTTGACGTGCTGGCGCGGGCGCTGTCCGAGCAGGCCGATGTGCGTGTGGTCTGCCCCGATGTGGTGGGCCGCGGCGAAAGCGACTGGCTCAAGGACCCCATGGGCTACCAGCTTCGCACCTATGCGGGCGACATGCTGGCGATGCTGGGCCAACTGCACGCCCAGGCGCCGGTGGCCTCGCTGGACTGGGTGGGCACCAGCATGGGCGGGCTGATCGGCGTGGCGGTGTGCGGAACGCCCAACCTGCCTTTGCCGGTACCGGTGCGCCGGCTGGTGCTCAATGACGTGGGGCCGGCCATCCAGTGGCAGGCCATCGTGCGCATAGGCGCCTACCTGGGCCAGGCGGGCCACTTCGGCTCGGTGCAGGAAGCGGCCGATGCGATGTGGGCGATCTCCCAGAGCTTCGGCCCGCACACGCCCGAGCAGTGGCTGGCGCTGTCGCGCCCCATGCTCAGGCGCGTCTCCGAAGCCGCCGATGCCAAGTGGCGCCTGCATTACGACCCGGCCATCGCCGTGCCTTTCAAGCAGGAAACCGAGGAATCCGCGCGCCAGGGCGAGACCATGCTCTGGCAACTCTACGACAATATCAAGGCCGAAACCCTGGTGATACGGGGCCGGCAATCGGACTTGCTGAGCCCGCAAACGGCCCAGGCCATGACGCAGCGCGGGCCGCGTGCCCGCGTGGTGGAATTCGAAGGCGTGGGACATGCGCCCACGCTGATCGCGCCCGACCAGCTCGCCGCCGTGACGGGCTTTTTGCTGGGCTGAGGCCGCGCAACCATTTGACTGAAGTTTCATGAAAAGCAATGTGGTCGGGCCCGGTGGCCCGACAGCCTCCCAGGGGGCGAATGCCTCCATCGTGACCGCCACGGCCGACAGCCTGCCGGATCAGCCGCATGCGCTGGCCCGCGCCCGCGCATTTGCCGAGCCCCTGATCGCCAGCGAAACGCATGACACGGGTGAAAACATCCTTGCCCATGCCGACGCGGTGGCGGCCATCCTGAAGACCATAGGCGGCTCCGAAGCCATGCAGGCGGCCAGCTACCTGGTCTACGCCTGCCAGCATTTGAACAAGCCGCAGGAAGTGATCACCAAGGCCTTCGGTGCCAACTACGCCGCGTTGGCGATGGAAACCACCAAGCTGGTCCAGGTGCAGCGCCAGGCACGTTCGGCGAATGCCAAGGCGCAGCTGCTGGACGACCCGGCCGCGCAGACCGAAAACGTGCGCAAGATGCTGCTGGCGTTTTCGCGCGACCTGCGGGTGGTGATGCTGCGCCTGGCGTCCCGCCTGCAGACGCTGCGCCACTACGCCGCGACGCGGCAGACTGCGCCGCTGCCGCTGGCCTACGAGTCGCTGCACGTTTTTGCGCCGTTGGCCAATCGCCTGGGCATCTGGCAGATCAAATGGGAAATGGAGGACCTGGCCTTCCGTTTCCTGGAGCCGGAGACCTACAAGCAGACGGCCCGCCTGCTTGACGAAAAGCGGGTGGAGCGCGAAGGCTTTATGGAAGCCCTGCGCGCGCAGCTGGAGCGCGAACTCAACCAGAACGGCATTGCCGCGCTGGTGCAGGGCCGGCCCAAGCACATCTACAGCATCGTGAAAAAAATGCGCGGCAAGTCGCTGGACTTCGAGCAGGTCTTTGACATCCGCGCGCTGCGGGTGATCGCCGCCGACGTGAAGGGCTGCTACGCGGCGCTCGGCTACGTGCATTCGCGCTTCACGCCGGTGGACGGCGAGTTCGACGACTACATCGCCAAGCCCAAGAGCAACGGCTACCAGTCGCTGCACACCGTGGTGCGCGACGAGGCGGGCAGGGCGGTGGAAATCCAGGTGCGCACCCAGGCCATGCACGACCATGCCGAGCACGGCGTGGCCGCGCACTGGGCCTACAAGGAGGCCGGCACCAAGGGCTACGGCGGTGTTTCGGCCAGCAGCGAATACGACGCCAAGATCGCCGTGCTGCGCCAGCTGCTGGCCTGGGAGCGCGATCTTTCGGGGCCGGCGGCCCAGCGCGCGGCGGGCGCCAAGCAAGGCCTGTTCGAGGATCGCATCTACGTGCTGACGCCGGACGCCGCCATCGTGGAGCTGCCGCAGGGCGCGACCACGGTGGACTTTGCCTACAGCGTGCACACCAGCCTGGGCCACCACTGCCGCGGTGCGCGCATCGACGGCGTCATGGTGCCGCTCAACACACCGCTGCAGAACGGCCAGACGGTGGAGGTGATCACCGTCAAGGAGGGCGGGCCTTCGCGCGACTGGCTCAACCCTGAACTCGGTTTTCTGAGCAGCCACCGTGCGAAGTCCAAGGTGCGCGCCTGGTTCAACGCGCTGGCCATGGAGCAGACCGTGGCCAGGGGCCGCGAGGCCGTGGAAAAACTGCTGCAGCGCGAAGGCAAAACAGCGATGAAGCTGGACGACCTGGCTGCGCAGCTCGGCTTCAAGGCGGCGGATGATTTGTTTGAAGTGGTGGGCAAGGACGAGTTGTCGCTGCGCACGATAGAGAACATGCTCAGGCCGCCAGAACCGGTCTTGAGCCAGGACGATTACGTGCTGGCAAAAAAGGCCCGCGCGCCCAACCCGAACGCCAAGAAGGCGGCGGGCGGCGTGCTGGTTGTCGGCATGGGATCCCTGCTGACGCAATTGGCCAAGTGCTGCAAACCCGCGCCGCCCGACGAGATCCTCGGCTTTGTCACCAAGGGTAAAGGCGTCAGCATCCACCGCAGCGACTGCAGCAACTTCCGCAACATGGCCGCCGGCAGCCCGGACCGCGTGATCGAGGTGCAATGGAATTCGCCCAAGACGCCCGACGGCGCGGTCTATCCGGTGGACGTCGCCGTCGAAGCGGCCGACCGGCAGGGCCTGCTGCGCGATATTTCCGAGGTGTTCGCCAAGGAAAAAATGAATGTGATCGGCGTGCAGACGCAATCGGTGAAAGACAACCGCGGCGGCACGGCCTGGATGACCTTCACCGTGGAAGTGGCGCAATCAGGCCGCCTCAACCAGGTGCTGGCCGTCGTCGCCGAGGTGCCGGGCGTGCGCTCCGCGCGCAGGCGCTGAGTTGCGAGCTGCGTCGGAAATGTCTTTGCCAGCCGGGGCCGCGGAACCGGCTTTGCCGGGCCGCAGGCGCAGCGGCCCCCGAGGGGCTGGAGCCCGCGGCTCCAAGCCTGCCTGCGCAGGCTTGGACGGGCGACAGAGGCGAAGCGTCTCGCGAGCCGCGGCCTGCAAGGCCTCGGGAGCGACACGAGTGCGCGACCGTGGGGGCAAATTTACGTGCTATACTGCTAGCTTCGAACAGTCCTTAGGCGCGTAGCTCAGCTGGTTAGAGCACCACCTTGACATGGTGGGGGTCGTTGGTTCGAGTCCAATCGCGCCTACCAATTCCCTCGAAACGGTTCCTGTCCAGGCTTTCGCATCCATGATGCGGGGCCCATCACACAGGGTAAACCAAGGGGATTGTGTACATCAGAATTCCTAGAATGTATTGAACCCCGGCGCCTGGTCGCTGGCCGTCATTCAGAGGAGAAATCAGTGCCAAAAAGCAAATCCACCAGCCCGGCATCCGGCCTTCCGCCTTCACAGGGCGACGCGGCTGCCGACGGCAATTCCGGCGCCAGAAGCGCCCGGGCTGCCGGCAAGGCTGCGGCGTCCCGCGTGATCAAGAAGTACCCGAACCGGCGGCTTTACGACACCGAGACCTCGACCTACATCACGCTCACCGAAGTGCGGCAGCTGGTGATGGAGAGCGCCGATTTTGTGGTGCGCGATGCCAAGACCAACGAAGACCTGACGCGCAGCATCCTGCTGCAGATCATTCTCGAGGAAGAAACCGGCGGTGCACCCATGTTCACCGAGGCCGTGCTGGCCAACATCATCCGTTTTTACGGCAATGCGATGCAGGGTTTCATGGGCGCCTACCTGGAAAAAAATGTCCAGAGCTTCATGGACTTGCAGGTCAAGATGGCCGAGCAGTCCAAGGGACTGACACCTGAAATGTGGGCGCAGTTCATGAATGCGCAGTCGCCCATGATGCAAGGCATGATGGGCACTTATGTGGAGCAATCCAAGAACGTTTTCACGCAGATGCAAGAGCAGATGCAAAAGCAGAGCGAGCAGATGCTGCAGGCCTTCGGCCTCAAGAAGTGAACTGAGCGCCGGGCCTTGTGCCCGCGCGAATACAGGCCGTTGAAGGCCATCCGGGGTTCACGGTTCGCCCTGACGCCTACCCTGAGACAATAGACCCCATGAGCGACGTAATTTCCCCCTCCGCCCCTGCCAACGCCAAGGCCGCGCCCCGCGTCGGTTTTGTCAGCCTGGGCTGCCCCAAAGCCCTGACCGACTCCGAGCTGATCCTCACGCAGCTGAGCGCAGAGGGTTACCAGACCTCCAAGACCTTTGAGGGCGCGGACCTGGTGATCGTCAACACTTGCGGTTTTATCGACGACGCGGTCAAGGAAAGCCTGGACACCATAGGCGAGGCGTTGGCCGAGAACGGCCGGGTCATCGTCACCGGTTGCCTGGGGGCCAAGGCCGGCGAGGACGGCGGCAACCTGGTGCGCCAGATGCATCCCAGCGTGCTGGCCGTGACCGGCCCGCATGCCACGCAGGAAGTCATGGACGCGGTGCACCTGAATTTGCCGAAACCGCATGATCCTTTTGTGGACCTGGTTCCCAACGCTTTCGGCGTTGCGGGCATCAAGCTCACGCCCAGGCACTATGCCTACCTGAAGATCAGCGAAGGCTGCAACCACCGCTGCACCTTCTGCATCATCCCTTCGATGCGCGGCGATCTCGTGTCGCGGCCGATAGGCGACGTGCTCAATGAGGCGCGCGCACTGTTTGAGGGCGGCGTCAAGGAGTTGCTGGTGATCAGCCAGGATACCTCGGCCTACGGCGTGGACGTGAAATACCGTACCGGCTTCTGGGACGGCAAGCCCGTCAAGACGCGCATGCTGGAGTTGGTGCAGGCGCTGGGCGAAATCGCCGAGCCCTATGGCGCCTGGGTGCGCTTGCATTACGTCTATCCCTACCCCAGTGTGGATGAAGTGCTGCCCCTGATGGCCACCGGCAAGGTGCTGCCTTACCTGGACGTTCCGCTGCAGCACAGCCATCCGGATGTGCTCAAGCGCATGAAGCGGCCGGCCAGCGGCGAGAAAAACCTCGAGCGCATTGCGCGCTGGCGCGAAATCTGCCCCGAGATCGTGATCCGCAGCACTTTTATTGCCGGTTTCCCCGGCGAGACCGAGGCCGAGTTCGAGCACCTGCTCGATTTCATGCGCGAAGCCAGGATCGACCGCGCGGGATGCTTTGCCTACAGCGCTGTGGAAGGCGCCACGGCCAACGACATTCCGGGCATGTTGCCGATGGAATTGCGTGAAGAGCGGCGCGCCCGTTTCATGGCCGTGGCGGAAGCGGTTTCCAGCCAGAAGCTGCAGCAGCGCATAGGCGCGACCATGCAGGTGCTGGTGGATTCGGCGCCCGCGTTGGGCCGCAAGGGCGGTATCGGGCGTTCTTATGCCGATGCGCCCGAGATCGACGGCGTGGTCAAGCTGCTGCCGCCCGAGAAAATCAGCAAGACGCTGAAAGTGGGCGAATTCACCCGGGCCCGCATCGTCGGAACCCAGGGCCACGACCTGGTGGCCGTGCCTGTTTGATCAAGCCGGCGCACGAGAAACCGGGCCGCAAGGCGGGGCCCGGAAACAAAAAAAGCCACTGGGTCACAGTGGCTTTAATCTTGCTTTCTTCCAGAGCTCGTTTCAGAGTCTGGCAAAGCTGTTTGGTGTATCTGGTGCCCGGGAGAGAACTCGAATCTCCACATCTTGCGATACACGGACCTGAACCGTGCGCGTCTACCAATTCCGCCACCCGGGCACAGCTAGCAGTGTACCATTACTTGAACGCATTCTGAGGCCCCGGCCTGCAAATTTTCCTGAAATATTTCGGCTGCATACTCAAAACCAGCAGCCCCCAACAAAAAGAGACTTTTTATCAAAACAACTCATTCCCATACGGGCGGATCGTCCGCCCATTCCTCCGGTCTGCTCGCTGAATTTGAGGGCACCGTTTCCGGCCACCGCGACGGCCATGGTTTCGTATTGCGCGACGACGGCGAGGCCGATATTTACCTGCCGCCCAACGAAATGCGCGCGGTGCTGCACAAGGACCGCGTCAAGGCGCGCATCGTGCGGCATGACCGCAAAAACCGGCCCGAAGGCCGTGTGACCGAGATCATCGAGCGCTCCTCCAATCCCATCATCGGCCGCCTGTTGCAGGAAAGCGGCGTCTGGCTGGTCGCGCCCGAAGACAAGCGCTACGGCCAGGACGTGCTGATCCCCAAGGGCGCCACCGGCACGGCCAAGGCCGGCCAGGTGGTGGTGGTGCAACTCACCGAGCCGCCGGCGCTGTTCGGCCAGCCCGTGGGCCGCGTCAAGGAAGTGCTGGGCGAGATCGACGACCCCGGCATGGAAATCGAAATCGCGGTGCGCAAATACGGCGTGCCGCATGAATTCAGCGACGAGGCATTGGCCCTGGCCCGCGCCTTGCCGGATGCCGTGCGGCCCGCCGACAAAAAGCACCGCATCGACCTGACCGACGTGCCGCTGGTCACCATAGACGGCGAAGACGCCCGCGACTTTGACGATGCCGTGTATTGCGAGCCGGCCAAGGTCGGCCGCGGCAAGGGCTGGCGCCTGCTGGTGGCGATTGCCGACGTGAGCCACTATGTGGAAACCGGCAGCGCCATCGACATCGACGCCTATGACCGCGCCACCAGCGTGTATTTCCCGCGCCGCGTGATCCCCATGCTGCCGGAGAAGCTCTCCAACGGCCTGTGCTCGCTCAACCCCAACGTCGAGCGCCTGTGCATGGTCTGCGACATGCTGGTCAACGCCAAGGGCGAGGTTCACGCCTACCAGTTCTACCCGGCGGTGATGTTCAGCCATGCGCGCTTCACCTACACCGAGGTCGCCGCCATCCTGGCCAACACGCGCGGCCCGGAAGCCGCGCAGCGCAAGGCGCTGGTGCCGCACCTGCTGGACCTGCACGACGTTTACCAGGCCTTGCTCAAGGAGCGCGGCACGCGCGGCGCGGTGGACTTTGAAACCACCGAAACGCAAATCGTCTGCGATGAAGCGGGGCGCATTGAAAAAATCGTGCCGCGTACCCGCAACGTGGCGCACCGCCTGATCGAGGAGGCCATGCTGGCCGCCAACGTCTGCTCGGCCGACTTCATCTCGCAGAGCAAGCACGTGGGCCTGTACCGCGTGCACGAGGGGCCGACGCCCGAGAAGAAGGAGATGCTGCGCAACTACCTGAAGGCCGCCGGCGTCGGCATGACCATCAGCGACGACCCGGAGCCCGGCGAGTTCCAGCGCATCGCGCTGGCCACCAAGGACAGGCCGGACGCGCAGCAAATCCACTCCATGCTGCTGCGCTCCATGCAGCAGGCCATCTACACGCCCATGAACAGCGGCCACTTCGGCCTGGCTTACGAGGCCTACACGCACTTCACCAGCCCGATCCGGCGCTACCCCGATTTGCTGGTGCACCGCGTCATCAAGGCGGTGCTCAACAAGGCCAAATACCAGTTGCCGACCCTGCCCACGCCGGGCGAGGCCGAGGCCAAGCTGTCCAAGCGGCTGGCCTCGCGTGTCAAGGAACCCACGCAAAAGCCGAAAAAAGCCAGCGCCGACGAACTGGCCTGGCAGGCCGCCGGCCTGCATTGCAGTGCCAACGAGCGCCGCGCCGACGAAGCCAGCCGCGACGTCGAGGCCTGGCTCAAGTGCAAATACATGCGCGAACACCTGGGCGAGGAGTTCGGTGGCGTCGTCACCGCGGCCACCGGTTTCGGCATCTTCGTCACGCTGGACGCGATGTACGTCGAGGGCCTGGTGCACATCACCGAGCTGGGCGGCGAATATTTCCGCTTCGATGAAGCCCGCCAGGAGCTGCGCGGCGAGCGCACCGGCATCCGCTATGCCATCGGCACGCGGGTCAGGGTGCAGGTCAGCCGGGTGGACCTGGACGGCCGCAAGATTGATTTCCGGCTGGTGAACGAAGGCCAGGACCTGGTCGGCCGCGCCATGAAGGACAAGACCGGCGGCCATGCCACGGAACTGCCGGCCCAGGAGCGCGGTGCAGCGCGCCATGCTGCGGAACCCCGGACCGGCAAGGCCGGCAAAAAAACGGCCGGCAAGCGCACGGAAACCCGCTCCAGCAGCCGTGGCAGCAGTTCGGGCCGCAGCGCCGGCAGCGAGCGCACGCCCAAGTCACCCATCCAGGCGCTGAAGGCCGCCGTCAAGAAGGCCGCCGGCAGCGCCGGGCGCAAGCAGGGCAAAAAGCCCCGCCGTTAGGAGTCCAGGAAATCGCCATGGCTTGTTTTCTTCATCTTTTCTGGCACAGGGCGGGCCGCGCATGCTGATCCGCATCCTGTCGTTTCTTCTTGAAACCATTTTTTTCCTGCTGATTGCCGCGGCCCTGCTGCGTGCCTGGATGAACTGGGTCCGGGTCAACATGAGCGCCCAGCCGGGCAGCTTTGTCATGGCCTTGACCGACTGGCTGGTCAAGCCGCTGCGCCGGGCATTGCCCAGGTCGCTGGCGCAGTCACGGATCGACTGGGCCAGCGTGATCGCCGCCGTCGTGCTGGCGCTGGCCTATGCCTTGCTGTGGGCCTTGCTGTTCGGCCTGCTGCTGGGTGCGCTTGCGTGGGCGCCCGTCATCTTGCTGACGCTGCTGTCGTTCGCGCTCAAGATGCTGGTGCGCGTGGCGCTGCAAACCCTGTTCATCCTGGTGCTGGGTTTTGCCATCCTGTCCTGGATACAGCCAGGTTCGCCCGCTTATGCCTTGCTGGGCCGTCTGACCGAGCCCGTGCTGGCGCCGCTGCGCCGGGTGATCCCCGTCGTGGGCGGGGTCGATATCTCGGCGCTGGTGCTGATCGTGCTGCTGCAGATCGCCTTGATGGTCCTGGTTTAGCGGCCTGGCGATCTAGGCGTTGGCCAGCGCCGACGCCGTCAGCGCCTGCCCGCCTGCGGGCCAATCATCGGCCAGGCGGCCGTGGGCAAACACGGCGCCGCATGCCGCTTCAAAAGCCTCAACTCCCCCGGCCATGCGGGCCCCCAGCATGCCGGCCAGCACATCGCCCGTGCCCGCCGTGGCCAGCAGGGCATTGCCGCTGCTGTTGATGGCGCTGGCCTGACCAGGCGCGGTGATCACGGTTCCCGAGCCCTTGAGCACCACGACGCACCGAAAGCGTTCAGCCAACTGGCGGGCGTGAACCAGGCGCTTGGCTTGCACCTCTTGGGCGCTGGTCCCGGCCAGCCGGGCGGCTTCGAGCGGATGGGGCGTGAGCACCGTCGCATAGCCGCGCTGGTGGCGGGCCATGAGCTGGGTCTGCAGCTGCGTGTCCCCGGCAATGGCGTTGAGCGCGTCCGCGTCCAGCACCAGCCGCGGCGCCGCCGACAGCACCTTGGGCAGCACGGCGCGCACGGCATCGCCGCCGCCGCAGCCGCACACCACCACCTGCTGCGCCAGGTCTAGCGCCTCCGGGGCGCGGAACATCAATTCGGGTTGCTGGGGATCCGTGCTGAGCACCGGGCTGCCAAGCAGCGCCACATACACACGGCCCGCACCCGCATGCAGCGCGGCCCGCGCGGCCAGCAAGGCGGCGCCCGCCATATGGCTGTGGGCTGTGGACTCCCCGCCCAGCACCGCCACGTCGCCAAAGCTGCCTTTGTGGCTGGCATGCGGGCTGGCATGCCTGGGCGCGCGCGAAGCCCGGTCGGCGCCCAGCAGCCAGGCATCGGGCGCCGGCGCGCCGGCGCTTGCCGTGCCAAGGTCGTCAAACCACACCTGGCCCGCGCAGTCACGGCCGTTCGCGGTGAACAGGCCCGGCTTCAGGGTCAAAAGGCTGAGGGTAAAAACTTCCGGGCCTGCGGCAAACCCGGCGGCGAAGGCGCCGGTGTCGGCGTCCAGGCCGGTCGGCAGGTCCACCGCGAGCCGGGGCGCGGTGCCGGCCCGCATACGCGCCAGCCATTCCCGCATCAGGGCCGAGCCCGGCCGGGCCGGGTCCAGCGCGCCGCCCAGTCCCAGCAGGGCGTCTATGCAGAAATCGAAGTCCTCGGGCGGCTGCGCGGCCATGGGCACGCCGGCGGCCAGGGCCCGTTCGCGCGAGGCCTGGGCGTCGGGCGGCTGGCCGGTTTTGCCGGGCGGCAGGCCGGTCCAGGTCAGGGTCACGCTTTTGCCCCAGCGGTGCAGGTGCATGGCGGCCTCGAAGCCGTCGCCGCCGTTGTTGCCGGGGCCGCAGGCGATCCAGATGCGCTGCGCGTGTGGCGCCAGGGCCAGCGCCAGGCGCGCGACCGCCAGGCCGGCCCGCTGCATCAGCATGTGCGGTGGCAGGCCGGTGGCGGCCAGCCGTTCAAGTTCGCGGGTGGCCGCCACGCCGTGAAGCGGCTCGCTGAGGGCGCTGGAAATTCTTCGCATGGCCCGATTGTGCGGCTACAGGCGTAAAAAAGCCCGGCGGGCCAGGCTCAAGCCAGGCGCGCGACGCCCAGGCCTTCCATGTCGATGTCGGTGCTTTTGCCGGCCATGAGGTCGGCCAGCGCGCGTGCGCTGCCGCAGCTGAGTGCCCAGCCGCTGGAGCCGTGGCCCAGGTTGAGCCAGAGGCCGGGGATGCCGCTGTCGCCGATGACGGGCGGCCCGTCGGGCAGCATGGGCCGCGCGCCTTTCCATTCCTGCACGCTGGAGCCGGTGTTGGAGAGCTGGGCTGCGCCCGGAAACCAGTCGTGCAGAACCTTGTAAAGGGTTTGCAGCGAGGCGGCGCGTTTGTTGTCCAGCGATCCGCCGATTTCGGCGCTGCCGGCCACGCGCACGCGGTTGCCCATGCGCGAAATCGCAACCTTGTAGCGCTCATCCATCAATGCACTGCGTGGCGCGTTCAGGGGTTCGCGAATCGGTGCGCTGATGGAGTAGCCGTAGACCGCTGCCATCGGGATCTTCAGGCCCAGCGGCCGCAAGAGCTGCGCCGAGGCCAGGCCCGCGCACATGACCACCCGGTCGAAGCCGCGCGGCGTGCTTTCGTTGGCGATGACCAGGCTGGCGGGTTGCGCCTGCTCCAGCCGGGCCACGGTGGTGTTGAACTCAAAATTCACGCCCAGGCGCTGGGCCTCGTTCTTCAGCAGCAGCGCGAACTGCCGGCAATTGGCCACCTCATCGTTGGGCAGGTGCACGGCGCCCAGGAAGGGCGTGTCGGGGTTCAGCGCCGGCTCGATCTTGAGGACCTCCTCGGGGCCGATTTCCTTGAAGGCCACGCCCGCGTCGCGCAGCACCGCCAGGCCGGGTTGCACCAGCTTGCTGTCTTTTTCGGAACGCAGCAGCACCATATAGCCGGGGCTGCCGTCGTATTCGAGCTGCAACTCGGCCGTCAGGTGGTGCAGCCTTTCGCGGCTGTAAAAAGCCAGGCGCTGCATGCGCGCGCGGTTGGCCAGGTAGGTGTCCAGCTTGCAGGCGCGAAACCACTGCCACATCCACGCGAGTTCGCCGGCCGACAGCGGCAAGCCGAGCTTGACCGGGGCGTGGCGGCTGAACAGGTGGCTGAGGACCTTGCGCGGCATGCCGGGCGCGGCCCAGGGCGTGACGTAGCCGGGCGCGACCAGGCCGGCGTTGGCAAAGCTGGTTTCCTCGGCCGCCGCGCCGCGGCGTTCGAAGACCGTGACCTCGTGGCCGTCCAGTGCCAGTTCGTAGGCGGTGGTGATGCCGATGATGCCGGCGCCAATGACGGCGACCCTCATGCGAAGGCTCCGCGGCGGCGTGTTGTGGACGCGGGGCGCCTGGGACGGTAAATCTTGTTGTGCATTGTTTTTTTTATGGGTGAGCAGGCCGCGAGCCCAAGCAGGAGGGAGGACGGGTTTGCGGCGGTTATTGTTGCAGCGACTGCGCCAGGGCGGCTTCTACTTGCAGGGCCAGGTCCAGCACCGCGTCGTCATGCAGGGCCGCGTGCCACAGCATCAGGCCCACGGGCAACTGGCCGGGCGTGTGGCAGGGCAGGGAAATCGCGCAGCCGTCGAGCATGTTAACCACCGAGGTGTTGCGCAGCAAAAGGCCGTTGACCCTGAAAAACTCGGTGTCGTCGCCCAGCAAACCGGCGATGGGCGGCGCGACCAGGGGCACGGTGGGCGACAGCACGGCATCAAAGCCATCGAGCCGTTTTTCCATGCGGGCGATCCAGTCCTTGCGCGCCGCCAGCAGGTCTATGTAGTCGGCCGCGCTCATGCCGGCGCCGCGCAGGATGCGCTGCGCGACACGCGGGTCGTAGCCGGCCTGGCGCTCGGCGATCAGCTTGCGATGCCAGGCGTAGCTTTCGGCCGCCGACAGGCCGCCGGTGGCGTTGATGGCCGCCAGCTCGGCAATTTCCTCGAGCGGGATGTCCACGATCTTCGCGCCGGCCTCGCGCAAGACCTGCAGGCTGCGCTCAAAGGCCTGGGCCACCGTGCGGCTCAGCGCGTCCTGCATCAGCGTGCCGGCCACGGCCAGGCGGTATCCGGACAGGGGCTTGCCGGCCAGACTGACCCGGCGCGCCGCCAGCACCTCGTGCACGGTGACGGCGTCGCGCACCGAGCGCGTCAGGGCACACACGGTATCCAGGCTGGTGGACAAGGGCAGGGCGCCCGCGGTCGGCACCAGGCGGGCCGTGCTTTTGAAGCCGACGATGCCGCACAGTGCCGCGGGGATGCGGATGGAGCCGCCCGTGTCCGAGCCCAGGCCCACCAGGGCCGCGCCTGTGGCCACCGACACCGCCGCGCCCGACGACGAACCGCCCGGGATGCGCGCCGTGGCCGGGTCGGCCGGGTTGGCGGGCGTTCCGTAATGCGGGTTGATGCCCACGCCCGAAAAGGCGAATTCGACCATATTGGTGCGGCCCACCAGTGCCGCGCCGGCGGCCCTGAGCCGGGCTACTGCGGGGCAGTCGGCCTGGGCCGGGGCGGCTTGCGCCAGCACTTTGGAGCCGGCGGCGGTGACCTGGCCGGCCACGTCGAACAGGTCCTTGACGGATACCGGAATCCCGGCAAGCGCCAGCCCGGCATCGCCGGGGGGCGTGTTTTTCAGCGTTTCAGCCGGGTTTGCCGGCGAACCGGGCATAAAAACATGGCGGCAGGCCTCGCTTTGCGCGGCCAGGGCGGCCTGCGCCAGGATGTCCGGGGCTTGCACATGGCCGGCCTGGAGTGCCAGGCGGGCGGCATGGAGGTCGCCGGGAAAGGGGGGCTGGCTCATGGGATGGGAGGGGGCTCAGGAGAGAAGGGCGGGAGGATGTTATACTCGACAGGCTTTGCAAATGACGATTTTGTTGTTTGCAATGCAAATCGCAAATCAGCCACCCAAGGTGTTGTCCCGACAAGGGCGATAAGCGCTGATTTTAGACACAACCTTTTGGAGTATTTTTATGTCGACCACTATGCGCGAAATGCTGGAAGCAGGCGTTCATTTCGGACACCAAACCCGCTTCTGGGACCCCAAGATGGCCCCTTACATCTTCGGCCATCGCAACCGTATTCACATCATCAACCTGGAAAAGTCGCTGCCGATGTACCAGGAGGCGATGAAGTTCGCCAAGCAGCTGTCCGCCAACCGCGGCACCATCCTGATGGTGGGCACCAAGCGCCAGGCGCGTGAAATCGTCGCCACCGAAGCCAAGCGCGCCGGCGTTCCCTACGTTGACCAGCGCTGGCTGGGCGGCATGCTGACCAACTTCAAGACGGTCAAGACCTCGATCAAGCGCCTGAAAGAGATGAAGGCCCAGCAGGAAGCCGGCCTCGAATCCATCAGCAAAAAAGAACAGCTGACCTTCAAGCGCGAAATCGAAAAGCTTGAAAAGGACATCGGCGGCATCCAGGACATGAACGCCCTGCCGGACGCCATCTTCGTGATCGACGTGGGTTTCCACAAAATCGCGATCCTGGAAGCCAAGAAGCTCGGCATCCCCCTGATCGGCGTGGTTGACTCCAACCACTCGCCCATCGGCATCGATTACGTGATCCCCGGCAACGATGACTCCTCCAAGGCTGTGGCGCTGTATGCCCGCGGCATCGCCGACGCGATCCTGGAAGGCCGCGCCAACGCCGTGAACGACGTTGTCAAGGCGGTTTCCGCCGAGAGCTCGGACGAGTTCGTGGAAGTGGACAACGCAGCCGCCTGATAGTTTTCGGCGCTGCGCCAGACGCGAAAAAGGGGCTCGCGTAGCCCCTTTTTCACAACTCAAGCATCAAGAAGGGGCGGGCCCTGTCGGCCCACCCCTGTGAACACGATAAACGGAGAATCAAAAATGGCAATTACTGCAAGCATGGTCGCTGAACTGCGCGCCAAGACCGACGCCCCGATGATGGAGTGCAAGAAGGCACTGACCGAGGCGGAAGGCAACTTCGAAAAAGCCGAAGAAATCCTGCGCGTCAAGCTCGGCAGCAAAGCCGGCAAGGCCGCTTCCCGCGTCACCGCCGAAGGCGTGGTGGCCGCGCACCGCGAAGGCGATGTGGGCGCGCTGGTTGAAGTCAACTGCGAAACCGACTTCGTGACCAAGAACGACAGCTTCCTGGCGTTCACCAAAGGCGTGGTCGAAGGCATCGTCAAGAACAACCCGGCCGACGTGGAAGCCGTGGGCGCCATGCCCCTGTCGCTGGACGGTTTCGGCCCCACGGTCGAGGACGTGCGCAAGGGCCTGATCGGCAAGATCGGCGAAAACATGAGCGTGCGCCGCTTCAAGCGCTTTACCGGCAGCAAGCTGGCTTCATACCTGCACGGCACGCGCATCGGCGTGGTGGTGGAGTTTGAAGGCGACGAAGCCGCCGCCAAGGACGTTGCCATGCACGTGGCCGCGATGAAGCCCGTGTCGCTGTCCAGCGCCGAAGTTCCCGCCGAACTGGTCGCCAAAGAGCGCTCGGTGGCCGCCGCCAAGGCTGCTGAAGATGCCGCCAAGGCCCAGGCCGAAGGCAAGCCCGTGCAGTCCGCTGAAATTGTTGCAAAGCGTATCGAAGGCGGCGTGCAAAAGTACCTGAAGGAAGTCAGCCTGTACAACCAGACTTTCGTCAAGAACGACAAGCAGACCGTTGAGCAGATGCTCAAGGAAAAAGCGACCACGATCAAGTCCTTCACGCTGTACGTGGTGGGCGAGGGCATCGAGAAGAAGGTCGACGATTTCGCCGCCGAAGTCGCCGCCCAGGTCGCAGCCGCCAAGGGCGCTTAAGCACTCAGCCTAGCCGGAAGGCCGCTAAACTCCCCTTCACTTCAACCACAGAAAGCCCCTCACATGCCAGCCTACAAGCGAATCTTGTTAAAACTGTCAGGTGAGGCCTTGATGGGGGACGATGCCTTCGGCATCAACCGCGCCACCATCGTGCGCATGGTGGAGGAAATCGCCGAGGTCACCCGCATGGGCGTCGAGGTGGCGGTGGTGATTGGCGGCGGCAATATTTTCCGCGGCGTGGCGGGCGGCTCGGTCGGCATGGACCGCGCCACCGCCGACTACATGGGCATGCTGGCCACCGTGATGAATGCCCTGGCTTTGGGCGACACCATGGACAAGGCCGGCCTGATCGCCCGCGTGATGTCGGCCATCGGCATTGAGCGCGTGGTCGAGCCCTATGTCCGCCCCAAGGCCTTGCAGTACCTCGAAGAGGGCAAGGTCGTTATTTTCGCGGCCGGCACCGGCAATCCTTTTTTCACCACCGACACGGCGGCAGCGCTGCGCGGCGCCGAGATAGGCGCCGAGATCGTGCTCAAGGCCACCAAGGTCGACGGTGTGTACACTGCGGACCCCAAGAAGGACCCGAAAGCCACGCGCTACACCAACATCACGTTTGATGAAGCCATGGGCAAAAACCTCGAGGTCATGGATGCCACCGCCTTCGCGCTGTGCCGCGACCAGAAGCTGCCCATCAAGGTGTTCAGCATCTTCAAGCACGGCGCGCTCAAGCGCGTGGTACAGGGAGAAGACGAGGGAACGCTGGTTCACGTCTGAGCCTGCAGGGCTTGCTTTTTTTCGCCATAAAAATCCGGAGATCCGACCATGAGCATTGCTGACGTCAAGCAGCTGGCAGAGCAAAAAATGCTGCAGTCCATCGACTCGTTCAAGAACGGCCTGACCAAGATCCGCACCGGCCGCGCCAACCCCGGCCTGCTCGACACCGTGCATGTCGACTACTACGGCTCCATGGTGCCGATCAGCCAGGTTGCCAACGTGTCGCTGCTCGACGCGCGCACCATCAGCGTCTCGCCCTGGGAAAAGGGCATGGGCGCCAAGATTGAAAAAGCCATCCGCGATTCCGACCTCGGGCTCAACCCGGCGGCGCAGGGCGACCTGATCCGCGTCCCCATGCCGCCGATGACTGAAGAGCGCCGCAAGGAGCTCACCAAGGTGGTGCGTTCCGAGGGCGAGCACGCCAAGGTCGCCATCCGCAATCTGCGCCGCGATGCCAACGACGGCATCAAGAAACTGGTCAAGGAAAAGCTCGCGTCCGAGGACGACGAGCGCCGCGCCCAGGACGACATCCAGAAGTTCACCGACCGTTTCATTGCCGAAGTCGACAAGCTGGTCGCCGGCAAGGAACAAGACATCATGGCGGTTTGACGCTTCAGCGTCTGGCCTGAATTCTCCATGGCCACCACCTCCCATCCGGTCCCGCGCCACATTGCCATCGTCATGGACGGCAATGGCCGTTGGGCGACCAAACGGTTTTTACCCCGCATCGCGGGCCACAAGCAAGGCGTTGATTCGCTGAGCCGCTGCGTGCGCGCCTGCCTGGAGCGCGGCATCGGCGTGCTGACGGTGTTCGCGTTTTCGTCGGAAAACTGGAACCGGCCTTCCGAAGAGGTGTCCGGCCTGATGGAGCTGCTGGCCCTGTCGCTGGCCAAGGAAGTGCCCAGCCTCAATGAAAACGGCGTGCAGCTGCACTTCATCGGCGACCGTGAGCGGCTCTCCGACAAGGTCAGGGCCGGCCTGGCAAAGGCCGAAGGGGATACCTCGGCCAACAGCCGGCTGGTGTTGAATGTCTGCTTCAACTATGGCGGCCGCTGGGACATCGCGCAGGCCGCGCAGAAGCTGGCCAGCCGCGGCGAGGCCATCACCGAGCTGTCGCTGGACCGGGCCATGGCGATGGCGCACGTGCCCGACCCGGACCTGCTGATACGCACGGGCGGCGAACTGCGCATCAGCAACTTCCTGCTGTGGCAGGCGGCCTATTCGGAGCTGCATTTTTCCGACAAGCTCTGGCCCGAGTTCGATGAGGCTGCACTGGATGAGGCGATTGCCGTTTTTCGCACCCGCGAACGGCGCTTTGGCCAGACCTCCGCGCAGGTCAGCGGCCAGGGCAACAACCACAATGCAAAGGCGGCTTGATGCTTAAACAGCGTGTCATCACGGCGATTGTCCTGCTGGCCATCCTGCTGCCCGCACTTTTCTACTCCACCCCCCAGCCCTTTTGCGCCGTGGCGCTGCTGCTGATCGCAGCGGGTGCCTGGGAGTGGGGCCGGCTCAACGGCTACGGGCAGGGCGTCTCGCTGGGGCTGGGCCTCGTGAGCGTGGCGGCCTGCGCGCTGTCCTGGTACGCCGGCCTGCTGGACAAATCCTTGCCCATGCTCTGGGCCGCCGCCGGCGCCGCCTGGGTGCTGGCCGGCGGCTGGTTGCTGCGCAAGGGCGTGGCCGGCTGGCCGCACATTCCCAAGGCGCTGCGGCTGGCGGCGGGGCTGGTCGCGCTGTGGTTGGCCTGGCTGGCCGTCGCCCAGGCGCGTGTCGCCGGTATCAATTTCCTGCTGTCCGTGCTGCTGCTGGTCTGGGTGGCCGATATCTTTGCCTACTTCGCCGGGCGTACTTTCGGCGGCCGCTTCAGCAAGGGCAAGCTGGCGCCTTCGATCAGCCCGGGCAAGAGCTGGGAGGGAGTCTGGGGCGGCATGGCCGGCGTGGTCGCGCTGTCGCTCGCCTGGGTTTACGCGGGCGCAGCCTCGGGCGGCGCCGGCTTTTGGGGCGAGGCCACACTTTACAGCCGGCTGGTGGCCAGCCACGGTTTGTGGGTCATGCTTTTGGCGGTCATTTTCCTGGCGGCCATGAGTGTGGTGGGCGACCTGGTCGAATCGCTGATCAAGCGCAGCGCGGGCGTCAAGGACTCCAGCGGCTTGCTGCCCGGCCACGGCGGGGTGCTGGACCGCGTCGACGCCCTGTTGCCCACGCTGCCCCTGGCCATGATGTTGGTCACTCTTTAAATCCGGTATGTCCTTCAGCAAGCAGCGCATCACCGTTCTGGGCTCCACCGGGTCCATAGGCGTCAACACGCTGGACGTGATCGCGCGCCATCCCGAGCGTTTTGAAGTGTTCGCGCTCAGCGCGGCGACCCAGGTCGACCTGATGCTGGCTCAGTGCGTCCAGTTCAAGCCGCGCTATGCCGTGATGGCGAGCGAGCCGCATGCCCGCCAGCTGACCGACAAGGTCAAGGCCCACCTGTTGCCCGTGCAGGTGCTGTCGGCGCCCGACGCGCTGGAAATGATTGCCTCGCATGAATCGGTGGACACCGTCATGGCGGCCATCGTGGGGGCGGCGGGCCTGGCGCCCTGCATGGCGGCGGCGCGCACGGGCAAACGCCTGCTGCTGGCCAACAAGGAAGCGCTGGTGGTAGGCGGCGAGGTCTTCATGCAGGCGGTGCGCGCCGGCGGCGCCAAGCTGCTGCCCATAGACAGCGAGCACTCGGCCATCTTCCAGTCCCTGCCCGAAGACGCCGCGACCTGGGGCGAGCGCGTCGAAAAAATCATCCTGACCGCCTCCGGCGGTCCCTTCCGCACCCGCGACGCCGCCAGCCTGCGCCATGTCACGCCCGACGAGGCCTGCGCCCACCCGAACTGGGTGATGGGCCGGAAAATCTCGGTCGACTCCGCCACCATGATGAACAAGGCCCTGGAGGTGATCGAGGCGAAGTACCTGTTCGGCCTGGCGCCGCAGCAGATCGAGGTCGTGATCCATCCCCAGAGCATCATCCACTCCATGGTGCAGTACCGCGACACCTCGGTGGTGGCGCAGCTCGGAACGCCCGACATGCGCGTTCCCATCGCCTACGGCCTGGCCTGGCCGGACCGGGTGGTGTCGGGGGCCAAGGCCCTGGATTTCAGGTCGCTGGCCACCATGACCTTCGAAGTACCCGATGACGCGCGCTTCCCGGGCCTGCCGCTGGCCTGGGAGGTGCTCAACGGCCCCGTGGGCAGCACCGCCGTGCTCAATGCGGCCAACGAGGTGGCCGTCGCCGCCTTTCTTGAAAAACGCATACGTTTTGACCATATTCACCATGTAAATCACGCAACTTTGGAGGCCCTGGCGCCCTCAGAGGTAAGTGATATTGAAGGCCTGCTCGGTCTGGATGGGCAGGCTCGCCGCCTTGCCCTTCGCATTGCCGGACAACTGGAGCCCTGACATGCTGACCCTGGTTTCTTTCGTTGTGACGCTGGGAATCCTGATCGCGGTGCACGAATACGGGCACTACCGCGTGGCCGTGGCCTGCGGTATCAAGGTCCTTAAATTCTCGATCGGGTTCGGCAAGCCGATTTACAGCTGGAAGCTCAAGAACAAGTCCACCGAGTTTTCCATCGGCATGCTGCCCCTGGGCGGCTACGTCAAGATGCTGGACGAGCGAGAGGCACCCGTCGACCCGGGCGAGCGCCACCTGGCCTTCAACACCCAGCCGCTGAAATCCCGTGCCGCCGTGGTGGCGGCAGGCCCGGCGGCCAACCTGTTGCTGGCCGTGCTGCTGTATGCCATCCTCAACTGGAGCGGCCTGCAGGAGCCCAAAGCCGTCCTCGCCAGTCCCGTGGCCGGATCGCTCGCGGAAAAAGCCGGCCTGCGCGGCCAGGAAACGGTGGCGCAGGCGGCTTTTGACGGTGATGAACTCCAGGACGTCCGCTCGTTCGAGGATCTGCGCTGGCGCCTGACCCAGGGGGCCCTGGACGGCCGCGACCTCACGCTGGTGCTGGGCGCTGATGGCGCGAGTGCGGGCCGGACAGTGCTGTTGCCGCTCAGCACGCTGGGCGCCCCCGAAGCCGACGCCCAGCTGTTCCGCAGGATCGGCATCCTGGGGCCGTGGACCCGTCCCGAGATTGGCGACGTCATGCCCGGCGGCGCGGCCGAAAAATCCGGCTTGCGTGCCGGCGACGTGGTGCTGCGCATCGGCGACACCGCCATCATGGATGGGCCGCATCTGCGCGAACTCATACGCACCTCGGCCGCCGCGCCCCAAAGCTGGCAGGTCAGGCGTGCCGGCCAGCTCCTGGAACTGAAGGTCACTCCTGAACCCAAGCCCGTCAACGGGAGCATGGTGCCCCGGATTGACGCCTACGTGGGCGCACCCGCGGAACTCGTGACGGTGCGCTACGGCTTTGTTGAGGGCCTATGGCAAGGCGCTGTCCGCACCTGGCAGGTGTCCGCGCTCACGCTGCGCATGATGGGGAAAATGCTGACCGGCCAGGCCTCGCTCAAAAACCTCAGCGGACCGCTCACGATTGCGGACTATGCGGGCAAGTCGGCGAGCCTGGGCTTGAGCTATTACCTGACCTTCCTGGCCCTGGTCAGCGTGAGCCTGGGCGTCCTGAATTTACTCCCTCTGCCGGTTCTGGATGGGGGGCACCTGATGTATTATCTTTGGGAGGGGATCACTGGCCGAGGCGTGTCTGACGCCTGGATGGACCGGTTGCAGCGCGGTGGCGTTGCGATCCTGCTGGGCATGATGTGTGTTGCCCTGTTTAACGATGTCACCCGGCTCTTGGGCTAATTCCATACATTTCATGCAAAAACAAATAAATCGCTTCAAAGTTCGCGCAGTTTGCGCCATAGCCGCCGGTCTTTTTGCAGCCAGCACCGCCTGGGCGGTTGACCCTTTCACGGTGCGCGACATTCGGGTTGAAGGTTTGCAGCGCGTGGAGCCTGGAACCATTTTTGCGTCGCTCCCCTTTCGTGTCGGCGAAACCTACAACGACGACAAGGGTTCGACCGCCATCCGCGCACTGTTCGGCCTGGGGCTGTTCAAGGACGTGAGGCTGGAAGTCAGCGGCGACGTGCTGGTGGTGATTGTGGAAGAGCGCCCCACGGTGGCCGACGTGGACTTCGTCGGAACCAAGGAATTCGACAAGGAAGCGCTGAAAAAAGCGCTGCGCGAAGCGGGCGTCGCCGACGGCCAGCCTTTCGACAAGGCGCTTGCGGACAAGGCCGAGCAGGAGCTCAAGCGCCAGTACATCAACAAGAGCCTCTACGGCGTCGAGGTGATCACCACCGTCACGCCGATCGAGCGCAACCGCGTCAACCTGACCTTCAGCGTGGTGGAGGGCGAGGTCGCGAAGATCAAGGAAATCCACATCACCGGAAACAAGGCGTTCAGCGAATCCACGCTGCTGGGCCTGTTTGACCTGGATACCGGCGGCTGGCTCAGCTGGTACACCAAGTCCGACCGCTACTCGCGCACCAAGCTCAATGCCGACATCGAGACCCTGCGCTCCTACTACCTGTCGCGCGGCTACCTGGAGTTCAAGGTCGACTCCACCCAGGTCGCGATTTCTCCCGACAAGCAAAGCATTGCCATCACCGTCAACGTGAGCGAAGGCGAGCGTTTTGTGGTGTCGGGCGTCAAGCTCGAAGGCAACTACCTCAACAAGGAAGAAGAATTCAAGACCCTGGTGAAGATTGAACCGGGCGAGCCCTACAACGCCGACCAGGTGGCCGAAACCACCAAGGCCTTCACCGACTATTTCGGCACTTTCGGATTTGCCTTTGCGCGTGTCGAGGCTGTGCCCGAGATAGACCGCAGCAACAACCGCGTAGCCTTTGTGATCCAGGCCGATCCTTCCCGCCGCGCTTACGTGCGCCGTGTGAACGTGGCGGGCAATAACCGCACGCGCGACGAAGTCGTGCGCCGCGAGTTCCGCCAGTTTGAGTCATCCTGGTATGACGGCGACAAGATCCGCCTTTCACGCGACCGTGTGGACCGCCTGGGTTACTTCACCGACGTCAACATAGACACGCAGGAAGTCCCCGGCACCCAGGACCAGGTCGACGTGACGATGAGCGTGACGGAAAAGCCCACCGGCAACCTGCAGCTCGGCGCGGGTTACTCCAGCGCTGACAGCGTCTCCCTGCTGTTCGGCATCAAGCAGGAAAATGTCTTCGGTTCGGGCAACTACCTGGGTGTTGAGATCAATACCAGCAAGTCCAACCGCCAGATTGTGCTGAGCACCATAGACCCTTATTTCACGGCCGACGGCATTTCGCGCACGATCGACGTTTATGACCGCACCTCCAAGCCGCTTTCCGGCCAGGGCGGCGATTACAGCCTGAAAACCCGTGGCGCCAGCATCCGTTTCGGGGTGCCGTTCACCGAGAACGACACCGTCTATTTCGGCAGCGGTTACGAGCAACTGACCATTGTTCCCGGCACCAACCTTCCCGTCAGCTACCAGGACTACGCCAACCAGTTCGGCTACAAGAGCAGCTCCGTTCCCCTGACGATCGGCTGGTCCCGCGACAGCCGGGATAGCTCCCTGGTTCCCACCACGGGCCGCTACCAGCGCGTGTACGGCGACTGGGGTGTCGCCGGCGACATCAAGTTCGTGCGGGCCAATTACCAGATCCAGCAGTACATTCCGCTGAACAAGCAGTTCACCGTGGCCCTGAACGGCGAGTTCGGCTGGGGCAAGGGCCTGAACGGCCAGCCCTATCCGCTGTTCAAGAACTACTACTCGGGCGGCCTCGGATCGGTGCGCGGCTTCGAACAGGGCTCCCTGGGCCCGCGCGATGCGTCCGACCTGGCCATTGGCGGACCGAAAAAGCTGACCCTGAACGCCGAACTGATCGCACCATTCCCGGGCGCCGGCAATGACAGAACCCTGCGTTTGTTCGGTTTTGTCGACGCCGGCAACGTGTTCGGGGAAAAAGAGCAATACAAGCTGAATGACCTGCGTGTCTCAACCGGCGTCGGCATCAGCTGGATTTCCCCGTTGGGCCCCTTGCGGCTCGCCATTGCCACGCCCCTGCGTAAAAAGCCAGGCGATAGAATAGAGCGGTTGCAATTCCAAATTGGTACATCTTTCTAATGAAGCATCTTTCACACAAAATTTTCCTCGGCCTTGTTGTCGCGTTGGCGGGTTTCTCCGCAAGCGCGCAGGAGTTCAAGGTCGGTGTCGTCAATCTGGACCGGATTTTCCGCGAAGCCAATTCCGCCAAAGCCGCCCAGACCAAGCTCGAGCAGGAATTCAGCAAGCGTGAAAAAGAACTGAACGACCTGGCGAACCAGCTTAAGACGCTGTCCGACAAGTTTGAGCGCGAGGCGCCCACGCTGGCCGAAAGCCAGCGCAACACGCGGCAAAAGCAGCTGGTGGACCAGGACCGGGATTTCCAGCGCAAGCGCCGTGAGTTCCAGGAAGACCTGAACACCCGCAAGAACGAAGAACTGCAGCAGGTGATTGAGCGCGCCAACAAGGTCGTGAAAACCCTGGCAGAAACCGAAAAGTACGACCTGATCCTCCAGGAATCGGTGTACGTCAACCCGAAACACGACATCACCGACAAGGTGATCAAGGCGCTGAACGCCGCCCGTTGATTGCGGGGGTGTTCACCACGACCACCATCGCCAAAACGGCAGGCGCAGTGTGACACTCCGTCTTGCCGACATCGCCCAGTTCCTCGCCGGCCTCAATGCCGAATTGATCGGCGATCCGGGCCTGCAGATTGAGCGGCTCTCCACCCTGGAGGCCGCCGGCCCCCAGGACCTGAGCTTCCTCAGCCATCCCAAATACCTGGCCAAGCTGGCGCAGTCCGCCGCGGCCTGCGTCATCGTGGCGCCTGCCGCGCGGCAGGCCGCCCTGGCCCGGGGCGCCTGCATCGTGGTGGACGACCCCTACCACGCCTTCGCACTGGTCACCCAGCTCTGGAAGCAGCGGCATGCCCCGCAGGCCGCGCCGCAGATTCACCCCAGTGCCTTTATTGATCCCACGGCTTCGCTGGCCCCCGGCGTGTCGGTGGGCGCGTTTGCCTGCATAGGGGAGGGCGCGGTCATAGGCGAGGGCGCCCGCATCGCCGAGCACTGCGTCATCGGCAGGGGTGCGCAGGTCGGCGCCGGCAGCCGCCTGTCGGCGCGCGTCACCCTGGCGGACGGTTGCCGCATCGGTGCGCGCTGCATTGTGCACCCGGGCGCGGTGATAGGCGCCGACGGCTTCGGTTTCGCCTTGCACCAGGGGCAATGGGTCAAGATCGAACAATTGGGCGGTGTGCTGATAGGCGACGACGTGGAGATCGGGGCCAACACCTGCATAGACCGCGGCGCCCTGCAGGACACTGTGCTTGAAGACGGCGTCAAGCTCGACAACCTGGTGCAGATCGGCCACAACGTGCGGGTGGGCAAACACACCGCCATGGCGGGCTGCGCCGGTGTGGCGGGCAGCGCCACCATAGGGGCCCACTGCACGGTGGGCGGCGGCGCCATTGTGCTGGGCCATCTGAGCCTGGCCGACCATGTGCATGTGTCGGCGGCGTCCGTCGTGACGCGGTCCATCCTCAAGCCCGGAAATTACACCGGGCTCTTTCCCATCGACGACAATGCTGTCTGGGAAAAAAATGCCGCGACCCTCAAGCAGCTCCACACATTGCGCGAGCGCCTGCGGCTGGCTGAAAAAGCCATTCTGAACTCAGGACACATTGAAGAAAAATCATGATGGATATCCACCAAATTCTCAAGCAGCTTCCGCACCGCTATCCCATCCTGCTGGTGGACCGCGTACTCGAAATTGAAAAAGGCAAAAGCATCAAGGCGCTCAAGAACGTCACGATCAACGAGCCATTTTTTATGGGCCATTTCCCGCACCACCCGGTCATGCCCGGTGTGCTGATGCTCGAAGCCATGGCGCAGGCCGCCGCCTTGCTGGCCTTTGAAACCCTGGGCGTGACGCCCGACGACAAGACGGTGTATTACTTCGCGGGCATAGACGGCGCGCGCTTCAAGCGCCCCGTCGAGCCGGGCGACCAGTTGATCATGGATGTCACCCTGGACCGCATGAAGGCCGGTATTTTCAAGTTCAAGGGCGTGACCCGCGTCGGCGACACCATCGCCTGCGAGGCCGAACTGATGTGCACCATGCGCACCATTGCTTGAATGGCCCCCACGCTTTTCGCTTCGCGTAATTCGCTGCCCCCCGAGGGGGCTGCTGCGCCTGCGGTCTGGCGAAGCCAGTCCCGCGGCCCCGGCTTGAAGGGGGATCTGCCCGTGCGGCTTTCGGCCGACCTATTCGCCGAACATTTGAGTTTGTCATGACAGCTATACATTCCACCGCACTGGTTGACCCGCAGGCTCAGCTCCATGAGTCGGTGAGCGTCGGGCCCTACACCATCATCGGGCCGCACGTGAAGATAGGCGCGGGCACCACGGTCGGTCCGCACTGCGTTATCGAAGGCCACACCACGATAGGCCGTGACAACCGCATTTTCCAGTTCAACTCGCTGGGCGCGATTCCGCAGGATAAAAAATACGCCGGCGAGCCCTGCGAGCTGGTCATTGGCGACCGCAACACCATCCGCGAGTTCTGCACCTTCAACATCGGCTCGCCGGGCGACACCGGCGTGACGCGCGTGGGCAACGACAACTGGCTCATGGCCTACGTGCACCTGGCGCACGACTGCTCGGTCGGCAACAACACCATTTTTGCCAACAACTCCCAGCTGGCCGGCCATGTGCATGTGGGCGACTGGGTGATCCTGGGCGGCTTCACCGTGGTCCACCAGTTTGTCAGGCTGGGTGCGCACAGCATGACGGCCATGTGCTCGCTGCTGTTCGCCGACCTGCCGCCTTTTGTCATGGTGCAGGGCCAGCCCGCCGAGGCACGGTCCATGAACTTCGAGGGCTTGCGCCGGCGGGGTTTTTCGCCCGACCGTATTTCCGCCGTCAAGGCCATGCACAAGGCCTTGTACCGCGACGACCTCACGCTGGACCAGGCGCGCGTGCGCATTGCCGAGCTGACCGGGAAACACCCGGAGGCTGCGCCCGATGTGCAGATGATGCTCTCCTTCCTGGAGCACACCTCGCCGCAACGCGGCATCGTCCGGTAAGGCCCATGTCTCTCGAGACCAGCCCTCTGCCAGCCCGTGGAGAGGCTGGCAGCCCCATGGCAAGGCCCCAGGTGGCCATGGTTGCCGGGGAAACCTCCGGCGACCTGCTGGCGGGCCTGCTGCTTGACGGCCTCAAGGCCCGCTGGCCGGCGTTGACTTCCGGCGGCATAGGCGGCCCGCAGATGGCCAGGCGCGGGTTTGACGCGGCGTGGCCCAGCGAGAAGCTGGCCGTGCGCGGTTACGTCGAGGTGCTGCGCCACTACCGCGAGATCGTCGGCATACGCGAGCAGCTCAAGCAGCGCCTGCTGGCACAGCGTCCCGATGTCTTTGTGGGCGTGGATGCGCCCGACTTCAACCTGGACCTGGAGGCTGCGCTGAAAGCCCAGGGCATCAAGACCGTGCATTTCGTCTGCCCCTCCATCTGGGCTTGGCGCGCCGACCGCGTCGAAAAAATCCGCCGCAGCGTGGACCACGTGCTGTGCATCTTTCCCTTCGAGCCGGCCTTGCTGGCCGCCCACGGCATCGCCGCGACCTATGTCGGGCATCCGCTGGCCAATGTCATTCCCCTGCAGCCCGACCGGGCCGCCGCCCGGCGCGCGCTGGGTCTGCGCGATGAGGACACGGTGATTGCCATCCTGCCGGGCAGCCGGAAGTCGGAAATCCAGTACCTGGCCCAGCGCTTCTTTGCGGCGGCCGCCCTGATCCGGCGGGCGCAGCCGGCCATCCGCTTCGTCGTACCCGCCATTCCCGCCCTGAAGGCCGCCATCGAACGCATCGCGGGCGAAGCCGGCATGCGAGACCAGCTGCAAATCCTCGAAGGCCAGTCGCACACCGCGCTGGCCGCCTGCGACTTCACGCTGATCGCCAGCGGCACCGCCACGCTGGAGGCGGCGCTGTTCAAGCGGCCCATGGTCATCGCCTACAACATGAACTGGCTGTCCTGGCAGATCATGCGGCGCAAAAAACTGCAGCCCTGGGTGGGCTTGCCCAATATCCTGTGCCGCGATTTTGTGGTGCCCGAGTTGCTGCAGGACCAGGCCAGCCCCGAGGCGCTGGCCGCGGCGGTCCTGCAATGGGTGGAGGCAAAATCGTCGGCACCTGACAAAATAGCGGCTGTCGAGCAACGATTCGCCGCGCTGCACACCGAGTTGCGGCGGGATACTTCAACTTTAGCGACCGATGCGATCCAGCAAATTCTTGAAAGCTGAGCAAACCGCGCTGTCCTGGGACATTCCCGGGCTGGTGGCCGGTGTTGACGAGGCCGGGCGCGGCCCCCTGATGGGGCCGGTGGTTGCCGCCGCCGTCATTCTTGACGAGTTGAACCCGATCAAGGGGCTGGCCGACTCCAAAAAGCTCACGGCCCTGCGCCGCGAACGGCTCTACGACGAAATCCGCGCCAAAGCCCTGTGCTGCTCGATTGCCCAGGCCAGCGTGGAAGAAATCGACAGCATCAACATCCTGCAGGCCACCATGCTGGCCATGAAGCGCGCGGTGGAGGGCTTGCGCCTGAAACCCAACAAGGTGCTGGTCGACGGCAACCGCCTGCCCACGCTGGCGATTTTGTCGGAAGCCATTGTGGGCGGCGATGGGCTGGTGCCCGCCATCTCGGCGGCCTCCATCCTGGCCAAAGTGCACCGCGACCGCTGGTGCGCTGAATTCCACCTGGAATACCCGCAGTACGGCTTTGCCGACCACAAGGGCTACGGCACGGCCGAGCACCTGGCCGCGTTGCGCGAGCACGGTGCCTGCCCGCAGCACCGCAAGTCCTTCGCACCGGTGGCCGAGGTCCTGCGGTGAGTTCAGGCTTTGCCTCCGGCGGGACGTCCACCGAAGCCACGCACCTCACCTCGCGCGACAACCCGCTGATCAAGGACTTGCGCAAGCTGTCCCAGGACAGCACGGCCTATCGCAAGCAGGGGCGCGTCTGGCTGGAAGGCGACCACCTGTGCCGCGCGGCGCTGGCGCGCGGGCTCAAACCTGCGCTGGCCGTTTTCGCCGAGTCTTATTGGCCCGCGGCACCCGCGGAATTTACGCGGGCGGCGGCCAAAAGCATCGTGATCCCCGACGCCTTGCTGCCCGAGATCAGCGGCCTGGAATCACCCGCGCGCATGGGTTTTGTCCTGGGCCTGCCCGCCGCTGCCGGCCTGCGGCCCGATGCGGCCTCGGTGATCCTGGACCGGGTGCAGGACGCCGGCAATGTCGGCTCCATCCTGCGCAGCGCGGCGGCCTTTGGCTTTGGCCAGGTCATCGCCCTCAAGGGCACGGCAGCGCTGTGGTCGCCCAAGGTGCTGCGCGCCGGCATGGGCGCCCACTTTGCCCTGCAACTGGTGGAAGGTTTGGAGCCCGAGGCCTTGGCGGCCCTGACGGTGCCCATCGTCGTCACCAGCTCGCACCACGGTGGCTTTTTGCACCAGCAAAAACTGCCCATGCCCTGCGCCTGGGCCATGGGCCACGAAGGGCAGGGCGTCAGCGACGACCTGATGGCCAGGGCGGCGCTCAAGGTCCGCATAGACCAGCCGGGCGGCGAAGAGTCCCTCAATGTGGCCGCCGCCGCCGCCATTTGCCTTTACGCGAGCTCACTGGTTAGGGGTTCTTAATTCCAGCAGGGGCCGCGGAACTGGCTTTGCCAGGCCGCAGGCGCAGCGGCCCCCTCGGGGGGCAGGGAGCTACACGCAGTGAGCGACCGTGGGGGCTACACTCGTAGGCTATAATCAGTGGCTTTTCAAAACACAGCTTCGCCCGAGCGCATACAAAGCCACCACCCTCTCAAAAGCAGCCTGCAAGAGTCTTGACCGAGACGTATCTTGTGCACGCTTGGGCGAACCGTAACCAACCCGGAGAACCCAGTGCTTTTGTCTCTACAGGGAAACACCCCTCACGCCATCCTGGCGCTCGCAGACGGCACGGTCTTTATCGGCAATTCGATTGGAGCCGCGGGCTCCACGGTCGGCGAAGTGGTGTTCAACACCGCGATGACCGGCTACCAGGAAATCCTCACGGATCCCAGCTACTGCCAGCAGATCGTCACCCTCACGTACCCGCATATCGGCAACTACGGCGTCAATGCCGAAGACGTCGAGGCTGAAAAAGTCCACGCGGCCGGCCTGATCATCAAGGACTTGCCGCTGCTGGCCTCGAATTTCCGTAAATCCATGACCCTGTCCGAATACCTGGTCAAGGAGAAGACCGTCGCCATCGCCGGCATAGACACGCGCCAGCTGACCCGCCTGCTGCGCACCAAGGGCGCGCAAAACGGCTGCATCCTGGCCTTGCCCGCAGGCGAGGCGGTGAGCCAGCCCGCGATCGAAAAAGCCGTCGCGGCCGCCCGCGGCGCGCCCAGCATGGCCGGCCTGGATCTTGCCAAGGTCGTCTCGGTCAAGCAGACCTACGAATGGACGCAGACCGAGTGGAAACTCGGCGCGGGCTACGGCGTGCAGATCACGCCCAGGTTCCACGTTGTGGCCTTCGACTTCGGCGTGAAGAAAAACATCCTGCGCATGATGGCCGAGCGCGGCGCGCGCATCACCGTGGTGCCGGCGCAAACGCCCGCCGCCGACGTGCTCAAGCTCAAACCCGACGGCATCTTCCTGGCCAACGGCCCGGGCGACCCCGAGCCGTGCGACTACGCGATCACCGCGGTGCGCGAACTGATTGAGACCGGCATCCCGACCTTCGGCATCTGCCTGGGCCACCAGATCATGGCGCTGGCCAGTGGCGCCAAGACCTTCAAGATGAAGTTCGGCCACCACGGCGCCAACCATCCGGTCAAGGACCTGGACAACGGCCGGGTCAGCATCACCAGCCAGAACCACGGCTTCGCGGTCGACGAAAAAAGCCTGCCCGCCAACCTCAGGCCCACGCACATCAGCCTGTTCGACGGCACGCTGCAGGGCCTGGCCCGCACCGACAAGCCGGCGTTCTGCTTCCAGGGCCACCCGGAAGCCTCGCCCGGCCCGCACGATATTTCATACTTGTTTGACCGTTTCACCGCGCTGATGGAACAGGCCGGGGAGAAGAAGAATGCCTAAGCGCACAGACATCAAAAGCGTCCTCATCATAGGCGCCGGCCCCATCATCATCGGCCAGGCCTGCGAGTTCGACTACTCCGGCGTGCAGGCCTGCAAGGCGCTGCGCGAAGAGGGCTACAAGGTCATCCTGATCAACAGCAACCCCGCGACGATCATGACCGACCCGGCCACCGCCGACGTCACCTACATCGAGCCCATCACCTGGCAGACGGTTGAAAAAATCATCGCCAAGGAGCGCCCCGACGCCATCCTGCCGACCATGGGCGGGCAGACCGCGCTCAACTGCGCGCTGGACCTCTGGCACAACGGCGTGCTCGACAAGTACAAGGTCGAGCTGATAGGCGCCAAGCCCGAGGCCATCGACAAGGCCGAAGACCGCCTGAAGTTCAAGGACGCGATGACCAAGATCGGGCTGGGTTCGGCCCGCTCCGGCATCGCGCACAGCATGGACGAAGCCTGGGCCGTGCAAAAGAGCGTCGGCTTCCCCACCGTGATCCGCCCCAGCTTCACGCTGGGCGGCACCGGCGGCGGCATCGCCTACAACTCCGAAGAATTCGAAGTCATCTGCAAGCGCGGCCTGGAAGCCTCGCCCACCAACGAGCTGCTGATTGAAGAGTCGCTGCTCGGCTGGAAAGAGTACGAGATGGAAGTGGTGCGCGACACCGCCGACAACTGCATCATCGTCTGCTCCATCGAAAACCTGGACCCCATGGGCGTGCACACCGGCGACTCCATCACGGTCGCACCGGCCCAGACGCTGACCGACAAGGAATACCAGATCCTGCGCAATGCCTCCCTGGCCGTGCTGCGTGAGATCGGCGTGGACACCGGCGGCTCCAACGTGCAGTTCTCCATCAACCCGGTCGACGGCCGCATGGTCGTGATCGAGATGAACCCGCGCGTTTCGCGCTCCTCGGCGCTGGCTTCCAAGGCCACGGGCTTCCCGATCGCCAAGGTCGCGGCCAAGCTGGCCGTGGGCTACACGCTGGACGAGCTGCGCAACGAGATCACTGGCGGCGCCACCCCCGCGAGCTTCGAGCCCAGCATCGACTACGTGGTCACCAAGATTCCGCGCTTCGCCTTCGAAAAATTCCCGGCCGCCGATTCGCGCCTGACCACGCAGATGAAATCCGTGGGCGAGGTCATGGCCATGGGCCGCACCTTCCAGGAGTCCTTCCAGAAAGCGCTGCGCGGCCTGGAAGTCGGCGTGGACGGCATGAACGAGAAAACCCAGGACCGCGAGGTGCTCGAGAAAGAACTCGGCGCGCCCGGCCCGGACCGCATCTGGTACGTGGGCGACGCCTTCGCCCAGGGCATGAGCGTCGACGAAGTCTTTGCGCTGACCAAGATCGACCCCTGGTTCCTGATCCAGATCGAACAGATCGTCAAGATCGAGCTGGAGCTCGAAACCACCTCGCTCGACAAGATTGACGCCGTCACGCTGCGCACACTCAAGCAAAAAGGTTTTTCCGACCGCCGCCTGGCCAAGCAGCTCAAGACCACCGACACGGCCATCCGCGAGAAGCGCCGCGCGCTGGGCGTGCGCCCGGTCTACAAACGCGTGGACACCTGCGCCGCCGAGTTCGCGACCAACACCGCCTACATGTACTCGACCTATGAGGCCGAGGGCAGCGAGTGCGAAGCCGCACCCACCGACAAGAAAAAAATCATGGTGCTGGGCGGCGGGCCCAACCGCATCGGGCAGGGCATCGAGTTTGACTACTGCTGCGTGCACGCGGCTTTGGCCATGCGCGAGGACGGCTACGAGACCATCATGGTCAACTGCAACCCCGAGACCGTCTCCACCGACTACGACACCAGCGACCGCCTGTATTTCGAGCCGCTGACGCTGGAAGACGTGCTCGAGATCGTCGACAAGGAAAAACCGCTGGGCGTGATCGTCCAGTACGGCGGCCAGACGCCTTTGAAGCTGGCCCTGGACCTGGAAGCCAACGGTGTGCCCATCATAGGCACCTCGCCCGACATGATCGACGCGGCCGAAGACCGCGAACGTTTCCAGAAGCTGTTGCATGAGCTCAAGCTGCGCCAGCCGCCCAATGCCACGGCGCGAACCGAGCCCGAGGCGCTCGAAAAAGCCGCCGCGCTGGGTTACCCCCTGGTCGTGCGCCCCAGCTATGTGCTGGGTGGCCGTGCCATGGAAATCGTGCACGAGCAGCGCGACCTCGAGCGCTATATGCGCGAAGCCGTCAAGGTCAGCCATGACTCGCCCGTGCTGCTGGACCGCTTCCTGAACGACGCGATCGAATGCGACGTCGACTGCCTGCGCGACCCCGAGGGCCGCACCTTCATAGGCGGCGTGATGGAGCACATCGAACAGGCCGGCGTGCACAGCGGCGACTCGGCCTGCTCGCTGCCGCCGTACTCGCTGAGCGCCGAAACCGTGACCGAAATCAAGCGCCAGACCGCCGCCATGGCCGAGGCGCTGACGGTGGTGGGCCTGATGAACGTGCAGTTCGCGATCCAGAACATCGACGGCAAGGACGTGATCTACGTGCTGGAAGTCAACCCGCGCGCCTCGCGCACCGTGCCCTTCGTCAGCAAGGCCACCGGCATCCAGCTGGCCAAGGTGGCGGCGCGTTGCATGGTCGGCCAGTCGCTGGCGTCCCAGGGCATCAAGGACGAAGTCACGCCGCCTTACTTCAGCGTCAAGGAGGCGGTATTCCCCTTCGTCAAGTTCCCCGGCGTGGACACGATTCTCGGCCCCGAGATGAAGTCCACCGGCGAGGTCATGGGCGTGGGCAAGACCTTCGGCGAAGCCTTCGTGAAGTCCCAGCTGGGCGCGGGCACCAAGCTGCCGACCTCGGGCAAGGTCTTCCTGACCGTCAAGAACAACGACAAGCCGCGCGCCGTGGAAGTCGCGCGCGCGCTGGCCGCGCAAAAGTTCGAGCTGGTGGCGACCAAAGGCACGGCGGCCGCCATCCAGGCGGCGGGCATTGCCTGCACCGTGGTCAACAAGGTCACCGAAGGGCGGCCGCACGTGGTGGACATGATCAAGAACAACGAGATTGCCCTGGTCATCAACACCGTCGAAGAGCGGCGCAACGCGATCACCGACTCGCGCCAGATCCGCACCTCGGCGCTGCTGGCCCGTGTGACGACCTACACCACGATTGCTGGCGCCGAAGCGGCCGTGGAGGGCATGAAGTACCTGGACAACCTGCCGGTCTATTCCGTGCAGGAGCTGCACGCCCAACTGGCCTGAAAGGGCCTGAAAACCCGGGCCCGGCCACCGGTTTTTCCCGGATTTCGCCGGCCCCGATTTGCATTAAACTTGTTTCATTGAAGTTTTGAATTCAAGCGCCGCCGCCAGGTGACTGGTGGCGGTTTCGCTTTTGCAGGAGCAAAAACATGGCCACCATCCCCATCACCAAACGCGGCGCGGAAAGCCTCAAGGCGGAACTGCACCAGCTGAAAACCGTGGACCGCCCCTGGGTCATCAATTCGATTTCCGAAGCGCGCGCCCAGGGCGACCTGAGCGAAAACGCCGAATACGATGCCGCCAAGGACCGCCAGGGCTTTATCGAAGGCCGCATCCAGGAAATCGAAGGCAAGCTCTCCGCCGCGCAGATCATCGACCCGTCCGAACTGGATGCGGGCGGCAAGGTCGTGTTCGGCTCGACCATAGAGCTGGAAGACGAAGACACCGGCGACAAGGTGACCTACCAGATCGTCGGCGAAGACGAGGCCGACATCAAGCTGGGCCGGGTCAATATCAGTTCGCCGATCGCGCGCGCGCTGATCGGCAAGGACGAGGGCGACACGGCCGAAGTCCAGGCGCCGGGCGGCATCAAGCGCTACGAAATCATTGCGGTGATGTACATCTGAGTTTCATCCTGTGAAGCAGCGCTTCAATGTGATGCTGGCCGCCCTCTGGTGGGGCAGCCTGACCGGTCTGGGCTTCGTCGTGGTTCCCATGCTGTTCGCCAAGCTGGGCACGCACGCCGCGGCCGGCGCCATGGCCGCCAAACTCTTCACCGCGCAGACCTGGCTCAGTACGGGCTGCGCCATGCTGCTCTTGCTGGTGCTCAATAAAAAAGACGATGCGGCCCTCGCTTTGCAGGCGCAGGCCGCCATGAAATTCGTGGTCGCCGGCTTGCTGTTGGCCTTGCTGGTGGAGTTCGGCATCGCGCCGCGCATCGTCAGCGCGCGCGCCGAGGGCGGCAACCTCAAGCTCTGGCATGGCCTGGGCACGGCCTTGTACGTCGTGCAGTGGCTGTGCGCCGGCCTGGCGCTTTGGCGCTTGGCGGGCACCTCGGCTGTCTCGCGGGCTGAGCCTCCCTCAGCCGGCTGAAGAAGAGCGGGTCAGCCGCGCTCAGCGGCTTCGAGTGTGTTGACCAGCAGCATGGTAATGGTCATGGGGCCCACACCGCCGGGCACCGGCGTGATGTAGCCGGCAACTTCCTTGACCCCGTCAAAATCCACGTCGCCGCAAAGCTTGCCTTCGTCATTGCGGTTCATGCCTACGTCGAGCACGACGGCGCCGGGCTTGACCATGTCGGCCGTTAGCACATTGCGCTTGCCGACGGCAGCCACGACCACGTCGGCCTGCAGCGTCATGGCCTTGAGGTCCTGGGTGGCGCTGTGGCAGATGGTGACGGTGGCGTTTTTTTGCAGCAGCATCAGTGCCATGGGCTTGCCGACGATGTTGCTGCGGCCAATCACCACGGCGTGCTTGCCCTTGAGGTCGTAATGGATGCTTTCCAGCATCTTCATACAGCCGTAAGGTGTGCAGGGCCAGAAGCCCGGCTGGCCGACCATGAGCGCGCCGGCGCTGGCGACGTGAAAGCCGTCCACGTCCTTGGCCGGCGAGATGGCTTCGATGACCTTGTGCGCATCGATGTGCGCGGGCAGCGGCAGCTGCACCAGGATGCCGTGGATGGCCGGGTCCTTGTTGAGGGCGTCCACGCGCGCCAGCAGCTCGGCTTCGCTGAGGGTGGCGGGGTATTTTTCGAGCACCGAATGCAGGCCGCTGTCTTCGCAGGCTTTCACCTTGTTGCGCACATAGACCTGGCTGGCCGGGTTTTCACCCACCAGCACCACGGCCAGGCCCGGCGTGATGCCGCGCGCGCGCAAGGCGGCGGCCCGCCGCGCGACGTCGGCGCGCAATTGTTTGGAGAGGGCGTTTCCGTCAATCAGCTGGGCGGTCATTTTTGGATCGGTTTTTCAAAGTAAAAACGCCCGCTGGTCCAATCAATACGGGCGTCGAGGGCTATCGCAAAGACAGCGAAAGTGCGGTCAGCCTTTGGGCGCGTTGGACCCCAGGGCGATTTTGAGCAGGTCGGCCACGGTGTTGGCATTGAGCTTTTCCATGATGTTGGCGCGGTGCGCCTCCACCGTCTTGATGCTGATGCCCAGGTCGTCGGCGATCTGCTTGTTGAGCCGGCCGGCCACGATGCGCTCGAGCACCTGGGCCTCGCGCGAGGTCAGCTTGGCCAGCAGGGCGTCGCGGCTGGCGGACTGCTGGAACTCGCTGAAGGCTTCCTTGGCCTGCTCCAGCATGCGTTCGACCAGGTTGACCAGGGCTTCTTCCTGGAACGGCTTCTGGATGAAGTCCATCGCGCCTTTTTTCATGGTGTTGACCGCCATGGGCACGTCGCCGTGGCCGGTGATGAACACGATGGGCAGCGGCGACTTGCGCTCGACCAGGCGGTCCTGCAGCTCCAGCCCGGTCATGCCGCCCATGCGGATGTCGACGATCAGGCAGGCCACTTCGCGCGGGTCGTAGCGGGAGAGGAAAGTTTCGGCCGAGTCGTAGCAGCGGACGCGGTAGTCCTTGCCCTCGAGCAGCCACTGCAGCGAGTCGCGCACGCCCTCGTCATCATCAACGACGTAGACGGTACCTTTTTTGGGAATCAAGCTCATGCCAAACTTTCTTTCGTGAACTTCTCAAGAGACGGTTCTTGAAGGGCTTTCAGTGAACGCCTGCGTTCCTGGCCGCCGTGCTGTCGCCGGCTGGCGCCGTTGGCAGGATCAGGGGTGTCACAGGGATCCAGAAGGTAAACCGGCACCCCACCACTTCGTCCCCATTGTAGAGGTTCTCGGCCTCCATTCTTCCCTGGTGGGACTCGACGATGCTGCGGCACAGCTTCAGGCCTATGCCCATGCCTTCGGCCTTGGTGGAGTAGAAGGCCTCATAGAGCCGGCCCATGACTTCGGGCGACAGGCCGCGCCCGGTGTCGAGCACCGAAAACTCCACCACGGCCTGGTCCTCGATCTGCTTGGGCACCACGCGCAGCTCGACGCTGCGGCGCGCCGTGGGCAGGTGGGCCTGCTCGATCGATTCAGCCGCGTTTTTCATGAGGTTGATCAGCACCTGCTCGATCAGGATGGGGTCCACCATGATTTCGGGCAGGCGGGCCGCGATGTAGTGGCTCAGGCGCACGTGGTGGCGGCGCAGCTCGATGTCGGCCAGCTCCATGGCATTGCTGACCATGGTGGCCACGTCGGCCGCCATGCGGTTGGGCTCGCTGCGTTTGACGAAGGAGCGTATGCGCTGGATGATCTGGCCGGCGCGGTGCGCTTGCTTGGCGGTCTTGTCCAGCGCGATCAGCAGGTCTTCGTTGCTGATCTGCTTGCCCTTGATGCGCGAGACCATGCCGTTGCAGTAGTTGTTGATGGCCGTGAGCGGCTGGTTCAGCTCGTGCGCCACGCTCGAGGCCATCTCGCCCATGGTGATCAGGCGGCTGGCGGTCTGGGCCCGCTCATTCTGCTGGGCGGCCTGCTCTTCGGCATGGCGCCGCGGCGTGATGTCGGTGGCGATCACCATCTGGGCCAGGCGGCCGTCCACCCAGGTCAGGTAGCGCGAACGCACTTCCAGCCATTTGCTGAGCTCGGGCACGTAGATCTCGGCGTTTTCCGTTTGCGCCGCCGTCAGCGTATCGGTCGGGAAGCCGGCCAGGCCGTCGACCGCGTCCAGCGTGTCGTCGGTGGGCACGGCGCTGGGCACGCCGGCCTGCGCAATCAGGTTCAGGTGGCCCGACACCTCGCCGCCAAACCAGGAGCGGTACAGCTTGTTGGCGAACAGCAGCTCTTCGCTGCCCAGCGGCGCCACCGAGACGGCCGCGTCCAGCCCTTCAAGCACCGTGGTGAAGCGCTCATAGGAGGCGGTCAGTTCCTCGCGGATGCGCTTGGGCTCGGTGATGTCCGTCATGGAGGTCATCCAGCCGGTCTGCTGGCCGCGCGGGTCTATCAGCGGCGAGACGTACATGCGGGCGTCGAAGATCTGGCCGTTCTTGCGCTTGACGCGCACCTCGAAGCCGCCCGGCGGCGTGCGGCCGTGCAGCTCGTCGTCCAGCCGCTGCATCAGCGTGTCGATCTCGCCTTCCGGCCAGTGCGGAAACGGCGGCGTGCGGCCCACCAGGTCGCCTTCGGTCAGGCCCGTCATCTGGCAGAAGGCCGGGTTGACGTAGGTGATGCGGCCCTGCAGGTCGAGCGCGCGCATGCCGGTCAGCATGGAGTTTTCCATGGCGCGGCGGAAGTTGGTCTCGGCAATCAGCGCCTGCTGGGCCTGCACGCGGCGGCGCGTGTGGCGCCAGGTGCCCAGCAGCATCCACACCGTGAGCGCGCTCAGCGCACTGACCAGCCAGAAAAAGCCGCTGCCGACCACGCCCAGCGAGGCGCGGTAGCCCTCGGCGCGTATCAGCAGGCCGTTGCCGACCGGCGAGACTGGTATTTCGTATTCGGCCGCGCCGTCGGACCAGGGCAGCAGCCGGGCCGCGGGATTGCGCGGCGGCGGCAGGTTACCCGCCAGCACCCGGTTTTTGTCATCGATCAGGGTCACCGCGTATTTGGCGGTGACCTCGGTCGGCACGCCGAAGCGCAGCAGCCCGTCGATGGAGTATTCGCCCATGATGACGCCGGCGAACTTGCCCTGGTCGTCCAACGGCACCTGCAGCTGCAGGGTGGGCGCGTTGTAGCCGCCGGCTTCCTTTGGCGTCAGCGGACGCGAGTACACGGGCTGGCGCAGGTCACGGGCCAGCTCGTAGGTGCCGTCGGTCTCGCCGACCTTGAGCTGTTCGCCCGCGCCGCGCAGCTGGCTGCCGTTGGCGCTGGGCGATACATAGGCCACCTTGATGCGCCGCTTACTGTCCACCCAGGTCACCGCCATGAGCTCGGGGTACTGGTTGACCAGCGACTCGGCCTGGGTGATGAACTCCTCGGTGTCGACCTCCTTGTTGGAGACGTCGCGGCCTATGCGCATGAGCTGCTCCTGCCGCTCCAGCAGGCGCAGGCGCAGGCGCTGCTGGGCGTATTCCACGTCGCGCTTGACGGCCTGCTGCTCGCGGTCGATTTCCTCGATGCGCAGGTAGCCGAAGGCGGCGATCACGGCCGCCAGGAAGAGCGCGACGGCCAGCAGCGGGCCCAGCGTAATGAAGCGGTCCTGGCGCGACGGCGACTGCCGCCGCCACCAGCGGCGCCACAGGGCCAGGGGAGCGGGGGTCACCGCGGAGTCGGCGAGGGCAGGGGCTTGCTGGGTCATAGGAGGAATGGTGCAGTTTAAGGGAGATGCTCCCGGCATTCAGGGTTGACCCTGATCTTCGAAGGTGAAGCGCGGCGCGGCGGTGCGGCGGCAATGCCTCGGAAAAGGACCGTCCCGGGTCCATCAATGCGACGTATGCTTACCTTTAAATTTCTTAATGTGAAATCAATAAGCACTATTTGAAATCTCACAAATATTATGAGAAACTAGGGACTTGAATCTAATTTGCGTTTACAACACGTTTAGACCCAAGTTGGACACAGGCCCTGTGAGCGGCTCAATAAGAGGCCGCATCGCAGCGTAAACAAGCTTTATCAGGCTACTCAGGAGACAAAAATGGCTGCCAATCCCACCCAAGCCGGCGACAACTTGCGCGCCGCCGCCAACGACGCACTGGACAAAGACAGCCAGGAAACCCGAGAGTGGATGGACGCCTTGTCCGCCGTCATCGAAAGCGAAGGCCCGGAGCGCGCCCATTTCCTGCTGGAGCAACTGCTGGAGCACGCCCGCCAGAAAAGCATAGACATGCCTTTCTCGGCCAATACCGGCTACGTCAACACCATTGAGACCGACCAGGAAGAGCGCTCGCCCGGCAACCTCGAGATCGAGGAGCGCCTGCGCGCCTACATGCGCTGGAACGCCATGGCCATGGTGGTCAAGGCCAACCGCCTGCACCCCGCCGACGGCGGCGACCTGGGCGGCCACATCGGCTCCTTCGCCTCGCTGGCCAGCCTGTTCGGCGCCGGCTTCAACCACTTCTGGCACGCCGAGAGCGCTGAACCCGGAAAAGAGCACGGCGGCGACTGCCTCTACATCCAGGGCCACGTGTCGCCCGGCGTCTATGCCCGCGCCTACCTTGAAGGCCGCCTGACCGAAGAGCAGCTGCTCAACTTCCGCCAGGAAGTCGACGGCAAGGGCCTGTCCAGCTACCCGCACCCCAAGCTGATGCCCGAGTTCTGGCAGTTCCCCACCGTGTCCATGGGCCTGGGCCCGCTGATGGCGATCTACCAGGCGCGTTTCCTCAAGTACCTGCATGCCCGCGGCATCGCCAACACCGAAAACCGCAAGGTCTGGGCCTTCCTCGGCGACGGCGAGATGGACGAGGTCGAATCCATGGGCGCCATCGGCCTGGCCGCGCGCGAAAAGCTCGACAACCTGGTTTTTGTCATCAACTGCAACCTGCAGCGCCTGGATGGCCCGGTGCGCGGCAACGGCAAGATCATCCAGGAACTCGAAGGCGAGTTCCGCGGCGCCGGCTGGAACGTCATCAAGCTGCTGTGGGGCAGCAACTGGGACCCGCTGCTGGCCCGCGACAAGGACGGCGCACTGCGCAAGGTCATGATGGACACGCTGGACGGCGACTACCAGGCCATGAAGGCCAATGACGGCGCTTATGTGCGCAAGCATTTCTTCGGCCAGGACCCGCGCACGCTCGAAATGGTCGCCAAGATGAGCGACGAGGACATCTTCAACCTGCGCCGCGGCGGCCACGATTCGCAAAAGGTCTATGCGGCCTTCCATGCGGCCGTCAAGCACAAGGGCCAGCCCACGGTCCTGCTCGTCAAGACCGTCAAGGGCTTCGGCATGGGCAAGATCGGCGAAGGCAAGAACAACGTCCACCAGACCAAAAAACTGGCCGATGAGGACATCAAGGCCTTCCGCGACCGCTTCAACATCCCGATTCCCGACAGCAAGCTGGCCGACATCCCCTTCTACAAGCCGGCCGACGACACGCCCGAGATGCGCTACCTGCACGAGCGCCGCAAGGCCCTGGGCGGCTACCTGCCGCACCGCCGCGTCAAGGCCGACGAGCAGTTCACCGTGCCCGCGCTGGAAACCTTCAAGTCGGTGATCGAGCCCACGGCCGAAGGCCGCGAAATCTCCACCACCCAGGCCTATGTGCGCTTCCTCACGCAGCTGCTGCGCGACCAGGCCCTGGGCCCGCGCGTCGTGCCCATCCTGGTGGACGAGGCCCGCACCTTCGGCATGGAAGGCCTGTTCCGCCAGATCGGCATCTACAACCCCGACGGCCAGAAGTACACGCCGGTCGACAAAGACCAGGTGATGTACTACAAGGAAGACAAGCAGGGCCAGATCCTGCAGGAAGGCATCAACGAGGCCGGCGGCATGAGCAGCTGGATCGCGGCGGCCACCTCCTACAGCACCAACAACCGCATCATGGTGCCGTTCTACGTGTACTACTCGATGTTCGGCTTCCAGCGCATCGGCGACCTGGCCTGGGCGGCCGGCGACATGCAGGCGCGCGGCTTCCTCTTGGGCGGCACCTCGGGCCGCACCACGCTCAACGGCGAAGGCCTGCAGCACGAAGACGGCCACAGCCATATCCTGGCCGGAACGATCCCCAACTGCATCAGCTACGACCCGACCTTCGCGCACGAAGTCGGCGTGATCCTGCACCATGGCTTGAAACGCATGGTCGAGAAACAGGACAACGTTTATTTCTACCTGACCCTGCTCAATGAGAACTACGCCATGCCCGGCCTCAAGCCCGGCACCGAAGAGCAGATCATCAAGGGCATGTACCTGTGCAAGGAAGGCGCCAAGCTCACGCCGCGCGTGCAGCTGCTGGGCTCCGGCACCATACTGCGCGAATCCATCGCCGCGCAGGAACTGCTCGAAAAGGAATGGGGCATTGCCGCCAATGTCTGGAGCTGCCCGAGCTTTAACGAACTGGCCCGCGACGGCCAGGGCACCGAGCGCTGGAACCTGCTGCACCCGGCCGACAAGCCCCAGGTGTCCTTCGTGGCCCAGCAGCTTGAAAAGCACACCGGCCCCGTCATCGCGTCCACCGACTACATGAAGGCCTATGCCGAGCAGATCCGCCCCTTCATCCCCAAGGGCCGCACCTACAAGGTGCTGGGCACCGACGGCTTCGGCCGCAGCGACTTCCGCAGCAAGCTGCGCGAGCACTTCGAGATCAACCGCCACTACATCGTCGTGGCGGCGCTCAAGGCGCTCAGCGAAGAGGGCACGGTGCCGGTCGCCAAGGTGAGCGAAGCCATCAAAAAATACGGCATCAATGTCGACAAGATCAACCCGCTTTACGCTTGAGTTAAAACCCTGACGTAGACGCACAGACGCCTGAAGCAAACGGAGACAAGATATGGCAGTGGTAGACATTCAAGTTCCTGATATCGGGGATTTCGACGAAGTGACCGTGATCGAATTGCTGGTCAAGCCCGGCGACACCGTCAAGGCCGAGCAGTCGCTGATCACCGTGGAGTCCGACAAGGCCTCCATGGAAATCCCCTCCAGCCACGCGGGTGTGGTCAAGGAGCTGCGGGTCAAGCTAGGCGACAAGGTCAAGCAGGGCTCGGTCGTGCTGACGCTGGAAGTGGCAGGCGCCGAAGCCGCCGCACCGGCTCCCGCCGCAGCGGCCAAACCGGCCGCCGCGCCGGCAGCTCCTGCAGCCGCTTCGCCAGCACCGGCGCCTGCAGCGGCCCCTGCGGCCTCCGGCCCGGTCGAAGTCCGCGTGCCCGACATCGGGGACTTCAAGGACGTGTCCGTCATTGAAGTGCTGGTCAAGCCCGGCGACACCATCAAGGCCGAACAATCGCTGGTCACCGTCGAATCCGACAAGGCCTCGATGGAAATCCCGTCCTCGGCCGCCGGCGTGCTCAAGGAACTCAAGGTCAAGCTGGGCGACACCGTCAACATCGGCGACCTGCTGGCCATTCTCGAAGGCTCTGCGGCCGCGGGCGCAGCGCTCGCGGCGGCACCGGCCCCCGCGCCAGCACCTGCTCCCGCAGCAGCAGCAGCAGCAGCAGCGGCGGCCGCACCCGCACAGGCCAGCACATCGGCCCCCGCCAGCCAGCCTGCCCACGACCCCACCACGGCACCGCAAGGCAGCCTGCCGCACGCCTCGCCCTCGGTGCGCAAGTTCGCGCGCGAGCTCGGCGTGCCGCTGGCCGAAGTCAAGGGTTCCGGCCCCAAGGGCCGCATCACGCAGGACGACGTGCAGGCCTTCACCAAGTCGGTGATGGACGGCAGCATCCGCACCCAGGCGCAGGCCGCCAAGGCCCCGGCGTCGTCGGGCGGCGGTGCCGGCCTGGACCTGCTGCCCTGGCCCAAGGTCGACTTCACCAAGTTCGGCCCGGTCGAGCGCAAGGACATGTCGCGCATCAAGAAGATCAGCGGCGCCAACCTGCACCGCAACTGGGTCATGATCCCGCACGTCTGCAACCACGACGATGCCGACATCACCGAGCTCGAAGCCTTCCGTGTGCTCATGAACAAGGAAAACGAGAAAGCCGGCATCAAGATCACCATGCTGGCCTTCCTGATCAAGGCCTCGGTCGCCGCGCTCAAGAAATTCCCCGAGTTCAACGCCTCGCTCGACGGCGACCAGTTGGTGCTCAAGCAGTACTACAACATCGCCTTCGCCGCCGACACCCCCAACGGCCTGGTCGTCCCGGTCATCAAGAACGCCGACCAGAAGGGCATCGTGCAGATCTCGCAGGAGATGGGCGAACTCGCCAAGAAGGCGCGCGACGGCAAGCTGAGCCCGGCCGACATGTCCGGCGCCTGCTTCACCATCTCGTCGCTGGGCGGCATAGGCGGGCGCTACTTCACGCCCATCATCAACGCGCCCGAAGTCGCCATCCTGGGCGTCTGCAAGAGCTCGACCGAGCCGGTCTGGGACGGCAAGGCCTTCCAGCCGCGCCTGATGCTGCCGCTGTCGCTGAGCTGGGACCACCGCGTGATCGACGGCGCCGCCGCCGCGCGCTTTAACGCCTACCTCGGACAGATCCTCGCCGACTTCCGCCGCGTCCTTCTTTAATCCAAAGATGACAACGCTTGTAGTCGTCAAAAAGGCGGGGCAAGTCGCCATCGCCGCCGACACGCTGGTCACCTTCGGTGACACCAGCCTGGGCCACCGCTTCGAGGCCAACAGCAAGATCTTCAAGGTCGACACGCCCGCCGGCATGAGCTACGTCGGCATGGCCGGCACGGTGGCGCATTTCCCGGTGCTGCGCAAGGCCATGGCGGCGCTGCCCAAAGACCAGCTCAAGCTGGGCTCGCGCGACGAAGTCTTCGACACCTTCGTCAAGCTGCACCCGCTGCTCAAGGAAACGTTCTTCCTGCAGACCAAGGAAGACGACAACGACCCCTACGAGTCCAGCCAGTTCACCGTCGTGATCGCCAATGCCAGCGGCATCTACGGCCTTTACAGCTACCGCGAGGTCTTTGAGTTCAAGGAATTCTGGGGCATAGGCTCGGGCCGCAGCTTCGCGCTGGGCGCCATGCACGCCGCCTGGGACAAGGCCAAGACCGCGCGCGAAGTGGCCATGGCCGGCCTCAATGCGGGCTGCGAGTTCGACAAGAACTCCGCCGGACCCGTCGACATATTCACCCTTAAATTGAAAGCCTCCAAATGAGCGCATCCAGCCTGGTAGACATCAAGGTGCCGGACATTGGCGATTTTGACGAAGTGTC